>JAALOO010002372.1_pt1 | contig 10457 bp, 11 predicted proteins | sample 7257641 | NCBI WGS metagenome assembly JAALOO01 (sample SAMN14085613, study PRJNA598686) | mite metagenome | biome: ENVO:01001000; feature: ENVO:01001002; material: ENVO:01001226; isolation source: single female mite from University of Michigan culture on fish food culture... ... | reverse complement strand
CTTGGTCTTGCATCGATTGCCGAGCTCAGTTGAGACGGCAGAGAAGAAGAAGGAGAAGAAGGCAGAAAGGACATTGTGTAATATTTCAGTTCGGCTGTTACACGTGATGGGCTGATGGTCACTGCGTTGTGCCTGGTGGTGGTGACTGTGGTGGTAACAGTCTCACTAGCTAACTAACTAGCTAGCACTCGTTTTGTTGGCTTTGGTGTGAGCTTCAGTGCAGCAGTGCTCCTCTTCACACTTTTTTCTTCTTCGGCTAACCGAGTGCTGCCTCGGTGCAGGCTCACCGACGACGACGACCACGACGACCAGTTGAAGGTCACCGGTGGTGGTGGTGAAAAGAACAAGAGAAAGAGCAGGAGAAACTATCACTACTAGCACTCTTTTTCTTTGTGTTTCTGCTGCTGTTTCTGCTTCTGTAGATAAAAAGCAATTCAAGCCTAGAGTCAGCTTACTCTTGTGCACTGTTGGCACATTGGACATAGAGGAATAGAGTTGGAGCTCATTTTGCTGGTACCACTTCTACTCATCAGAAATGGTGAGTACGAAGGGAACACACAAACTGACAAAAAGAACATACACGTTGTCCAGTCACTTTCTCATCGAGGTGCACTGATGAAACAGCAGCAGCAGCAGAAGTAGAATGAGGAAAAAGCAGCAAGAAAAAAGAAAAGAAAGCGAGAAATTGGGAAGGAGGTAATTTTCTGCTGTAGTGGTAGTGGCAGTGGTAATGCAGTTGCACTAAGACAATCATTAACGATACCACTATTACCACTACTAATAATGGGCTTTAGATGAGTGGTGGTGGTGAGTGAATGAATTAATTCAAATGAAAAAGAGACCACGTGTACTAACTTTTGCTGCTGAAAAGGATCTCTCCAAATTTTATCCCCAAAAAGGATGGGGTTGAAATTAAATCAACGACCAAAAAGAGAACAATCGTGCCGTCAATCTACTTTATTGGAAAAAGTGGTCGATATCGTAACCGTCACTTTCCAGGCAGAAAATAGCCTCCCCACTTCCACCGGAGCTGATTTTCTTTTTTCAATGGCTCTAATTAGCATGCACAAAATATCTTTCTATCGTGAACTCTTTCAAAGAGGTTAAGGCTGCAGTAAAGTGTACAAGTACTTGCTACTTTCTTTCTCTCCTTTTCCAAACAGGCTAATGAGCGCCTAATTAATTAGGCACCGGAGAAGGAGAAGTGGAAGAAGAAGAAAAGTAAAAGTAAGTACAAGTAAGCATCCGAAAATAAATAAAAAATAAACCTGCGACAAACTTTTTTGTGAGCAAACTTTCTACAAATTAAAAAAAACGCTCTTTTAGGCAAAACTAATTAGAAAAAAGTACATTCGACAAAAAAGTGAAAAATAGCTCTGCACACCGGAAATTATCGCCCAGGTTACCTGCTATGCTCTCACAACACAGCACAAACATCACAAATCAATAAACTAAACGGATGATTGGTGAAAAGAATTTTTCAGCGTTGTACAGCGGCAGCAGCAGCAGCAACAGCTGTACAAGTACGACCTCAAAGAGAGCGAGAGAAATCAGCAACTGTGTTGTCAGTTGTCAGTTCCGTCAAATTACTCGCAAATCACACAATGATTGCCGCCGCAGCCGCGACAAAGCAAGCTCATTGACATGCAGTCGTGAAAAAAAAGAAAGAAAAGAGAGAAAAAAGAAAAAAGAAAGGGGAGCAAAGCCGCAAATCAATGAAAAGAAAGGAGAAAATGAATGTGAGAGAATAGAGAGAGCACTCGCATAAAATAGACACATTCGATAGGGCGACAACATTTGGCAACAACAGTCGCAGACAATGATCCTGCAAGTCACCACCACCACCTGTCGCAGCTAAAGCATTCCCTGGCAACAAGACAGTCTGAAATGAACTGACACTGTTGTCAGTCAGCGAGGCAGACAGACAAACTAATCATCAACAAGCGTAAAGAGTCAAAAGAGTAAAGGCTGCTATATGAGTTGACGCAAAACTGGTTCTGCCGCCAGCTAGCTCGTTTCTACTGCGCAGTGGAAGTGTCAAAGGTCAACAACAACAGCCGAAGCCGAAGCAGCAACTGAGTCAACTGGCACACTCGGCAACAGACAGGTAAACATGCGCAAACGAAGTCCAAAGGTGTGTGCAGCAAACATACACGCCAAAAAACAACTTTGATGAGCTGGTGGTGGTGGTGGTGATGATTAGACCACGTATTTATGTTTTGTTGGCAGCATGCTTTTTTTCAGCTTCAGTAGGTCATTGACTAGCAGCAGAAGTGGGAAATGTGTGCTCGAATTGGTTTGTCACCAGCACAAATACACAAATGAAAGAATAAAAAGCACCTGACAGCAGACTTGCAAAAAATAAACAAAAAGAAGGAAAAGAGGAGGAGATGAAAAGAATGTCCACCTACCGTATCAGAGGGATCAGTGTAGTAGTCGGACATGATGCGGCTGTTGCTGATAAAGCTGGTGATAAAGCTGGCGACAACTGATGATCAGGATGATAAACGTTCTGCTGTGGTGATGACTTGCCAAATAATGAACTAAACTGAAATAGAAGAATAAAACGAAGTACTTAAAAAGGTGTTGATGAAGGTGATGATGAACAGAGACACACCTTTCGTCCCCTTGGTCTTCTTTGCCTTCTTCTTCGTGGTCTTCTCCTTCTTCAACGATCGCACATGCCGGTCCACTCGCTTCAGCTGCTGCCTGCTGCTGCTGCTGCTGTCGATCCTCGTCGTTGTCCTCGTCGTCGTCGCCGAAGACCAACCACCAACTGTCGATGTTTCTGTTCGAGCTGCTGCTGCTGCTGCTGAGGCTGCAGACCAACACACTGGCACAAGCACACTAGCACACACGTGAATTGTGATTGTGAACACTGGCAATGCTGCACCCACTGGCCAATCTGTCTGTGCTCCTGCTGCAGTCGTGGTCGTTGTGGTGGTGGTGGTGGCAGCAGCAGTAGTGGCGGTGGTGGTGGTTATTCAACGTTGAAAAGTGCAACGAAAGAGAAGAGGCGAAAAGGTTCGGGCGAAAGTGAGTTGCTGCTGCTGCTGCTGCTGTTCTACCCTCAGTGACTCAGGTGGGGGAAAAGAGAAGAAAAGTGAGGGTGCAAGAACTGCTGTGCACTGAAAGAAAAAAGAGAGAGAGCCACTAAGTGGAACAAAGACAAAGAAGAGGAAGAAGAGGATGAGTAGCAGTTAATCGATGGTGATGATTAGAGGGATTATACAGAGCTCTCTTCAAATCTTCAAAATGATTCGATGTTATTCGCCTGTGTTCGATGACACACACACACACACTTGTACGCCAAAAGATGGATGAATTGTACAAACACCTTGTTTAGATTTTGCTGCTGCCACCTGAACTGTCCTCGCCTTTGTTGTTCGTCGTACAGTGATTTTCTTGATTCACAGGAGAAAAGAAGAAGAGAGAAAATGGGAGTGGAGTTTGCCTGCCTCTTTCTCTGTTGTTGAGGATGATAATGATGGTAATGATGTGGATGTGAAAGTGGAAAAGAAAGTAAAGGAGGAGGAGGAGAAAGTGAGCGAGCTGACAGCGGTTGAGGTCAGGTCAAGATGAGTGTGACTATGCTGAGCCTTTGCTGTCCACCTCAACTCAAATGAACGTTCAAAGCATTTCAAAACGCTGACGATGATGCTTGAAGCCAAAACTGTCCAGCCCTTGACAGTTAGCAGAAAGTTGACTTTCTCTCTTCTCTTTGCGTGTCGATGGACAGTTACAATAAAAGAAAAGTAGACAGAAAACAGAGGAAAGAGGCAAGAGGAAAAAGCAAAAACAAAAGTGACAAAATTAGAAGCGGATGAAGAGGAGGGGGAAGAAGAAGAAGAAGCAGCAGCAGCAATAACTAAATGTACGACAAAACTAAAGTAATAGTACCCGAAAAAGCTAGCGGTAACAAGATCACTTTGAGAGATCGAGCGAGGGTACTCTCTCTCTCTCTACCTGGCCAAAAGTGAGAGGGCTATTTTTAGCCAGGTAATAATAATAAAAAAGGCAAAATTCCCTTCCGGTGCTGGCGAAATTGGTGGGTGGGGAGGAGAAGAAGATAGTGCTGATGACAAAAGAGAGAAATCCTCTGGCAAATACTTTCACTGCACCAGAAGGTTCATAGGGCAAGCAAGACACACTACTACTGCGCAATACCACTGCTGCTGCTGCTGCTGTGTTCACATTTGCCCTCATCAAAACATAAACACAGAGACAGAGACAGAGAGATAGCTCCTGCTGCTGCCTTGCTGCCGATGCTCTCTGCTCCTCCACCCGAACACTCTCTCTCTGTCTCTAATGTGCACTCTGACCGAAAGAGAAAGCCGAGGAGCAAAGTGTACTCTCTCTGCTCCCCGACATCCAACGGCAAAAGAATTGTGGGGATCCAAACTGCTGCTGCACAGTGCACCCGAACCGATAGAGTTTCTCGCTCTTTTACTTTTTTTTGGGCATCAGAGTTGCGCTGGCATTAGGTGGTGATGGCAGCGGTAGCAGCAGTTTTGTCGGCGGTGGTAATGGTCAGACAGAATTGAGCAGAATTTACTACCGTCTAGCTCAGATCGAAGAGAGGGAATATAAGAGCATGAGTTTCATTCCATTTTGGTTCTCCTAAGCTTCCAAGAGCTTTCCAAGAAGAAGAATTTTCTGCCGCCGCCGCGGCCGTCGTTTTCTTCTGCCCCCACTTGACTTGACAGGCAAAAAGGGAAAAGCGATGAGAATGAGTGGACTGGAGTGCCATTTTGCTTGGGTATATATATTGAAATTGAAATATTATTATTTGCTTCTTCTGCTTTTCTTTCCTTCTTTCTAAAAAAATTGTTCGATGGGAAAACGGCGTGAGACTGAAATGGAAGAAGAAGAAGAAAAAGAAGAAAAAGTATTAGTGAACTTGTCTATATTGAAAACATTTTTTTCTCTTTTTCTTTCAATCGCCAAATACCTCCGCCGATTTTCGGGTGCAAATTTTTAAATTCGCAAAAATTTTTAGCAGATCTGCGTGCGAAACTATTTGTCTTTTTCTTGAGGGGATGTCACAAAACCTACTACCACTTTTTTGAATAGTTGAGCCAGGCATAATATTATTATCGCCCATGTAAGAGAATGTAATAATAAAAATTATTTACTCTTGGTTGCCGACATTGAAACAGAAGCAAGCAGCAAACAGTAGCGTCCTTTTTATTACCACACACATCAAATTACCATCATCAAATCAGCAGAACAATTTCCATATAAATGAGGAGGCACGGTTATTTTCAGTTCAGTCATTTTTATTTAGTCTGCATTTTTTCGGTCTGCATTTGTGCATTTGTGTGTGTGTGTTTCACTGACTGCTAATTTATGATATTGCAAAAACTATGAATGCAATTCATTTCGCATTCACTGCACTTATCACTGGCAGCAGCAGCAGCAGCAACGGAAAAATATTGTACAAAAAGAATTCAGAAAAGAATAAAAGAATCCAGTCAGTTAAACTCACATCTCTTTTTTAAAAACATTTTAAAAAGCTGCAGCTCTATCATATATCCAATTATGTTTTGACATTTCAGTACAGAAAAGCAGAAAACAGAAAAAGGCACTACCGAACATTAAAAAAACTCTCCTTTTTGTTAGTCCGTTGATTTGTTCCGATTTGTTCCCCGTTCACAGATTTCACTTAGTCCAAAATGTAGGCCGAAATCCGAGGCTCCGCCATATAGTCAACAGAATCGTGATGATCAGAATGGTTAGAATCCAAAATAGAAAATCAAAATTGAAAACAACAACAAATTCTCTCTCGGTCTCTTTCTATTTCTCTTTGGTTGACAGTTTCAAGGCTGTGGGCGCGCTATATCTAGTGGGTAAGTAAATAAAAAGCGCTCATCAGGGCGAAAAAAGTCAGAAGGAAAGGGGAAAAGGAAAATGAGGGGTAGAAAGGGAAAGAAAATAAAAGGAAGAACGCAGGAAACCTGACCCAGCAGCAGCTCTACAACGACGACGGCCGTACTTTGCGAAAATTAAATTTGGGCTTGTCTTTCCAGATAATAAAAAACAGCTCCAAAAAAATTTTAAAACAGGCAAAAATGCAACTGAGTGACATTAAAAACAGTGCAAAGACAGAGTGCACTTGCTAATTGACTAATTAGCCTGGAGAGAGAAAGGGAATGTTGCAATCTAGAAAAAAATGAACCAGATTTCAACTGTCAACATTTGGAAACAGTTTTTTTCAGTAGAGTACATTTGAGTGAGCAAGAAAAAGTGCGGCGACAGAGACAGTCAACCAAGCTCTGTACACAGAAACAGAAACAGAGTCAGTCAGTGCATTAATGGAAAATTCCCAAGACTGGCAAGTTCGGGTAGTCAGCTCGGACACACTTGGGTCGACACCAGAGTAGACCGCCCAGAGAGTCGTCTTCTGCTCTGTCTGTTTGTTGCCTAATCGAATTAATCGACAGGGGAGATGACCACCACCACCACCACTGGCACTGGCTAGCAAGTCATCCAGGCAGAAAGAAATGGAGGAGAAGTGAAGAAAGAAATTCATCAGTGTGAAAGTGAAGAGTAGAAGACGATCGATTGCAATAGAGAAGGAAGGAAGGAATGAAAGCGGCAAAACGGGCGCCATTAAATTAGGGCAATTGGCGGTGATGGCTGGGGCAGCTGCAGCTGTGGTGGTCGTAGCAATAACAAATTGAGTGATATTGATGGCGCCTTTATGATCGGACGATGGGCACTTGAATTAGTGCTGCTGCTGTAGTGGTGGTGGTAATAGAGAAGGCAATGGCAATGAGTGGTTCTCAGTGAGTGCAGTGTTGCTGTTTCATGATATGATGAGCGAGAAAGAGAGAGCGGGGGAAAGTACCACAAAGTAGCATATTTGCCCACCGGGCGACAGAATGAGAATGAGAGTTAAAGAAGAGGGGAAATGGACATACATTGGCATCAGTTTGAGAACATTCATTGAGATTTGGGAGTTTTTGGAAGAGAGGATGAAAGGGTTTTGGAAGTAAAAGAGGTTTTACCTTCTATTCTAACTCCTCCTACTGCTGACGGAACCTCCTCTTAAAGCTCAGGTGATCATCAAAATGGTTCTCGGCCACACCGGCAGGCCAAAAGATCGAGGCAAGGGCGGGCGTCAAGAGGGCCATAACCAGAATCGACAGCAAATTCACGTCGTGATTGTCCAGCAGCGGCCGGCCGCTGATGTGCTCCACAAAGTTCGTGGTAGCGGTACTATCATCATCACCCTCCTTTTTAGTTCCAGGCGGATCCTCGGTGATTCGCCTCTTCAGATGATCATAGCCGGTGTACTGGAGCGTGGCGCCCAGCAGCGAGTCGAGGAGCGAGCCGAGGAGGCCGGCGTAGAGGCAGAAAATGATGAGGGGCCACTGTGGTGAGTGCCCTTGGTGATGACTTTGAGCTGTTTGAAAGTTTGAAGAATGTGAGGAGGAGGAGGTAAAGCTCTGGCTGATCCAGGCGCCGGTGCCAATGAGGGCGCCACCGAGGGCGGCGGCGAGCAGGCCGCCAATGGTAATGCCGCCGTTGGTGCCTTTTGGAACTGTGAAAATAAAAATTTAAGCCATTTAGAAGCGCTCTCTAAAAGAAGAGAAAGGCGTCTTCTTACCCGTCCTAAATGACGTAATCAGCACCGGCTGGGCGTCCTCCGGCCCCAGCACCGGCCCCAGTTCACTGCTCAGCGTGTCGCCTAGGGCGCAGGAAATGGCGCCCAGGGCAGCTAGAAGGCACCAGGATCGGCGGTAATCACCACCGGTAAAGTTCACCTCGGCCTCTGCTCCAGTGCCAGAGGTGATCAGGAGAAGGAGCGTGGCCGAGTTGGCGACGCCCAGGTTGCAGACAATCTGCAGCCAGTCTCGTTGGCCGCCTGCCTTGAAGTTCGCTTCGAAGCGCCGTTTGAGGTCTTCTCGAAATCGGGTCGCCCGAGTGGTGGCGAAGAAGCACACCAGCAGGGCGATGGCTATGGTTCGCTGGGTGAGGAACATCGTGAAGGCGATCAGAGCTCCTAAAAAGGCAAGGAAACGGATTTAGAAAGAGAAGTTCGAAATGGAAAAAAATGAAAAGTGACAAACCGGTAATCATTCCGCTTAGGGAGACGGACTTTCGCCGGTAGCCATGAGCAGCTAGAAGGGCGGTTATCAGCCCGCTGATAAGCAGTCTAAGGGCTGTTGGTTGATATTTTGAATCTGAGGTTTTGAAGGGAAATAGAAATTAGGAGTTTCAAGAGGAAGAATTTCGAAAAATCTTAAAAACTTTAGTTTCCTTTACCTCTGGAGCCGATCACCAGACAGGCGGCCGCCGTCGCCAGAGCGGCATTGACCAGCAGACATATCTTCGGCAGGAGGTGCTGATGAAGGTGAGTAAGATGGTGGTTCACTGATTCAAGAAAGTCCAATGCCATTCTTCGGCAGATCTTTAAATAAATACAAAGACTGAGTCTTCAAAGGTTGAGCAATCCAAGATAAAAGCGCCTGAACTCCACGCACACACTCCCCTCTAAAATGATAAAGAAAGACATAATCAAAACTACTTTTAGTTCACATAAAATGACAATACCTTAAAGATGCAATCCAACTGACCAACTGATGATTGAAAGATCAACAAGATTTGAAAACTGAGGTTGAAAACGTAAACAAAAATATTCTTTTTTTCTCCTACAGAGAAGGTGGCGCCGCCCTGTAGGCCCGAAAGACACTAGTGAAGTTGCAAAACTTCTCTCTCTCTCCTTCGCTTTGGAAAAAGTGAGCCAAAAGTGGGCAGGCTTAAGTAGAATGAACTGGCACTGGTAGTCAGTGATTGCATCCCATATGGTCTAGCGGTTAGGATATCCGCCTTTCACGTGGATGGCCGGGGTTCGACTCCCCGTATGGGAATTTTATTACTTGTAAAAGACATCATTTTTTTGTTTTTAAGACCTGTTCAGTGACTTTTTTTACCCCCTTTATGCTTCAGTAATCAGCCTCTTTTTGGTCTAAAGTGGTACAGAATAATAGTTAACATTAGAACATTAGGAGAACGGATTTGCAGCTGTGTTTGAGGACAAAAAAATTAACCACCACTGCCACTGCACTGCATTCACTTTTTTTAGTAAGCTAAACTGCTGTTTGAATAAAGGCAACACCGGTGGGGTAGTCACAATCAGTTGATAAATAAAAAATTACTTTTTGATATGTCTTCCCTGAGCTGTGGTGCACTGAAGTGCAGTTGCAGTGCTGGGTAGTGGGCATGCTTAAGAGTGCTGAAGTGGCACTCATCCTCAGCGATCATTCCCATATGGTCTAGCGGTTAGGATATTCGCCTCTCACGTGAATGGCCGGGGTTCGACTCCCCGTGTGGGAATTTCTCTTTTTTCCATTTTAAACACTTTTTTTCAACTCTCATTAGCCAAATATTCTGCTGAACACTAGTTTTTCAAAGGAAAAACCCAATTCTCTACAAAAAGAAGAAACAAAATCACCAAAATCGAACCTTTTCTCTACAAAATAGAAAACAACAGAAACTTTTGCTGTTCTCACAAAGACTCCACCTATTTCCACCTTATCTACCCAAAACAAATGAACCAGATGAACTTCCACCTCAAAAACATCCTCATAATCATCACCACCACCATCATCACCCTCACCCCATCACCCTCCCAAAGCATGTCCAGCCTCTCCAAAACGGCCGTCGACACGCTGAAGAGCTTCGGCTGGCTGTTGGGCAAAACCTCCCGAGGCGTGAAGAGGGTGAAGGCCTCGCCGCTGGCGGCCACCCTCAAGGAGCAGCTCTCCTCGCTGAGCGAGTCAGTGAAGAGTGAGCAGCAGCTGCTCAGGGAGGAACTCCAGCGGAAGTTCAAGCGTCGTCGAGAGCGTCGCCTCCGAGCGACGGTGATCCTCAACTGTGGCACCTTCTTCGCCTGGGGCCTTCTCTTCGGCTTGTGGCAGAACAGGCACAACTCCCCTCAAAAAGAAGGCTTCGACGTTGACGATTTGGGGCGGCAGCTGGACGTCAAAGACCTTCCAAGCCGCCTTGACACACTGCTTGGGTGGATTCCGTTGAGAAGAACAGCGGAAAGTTCCAGCAAAAGTCCACCGCCATTGTCAATGTTCAACAGCACCTTCATTATCGTTTCCATATGCCTCTTGATGATCATCATAGTCAGCCTGTCTGTCTTTCTGATAAAAAGAGCACGAAGAAGAAGATATCTTAAAGTTCATGACAGGGGAAAACCCTTTCTTCCCTCTTCTTTAATCTCTCGAGTATCTACAAAACAAAAATAAATTCTCTTTTTTATCACTCCTTTTTCGTCTTCTCTGCCACCTCTTGAAGTGCCCTTCGAAGTGCCTCTTCGGCGGCCTTCCATCTTCGACTTCCATTGGACTCGTCCTTCATCACTTCCTCCTCCTCCTCTTCGGCGAGCTTCACGCGGTAGCGCACCTGCCGCCTCACCTTCCGACTCTTCAGCGGAAAGATGG
>JAALOO010000435.1_pt2 | contig 10458 bp, 13 predicted proteins | sample 7257641 | NCBI WGS metagenome assembly JAALOO01 (sample SAMN14085613, study PRJNA598686) | mite metagenome | biome: ENVO:01001000; feature: ENVO:01001002; material: ENVO:01001226; isolation source: single female mite from University of Michigan culture on fish food culture... ... | reverse complement strand
TTATTCCAGTAATATAATTTTTTATGGCAACTACACATTCAAATTTTTATTTTGTAAGTTTTATAAAGTTTTACAAAAAAATAAACGTTTTGAACAAAACCGTCATCATCTGTTGCATCTGCAGCCACCTGTGACAATCTGCGCCAACAGACAAACACACACATTTTGAAAGTAATAAACAAAAAGGACAAAAATCAAGCACAGTTTTTGCTCCAGCTCAGTGACTAGTTTGAAGTAAAACCAAAAACAATGGAATCCAGCCAATTATCCTTCTCTACCTTGCGCTGACAAACTACGAGATCGATTTGCCCTTCACTTGCGCTGCAACAGCGGCGAAAAACAGGAAATGAGAAAAGTGAACAGCGGACATTCTGTTACAGTCCAGCTACTGCTTGCCAATAGAAGACTTGGAAAGCTGAACAGACTTTTTGCAGACGAAGGTGGTAAATTTGAAGAGTGATCGGGTAAACAGTTGACTTGAATAATCTCTAAGCTCTTCAGCGAATGAATGCGGCCAATGGCAGCTAGACAACTGCTGACCACCGCTGGGTCATCGCACATGAACCGAATACTCAGCTTCTCCAGTCCCTGCATCTCCGCCAGTCTTTCCACTTGTCTGCAGAGAAGTCCCTGAAGGTGCAACTCTCTGACCTCTTTCCCTGCTTCCTTGAGAATGTGTTCAATGGGAATGGAAGCTGTTGAGGTGATGCCAGTGCTACTTCTGACCTTAAGTCTGGGGCCCACTCTGAGCACCCTCAGTCCGTGGGGCAGGTCTGTGAGAGGGCGTGCTTCAGCCAGTCGATTGCCGCTCAGGTCGAGGTAGAGCAGAGTTTTGAATCCGCCCACAACAATGGCCAGCTGATCTTCGTCAAGGTCGCAGTCAGACAGGGTCAGCTGGGTGAGTTGGTTTCCGAAGTGATCGATCAGTCTCTTCCATCCCCTCACCGTCACGTTCAGGTAGTCTTTCTCAACGTAAAGACGACTTTGACCTGAAACAGTCAAAAATTAAACCTAAAATTCTTCAAAAACCCCCTCTGACTTACCTAGTCCTACACAACCAAAAAATTGCAATCGAGTGAGTCGTGGACAGGCGGTGGTCAGCTGATGAAACAGGTGGTCATTCCAGTGTTCTATGCCTTCAAATGTGATCGACTGCAAATTGGGAAAGCGACTTAACATTTGACAAAAGCAGTGATAACGAATGTACGGATGCGGCCAAAAAATCACACTTTTATGGCTACTATCAATTGAATACTCTTGATCGAAAGTTCCTCTTGATGCCGAGTTCTTCTCCCATCGCCTGTCGCCGACTGCCACAATAACCAGAGTCTTCTGCGTCCTCGCGAGCACATCAACAGCGACTGACCAGTTGAGGCAGACTGCCCGACAGGACTCCCGTTCTCGAATGGGCAAATGAGAGAGCAATTGCACGAGGCAGTCTATGTTTTCGAGCATGACTTTTGCGCAGAGTAGAAGAAAAAAGACACAAAGTTTCAGTTTACAGACACTCAAATCTCAGCCAAGCATTTCAATCACTCACTCTCTAAAAGTGTTTGTGGATGTTTTTAAGGCTGACTTCAGCTTGAGGTAAAGTCAGACGACAAAGAGTGTACAGGCGACTGCACAGCAGGTGGTGTTGCCGCAGTGTTGCTGGCAGTTGTACGGCTTAAGACGGTATTCTGAGAACTGCTGTTACACTAGTAATTAGCACTCGGTGAAAGTTAGTGCGCCCACTTTAGGAAAACAGGCTTATCAAACAAATTATCTCAAATTCTTGATCATATGCCTTTATGTCCATTATTCACACCTCTTTTCACAGGCAAAGGACTTTTCAGTGGAATTAGGGAAAATAAATTGCTCAAAACTGATTAAAATCTTCCTACTTTAGCAGTAAATGTTTTTGATATTTTATAACTTAAACATACTTAATTGGTAAAATCATCGATTGAAACGGACTGAGTGAGTCAGTTCAGTGAAAGAAAAATAAGTGCATCTTATACGATTTTAAAATCAGCTCTTCTACGACATTTTCAGTTCATACTATTTGAAGTGGCAAAGAAAGTGCGACAATTACGTCGACATCACCTTCTGCACTTGGGCAGATTTTAAACAGTTTGAAGCTACTCTCTTTAAATGTGATTCGAGTATTTTTGTAGTTATTTGAGCAACTTTTTTTCTTTCAGTACATACAACTGATTTGCACTGATTTGTCATTTTTGATAAATTGCACCAGAGTTAAAGGCGAAGCAAATAAATTATCTACCTTTTCTTTTAAAGTGTGCAATGGTACGACCAGATTAGCATAAATCAGAAAAGAACCCAGGTAAAAATACATTGACCACCGTCAGCATTACCACTTACCTTGAATTCCTCTTCTCGGTGATTTTCGGTGTTGATTGAAAATTTACATATGGTCATTTCGAACGTACATTCATTTTAGGTGCAAATTTAAATTATAAAGCGATTAAGATGAGCGATAAAAATAGAATTGGCTGAGTGCAAAAAAATTAGTTAATTGCAGTATTCATAAATATGTAATTGCACAGTTGAGAAGGCAGCCAGCAAGATGTTTTAATTAATTTTTATATTTTATGTATTTTTTAAACGATGTTTTTAGCACGTAGGCAATCATGTGAGCCCAAGAAGTGGCCATATTAGAATTAGCTAAATAGTTCGATGTTTGATTATTATAAAACTAAAAACAAAATTGAATTTGCGCATTAAAACCATGCCATCTCATTCGCATTCTCAGAAAAGTGGCCGCAGTCACTCTAAACTCAAACACCGAAAGGCCAGTCAGAAAGGTTATAGAGGCAGTGGACGTCAGGCTCACTCAAATGGTGGCACAGTGGCCTACCTCAGTCGCGCCCTCCGAAAGGGCATCCTGGTGTTCGCCTTGCCGAGAAAATGGAACTGACGCTAACAGTACAATTGGTCCCGACAGAAAAGTAGGCCTCGTCTTTTGGAAGGAGTTCTCCGGCGCCGTCACCTCCACCGGTTTTCCTGCGCCGAGCCACGACCAGCACACCGCCTTCGTCCACCGCCTCCCAACAGGGCTGATCACCAGAGACAAAGTGGAGGCAGCCATGTTCCTTGCGCAGATTATCCTCGAGTCGGGCGGCCTGCAGTACAAGCGGGAGCTCGCCTGCATCCAGACCGTCTGTCCTGGCGTCTACGACAGCTCGGTGGGTGCCCCAGGGCAGAACTACTACGGTCGTGGGTACATTCAGCTGACGCAAACAACTACAAAGCGGCATCCCTTGCCTTGTACGGAGACATGCGACTGATCAGCGACGCCGACATGGTCGCCCGAGATGAGGACGTCGCCTGGGCGACTGCCTTCTGGTACTGGAAGGAGCACGTTCACAAGCGGCCTGGTGAGCGGCAGCACCACTTCGGTGACGCCACCAAGGCCATCAATGGAATGGAGTGCGCTAGGGCGGGGATGCCGGCGGCACACAAGCGATTCGAGTGCTACCAAAAGGTGATGGAGGCCTTTCACAACAGCGAAACACCCAATGAAAAGGACTGCTACAACTGATGGTGTTGATGATGGTGGGAAAACCAGAGACAACCCACACACACGTCGCAAATAAACTGCAGCATCGCCTGGGCACGTGCTTTCCTCTTGAGACACATCACCCACTTATCGATTAATTAAACGACTCACCTTACTCAATAGGTCAGATAAGCAAACAATACCAACAAAAAACTTCTCAATCGAGTGGAACAGTGCGTGATCAGTAAATGGTAAAAGTACTAGTGAGTAAGCATTCCCATGCAGTCTCTGCAATCAGAAAGATTGACTTGCGTACACCTTAACACGCCGCAAATCAACAGGATCACCGCCTCGATCCGGGAGAGCACCCTGCGGCTGACTATTTAACCGAGGTCAGAGGCGCCTTCACAGACACTACGAGCACCAGTTTGGCTGCAAAAACAGACAACGTAGAAGAAATACACACAATGGCAAAGCTCTTCCTCGCAGTGGCCCTCCTGATGGCAGGCTGCATGGCCGCAAACGCCGGTAAGTAGTTGTGTGCAAAGCTGTCAGGCAATATCAAACACTAATGTCCAACTTTCACTAGCTCTCGTCTCCTGGCAGGAGTTCTCCAGCGCCGTCACCTCCAGCGGCTACCCACAGCCGCGACAGGACCAGTACAACGCCTTCGCCAACCGTCTCTCCACGGGCCTTATTTCCAACAAAGTGGAAGCGGCAATGTTCCTCTCGCAGATTCTCTGGGAGTCAGGTGGCCTGCGATACAAACGAGAGCTGATCTGCATCAAGACCGGCTGCCCCGGCGTGTACGACCACTCGGTGGGTGCTCCCGGCAAGAACTACTACGGAAGAGGGTACATCCAGTTGACACATTCCTACAATTACAAAGCAGCATCACTTGATCTCTACCACGATCTGCGACTGATCACCAACCCCGACATGGTCGCCGACAATGAGGACTGCGCCTGGGCGACCGCCTTCTGGTTCTGGAAGATCAACGTCCACAACCGTGCTGGTGTGCAGCAGCACCACTTTGGCGATGCGACCCGTGCCATCAACGGCATGGAGTGCTCGGGCATGCCGGCCGCCCGAAAGCGCTTCCAGATTTACCAGCACGTCATGCGGGCCTTCCACATCAACGAGGCGCCAAATGAGCACGGCTGCTACAACTAAAGTACTGCGAATAGGCATGGTAGAAAACAACACCAACTGATCAATCAATCCACTAAAAAAACCAATTAGTGAAACTCCTCTCTAAAACTTTAAGAACAAATAAATAGTACTAGTTTATCAAAAAGTAACCTAATATAGAAATTAATTAATAAAAAACATTAAAAATCCGTATCATTTTCTTTTATCAACATACATCCTTAACTATGATTTGAGAAACAGTTGAGAGCAGTAGGACTGTATACATCTGTATCAATTCTATAAATGCATAGAGCAGTCGGTCATATAACGGACGGTAGCAGTACTTTAAAATTAACTAAACAGGCAGACATTCCTATCTGCTTGCACAAGTCTGGTGGAATCGCTATGAACACAACCTTTCACTTCCAACCAGTCCAGTAGTCAAAAACGACTAAAAATATGGCTAAATTCTTCTGCGGTACTTGCTCTTGTTGTTTGCAGCCTAAACGCAAATGGTATGCAACCCCCGTCTCCTAGAAGCTCACCTACTCCGTCATGTCTAGCTATTTGGTCGCTTGTGATGAAGATGCTTCATGAGGTAAGAACACAACAAGAGACCACAAAAACTAGAGACTAAAATAAAATCTACCCCTTTTTAGGCACTGTTTTCTGATTTTGGAAAGTGCACGCATCTACAACCGAACTCGGTTGCGACCACTTTGCTGATGCCACTCAAGCCATCAACGGGATAAAGTGCACCGGTCATATGCCAGCAGCACATGTGATTTGATATCAACAGAAAGGTAGGCAACCCAATTCAACAGATAGCATTTGATACAAATGGCCTAAAATTACTTCACACGCACAGGTTCTGGTGGCACTCCAAAGCATTTATAAGAGAGCAAATGGCTCTGGCTGTTGGTAATTTTTGACTGTTGTGCTACACAACAGCAAGCAAGCAATGAAAATAAACAAACTGACGTCAGAAAGATAAATAAAAGTCGGCTACGACTCTACGCTACTCTAACAATTCAACTGTGCAAGAAGAATAATAACAAAGTAGGAAAACGGTGCTCTACTTACCCATTAACGAGAGTGCTCGGTGCTCCTGCCGTTGTGTCGAGGTTCTATACAGTGATTGTACGGTCGACCAGTGTTCTGTTGCCTTGGTGAACTTGTCGATAAGACTGGTAGTGGTGGGAGCCAACTGCTGGCGATGGTAGCTGTGCTGGTGACGCAACTCCGGGTAAATCGAAGTGAATGAGCATTCGTTCGTTTGCCAACAAAACCAGCTAGGAGAGAAAGGGAGAGGGAGAAAGTGAGTAAGAGACAAAAATAGAAAACAGCGGCATTTCTAAACAATCCAAGAGCAGTGCCCGTGTTCCTTTGTAAGCGGCGGTCGGCGACACACTGAACCCTTTTGTTCACCTTGACCGCTAATTTTTTTTCTAGCGCAATTTTTTTAGGAAAAAAGCGCGGTCAGTTTTTGTCAGGTAGAAATAGACGCTTTTGTCTGTCGTTTGCTCAAAACTCTTAATCTTGATTTGCAGAATCCATCAAAATTATTCTGTCGTTTCCTTCTCTTCTTCGAGGATCAACACTTCATCAATCAGGAGCAGTGGTAGTGGTGGTGGTGCTGCTGGCCTCCAGACTGACCTTGAAACGAAGCGGCAACGCTCGCATCTTTTCCCTCACAAGAGGCGCTTTCGTTTACTTTTCGCACCACGCTGCTGCCGTCGCCGTTCTTTACTTGTTCTCGTTTCCTGCACATTTTTCGATTTCACTTCGTTTCGTAGTGCCATAAAACTCGACCATCAAACCGCTCTTTCTCCCGCTTTCTCCCACGGCATGCATCAAATTCTCCCCGCTAATCCAAGAAGACTGCATTTCTGCCTTTCCTTTCCGTCTTCTCAATTTTCTGCGGTGCCTCATAAACTAGTGTGTGTGTATGTGTTTGGTAACGTTTCATCGACGTTTCTGGTAAGGACTGACTGTTTGCCGGTAAGTGGTGGTTGTGCTGGTGTGGACGAGTGGCTGACATCACACTCTCTCACTCTTTCCCTACCAGGTGATTCCAACGTAGCGTAAATGAACGCAGAGCACTGCCATCCACGTCCTGAACACCTTCCTCAGCTGTGCTTCTAGCACTTGCACCTTGCCTTGCCTTCCTCTTGGATCGTACCGCCAGTATCGTAATCAGCCGCCTCTCTATGGTTATGGTACTCTGCTTGTACTCTGCGATAGAATGCGGCGGTGTGGTAGATAGTGCCACTCTGTCCCCCTCTCACCGTGTCAATGTTACAAGCAGCTGATGATGATGATGATAGCATAAACACAGTCGTGGTTCATTGCCAGCTGTACTACTAGCAGAGACAGAAGACAAAGAAGTAGAGGAAGAAGAGGAGGAAGACTACCACCACCACCACCAGCAAACATCGACTGACCACACAAACAGACAGACACTCTGCCCGGCTTTATATTGACCAAACCGGCGGAGACGCTGCTCACTTCTGCTGATTACATCCTTCCCTTCGAACGTTCAAAGCAAATAGTGACAAAGTGCATCAACAAAAAAACCAAGAGTTGGACGAAAGTGCATCCACTTTGATTAGCCTAGCTGTTCATCGACTTCTCGTGCCAAGGACATGGGCGCCGGCGGGAGTAAGGATGGAGAGAAGAAGCAGAAGAAGACAAAGTCCTCAAAGGAGGAAGAGGTGAAGAACGGCAAAGTAGTCAAGTACGTTGCTGTGTTCGGTGTTTGATGTTTTTTGTGCTGCCTACTTTCGACCACCTCCCACCACTTTCTCACCGCTCTTTTCACCTCTTTTAGAAACGAAAAGGGCGAAGAAGTTGCCAACAAGGATGGTGAAGTGGAAGGAGGTGACGATGAGAAGAAGAAAAAGGAAGAGGAGCTGCCTCCGGTGGGATTCCTCTCTCTTGTAAGTTCTCTCTTTTGTTTAAATTTGTTTCTTTCACAAATTTTACGCACGCATTGCACACGACACACCGTACATGCTGCTAATCAGATAATCCCTAACCATAGTGACAACATCACTCCATTGCCTGCGCATACACCTCTACAGCGACATGTGTAGAGGCTTTTTAGCTTTTTAGCGGAGTTCACAAGTGAACCACAGGCACCTAAAACTGGTTGTGATTTGTAGTCTAGGCGATTAACACCGCCGGACAGCATGACCAACTAATTAAATCACCCGACCTTGGCAGTCTTAACGGTGCACTACAACAGGCGCCGACAACGACGACACTTGTCGCTGTCGTACATAGGTGATAGATAGATGTGATAATAAAGACATCCGAATTTAGAGAAAGTGATAGAGATGCTATCCTCCTTAGAGCTAATGTTAAGCAGGAGTGTGTGTGTGTGTGCAATAGGACAAAATTCTTACAGTCGACAGGTCCACAATGCTTTTTTGGATGATTGTACCTCTTTTATTACCTGCCGCTCCAACAGCCGATAAGATTACTGTCTGATTTGCCGGTGATATATCAACCAGGGGAAGCAGTGTGTCAGCAGGTGTACTCACTCTTGAGGGGCTATTGCGTGGGGAAATGTGTAACGCCGGTGCAGTCTAGGGTCGATTCTTGCATCATCATCATCTTTTCACCCCTTTTCTAGTTCGGCTACGCCTCCAAATGGGACAAGACACTGCTGGGCATTGGCTCGATCTTTGCCATCATCATGGGCAGCGGCTTCCCCGTGCTGGTGATCCTCATGGGCAAAGTCACCGACACCTTCATCGAGTACCAGACGATCCATTACATGGCCATTTCTCCTATTCCTTCTTATGAGGTCCGAAACGCCTTCTACACATCCAGTATTAAGCCGCTGTTGGGGAAGGGCAATGACAGCGCAGTCATGGAGCAGATGACTGACTTTTACAAGCCCTACAGCGATGCTATCAATAAAACGGAAATCCTTCCTGAGAACATGCGCCACCGACTGGGCTACTCAGTGCCTCATTTCGTTCAAATCTTCGCTGACGGCGTTTTTCAAAACGGGTCGCTCTACGTGGAGAACTTCAAGACCGACTCTGGCATGTGGTGCCTTTACATGGCACTAACGACGCTGGGCTTTGTTATCTGCAACTACTTTACTGTAACTACCTTTGCCCAGGCGGCGAAGAACCAGGTGTATCAGATCAAGCTGCTCTTCTTCCGCTCGGTCATTCACCAGGACATTGCGTACTTTGACACGAAGACCAGTGGCGACTTTGCCAGCAAAATCACCGGCGACCTGGACATCATTCAAGAGGGCATCGGCGACAAGGTCGGCCTCACCATTCTCTCCTTTGCCTCGGTGCTCTACTCCATTGGCGTCGCCTTCTTCTACGGCTGGGAGCTGACGCTCGTCTGCGCCTCGGTCATGCCCGTCATGGGAATCGCCTTTATGATCATTGGAAAGGTGAAATGGGAGAAAGAGGAGAAGTTACTTTTGTAAATCACTAAAACACTTCATTTTTCCTGTAGATCCAAGCCAAGTATTCGGTGAGCGAGTCCTCCGCCTACAGCAAGGCGGGCGCCATCGCCGAGGAGGTGATCAAGCTGGTGCGCACTGTGTACGCCTTTGGCGGGCAGGAGAAGGAGCTGAAGCGGTACTACGAGAACATCGAGCCGGCTCGCAAGTCAGGCATCAAGCGGTCGATGTTCACCGCCGCCAGCATGGGCATCATGTGGTTCAGCATCTACGCCAGCTATGGACTTTCCTTCTGGTACGGCGTCAGGCTGATCATCCGCTCCAATGAGAACTTCGATGCGGCCCGCTACCAGGCGTCCACCATGTTGATCATCTTTTTCAACGTCCTCATGGGCACGTTCAGCGTCGGACAGACGTCGCCCTACTTTGAGGCGATTGCCCGCGCCCGGGGAGCTGCCGCTCTCATCTTCAAGATCATCAATCAGAAGCCGGTGATTGACTCGCTGTCGTCGGAGGGGGAGAAGATCACCGACATCAAGGGGTCCGTAGTTTTTAATGACGTCCATTTTAAATATCCCTCTCGGCCGGACATTCCCATTCTGAAGGGGCTGCACTTGGAGGCTCAACCCGGTCAGACCATCGCCCTCGTCGGTTCGAGTGGTTGTGGGTAAGTGGAAGAACTGTTTTAAAGGTTTTTATTTTATATTGATCACCCCTTTTAACTCCTCAGCAAATCGACCGTTGTCCAGTTGATTCAGCGTTTCTACGACCCCGAGTCGGGCGAGGTGCTTGTCGACGGGCGGAATGTGAAGGAGCTGAACGTTGGCTCGCTTCGTGACCTGATCGGCGTCGTCGGCCAGGAGCCAGTCCTCTTTGGCTACTCAATCATGGAGAACATCAAACTGGGAAATCCACAGGCGAGCGATGAGGCGGCGATACAGGCGGCAAAGGACGCCAATGCCTACGACTTTATTCAGAAACTGCCAAAGAAGTTTGAGACGCTTGTCGGTGAGGGCGGCTCGCAGATGAGCGGCGGACAGAAACAGCGGTAAGTTGGGAGTCATGTTTTTTGAGAAGATGACAAAACCTTAATCTGCTCTTTTCTTCTCTCTAGAATTGCTATTGCCCGAGCACTGGTCCGCAAGCCAAAGATCCTCTTGCTGGACGAGTCAACTTCTGCGCTGGACTCCGAGTCAGAGTCGATTGTCCAGGCGGCTCTGGACCGAGCCTCCGTCGGTCGGACCACCTTCGTCGTCGCCCACCGACTCTCAACGATAAAAAATGCCGACAAGATAGTGGTGATTGATGCAGGTCGCGTCAAGGAGATGGGCACGCACAATGAGCTAGTTGAAGCGAAGGGCGTCTACTACAACATGGCACGACTGCAGCAGCA
>JAALOO010000877.1_pt2 | contig 10461 bp, 8 predicted proteins | sample 7257641 | NCBI WGS metagenome assembly JAALOO01 (sample SAMN14085613, study PRJNA598686) | mite metagenome | biome: ENVO:01001000; feature: ENVO:01001002; material: ENVO:01001226; isolation source: single female mite from University of Michigan culture on fish food culture... ... | reverse complement strand
AAATGGAAGAAGTTCTCTTTAGCTCTTTACTCCTTCTTGTTGACAATCAGCGGGCCGACGTTGTCCCCAGTGGTGTCGTTGTGAGCATTGTGGCTGCCATCACAGTACGGAAACTGCAACGGGTACAACAGTTAATGATAAGAGTGCGTGTACTGTTCAAACCATCAGCCAGACTTACCTTGCTTGACTTCCAGCATCGACAGAAGACCCCCTTTCCCTTGATATCTTCAATGTCACACGTGTCGACCACCTTTGGTTTATCAAGTTGAATCTTGGCGTTAAGGCGCTTTTTAGCTGGATCCTCACTGGGAGCCTTCATCGTCAGGTACACCGCATAGCCAACGGCCAGCGCCGTGGTGGCCCAGGAAACGTACGTCAGTTCAATGTCTGTTTAGTGGTGAACAGTGAAAGCGGTTACCGGTTAAATGTGACGAATCAGGGGATGATTACTTACTCTGCATTGTGACTGCTACGCGTTCCAGAAACAGAAAGAGATGTACGGAGCAACGGAAGAAAAGGTGTGTTCGCCCTACTTTTTGTTGTTATCGTACAAAGCTAGCTCCTGTATCGACTGTCGCCGCAACGTGCCGCTATTTAGACTTGATGCAAAACAAAGATGATGTCATTTTTTCAAATATTTCTTTAAGATTGCACTTTTTTAAAAGGAAGAGCAAATTAAAGATTGAAAATGGCCCTTTTTGTGGCCCTTCTTCCTCTCATCATTGCCATTGTCGTCATCGGCTTTCGATCATACCTTAAACAAAAGCGAAACGACCTTCGATCTCAATTTGGACGGACCGCCGGAGACTCTGGAAAACTAGTCGCCTTCTTTCATCCTTATTGCAATGCCGGCGGCGGCGGAGAGCGAGTTCTCTGGCAAGCGTTAAAGGTACTAAATGAAAAGTATCCACAGCATTCCTATATCATCTATTCAGGTACGGTTAGATGTAAATAATTTCTTACAATTCTTATCAGTGTTGTTTTTATTGACACACAGACAACTACGATGCCGAGCCGGCGGAAATTCTTCGCAAAGCAAAGAGCACTTTTCAAATCAATACCGAGTTTCAGGTTTACTTTGTCAAGCTGCAATTTGTTGCTCTACTGTCACCTTCTCTGTACCCAGTGGTGACGATTCTGCTGCAGAACATCGGCTCTATGATTGTGGGCTTTGAGGCGCTTTTCAAGTGTCCGCCAGAAGTTCTAGTCGACACCTCCGGTGCCAGCTTTATTTATCCGCTGTTCAAGTTGTTGTCAGCCTCTAAAGTAGTTTCCTACACGCACTATCCTACTGTTAGCACCGATATGCTGAACCTCGTAGCAGGTAATGTGGCCAACTACAACAACCGAGCATTCATCGCCCGAAATCCTCTTCTGTCAAAGCTTAAACTGTACTACTACACTGCCTTTGCATTCATCTACAAAATGACGGGAAAGTGTGCCGACGTAATAATGGCCAACTCCAGTTGGACTCGCAATCACTTGGTCGACATTTGGAATACTTCAGTGACTACCGTCTACCCACCGTGCAACACATCAAACCTGACCAAACTTCCGCTAACAAATCGAGATCCCAACTTGATCATCTCAATGGCTCAATTCAGGCCTGAGAAGAACCACAAAACGCAAATTGAAGCATTTGCAGGCCTGTTGAAGCGATTGCGAGAGAATGGCGTAAACACTACGCCGAAAATGAACGTAATTGGCAGCTGCCGAAATGATGGTGACAAGAAACTGGTAGAAGACCTGAAGCAGTTGTGTGTCGAACTGAAGGTGGAACAGCACGTGGACTTTAAGGTCAATCTGCCGTACGTTGACATGGAAAAGCTGCTAGGCAAGGCGAGCATCGCCATTCACACAATGATCAATGAGCACTTTGGCATTAGCGTCGTCGAGTTTCTCGCTTCAGGTCTGCTGACACTGACGCACAACTCTGCCGGGCCAAAGCTGGACATTATCAGCGAAGGCGAGACGGGCTTCTTTGCTGAAGATGCTGACAGCTTTGCCGACACTCTCTACCGATTAGTCACACTCTCCGCAGCAGAAGCTCTGTCGATTCGCACAAAAGCACGCGCCTCGGTGGATCGATTCTCAGAACGCGCTTTTGAGGAGGCATTTGTGAGGCAAGTCAATGGTCTTCTGTAGGTGATTTGTTTTTTATTTATGACCAGACATGGTTAAAAAGTCCCCGGTGAATGATCCAAAAAAGCCGCTATAAAGAAAAAGATGGTTGTTATTGCTAATGACTGAAAAGGAGGTGAGAGAAGTAGCACTCTTCTTACCCTAACTCCTCATTTTTGGCCTTGCTGGAGAGGGGGCTCGGCTCGTTGAGCTGCAAATCGGAGCTCTCTAGCATTTGGCTGATTTTGTCGATCTCCTTGTCCAGATGGGAAAACTGTGAGTAGGCCACCGGGAGACTTTTTTGCCGATTGTACAGCGGTCGTGTGCTCGAACTGCTACTGCTGCCACCTCCGAAGAGTTGTCTGTTTGGCTGTTGTTGTCTAGCTGTTGTCGAGCTGCTGCCGCTGCTGCTTTGGTGCGTGTGATTTTGAATGTACTCCTTGGCGACCTCGAAGGTGACTAGCGAGTAGCCCAGCTCACTGTTCTGCGGCAGGTACCAGCTGAAAGAGTGAATGAACTCAATGTCGGCGCAGAAGGCCACTGGCTCACAGGTGGCCAGGACGCAGATGACCGCCGCTATGAGGTCGTCGGACATGATGAAGACCGTCTCCGGGTGGGCGTCCAGCGGCGACCGGTGCTCGTCCACCGTCCGCTTGAGGGCGTCATTGACTGCGTCCAGGGTGCGCCGCATGGCGTCCACCTTGGCGAGGGGCGTCACCTGGGCGCTGATCTCCTCAAATGCGGTCACCAGCGTCGGCGGAATGGTGAAGCGCTCAAAGGCGGCCTGGGCGCCAAAGGCGCTCGGCGCCAGGCGCTGTTGCTGTTGCTGCTGCTGCTTTCCGCCATTACTGCTGCCACCGCTTTCTCCCTTCAGTGCCCTCGCCCGCTGGACAAATGTCCGGTCTGCGGCGGCGAGCTTCTTGCGAATGAGGCCAATCAGCGGCTCGTAGATGAGACCTACTGAGTAGCTCTCGACGACGGAGCAGAGCAGCTCTCGGTTCACTGCTGGCGCCGCCGCTCCTGGACGGCCTCCAGTCCGGTGCCGCTCCTGAGCCGCCCCCGCCGCTGATTTGCCACTGTGGCACTGCTGAGCGGAGGCGAAGGCCTCGATGGAGGCGTCGATCAGCTGCTTCAGCCGTTTCGTCAGATCGGCGATGTAATCAGGCAGGAGGATGTAGCTCTTCACCAGCTGAGTTATCTTGCACTGAAGGGCGCTCAGCTCGCTGGGCGACACTTGCCGGAGAAACTTTTGGCAACTGAGGAGTGGAAGAAAAGGAGTCACAGTTAGTTAGTGTTGGCCTATCAGATCACATGCTCAGTATTCTCTGGGGAGAGCAGCCCCCCCCTCCCCGCTCTTACTCGTCGAACGACACCAGCTGAACGTCCTGTGAGGTTGACTGCTGCGTTTCGTAATTGAGTTTGCAGTTTAGCGATGAGATGAGCGGTGATTCGATGATAAAGATACTGTACGTCTGATTAGCCTGCAAATGATCAATAGTAGGGCATTCATTCCTCTCAAGGGAAGGCTCTCTCTAGCTACTCACGCTGTTGTACGCCGTCTCCTCGTTCAGTATTTTAATTTTCGTTTGGTTCTGATCACCGAATCCTAAAAGAATGGACGTGTTAGGTAATGTTCAGAAAATTGGACAATGTAGCTCTGTACCTTTGGTAACTCGAATGTAGCCATGATCAATCTGTACGTGAAAGTTTTGCTTGCTGTTGTACGGCAGAAAGTGCCTGTCGATTGGAAGGCAGCAGAGTTAATTAATTCAGAGCACCACTGAGATCTATCTGCACTTACGACTTTAGCAGTGGCGAGGGCTTTAGAATGTGCGAGGTAATAAACCGATCGTTGAGTTGTTTCACATCGTACGAGTGATTTCGAGGAACGCAGAGGTGGTAGCAGTTGGAGATCACTTCCTGATATCGTTTTTTGAAGGTTGTCTGTGCAGATTAAATTGGGTTTTAAATGTGAGTTTAAACAGGAACGTTTCGGCAAAACATGAAACGAAGATGAGAATCTCCCGCTCTTTCACTTCCCCGTACCGTTAAAGCGCTGAAGAAGGTGTTACTCTCCAGTGACTCCATCAGACAGTGTGAACTGGCGAATGAACTGGTGAGTATTGTGATGAGTAATGGTGTTTCTCTTGCTGTTGCTGCTGGCGTCGATGTTGTTGCCCAACTGCAGCCGCATCCAAACCGTGAACGTCTGCAGAGTGAGAGAGCGAGCACCAGCCAGGACTACCAGAAGGACTGACGTAGCTGAACACTACCACGACGACGACGACCACAACAGAGGCGCAGTGCCAGTGCACTGTGGCACTGTGGCCTGCACTGGCGCTGCAGTCGCCGCCTGATTGGACTTCCAAAGCGCACTCACATGGTCTTCCCACTTGTAAACACTCTGTCAACATGACACCATTTGAGGGGACACCACTTGTCCTCCTCAATCGGAGAAGGCAAACTTCTGTCATGGAGTTTGCCATTTGTGAAATTGCTCAAAAATTAAAACTTTCGTGACAGGACAAAAATGAGAATTTTTAGAACTTTGTGCAGCTGACGCATTGTTGAGCTTTGCGTCAATGAAATGACCCACAAGCTCCATTTTGGTTGGTTTTCCCTTTTTCTACCACCTCACTGTACACACTTCAGCGCTGATGTGTCTGAATTTGTGTAGGAAGCGTCGGCACCAAAGTAAATAGGTGACTTTGAACTGTCTACAACCGCTTTAACATTTGTTTATTTCCCAAACATAAAGTAAAGAAATCACCCAAACCACCAATGAAGGGATCATCGCCGATCAACAACAGCCCCAGCAATAGCCCTACCGCCTCGACCATCAGCAACACCTCCGTCACCACCGTTGAAGGAAGGAGACCACCGCTGCAGTCGAGGTCTCCGCTGAGTGTCGTCGACCTGGCTGCGGCGCGTGAACTAAACCGGCAGTACATCGCCGAGGTGGAGGCCCTCAGAAGGGAGTACCAGATCAACTACCGCCGGTATCAGGTGAACCTGCACGAGGACGAACGGTCAATGTCGAGGGTGGACAAAAACACCATCACCGAAATCATCGACCTGCCCAAGGAGAACCTGCGCTCGCCGGCGGAGATGCTGAAGAGGAAGCGCTACAAACTGGTGGAGGAGATTGGCGAGGGTGCCTACGGGACGGTGTGGCGGGCGAGCTATCAGCTGTCACCCTCGGTCACCGCCAACACCACTGCCCCAACCACCACCACCAGTACTACCTCCACTGGCACTTCCCCTGCCAGCCCCAGATCTGCCGTTCGCAATGTAGCCGTTAAGGTGATGACCTATGACCGCAATCAGCGGCAAAGGCTGCTCTCCTGTCTGAAGGCTGAGGTGTACGTCCTGGAGAAGTACCCACACCCGAACATCATCACACTGTACGACCACTTTGTCATCGACGACAAGGCCTACCTGATAATGGAGTTCGCTGATGGGGGATCACTGTATGGCCTGCTCAGAGACGTTAAAAAGCTAAAGGAGCCCACTGCCTACGAGTACTTTGTGCAGATTCTCAAGGGCGTTCTCTACCTTCACTCATTCGGCATTGCTCACCGGTAACATAATTTTCCTTTTAATTTGTGCTCTAATTTGATCCGTTTTCTGTTGGCAGTGATCTAAAGACAGAAAATGTTCTACTGGTCAACTCAAAAACTGAGCCCGGAGTGAAGATTGCCAAGATCACCGACTTTGGCCTCTCCAGGCAGATGTACAAGCGGAAGGTGGGGCAGATGAAGGCGGGCAGCTATGCGGGCACTAAGAGTTACATGGCGCCGGAGATACTGTGCTGTGACATCTACCCTGACTTTGAGAGTGAGCCCTTTGAGTTCGACGCCTTCAAGGCAGACGTCTGGGCGCTGGGCGTCCTCCTCTACGAGCTGCTCTGCGGTGACACGCCCTTCCGGAATCTCAACTCATCGGAGGAGATCTACAAGGCGCAGTTCAGAAGGAGGTGGTCATTCCCCAGGGAGCCCAAGCTGACGGAGAATGTGAAGGCACTGATTCGGTCGCTGCTGCAGCCCAATCCCTACCTTCGCATCGACCCGACGGGCATCCTCAGCCATCCCTGGATTCAGTGCAGCTACATCACCAACCGTGGCTGGACCTCGGCAAGGCAGCCCTCCCCCCTTGTAGCCGCCAGCTCTCCGAACACCAGGAGATGAAAGCGATCCAAAGCGGCGGGGCACAGCCAGAGTTCAGCACAGAAGAATGTGGTGGTCATTAGGAGAAAAAGTAATAAAATCAGGCGTTCTATACTGTGTTCAGGTGCCACCGGTTGCAGTTTCACCAAACACAAATTCATCCAAATAAAACTGCCACGTTGAACGGAAAGGGCTGAAACCATTTGTTTTATCTGGGTGAAGATGTAAGCTTGTTACATAGCTATTCTTTGGTATATTTGCACGAATAAAGTAGGGTTTGTGTGAGTGTGTGTTGGAGGTGGTAATTAATACAAAGAAATGGCAAGGAAAGAGTGTTTCTTGTGTGAGTGTAGGGGTGGGTGGGCGGTAGGTGTGTTCGGTGATGCGATATTTACAAGGCAATTTGTTACTCCTTGCCATCTGTTATCCTTTCGGGTAACTTGACGTTTGCAGCTCACTGACATTGACCGGCGAATGTGAAAACCTAATATTTGTATAGTGACTAGCAGGGTTGAGAGAAAGAGAGACCGGTGCCGGTGGTAGTGGTGATATTGGTGGTGGTTGTGGTGGTGGTTGCCGATGTGCTACACAACTGTCATTTAGTGTGCAGATTGTACAGTGGGTGACTGCGACCATATGTCCGCTTGTGACTCTTCTTCCCCGAAGAGTGCATCTGCGAGGACTCATGGTGCTCAGACGGCGACTCGACAAGTGAGCTGTCCTTGGGTGACATCAGCGGAAAGTCAAAGGACTTCGCAGAGACCGAGTACTGTAGTGGTCGGCCCTTTTCAGCAGCAGCAGCAACAGCAGCAGTGGCAGGATCGAGGATGGATGAGGAGGAGGTGGCAGAAGACTGAACAATTTCCCGCTCGGCAGAGGCGGCGCCCGAAGTGATAAAGTGAAAGTTCGGTGAGGAGGGCATGCTTTTGGATTTGTTCAACTTCACTGAAGCAGTCGGCAACAGCTGCTGCTGCTGTAGATCCTGTTGACTTTTGCCCTCCAGCTCTTCAGTTCGCCGTTTGACAAATGAACCACCGCCAGCAGCACCAGCAGCACCGCCGTTACCTTCAGCCTCTGCTGCCGCCTGCATCTGCTTGCTGATTTGAGCGCGAATGTAGTGCAAATCAAGCGGCGCCGATCTCAGGTAGGTCGTCGTCTGACGCAGTAGCATTGTACTGTAGTTGTGGTTGATTCGCTTCTTCACACTCAGCGAATTGAGCGAGATATTCGGCAAACTTAGGGTTCGGGAGAGTGGCGTCGATGACAGAGGTGCCGGGTGACCGCAGCCACCACCACCCCCACCTTCACCACTGGACACTTCGGCTGCTGCTAATGATGGTGAACCAGGAACAAACTGCAACTGCTGCCGACGCTGGTCGGCGAAGCTCTTCTTGGACTTTTTCAGCGAGAACTCATCAGTCGCAGGCGCCGTCGCTGCTGTCGAGTGCTGGTGAAGGTTGCTGTTGCTGTTCTTCTTCAATTGACATATGCCTAGAATGTGATCACAAGAAAGGGTACGCTTCAGAATTCGATTTGAGTATTCACTTCGCGTGCTCAAGCTCTGAAAGACAAAGGTCATGTCGTGGGGCTGCAACTGCTGCTGCTGTAGTTCAGTTGACTGCTGCATTGCCGTTGATTCTTCCTCTTCCTCCTCCTCTTCCTGTCCACATTTATCCTCTTCAGTGCCTTGGTTTTCAGGTAGACAGATGCCAATGTCAAAGCCATCCGATTCGGCTTTTGATTCTCGAGGAAGGGGAGGCTTTGCCATGCTGGCAACACCTCTTCCAGTAAGTGGCTGCTGTTGTTGTTGCTGCTGTTGAAACTGCTCCAAATTGGACAGGTCATTCATTGCCGCCTCCTTGTCCTTTGACTCAAACTGATTCGCCAAATTGGACACCAGTCCGTTGTTGGCAATGTTCTTCTTTGACTGACTCTTATCCGGCGACTATTGAAAGGGAAAAGAGAAAAGAGGGTGATAGTCAGCGAACTGAGATTGAGAAGGCGATAAACACGCCAACAAACCTTAAACTTTTCGAATCCCTCGATGCGCTCCTTGACACGAGATCGTATTGATTGCGACTTGTTGATTTCACTGAACAGATTCTCCATATCACTGTCATCACCGAGGTAGAAGCCCGAAGAGGTAAAGTGGTGAGGCCGTCTCTGCCCGTTCTTCTTATCACCGTGGTTGTTGTTAAAGAAAAAGTGGTAGCCAGAAGCTGCCTCATTGCACGCCGCCTCCTTCGGCGGCCAAGAGCGCCGTCGGTGGCTAATCTGAAAGTGGTTCTTCAGTGAGGAGTGGTTCTCCTTGTCCTCTCCCGCTCGCTGCAGTCTGCCGCCACTCTGCTTGCCATTCAGTCTCTGTCTGCCACCGGTCATAGAGAATGAACTATCACAGTGTTTGCTCTTCGCCTTCTTCGTGAACATCTCCTTCAGGTCAGACTCGGAGTTTGATCGCCAAACGTTGCTGTTCTTGTTGCTGCAAATCAAAAGAAGTTTAGTGTCAAACTTTGTAAAAATGAAAACACTCACCTCGCATTGAGCATTCCCTGGTAGATTTCCAGTTGCTTTAGAAACTCTGGATTCGGTCGAATGGTACTGCGCATCTTCTTCACATACTCCAGTGCCTCGAGCAAATTGCAATTTTTCTCCTTCATAATGTAGGCGACGACGACACTGGCCGACCGAGAGATGCCCTTCTTACAGTGCACCAAGACGGGACCTTCCGATCTGAAAGTTCACAAATGGTTAGCAAACACAGTTGAAAGCCTTCAAGCTGCAAACTCACTTTGACTTGTTGATGTAGTTGTAGGTGTCATTGAGGTACCTCAACATATCCGTCGTCTCAGAGTCCTCTACGCGAATGTTGTAGTACTCGAAAGAGCCGGGGAAGAAGTTGTCAATCTCACTGGTAACGTTAAGTATCTTTTTGACGCCCTTTCCCTTCAGCTCCTCAAAGTTTGAGGCGTTCCACTCTGAGCCGAGGTAGAGGTAATCCAGTATCTTCGAAGCCTCGTCCATCTGTCCCATTATCCTGATCATCTCCTTGTCAATGTACGACTTAAACTCCGTCAAGTCGCGCCTCAGTCGGCCTTCTAGCTCGCTGCGAATCTCCTTTGAGGTGACTTGCTCCAGGTCCACTGACATCATAATCTTCTTGAGATTGGCCGTGATCAGCTCTTCAAAGTTCAACTGCTCAGCAGGTCTGCGCATAGGAAGAAAAATGTAAATATGCAACACTCCGTAAGCAGCAATGTTTGACATACTTGTTGGTGTACTCATAGAGATTGTTGGTCGTCTCTGAAGCATCGGTGATGGTGTGCCACTCATGAAGGTAGAAGGACTTGGACTTAATTCGCTCCTGGTAGTAGCTGATCCAGGAGTGGGAGCTCCCGCCCTCAAAGTAGTTGTTCTTCACCGATTTCTTCGTGGCCAGGTGCAGCGCCTGAAAGGCAGACCACATGGCCTGAACTGAAACGGGTTTGAAGATGTGATGCCGAGTGCCGCTGGTGATTCGAAATCCACTGAAGATTGTGGAGCACATTTGTTAGAGTTTTTTTGTGGATGATCGTTAAAGACAAACGGTCTCTTACCCGTCACCGTCCAGCGAAATGACCATATCGTTGTAGATGGCCAGGACGAGGCCGATGGTGGCTTCATTCTCGTAATCGATGCCTAGAAGACAGCTCTCATCGGCACCGTTGACCACCACCAGGAGGTAACGGGTGCGAGTCGAGTTCATGTTCAGCGACTCAAGGCGAACAGCCTACAAAGATGAAGTGAAGATTAGTGAATTGTGGAAGTATTTGAAAAGTAAAGTTGAAAGTACAAACCATTTTCATCTTATCATTTGGCCTGAGAAGTTTCAAGATTGCCTGCAAGTGCTTCTGAATATCAGAAAACACGGTCTTGTAGCTCGTTTTCGAGAAGCTGTGACACTCATTGTACGGAAATACGACATCAGCCCCACGGACTGATATGTATATTTCCGTTAAACGTTCTTCTTCCTGCAAATCATTCTGAAAAGTGGTTTGATTTCGATTAGCTACGATCCAGAACAAGCAAGCAGTAAAATGGTTATTTTACCTGAGGCGAATTGAGCATCAGACTACTTTGTACGGTAGCAGGGATAATTCGCTCAATCGTAATTAGAGCCATATGTTCTACTGCTACG
>JAALOO010002371.1_pt1 | contig 10462 bp, 12 predicted proteins | sample 7257641 | NCBI WGS metagenome assembly JAALOO01 (sample SAMN14085613, study PRJNA598686) | mite metagenome | biome: ENVO:01001000; feature: ENVO:01001002; material: ENVO:01001226; isolation source: single female mite from University of Michigan culture on fish food culture... ... | reverse complement strand
CTCTCTCTCTCTCTCTCTCTCTCTCTCTCTCTCTCTCTCTCTCTCTCTCTGTGTTTCCAATCTCACTGAAAGACAGTCTGAACTTTTTTGGTATGCGCCTGCAGTCACATTGCCATTTTCAGCATTTGCACTCTAATTTGATCAGCATTAGGGGGTTGTGGTGGTGGTATAAACACAGACAGACAAACGGACAGTACTGTACAGTTTGTCCTCATGTGTATGTATGTGTGCTCACTGTACACACAGCCGATCTAATTAGTCTGCTAATTACATTCTCATTAGGCGTCCAGGATGGTCGCTCGCTGCCGGCAGCCCTCGAGTCGTTCATTGTGTTTGAACAGACACACTTGCAATCTTTGTGCTTTTTTCTTGTCTCTCTTGTCTGAGCAGCAGAATAAAGTTCGATGAGGTAGTTGACTCTGCTGATGCTCGCTATTGCCTTTTTTCCCACAGCGGGCACTTCATCACTTTGCCATCATTTGCCTGCACTGACACTAACACACACACACACACCCATTTCCTCACTTACCCGTTCGCTTGGTGGTGCTCGCCACGCGGCGAATGTTGCGCACCAGCGGGCGGTGGGCGCCGTTGACGCGCTGGTAGAGGCCGCAGGCGTTGCAGAGAAAGCTGCTCGGGCCGTAGCGGCGCCAGAGGGGCGTGCTGCGGGTGGCGCAGTTGGCGCACTCGCGCTCTGGCTCGCTCAGCTGGAGGCAGTGGTGGAGGAGGCTGCTGCTGCTCTCACTTGGTTTGGGACTCTCACTGCAGCTGGTGGTGGTGGTGGTGGAGTTGTCACAGTCCTCAGGAAGTGGACTCCTCAGTTGGTGTTGGGTGTTGCTAACTTCTTCAGCAGTTGATGGAATGGTTGGATCAAAGTTGACGTCCAAGTTGTGCTGGTGGTGATATGAGGAGTTCTGCTGCTGAGAAGGTTCGTTTGCTGCTGGTACTGGTTCGGGTGCCTGGTCGTAGTAGCCTGGCTCGCCCACGGTTGAGCTGTTTGGCCCCCATTGGCAGTTCTGTAAGGGGTGATGAGGGTGATGATTTAAGGGAGTTTGGTGAAGGTGATGGCTGTTGTGGTGGTGATGGTGGTGGTGATTCATATAGGATTTTTCCACTAGATGATAAGACATGATAACTCGAATGAGGCACTTTTTAACTGAACATTCTTCTTCTTCCTTTTCAGAATTGGATTCACAACTGAAACTGGTGAGCCCTCGTCACTGCTGCTGCTGCTGCCACTCGAATTTTTTTACCATCACCACCGCCTCTTTATTATTTAGGACTTGAAGGTAGGTGCACTTTTTTTTCTTGAGTTGTGTAGTGTAGTGTTGAGTTGCTGAAAGATCGATGAGTGTGAGCGAGCAAATGAGTGAGTTTGTGCGGTCATGAAGGCCACTCTTGTGAACTCTCTGTGCTTCATAATATCATAACGTGTTGAAGTGTGAGAAGACTCTTCTCTTACGTCTGTCTTCACCCTTTGCCGCGGCGCTGAAGCATCAATATCTGAATGCTCAATGGCACTGCCGCCGCTCTTCGTGGTCATTCGCGTAATGGCTAATCGACACAGGCACACACACACACACATTGTCGGTCGAGGTACGCACGATTACCGCCACTATGACTGTTGTAGTGTGTGTGTGTGCAGTGGGTCCATTGATTCACATTCTGTGTCTATCTAGTGTGTCTTACATAAGCTAAAACAGGTAGTCGGCAGATGATCATTGTCAGTTTGCTTTGTCGTCTGCCGTTGTCACCTGTTTATGTCTACGTTTTCTTTTGTTTTTCTGCTCTGCCCACCAGTTTGGGTAATGCCATTACTGCCCGGTAATGCAATTAATTACCGCAGTGACGATGTTTGTAATGGAGTGGGCTCTCTGTGTGTGTGTGTGTACTGAGCGTAACATCTGACCACACACACACACACACACACACTCGACAAATTGTCTAATGTGGAGTGGTGGTGGTGGTCTTTAGTGTCATGTGTGTGTGTGTGTAATCTTGTATTACCCATTATTACTCTCTTTTTTCTGCCCTTTTGTTTGTCGCCTCATTTGACCTTTACCTCTGAAATAATTACACGCCTATGAGTGTTTATTTTTATTGCACTCTTTTAGCGATTAGTGTTTTCCCCTAATGGCCATGGGGTAGTAGTTGTCGTAGTTTTTGATTAAAAAGATTTAAATTAAAAAATGCCACTGATGCGGGTATCCGACTGACGTCATTCGCACTGACCATCACTTGCGTATTTAGATTGGCTGTTTTTCACTGTGACCAACTTCTGCGGAAAAATAGTGCGCCTCTGTGCCAATTTTTAAGCATCAGTTGCTTTTACTGAGGTTAATCTGGTGTGCGCATCAGTTCCTGCTGCCTCTGCTGCAGTTCCACTTTGGTTTGTTTGCTTTACTTTGGTATTCATTGGCCTATTAGCATGTTGTTTTTGCAATCCAAATAGTCTAAATATGATTTTCGTCGGTGATGATGCACTGAACCCTTCTATTAGCCATTTTGCCCTCTTGAGCAGCGGCAGCAGTGCGTGTGCTCAAGTGGCAATCGGAAGAGGGCAAATGTAGAGCAGCAGCATCAGCATCGGTGGCACTTAGCTTATGGATGCTTTTTCTTCCATTTACATTCCTTCTTTCCCCTTCTCCCACTACGCACGCTGTGTCCGAATGTGTTTTCATGTTTATAATATTCAAATGATGATGTTGGTGGTGGTGGTGGTGATGATTACCCCATGATGATGTTCATTCTTGGTCTCTGCTAATCTAGTGCCATTCTGCTGCAGCTTCTGCTGCTATATATTGATTGGCTGAAAGGTTAGTTAGCGGGAAGTCATTTCAAGTGGGTTTGCAAAAAGCTGTTTTGATGTAACTGCTCTTGCACTGCTATATGCAAACCAGCAAAAAAAAGTTATGTTATGCTTCAGCCGAAGTCTCGGTGGCAGAAGCAGCATCAGCAGCAGCAGCAGCCTGATTAGAGCTGATCTGCAAAAACGAACTTTGCTAATGTTATGCTAATTGGCGTAAATGGCCTCACCGTCGCTGACATTTGCACGTTTTTGCTTATGTTTTAGCTGGCGCTCTGGTCATCATTTGGTAAGGATGTGTGTGTGTGTGCTGGTGGCGAGCTCAGGCTAACTGCATCACCGCTGGACACTGCAGACAGACAGACAAAAGCAGTCATTCTCGATGTGTTCATGCTAAATGCTGCTGCTGCCATAGCTCTGGTTGCGCATTACCAACCAGAAACAGCAGCGGCATCAGCAGTTATCATTGCTCTTCTCAATTGCTCTTATGAGCAGTTCACCGTCTAATTGAGCCAGGTCCCTCGCCCTCCTCCTCCTCCTCCCCACCACTGCTGCTAATGTCGTAATTACGGATTATTATTCATAATGGCACTGTCTGTGCTCTGCGCGCGTCTGTGCACTCTTCTCATTTATCTTCATTCTCCTTCCCGCTTCCAGCTTTCATCACCTGAGCGCACCAATTTGACACTGTGTTCACGACTGATGACTCTGTAATTTACATTTCACCGATCAGACTGGTGATCTCATGTTCTCTGCCTCTCTCTCTCTCTCTCCTCGGTTATCCTTTGTTTGCTTTTCTCCCTTGTACTTCTCGATCGCATGTTCTTTCTCTCCCTGTGTTCAGACTGCTATGTCGTGACATGTTTTTATTTTATGTTTTTCTTTCTTTTCTCTACATGTGTACTCTTTGACGCATCAGTACGGCACAGTCTTGCATTGGTATTCGCTCCCTTTCTCTCTGGTGCCGGCGTCGCTTCTGACGCTCAATTACACTGCATTTGTACTGTTGCTGAATGAATGGGTTTGAATGCTTGTTCACACTCGTGTGTCACACTCCATCTTCTTCCTCTTTTTCTTCCTTTTAATATGTGTCAGGTCGTAAAGCTCAGTCGGTCGGTGTTTCAAGTGGAGGTATGCATCTTTTCTTAGTTGAAAGTACTTTTCCAAAGTATTAGACCGCTATTGATCTGCTGAGTTTGTGTTAGTGAGTGTCAGTTGTCAGTGCCTGCGCACGTTTTCCAATTCACTTCTTTCCAATGTGCAGGCAAAAAACAAAACCAAATGACATCTTTCATTTCAGTGTTTTGACTTATTGTCCCCTCTAAAGCCTTCCAGTGTCGACTTGAGTGCACTTTTTTAATTTTATGCAAAATGGCCATTTAGAGGAGAGAGAGAAGTGTACACGGCCACTTCATTATTGAGGGGGCCATATTCAGTGCCAAGTTAACTACTGCTGCAGTTTAGTAGTGAAATGAGAATGGGAATTTGCAATGAGTGCAACGCTTGCTCATCAAGCACTTACTACTACTACTACTACTTGCTCTCTTGCACTCTTCAGTGACTAATTGCCGGCGAGTGCAATTATATTCTACCTGTCTAAATGGCTCAACTGATGATGAGTGGTGGTGGTGGTGGTGGTGGTAATAAGGGTTATGATGTCCTTTTTAATAAGCTTGTTGTCAGTGTGTGTCACTAAATTGAGCCTTTTGTGTGTGGCTTGTTAATGTGCTGTTGCACTGGCTCAGGTTGCTGAATTTACATAGACCAGTAGCTTTTTCTTTCTCACCATTTGGGTGATGATAAATCATGGCATCATTTTTCAAGCCGTGTGCCGACACAGCAGCAGCAGAAGAATCAGTGTCTGAAGATGTTCACCATAGAGAATCCTCTCTCTCTTCAAGAGTATGCACTTGAACATTGCGCACTAATCACCGCTGAAGTGTGCTTTTAGTGCTAAGTGCAATTAGTGCCTCACTAATGTGCAGGAGCTGTCAAGTCAAGCTGCTGCCGCTTCTGTTTCTATCTTTAGTGTCGCCTGTCTCTGCGATTGATTACACTGCCACCAATGTCTTTAGTGCCAGTTGTTTCTGGCTGGCCGTCAATGACCAGCCAAGGTCCAGGTACCAGACAAGCTGTTCTATTTTTGTTAGTTTTTAGTGCCAGCTGTTGTGTCTGCTTTTTACCGAGTTTTTTTGTTTCCGACTCTTCAACGACTGAGAACAACTTTTTTAGCACAAAGCAGCAAAAACTACTGCTGCAATGACATCTGTAAAATTGCCAATTTATAATTCGGCATTCATTTCATTTTTACTCTGATTTTATTTTTTTTTATTTGAAAGTACGGGTGATGCCCGAATTTTAATGACTTTTAAGAATGGGATGGGAGATGGGAGAGTGAGACACACACACACAGACACGCTTTAGTATTGCTGTCAGGATGAGTGGGCTTGCGTTTATGAGTGAGAGAGAGAGAGAGAGCGTTTCAAAGTGTGACATGTTATTTACAGAGAGAGAGAGAGAATGTGCTCGATGTGGGTTGAATTGTGTCAGGAAGGGAAAAGAATTGAGAAATAGTGGGAAAAGATTGGTGGGGGGGGGGGGGTTAGTTGGACAGGTTGTTGATACTTTTGGGGTGGAGAAAATGGGAAAGTTTGGGCTGTTTGTTTCCGAGTTGGCATTCCAAGTGTAGTGTAAAAATAGGCCTTTTGTTTCTGCGCAAATGAAATGTAATTGGCTCTGAAAAGGATTTGTTGTTGTTGCTGTCTGCTAGGATGATGATGATGGTGATGATTCGGCGCTCTGTCCGGCACTGTCATTGGCATTCTCTTTTTTCCGTTCTGCTGTCACCTAGTTCTCACTTTCGTTTCTTAGTGTCACTGTCACTTTTTTGGTAAAGTGACAAGTGAGGGGGGTTCTCAAAGCTCGTCGGGTTTCGTTTTCTATTCTCTACTTTTCTTAAGTTAAAGTTAAGTTAAAGTGGTTGCCCTTTGTGTTTCAGTGCTCTTACAGTGCCTTCTCCTCTTGCTGCTGCTGCTGCTCTTCGGTGGACGTCTTTTCAGCTTCTTCGATCGCCTTTCCGCCACCGGTTTGCTCCAACTCAATGGACGATGAGGGAGAGGGCGACGAGGAGGACATCAGATTGACGTCCGTCGTCTTGGTCACGTCCCGCTCCACATCGAGGTCCTCCTCCTCCTCCTCGATGTTCACCGAGCCCTTATCAGCCTTACCACCTCCACCACCGCCACCACTTTCCTTGCCCATCTTCAGCATCATGATCAGCTGACAGTGGCTGGTGTGCAGCTTCCGCCTCCCTGACTGCGTGGTGGTCAGCGCCAGCCGCTGCTCCTTGGTAGTGTAGATGGGGTAGTTGAGGGTAGTCAGATGTTGATTGCCGCCGCCGACGCCCCCTCCGCTGGGACCGCTCGTACCGCCTACATTTGTCGAAGTTGCAGTTTGAGCACCACCACCGCCTCCCCCTCCTCGATCCAGATTACCTCGATTGGCAATGGAGTACCGTGTGCTGCTGTCGAGCAGGTCCTGCTCGAGGAGCGCCGACATGGAGATCAGCTCGCTGATGGCCTGCTGCTTTCCAGTGGCCGACATGGTGCTGCTGCTCCAGCTGACGGAGGCCCGCTCCAGGGCGGTGATGCCGTTGACGTCGACCACTCCTCCTCCATTGCCACCACCGCTTCCTCCTCCCAGGCCTCCTCCCACCCCTGCGCCGACATTGTTCACTATGAGCCCATTTGCGGCGGCTATTCTCCGGTGGTGGTGGCCACTCGCTCGACGGCCTCCACAGCCGCCGCCGCCGCCGTTCTTCATTACCAGCACGCGGCCGTCGCCGCCGATGCCCACGCCCACCAGGGAGGGCAGCGAGCTGGCGGTCAGGGAGCGGCCGGTCAGTAGGCGCCAGCAGAGGCGCGGGATGAAGCACTTGAGCAGGGCCTTGGTCTTGGCGCGGAAGGCCTCATTGAGCCAGCAGTAGATGAAGGGGTTCCAGACGACGCTGGACATGGCCAGCCAGTGAACGGAGAAGAAGATAACTGAGTGAGGGGATAGAGGGATTAGGTTAACTTTAACCTTAATTCTGATCTTAATGACCTTTCATTTTTGGTAACTTACTTGGATGGTGCGCCAGGAGGCTGTAGTCCCGGGCGAGGATGTACAGGTTGAGCGGGAGCCAGCAGAGGGCGAAGCAGAGGACGACGGCGATGAGCATGCGAACGCGCCGCCGCTTGCGCTGCAGCAGAAAGAGCCGCCGCCCCTCGGAGAGGGCGCCCACCGTCTCCCGCCGCCAGAGGAAGAGGCCAATGTGGAGGTAGCAGTAGCTGGTGATGCCGATCGGCAGGACGTACTGGGTGGCGAAGGTGTACAGGGTGAGGTGGAGGGCGGTGGTGCTGCTGTCGAAGTCGTTGATCTTGCAGCTGGTGATCGGCGGCATCTTCGGGTAGAAGTCGTACACGACGACGCGGCTGTACTGCGAGTGGGGCAGGGAGAGGCACAGCGAGACGGCCCACACTGCGGCGAGGATGACCCAGGCGGGCAGGCGGCGTCGGTAGGAGCAGAGCGAAGGGGAGGTGGTCCTTTTGCCGGGCAGACAGCAGCAGCAGCAGGTGCACAGGCGGCCGTACAGACGGCGGAAGCTGCTCCACAGACTAGGGGTGGTCAGCTTGCCCAGGAGGATGTGGTGGGAGGAGGAGGAGGAGTGGTGGTGGTGAAAGGTGTTGGGGTGAAGGTGGGTTTGGTGGTGGTGGTGATGATGACTTCCTCCTGATGAGGTCAGCGTGATCTCCATGCTTCGACCGCCGCCGATTCCATTGACGCTGCTGCTGGTGACGGACTGCGGCTCCGAGGAGCAGCCACCACTGTGGTCGAAGGTGGTGATCACTGGTGGTGGTGGTGGTGCAGTGCCCACCGCCGCCGCCTGCTTCAGCTGCTTTCGCTGAAAGGTCCGCTGCTGGAGGATTCTGCGGAATTTAGGGAAAGGGTGAGAAAGAGAAGTTTTTTTATTGGATGGGGGATTAGACACTCTGACTGAATGATTTGAGAGTCGTTCTGACTACTACTACTGCTGCAGTGGCAGTTGAAATTAAATGCCCGTTTGGTTTTTGTCTGTTTAAAGACAAAAAAGTTTTTTAAAAGCTTCTGTGAATTTGTGAATGCTCTCTTGTTTCGGTGGTGGTATTTTACCACCACCACCACCACTACTACCATTCCCACTGCTGCTGAGTGGTGCTGCTAAATGTTTAATGTTATCTTTTATTGATGCGTCATGCTCGGCTTGGCGGCTTCTGCTGCTGCTGTTTCTGCTGCTCTTTGCCATTTTCCGGCACTGCTACTGCAAGCCGATTCAAACACGACACAGTCTCAGTCACCGACTGCTAATCGAATTAGCGACTTTTCTGTGTGAGCATGTGCCTTTAGCACTCTCGGTGTGTGTCTGTTTTGTTTTTGTTGAGGATCACTGTTTTCCCCCATCTTTAGTGCTCCAAAAAGCAAAAGTAGGCAGAAATTTTTGCTCTTCTTCATTATTGAAAAGTGGGGACAGCGGCACAGACACAGTCAGACCTACACTGCTTTGGGAGGAACAGAGTCGGCTACCGCAGAAACGGCAGATCTAATTCTCTCTGTGTGTTTTGTGTGCTTTGTGTGTGTGTGTGTCGTCCCATGGGCTGCCTGTAACTAGTTAGTCGGGTTCTTCTACTCCCTATTCAGTTACCAGTTGCTATTTTGGGACTGCCGTGTACCGGCTTGCCTGTCCTACCTACCTACCTACTTCATGGCATCCTATTAAATTTTTAAAGCACCACTACCTTCTCCTGAGCTTGCCTGCCTGCCTGCCTGACGTTCGAGCATCTCAACTTTTTTCTGCCTCCTTTTCTCTCAACTTTCTGTCTCCTTACTATTGATTTTGCTGGAATTTAATACAGTTCGGTGCTGTGTGCGTGCGTGTGTGTGTGTGAGCATCATATCGATGTCGCCAGCTTTTTTAACTGCACTGTCTCCACTTACGTGCTAACTTCAGTGTTTCAGTTTGCAGCAGCTACCTTCACCTTGTTCTGACTAGGCTGTTGCCGCGCCTTTGTTTTCTAGTGTTTGTTTTCCTGCCTACAACTTTTTCCTCTTTGACATTTAGTGACAGAGGCAGTTGGGTGCAGCACATGATGATGATGATGATCATCATCATCATCATTGCACTACAAGTGCGTCATCTGTGCGATGCCGGAATAACACTACCTCCACTTTGCTGTGTAAATATTCTTATCCAGTCCAGCAGGTCTACCAACAAAAAGATGCAAGCGCAGAAAATCGCACTGCTGTTATTATTTTCTCCTTTTCAATCTCAGTCCACCTTACTTTACTGGTGCTAATGGTGGGGAGGGAAGGCAAATCTTGTGACAGGGGTCTTTTCCGTTTATTACTGCTGCCAGGTGATTTCTTTTCCAGCTGATCGAACAGAGCTGATCGAGTGAGTGGCAATTCGCATTCCTTCAGTTTTGTCACCGTTGTGTGCCCCCTATCTAATGATGTTTATCAGCAGCAGCAACTTTCCTAGCCAAAGTGAGAGTCAGGGGGGGGGGGGGGCAGAAGCCTGAAATCAATTTTCCCATACACAGTTCACCGTATGTTTGTGTGTGTGTTTTGTGTTTTTCGAGCCAGTCTATTTTCATCAATAATAAATCAGCAGTGGAGAGTGAGTGAGTGAATGAGCACACTGCTAATGGTACGACTCTCACTGTGGTGGCAGCGGACGCGGAAAATGCAATTACCATGGCCAAAAGTGGTCGTCGAGAAATAAAAACAGAGAAAAGGAAGGACCTTGGCAATGGGCTACAGGCAATGGAGACCAGCACCACCACCACCATTACCACTGCTCACAGTATCCAATCTCCTCTTCAGCTAATTAGCTCATTTCGCTTATCAATTAGCGTTTTATCTAGGCGCACATTCTCCGTCTCCGTCTCGTCTCTCAATTGCACCGAGTCACATTCTGCTGCTGCTGCTGTCTCTGTCACTGCTCGGTGGCTTCACTGCATTGCTATTTTTGCCCTTTCCCATTTTCTCTTTCTTTTCAGTGTCGTACTTCTGATGTGGGCTTCTTCTTCCGCGGATTTGCTTAGACTTCGGCTTAGAAGAAGAAGAGATGAGGTCTTTTCTTTTTTTTCCGCCGATGTTTTTGTTGTTGTTTCGGTTGCTGCTGCTGCCAGAAAGCAAAGCAAGGCAGCTGAATTAGTTGTCAGACTTTGCTGCTCGCTATCTCTTGCTCTCTCTCTCTCTCTCTCTCTCTCTCTCTCTCTCTCTCTCTCTCTCCGCAAAGACATGGCAGCAGCAGCAGCCTCTTTGACGAAACGGCCTCTAAACTTTTTGTTGTTGCTGCTGCTGCTTTTCCTCTATCTCTTGGTAGTTTAGTAGTTTAGAGAATTGAGAGAGATTGAAGATTGCTGTTTTGAAATTGCGGCGGCTGCCTTTCTCTTGCTCTTCAATTCGTGGAAGTAGATTGAGGAAGATTGCGCTTTGGTAAACCTATTTTTGAGAGTTAGAAGGGGAGGGGAAGAAGCTAGAAGCTCAAGTGTGTGCTGATGCGCTCGCTAATAATCGACCTACTCTCTCTCTCTCTCTCTCTCTCTCTCTCTCTCTCTCTCTCTCTCTCTCTCT
>JAALOO010002370.1_pt1 | contig 10473 bp, 9 predicted proteins | sample 7257641 | NCBI WGS metagenome assembly JAALOO01 (sample SAMN14085613, study PRJNA598686) | mite metagenome | biome: ENVO:01001000; feature: ENVO:01001002; material: ENVO:01001226; isolation source: single female mite from University of Michigan culture on fish food culture... ... | reverse complement strand
GTCAGTGGGCTAGTCGTAAAGTACGTTATTTTATGATTTTTGCAAGAGAAAATGCTTTCATTTTAGAAGTGCACGTTTGAAAGTCTAATTTGCTGAACAAGTCTTTGTTGCATACGGAAAGCCTAGTTAGAGTATAACACACCTAAAAGCAATGTAATTACAAATATTAAAATCTAAAGTTTTGTTCTAATCTATTTGAACGCTCAAATATATTAGAGATTTTTGTTCCTAACTGATTGGAGACTTTATAAAACTCCAACTTATTAGAACGTTCAAATATATTGGAATAAAATTTCTAATATCATTTTACAGCTAAACTATAATTTCGCATTATTTCTAATATATTTGAACGTTCTAAAATATTTGAAAGTTGTCTCCATTGTATTTGAATGTCCAAATGCATTAGAACAGGATTTTTATCCGAGTATTTACTGTTTAGTTTACTTTTGCCCAAAACTGCATTTCTTTTTAAGTTCTCCATTTTCAGATCAACTAGCTGAATTTCATTAGTTTTTTTCTCAACTTCAGGACCGCAACTACAGCTGCTGCTATCACCAGCAGAACCATCCGTTTTTGCATCGAGTTTGCAGTTCAACTTTTCGTCCCACTTTTCTGCCAGACTGTTTAGCAGATGTACGCCCAGACCACTGAAACGAACTTTGACCTGGTACGACACTTCGCTCACCACTAACAACTCAACACCGGCAGCAGCGTTGTCTAGCACCAGTTGTGCACCTCTAGGCAGGGCCATCACCACCGTCAGCGAGCTGTTCACCTTGTAGCGGGCAATGTACAGCGGTGAGTGGTAACTAGAACTTACGTCTGTTTTGCCTATGTCCACTTCGACTGCGTTTGGCGGTGGCGTCCAGCCACCATGGAGCACCTCAACGGCGTTCAGCTCAGTCCAGTTGAAGATGTCATCTTTTTGCAGGCTGGTCAGCAGTTGATAATTAGTTAAGGTGCTCCCTCGAATGGACCAATCTTTTGGGTTTTTCACTCCACCTTCCGGCAGTGGCTCTACGGTTCGACAAAGACCGTCACTCAGAGACTGAAGACCTAGTTCAGTGGGATTTTTCAGCGATCGGCAGAGGTATTGCGGCGTTACGTTGTCCGCCTCAAACAAGCCCGCCATAAGGACACCTGCCTCTTTGAGTTTCTTCTCACGAAAAGCAGCTACCAGGCTGGTCAAGTTTTCTCCTGCCTCCACCCACCAGGTAGAACGGGCTTGCAGCAAAGCCAGCTGGTTTCCAAAGAAAGCAACGTCAAAGTTGTGTAGCCGAAAGTAGCCATCGGCGGTTTCAATTTCGTCTAAAGGCGCAGTGGTATTCAACTTTCCTTTTGTTTTTTTCTTTTTAGCCGTCCACACTTCTTCGTGCACGTCATACTTGAGTGGGTCTGAAAGGGGCGTGCACTGGAGGTGAAAATGATCGTTGACTACCACACGATAAGTGAAACGAGGCACTGTGTTGTCCAAATCAACGGGGTCAGATTTGTTGATGGTGGTCACGTCCTTGATCTTATTAACCGGAATAGTGGCAATGTCTAGCGCCTGGTGTTGATGAACGGCAAATAAAGTGGCACAGTACAGTGGAAGAAAAAAGTGCTGAACAGATTAAACTTCATTCTAGCAAGTTGTGAAATTAATATTTTTTAAACAAATGCTTTCAACTTGTTTAGCCATCAAAGGCAAAGCATAAAACTATTAAAAAACAATTTTTATTTAATGTTTAAATAATTTTTTAAAACGAAGATTTTTGTTATCAGCAAAAGAGATCAGTAAATTCAAAACAGTGTAAAATTAACAAATAAATCCGTTTTGTATTGATTTTGTAAAAATATTCAGCATAAATGACATTTTTAAAATATTTAGTATGAGTGCAGACTTTTCTTATCGTCATTAAAGAAGGTCATCAAAAAAGTGTTTTTTGCAAAATAAAAAATATTTTACTAGAATTTGCAAAAAACTAGTTGGGAAAAGTGCATGTAGGGGTAAATGTTCAACAAACACCAAAAATATAAATGTAAAAATAAGGGTTTTTTGTTTTTACTTTTATTTTATATGTTAGTTTTTCATCTGTAATATGCCGTCAACTTTATGATAATTAGTTAAATAGTTGGCAGAATAAAATAATATCATTGAACAGTGAATTTATTAAAAACAAGTTTTAACTGGGCAAAAATATAAAACTGAATAAATTAAGAAATAAAATGAAAACTGTTGATTTTGGAATCATTAACTGAGAGACAAAACTTGCACTCCAGCCGCCTCTGCTCCATTCAGTTCTTGGGCATGGTCAACGTAATCTCCGGTTTGATAGTAAAACTTGTCACTTTCAGATGTGATGGTGCCGTACAACGATATTGTTCGGTTTCCATCATTTGGATCAGAAAACTGTTCCAGTCGGGCAAAAAACATTTTCTTTCGACTTCCTTCCCATCCGGCAGTAATGGCGCCCAACTGTTGTGCTTGTTCTTTTTTGTACGGCGTCCAAACTAGTCTAGATTTGCCTTCTTTTGACTTGCCTTCAGCGTACAAAACCTCGTAGTTGCTGCTATCATGGGTAAACCAGTTGGTGCTGACAGTGCACATTTGTCTTCTGTGGTCTAGCTGCAGTTTTTATATCAAATCAAAACATTAATGAAATTTTCTAAAAAAAATAACAAGATTCTTTTGTCACTTACAAATCCTGCTCTCCAGTGGTCTTCATAAGGACGCTCTGGGATAAAGTTCAACCGGCAGAGGTGACGCGGCAAACGGTTGGGGCGATTATGCCAAAAATTGGTCATGACTTTTCCGTTTCCCCCCACAAAAGCGGCGTCATCTGCAAAGAGCGATCCGCCGTGACCGGCGCCCCAGTAAGGACTGATTGAAATAGCTGCAAAGAAATGAAACGTTTCAATATTTTAAACACTTACACTTAAACTTACATTTTTTAAAAATCTGCCAATTTGTCGTTTTGTTACTGTTTCTACCAAAAGCATCAAGAGCAGCTCCGCTGCTGTCCATCTTCATATCGACCAGTTTTATTTCCCCATTTAGTGAAGACGATGAAATACTGCCGTTTATATTCAGTTTGCAGTTCAATGTCTCATTCCACAATTTGGCCAAAACATTAACCGGCTTCACTCGGCCACTGAGACGCATTTGCACCTGAAAGAGCACCTCATCGACTACGAGCAGCTCCAACTTGGTTTCTTTGCTATTCATTAGTATCTTTGTGCCACTGAGCAGCCCTAGAACTGTAGTAAAGGTGCTGTTAACTTTCAGTCTAGCAATGTACAACGGCAGGTGATCTTTTCCGACGCCTCCAATTTCCACTTCAACAGCGTTCGGCGGAGGAATCCATTCACCCGAAATAGCTTTTGAAGTGATTACTTCTGCCCAACTGTAGTTGAGATCCTTTTGCAAGTTGGTTGCCAGCTGAAAAGGGTCATCAAGTTCCAAATGCCAAGTCCCGTTTTTGCTGTTAATCTCTGGAATTCTGCAGATGCCGTCACTCAGAGAGAGCAAGCCCACCTTGTCAGGGTCACTTACTGAGCGACAGATGTACTGTGGAACTTTTGTTTTTCCGTATTTTTCTACTTCAAACTCTTCAAACAGTTCACTTGAAATGACTTTGCTGTCTTTCATCTGTTTTATACGGTAAAACATCGTCAAGCTAAAATTATTTCCTGCTGTTTCCCACCGAAAAAACTTCTTCTGCAACAGCTTCAGCTGCTGATCGCCGGCAAAGCCGACATCCGTTTCAGGTCGATGCACGTAAAGTGGGTCTGATTCGCCAAACTCAAAGCAGCCCATTGCCTTAATAGCTTCCCTTTTTACTTCTATTTCTGCGTTAAACCTTTCAAATTTTGTGCTTGGCAAACAACTTAGGTGAAAGTGGTTGTTGATTAGGACACGGTACAAAAAACTGGGCACAGACCGGACCAGGTCAACAGTATTTTTGCTGTTGTTGACAGAGATGGGCAGTGTGGTGATGTCAAGTGCATGACACTGCTGATTGGCTGAAAAAATTGCAACACAGAACAGTAGAAGCGGAAAAATCAGAGGATATTGATGAATTTTAAATTTCATTTTTGAACAAACTTGGAGCAAATATTTTGTTTCTAATAATTTAATTTTTTACATAAACTATTGAAAGAAACTGAAAAAATCGCGCTATCAAAAACCTTGGTAACAAAGATAAAAGCTAATAAAAATGCTAAATAAGATAAGTTCTAAAATGTGTCGTGCCAGCATTTTACTCAATCAAACCTGATTAGTTACTTATAAAAACAAAAATAAAAAAGTTTTAATGAACAAAAAATGTTTTTTTATATAATAAAAATAAAAATAATTTTGTGTTTAACGTTTCATTGAAAAGTGAAAAAAGTTTGATAAGTTTTGCGTTATAGAAAATTTATATGGATAAATTATATGGTTATTTTTTCTAGTGCAATCCAGTTTAAAAATTTTTTGAATTTTTTACTGCAAAAATAAGTTTTAAATGCAAAATATTATAAGGAAATCAATTACAGTTTGAAACAACTTTTCGTTAGACAAAAACTTTATTTTTAAACAAGAATTACTTGTTAAAGCAAAATTAATTACTATGTGTTTTACATTGGTGATACTTGTGCAAATTAATGTAAATGTACGTTTTACAATGTTTAAATTTGGCGGTCAGGTAGTGGTCGTAGTTTTCGACTTGTAGACAAAAAACCTGTACACAAATAAGTTTTTAATTTTGAAAGATTCCGTTTTAGTTTGTTTGTTTTTATCAAGTATTTCAGTAAAAATGATAAAAAAACGATCAATTTAAAAAAAGTTTTGCACTGTCTCGTATAAAAACCTACATATAAAAGAAAGAACAAGTTTATAAAAAAAGTCATTATCTTGTCAATATTTTTTTTCTATAAATTGAAAGCACTTGCATTTATTGAAATTTTCTTTTTAAGATGCTGCCCAACTTTTTATCATTTCTTTCAGGCATTTTTTTTGCCCTTTTTGGGCCAATCATCCAGCACGTGCAAGTGCTGTACGGTCAGTTTGATCCGGTCCTCGATGGTCCGGTGTCAATCAATTCTATGGAACAAATTGGCGAGTTTTCAGAGTATCGAAAGGAGCGCGTTGAGGCGGATCGAGTCAAGCACCGTTTCTTCCGCTACATCTGGGGCCTTTTTGTTTTCAATATGCTCGACAACAGCTACATTCTTTGGCTAGACGACTTTGACTACTACAACAGACGCATGCCGGAACTGCTTTACCACAAGATGTACCCGGAACGATTCTGGCCACAGTCTGACCTGATCATGTTCTCTATTGCCCTCTGCTCTCTAGTCGTCTACTACAGCCTCTGGAAGGGCGAATGGCTAGAGGATCGTTACACAATGTACTTCATTGGCCGAAGAGCAAGCCAGCGTAAACTTATTGTCAACAACCGAGGTCAGTTCACAGTTGATAGATGCTGTTTTCTTATCACACTTTTCTTTCTTTTAGTTTGGGACAAGCACAACGCCCAAAAGATCTACGACTATCGGGATTCTAACCGGCGTGCACGGAAGATCTGCATGGCCATCAGTTACTTCTTCTTCCAGCCTTACTTCCAATATCATTTGTGGTCTAAGTGGGAGCGCAGCATTCGCCACGCTTTCTTGTCTGCCTATCTCAGCATTCTCCTCTGCTATACTGTTTTTGGTAACTCAATCACCAAACTTATTCTTTTGTATAACTCCGATTCCCTTTCTGATCAATTCTTGTAGCCGTCATCATGCTTTTTTATCACTTTTTCATCGCCTCGAAGTACATCATGATCAAGCAAGAGTTCCTTTTGGAGCGGCTTCAGCAGCTGATTGAGACGCTGCGCATTGCCGAGCGCCGCCACAAGACTGCCTTTGCCGACCTGTACCACGAGTTTGTTGACGTCAATCGCTTGCTCGCCTACCAGTGCAATGAAATTCGAGGTTTTAACCACTTTTGGAGTGTTTACCTTTCGGCGCAGTTTGCCTCTAACATCTTCTGCATCGGTTATCTCGCCTACTGCTACATTTTCATACCGGCCACCTTTGACCAGAAAGTCTACTACATCTTCTTTGGCGCCGAACTGGGCGGCCTGGTCTTCAGCATCATCTACCGCTGTTCGGTGATTGACGCCAACAATGACCGAGCTTACGAGCGCAACGTTCGAGTGTGCATTCTCTTTCAGCTGCACTACAAGATGAGCCTACAAGTGAAAACTCATGTAAAGGCTCATTTTTAAAGTTTTACTGCTCTAATGAATGGCTTATTGTTTAGATCGACACCATTTCCACCAACCGAACTTTCAGTCGAAGCTGCTTTCGTCTGAAAAACAACTATCGTCTAGATTCCACTGCTTTCAATATGGTAAGTTACCACATTTAATATTTGTTTATGATTGCTACTTTAACAATTCTAGGCACTCTTTATCGTGACCACCTTTTTCATGAGCATCACCAAGCGAACCCGGCACTTGGAGCGCTTTTCCCATTCAAAGTTATATTTGTAAAAAAATCGTATAATAGTTTGTGCTTATTTCTAATTTAGTCTTAATTTTGAAATAAACGAAATGATGACGTGCCGTTTTAGAACTTTGCTGGGCACAATCATCAGTATGTCAGTGCTGAATCATCACAAACGCGTCGCATTTCATACACATCTTACTTTTAGTTTTACTTTACACAAACTTTTAGGCGACCATGGCTTCCACAACTACCTTTTCCCTTAAAGATGTCATTGGTGATCTGCATTCAATCTGCGAGAAAGCGGCTGCCAGTGCTCAGAACCCCAGTGACCAAATGCGAGCTCTGCTCTCCGGAGAAGCCAATGACGGCATCGACTTGATTCCCTTCTACCTAAAGACCTTCCTTCCCGCTTTTACCAGTGCCCGAGAGAGCATAGTCAGCAAGTCTGCCGCTGAGGCAAAGAAGAACAAGAAGCAGGCAGAGAAGTACCTGTCACTGGTGGGCATCAAGAGCAGTGCTTCATCGTCCAGCACTTCCAGCGCCAGCAAAGACACTCTGAGCATCACCGAGAAAGATGACGTGGATGACGACGAGGAGGAGGAAGAGTCAGTGCACCCTGACCAGAAAAACATCATCAAACAGGCTTTCAGTTACGTTAACCGAGCCCTCCGCTGGGCGCCGCCCACCGACCAGCATCTTCTCCAGGAGCTGTACAGCCTTCGCTCCAAACTGCACTACTCCCTCGGTGACTACTCTTTGGCACTGGCTGACATTGATCGGGCGCTGAAGTTGCGTCATGCAAACAACAGCACAAGCAGCACCAGCAGCTGGTGCACTGAACGCAAGGTGGACTTACTGAAGCGCCTTGATCGTTCCCGAGATGCCTACCTCTTCGTTAAAGCCGAGCTAGAGAAAAAGGTGGCCAAGATGGGCAAAAATTGCTACAGTCAGCGAAAGGCAAATTCTCAGCAGCAGTTGGAGGTAAAAAAGCTGCGTCAGTGGAAGGCACAGTTGAAGGCGTACAAGCCAAAGACGGGAGAAGCTGTTGTCGTTGCTGATTTGAACACTGCTGTTTCAAGCACTAAGCCGAGTGTGCTGATTGAACTGCACCCCTCGGTGACCCTCTACCGAGACCACTTTACCCACCGACTGGGCGTGAAGGCAATGCAGCCACTGGGCACCTTCGAGACGATCATCTGCGAGCAGCCGACGCTGACCGTCCTGGAGTCGGCCAGCGGCGCCCACCTCATCTACTGCGCCTACTGTTTTCTCGACTGCACCAACACCTTTCTCCCCTGTCCCGGCTGTCAGGATGTGGTGTACTGCTCCGAGAGCTGCGCCTCAATGGACGCCCAGCAGGACCACCCCAAGTGTGAGTGCTCCGGCGTGCGTGGCCTCCTCAACGCCTACCTTCCCTCACCGGCCCTGCACTCCTACCGCCTTCTGACCCGCCTAAACCTGGCCAATGAGCAGGAGATGCTAAGCGGAGATAAAAAGGGCGTTTTTTCCAAGGAGCCACTGAAGAAGCAGTTTACAGCAAAGAAGATGACTGAACTGTTGAAGAGTGGCAGTGGTGATGGAAACAGCGAGCACAGCCGAGAGCAGGTGCAGCAGCTCTTTGCCCAGACGCAAGTTGAACTGCGACGCCGTCTGTTGGAGAAGATAGAGTCCCAGTCAGTCCCTTTCAGTGGCGCCCAACTTGCCAACGCCCTTCTCCAGTGGCTCTTCTACGTGGCCGTGAAGGGGGCCGCTGACCAGTCGGTGGAAAAGTGCCTGAAAGAGGAGGAGATGAAGGGCGGAAAGAGCGAAACCTACGTCCGTCTGCTGATGCACTTTGCAGCCGAGCAGAAGAAGGTCGTCTTGACGCAGTTTGGCTGGCACAGTGAGGGCGATGGAGAGGATGCAGTTGCTGCTGACGATGGCATTAGCGTCAGCAGCAGTGGCAGCAGTAGTTCCACGATTAAGCATGGCAACTTTCAGTGCCTCCTCGGCTCACTCATCGGCCCCGGCTGTGCGCCCAATGCACAGTGGACCTACGACAGCAGCATCCAGCGTTTCTACATTCGCACGCTTAGGTAGGTGGAGATACTGGAGAACTGGCACTTTTTTAGATGATAATTTTCATATATTTAGACCGGTGTCCAAGGACGAGCCCATCAGCATTCCGTTCCTCGACCTGAACGACGTTCCCTTCTTCCAGCGTCAGGCGCTGATCAACGAGCACTTCTACATCAGCTGCCCCTGCAGTCTGTGCTTCAGCCAGTCTGCCCACCACTTTGCCCTGCGCTGCACCGCCTGCAACGGACCGGTGCCCTACGACGGCCGCCGCCTTCCTGAAGGCCGGTGCCTGCGCTGCAGTGAAAAGTTGAAAACCAAGAACCAAAATGAGCTTTCCGCAGAGGCAGTGCTCGCCGACCTCTGCGTCATCAGCAGCACCGTCGGCCTGTTGGAGGGAGTGGGCGGTGCGAGCAGCGTCATCACCAAAGAGCAGATTCGCTACCTCGAGACGAAGCTCTCCAAGTTGACCATGCAAGTTGATCTGCACAACCGCCAGCTGCAGAAGTGCATCATCGGCCTCTCTGATGAGTACATCCGCCAGGAAAAGTACTTTGCCGCCATTGCCTGGTACCAGTGGTTCGTGGACACCGTCGGGGTGCACCTGGCAGAAGTGGAGGAGGGCGTCGAGGATCCCTTTGTCAGCTTCAACGTCCTCTCCAAGTGGGTGGACGCGTACATTGGCTTTATTGAGCACTCGATGGAGCCTGATGAAGAGGAGGAGGAGGAGGATGCTAATGAAAATGCGGAGCTGACAGTGCAGAGCAGTGGAAAGAAGAGGAAGAAGAACTGCTCCAGTCTGATCAAGATTCGCTCCTGTCATCTCTCTGTCGGCAAGTACCTTTTCAAGCGATTGTTTACTCTCTTGGGGCAGCTAAACGCTGACCAAGAGGAGCACGACGAGGCCGTCATTGGGCGAGAGCAGTACGAAGTGCTGATTGACGCAATGAAGCAAAGTGCAAAGGTAAGTTTTTGGCAAAAACACAAACCCTTCAGTTTGTGTTCAGTGTCTAAATGTGTGTTTTATCTGTTTTCAGAAGCAGTACAGCCACTTCAAGTCACTCAGCCGCAAGGTTCGTCGTCGTAGCCGCACTACCAAGTCCTCTTTATCTCCTCTAAGCGACTGCAGCACTTCAGAGCAGACTTCCATTTTGAGCAATCCGCCTGAAGAGTCCCGCAGCTCCGACGATTCTCGCGTTTGAGCTCATCTTTCTTGCACCTGGCAGCTCTCCAAATGTGCTCTTCATATTACATTGTTATACGTTGCCATTTGCATCTTTTAGCACATTTTATTATTTTTTCCTTTTGTAAAACTATTATTGTTCTTACTCTTATGCATATAAAAGTTCTTCACAAATGTTAGCCTCCAAGTTTTGTAGAAGTGGAGCGTAGTGTAACAGTTCTAGCTGGCGAAACTGATCTGAACCTACTGTCACTCTTGCACAACCCAGACGAAGGTGATCTTGATCTGTTTGTTTTGAAGTGGTGAACCAATGTCCCTTTACTGCTTCGCTTCTCCAGAGAGCGTCGCAAGCTGAACTTTAGTCGACTTGAAGAGCTGGCCGTCCGTTTGACGGTGGCTTTTTCTGTCTTCTCCGATGTCTCTTTTCCGTTTTCCTTCTCATCCTCCGCCGGTTCACCCACATGTCGGTAAATTACCATGAAGGCAAAGGCAATGATGACAGCAATGGCGTGCAACAGGGTAATTTGCATCTCAATCGACACCTGAGGGTAGCTGGGCGGTACAGGGCCGTACAGAAGGCGTATCGGTTGAACGGTCTGAAATGATTGCGAACGATACAACAAAACAAAACAAGCCAAAAAACTATGACTCACCGAGTTTACCATGCCTATTGCCAGAAAAAATTGAACCGAATTGTAAACTGCAACCATTCATATAACTCCCTCAACTCATTGTTGTCTGCAATTTCTAATTGAAAGCTAAATTATTAACTA
>JAALOO010002369.1_pt1 | contig 10474 bp, 15 predicted proteins | sample 7257641 | NCBI WGS metagenome assembly JAALOO01 (sample SAMN14085613, study PRJNA598686) | mite metagenome | biome: ENVO:01001000; feature: ENVO:01001002; material: ENVO:01001226; isolation source: single female mite from University of Michigan culture on fish food culture... ... | reverse complement strand
GAGAGAGAGAGAGAGAGAGAGAGAGAGAGAGAGAGAGAGAGAGAGAGAGAGTAAAGCGCTTAGGCGATTGCGATTGTGCACTTTTTGTTTGACTTTTTAATGGTGCCAGACTTTGTGAGACTTTGTGCCTTTTTTCTAGTCCCCACATAGCAACGGCGACAGCAGCAGCAGTGATTCTTTTCTTCATTCTCCTTTCATCGCACTTTTTTGTACTAACGGTTTCATTTCCAAGTGCTGCTGAAGCTGCAGCTGCAGCTGCATTTTCCTTGACTCAGTTTTTTATTCCTTTCTAGTGAAGCAGCCTAAACACGAGACACTGGGAGAGTCTAGGGCAGCGGGTGAAAAAAGGAGTAAAGGAAATAAGAGCAGTAGCAAAAGAGAGAAAGAGAGTGAAAGTGCATGAAAACCTAGAACTTGAAAGAAACGTCATTAGCATTGCAATTTAGTGCATTATTCAAATTTTAATAATGACACCGTCTCCCCGTTGCTGGCGCTACGCTGTGCAATGTCTCCAGTGATCATTAGATTATTGTTATCCGTCGGACGTCGGGCGCCGGTAGTGCTGTCGCCGTTGTGTTGATGTGCAGCGAGAAGAACAGAAAGATCGGCAGTTCGACGAAGACGACGACGACGACGATACGTCCTCAATAGGGCACTAATGCTCGGCATCCATTAGTGCTGGCTCGGCTTCTGCTGTCATCATTATTGACTGCTCGACTTTACTTGACTTGTGCACCGATCTGCGTTCTTCCTCTACACTTTCTCCATTACCGACAGCATGCACAACAAAACTGAAGAAATCCTTTGTGTGCACCCCGTCTCCGTCTCTTTACTTTCCTTTTCACTGCTGCCCTTTAATCACATTAATTGGCCAATATATCGCCGAGCGCGGCAATTAGAGCGGCGGCGGCGGCAGTAGTTTCAAGAAAAATGCAAAAGTGAAAGCGAGCAAAGCCCACTGCGGACATTGAGCCAGTGTGTATGTGTGTGTGAGAGAGAGAATGTGAGTGTATGTTCCCCGCCTGCTAATCACTGCAAATAATCATAAATAATGGAGATCGAAGGCACGGGCAAAGTGGAAGGAGCGCACTTGGCCCTTAAGACCTCTCTCACGACCTGAACCGCGGCAGCAGCAGCAGCAGGGCCGTGTCATGTTGCTCACAGTGTTCTGGAGCAGCAGCAGCAGCAGCAGCAACACTGCTGCACTGCTCATTACCGTCGTGTCCCATTACCGGGCCGGTGCCCCCACTCACAAAGAAGTTGTGATCCACTCAAAATCCACTAGTATCGTGTCATTCATTAATATTCATTTCTTTAATTGGTCTTTTTTTGTCAAACAGAACAGAGTCACCAGCAGACGGGGCAGTTGTCGGCTTTACCGCACACAAAATGGCAATGGCCAATTTGTCCTGCCATGTTCTACTACTACCCGTTCATTCCTTTATGTCCATTCAGAGAGCGTTAATTTTTGGCCTCGTGTGTCAGGTAGTGAGGACAGACGCAGTCTTGTCACCTGGCCACCTGGTTCACTCTGCATTCAGCTCAGCTCTACCTTTATGATCATACCTTACTCACCACTAATGATTCTTTATTACTTTCAGTTTTTCAGCCAGCAAAAACAAAAATAGCGGCAAACACAAAAAAGCAAGAAAGACTTTATTTAAGTTCATACATCTCTCTCTCTCTCTCTCTCTCTCTCTCTTATTCTTGACACATCTGCCAAGCTCTTTATTTCGTCTGAAGCTCATCTTCAGTCTGCAGACTGAAACAGCAAATTCAGAGCAAAACATGCCAAAGAGTTCGTCCAGTGCAGTGCAGTGTCTTGTACTTGAGAGAGCGGGCTGTCTCCGGCGTCAGATGTGTCGGCCTCAATTGAAGCAACCAGAGCTGCTAGCTTTGATTTTCTCCGCCGTTCAGCTGTTTTCCTACACCGCCACCACCATCACTGGCCCCATCACACAATCCCCCTGCTGACTGCTGCCATATTAGTGGCAACCACGGAGAATAAGAATATTCGACGTAAGCAAGGACATAGGAAAAAAGAAAAATGAAAAGCAGGACAGAAGCGGGCGGTTGCATCAGTTGCAACAATCAAACAAGTTGATGGCCACAGATTGGCCAAATGACGCCGCCATCTGCCACCGCTAGGGTATTATAATGAATGAATTATATTTTGCATCATTCGCAGAAAAAGAGAAAGAAGGATGGAGGGAGGGAGAAAGATGAAAAAGAAAATCAAGTGAAAAGCGACATTGGCTGTGTTTGGCTGTGTTTGACAAACAGACAGACAGCTCAACACCGACTAGCTGCTTGTCCACTGTCCAGTTGCTGACCAGTTGTGGCCGGGGATCATATTGAGTGCCGCTGTTGCCGCTGCCGATCAGTTCTAATTTGATTTGTCCATTTAACTTTAATTTGCTAGACCCGGATTGCTGCTGAACGTATTGGACGTTTGCACACTGGAGACATCGTTTCGAAAACGGCAGCAGCAGTGCTTGAACTTGTCGCCGTTTGGCTGGTTGGCTGGCAATTTTGATGGCCATTTGATTGCTTTGCCGATGCCAGCACTTGAAACGATGGACCGTTCATGTAGCAGCCAAAGTAGCAGTGTGAGCACCATTGCATTGTCAGTGCCGGGGGCGCAATGGACCGGCTGACCAACCGTCCGACCGACTGTACTGGACACACACTTCTCCGTTGTGCTGAACCGGCACACCGATGTAGTAAATGGAGCACACTGCTGCCTTCAACTGCTGGCAAATCGGCGTCCAATTAGGTGGTGCCCTGCACTCCTTACAGGGCAGCTGCAATTGCCCTCGCCACTTGAGTGTTGCGCTGGGCAGTGCGGCTATTTGCGGCAAATGAGCATCATCAGAACTGCCTCTAAGCAGCTACAAAAACAGCAGCAACAGCAGCAGCAGCGGCAACATCATTCATTTCCATTGATTGCCTACCACTTCACTACTGACCCCACTAATTCGGTGGACACCGCCACGGCCATCACTGGCAGGCATAAAGAACAAGAACAAGAAGGAAAGAAAGAGAGGTGATGGCACGAGACGACAGTGCACCAGTGAAAACTGTACCCCTGCCGCCGAGATTGTATACCACGGTCTCAAATAAAGTGCCACCAGCAGAAGCAAGCAAAAGCATCAACATCAGCAGCAGCAGCAGTTGCCCTCGCCAATGGGCCGTAATTTAGTGTATTTCACTGAGAGACCTTTTGGGTTTGGCGCAACTTCGGATGGCCACTTGTCTCGCATCGTGTATGTGTGTGTGTTTGTGTAACTGAATGAAACGACTACCGCGGCGGCGGCACTTCTGGTGCACACTTCCCAGTTGTCGGCTGATTGCACGTTGCTGCTGCTGCTGCTGCTGCCGCCGCCAAGCAATTTTCGGTTGTTTGTTTTGTGCCCTGCACTGAAACTGCATCAACGACGGCAATGGTGGTGATGGTGGTGGTGGTGGCAGTGGCTGGGCGCCAATCATAAGCGCCACTGGCGGCCATTATGATGATGATCATCATATAATAGCGGTAATAAGGTTGGTGCACCATTCCAGGCAGCCATTGCCGAGATGTGTGCCTGTTTGTCTGTCTGTCGGCCTGTCTCTGTGTCTATGCATAGCTAGGGCGCAGACCGAGTACCTAATATTGCCAGGGCAAATGGCCAACAAGCAAGTCCCCACTGCTGTTGCAACGACTTTGCCGACTATTGAGTGGTGCCCATTAAGGCCGCGCCGACTTCTCACTTCCTTGCCTTCCGCCGCCGCCGTCTTCGTCTTCGTCCTCGTCTCCGCTTCACTTTCATTCTTCTCTTAATGGCACTTTTGTGACATTTTCCTCTTTGCTTTACTGCATCTCTTTCATCTCGCTCTCTTTCTTTAACTTTTCCTCCAGTTTAGTTGGCCAAATAGAAGTGCTGTGTAGTTGCAGGCAAAGTTGCACACACTGATGAAACGTAAACGAAACTTGCTGCTAATGAACAAACACCAAGTGCCCATTGCAACTAAGGACTGGTCTGGCTGAGAAGTTAACTAGGAGAAAGCAAAGCGGTAGTGGTCGTCGATTTGGCTGAGTTGAAGTCACTGACAACGACAAAAGTGTTCGTCTTTCTAAAGTGAGCTGCTCGAGTGAACTGAAGTGAGTCGTCTATTCGGTATTGTCTACTTCCTCCTCCTTCATCATCATCATCATCATTGCCATCATCTTCACTTTGACTTGAGGTGAAGTGAAGAAGTGCAAAGAAAACAAACGTCGCAGTGCACCCTATCTAACATTTGCCTTCTCCTTCGATAAACTAAAAACTCTCATGAACATTCTTCTATTGAAAAAGAGAGCAACACTGTACAGAAAAAACACTTGAGCCACTTTGTTGAAAGTCAAAAGTTGTGTAAGAAAAAAGAAATTCTGAGTTTTTTCCAAACAGTTTTCACTCGCAAACGACTGCCATTCAGCCATCTAGTGCGGTTAAAAGAAAGAACAGCTGCTCCTGAACACTGAAACTGAACTTTGAGAGGGTAATTGTAATAATAAAAGTTCTAACAGGGAAACAAATGGTGCTGAGTGAATTAATCATCTTGAAAAAAGAGTAGTAATTTATGAAGCCATCATCACCAGCAGCTGATCATCAGCCCTTCTTCTTCTTCAGGTGCGTCACGTCGACGCGCACCGGCACCGCCATCTCCTTCTGCTCCTCAGGGGCGGCGCAGAAGCTGGCCAGCGTCTCGTGCTTCACCTCCTCCTTCGGCAGGTCCTCGAGGATGGCGCCGCCCTCGTTGCCGGTGGCGCCGTGCTCCAGACCGTGGTCAAAGATGACGCTGGAGACGGGCGGAAGCTTTGCTGAAGGGGTAGCTACGGAAGAGGGTGGCGGCAGTGGTCCTGTTGGCCGACTGTTGTTGCTGCTGCTGGCAGTTCCTCCTGCCGACACTGACTGGGGCGTCTTGGTGGGCGGTGTGCTGCTGCCGCTCTGAGCCGGCGTTTTGCTGTAGTTGATGCTTCCGGTGCCACTGGCGCTGCTGCTGCCTCCGCCTATGCCGCTGACGCTGGTGCTGGCGCCAGAACTTGCACTGTTTCTGCTTCCCAGCGAGCAGCTAAAGTTGGAGGTTTTCTTGGCGTTGCTTCCCGTGCGACTCCCAGCACCCCCGGCCAGTTTGCTGCTGCTGCTGCTCGACAGGCGCTTCTTCGACGAGCCCATCGAGGTGTTGGACGGGGAGACTGAGGCGTTGCCGCCGCCGGTGTTGCTGGCAGCCACTGAGACGGCTCCAGAAGAGGGTGATTTGCTGCTCTTGGCGTCCAGGTAGGCGCTGCTGGTGCTGTCGCTCTTCGTTGAGGGCCGAGCACCAGAAGGTTTGGCCGTCTTCGGTGTGGGCTGCTTCTTGTGCTTTTTGGGGCTAGTGTTTGATGCCGTCTTGGGCTTGCTCTTCCTTGACTTGGATTTGGGCTTTTTGGGGCCCAGTGCAGGTGTTTTGCCGTGGGAAGCCTTAGGTTTGGCCTTTACTGACTTGGGCTTCTTAGCTGACTTGGGCTTTTTTGCTGAAGTGGGCTTTTTGGTTGAGGTAGGTTTTTTGGCTGACGTGGGCGGCTTCTTAGCTGACGTGGGCTTCTTGGCTGATTTTGGCGAACCGGCGATGGCCACTTTCAGAACTTGATAGGCATCCTTGCGCTTGAGAGGGTCCAGCTCGAAGATCTGCTGCTCAACAAGGTGCTTCAGATTGGAGGGCACCTGCTGTGGCGACTTGAAGTGGTGCCCGGCGAAAGCCGACCACTGGGCGCGAAAGCTGAATTTGCAATTTGGATTGAAAGGATACCGGCCAGTGGTGAGCGCCACGGCAATCACACCCACCGACCATAGATCCACCTTGGAAGGGTCATATGGGCGGAGAAAGCACTCCGGAGGAAAGTTACGATTCTTGCGAGAACGGTGCTCCGGTTGCTGGAAGTGGAAAGGGAGAGAAAAGCAAAAGAGAACGATTTAGCAATAACAATAACAGCAACAACAACAAAAATCAGCTGATCAGTACTTGAAGGAGAAGAAAGGCACGTCCGGCGCCGTCCTCGTCCCAGTAGCGTACCGCGCCACTCCACCCGATCACCTGGACGTCCTTGCCCTCGTTGTGGAGCATAACGTGCTGAAGTTTGAGGCCGCGGTGGGCGATGCCTCGGTGGTGCAGCACCTCCACCGCCTCCACCAGCTGCTTCACCCAGTGGGCGATGCTGTGCAGCGAGGTGGTGGCAGACGATGGCTGCTGCTGCTGGTGCTGCTGTGTTTGATGATGACTGCTGCTGTTGCTGCTGCTGTTGCTGCTGCCAGACGCTGCCACGCCCTTCTTCAGGCGCTTCGAGCACCAGTCGTAGAGAGAGCCGCCGGCCCGCGGCTGCATGAAGATGTACAGCGTCTCGGCGCTGGTGAAGTAGATGTTGTAGAGGCCGACGAAGAGGTGGCTCTTGTCTGTGTCACCCTCAGGGGTGGTCATGTTGTCGTTGCGGCTGTCTGAGCAGCGGGGGGAGAAAACAGTAGCATAGTGACACGTCAGATTTACTGGCAGCAAACAGTGTTTGACTTACTCTTGAGCAAGAACCGCATGATACTGGTGGCGTTGACCACCAGGTTCTGGCGGTACCTCGGTGGACAGCGCCCCAGGTGGACCTCTTTGCACCAGACCGGTACAGTGTCGCTGATGGTGGAGCTGAGCAGCACCACAGAGCTCATCTTGCCGGAGTACAGCGTGACATAGCCACGACTGATGATCTTTTTCCAAACGGACTGGTCGCCGTACACGCCCACCGCCTCATTGTCGTAGGGCAGTGCTCCGGCGGTGTTCTTTAGCTTTAGCAGCTGCTCCACCGGCTTGGTGGGCACGAAAGGGCGGTGAATGGTTTGCTGCTGGGCACTGGAAGCGGACTGCGCTGCAGAGGCAGGGGCGGCTGCTGTGGTGGCCGGAGTCGAAGAAGGCATTTAAGTTGTTGTTGAACCTACGAGATGAATAACTGGAATAAGTGTGAGTCAGGGAAGTGATGACACCACGGTTTTACGCTCGACAACTTAAAGTTCGAAAACGGCGCCAAATTGTTCAACTTTTTTCGAGCACGTTTTTTGTGAATGCGTCAAAAAATGTTTTTTCGCCATTTGAGAGACACACTCGTGTCCACGCTGAAAGGCAGTTGAAGATTTTCTCGCCAAACACTCAAGTTCAAACCGTTAAGATTCAAGCCGTTAGATCACTGACTTTTGCTGCATTCGAAAGCATCCGTTTCTTCTGAAGATTTCTTTATCGGTAAGGTTTATTGTTGCTTTTAGTTTGTACTTAATACTTGTGTTTTCCATACAGCAACTTCTTTGTGTCCGATGACAAGCCGAGGTGGATCAAGGGGCAACTTTTTTCCTTGCCCGAATCGAAGCTGCACAATGAGTTTCACTAATAAAACTGCATATCTAAAGCACCTGAAGCTTCACGAAGGTCTTCTGCCGTGGCGTTGCAAGTTTTCTGTTCATGGAAAAAAGTGCGATTACGCCGCTGCTCATAAATTCCAAGTAGTTCACCACGTTCGTTCGGTTCACTATGGTTTGCCCAAAGAGAAAATTGCAAAGATGAAGATTACCGATGATAATGCTGTGGAGGTTTACGTGTTCAATGCCGCAGAGAAGTCAACTGTCTTTAAAAAAGTGAAAAAGCGACCTGTTTTGAAGAAGACTTCGAGTCGCACGAACACTTCGGTCGAAACTACTGATGAGTCAAACATTGCGTTTACTAAAGCAAAAAGATCAAACGCTTCTACTGCAGATTCAACTTCAACCAAAAACACAAACTCCTGTACTTCGGCTGCTTCAACTCCGGCTTATGAATCGAATTCTGCCCTTTCTGATTCTTCAGAGATCGCATTTTCAGACAGCAATGTTGCTTGCACCGTCGAATTGGTTTCTTCTTTCGAGTGTCCTTTTAAAACTGTGTGCGGTAAATCTTTCACTGACGAAGAATCCTTACAAGGCCATATTCGATTTCATGTTGGCGTTTATCCTTTCCGTTGCCTTTTTCCTTTGAAAAATCAAACTGATTGCTCATTTCGCGCTTCAGAAATGCATACCATTCATCAGCACATCGTTTCGGAGCATAACATTGCAGTCAACAAGCAAAGTGAAATCATCCAATACATCAAGGTGGACGAAGAGCTACTTTGCCCCTGGTGATTGACTTCTTTCTTACTACTATAATTTCTTACAAGGCAATCGACACTCATAAAAGCTTCTCGAAGTTTCCTTTCATTTACATTATCATCCCTTACTTTTTCGCTTTTATGTTGCCCACCATGTAAACTTTTACATAGAGCCTCATGTTGCTTCTTTCCGATTAAATGTCAATTTCTTTGATAGTTTACTTTAGCTCATTCCTCTAGTGAATTTTCTTTGATGAGTTTTTTTGCTTCTAACGAGGGAACTCTGCTGATTATCTGCAGGCTGCCACGTAAGCCAGTGAACTCACGTCAGCAAAGTGCCTTATCAGCAAGTGCACAAGTGACTGACTGGAGAATGGATAGAGGAAGAGTGACGGTGATTCGGAACAGATAACTTGTGCCTCTTTATTTTCTACGTGCCCGCCAAAGTGCTAATGCCGAGAAAATTCTTTGATAGCATTTTTACTAGCTAGCTGGCTGTGTTTAAACTTTAAAGCATTGTCCAACTTTAAGGAAGAAACTACCTGTCTGAACACTGCACACTTGTCCAGAAACAGTCTGCACCAAAACGTGGTTGATTATTATGCAAAGTTTATTTGAATAAAAAGTTGATAAAAAATCTGGAAAAAATATTGCAATACAAAAATCTAGAAAAGATAACGAAATATTGCATTGAGGTGTGTTTCGTTTTTGGTGGGGTGATGAATGCAGAGAGTGGTGAGAGATTGCCTGCAATGGATAAATGAATAATACAGTAGATAGAGAGAGATTTTGTAGATGATACTGGGATTTTTGGTGAGACAAGGCATCTTGGTTTGGTGATGACAGTTAGACGATAGTAGCATGACTCTTTGATGAGTACTGCCTGGTTGAGCTGCTGCTGCTGTTGTGAGGCGGCGGCGGGGGCGGACTTTGGATGGGAGTCGAGGCACGGTTCTGGTGTTCCCTAAGAATTCGCTGGTGTTGCTGCTGCACGTACGCCTCAATCGGATCATCCAAGTCGTCTTCGACGAAGGAAAGGTGCTCCAGAGCAATCTGCTCAATATAAAAACGGGTTTAGTTGAATGTCAACACACCCAAACTAAGACTTACCCCTGGTCGCATTTGCATCGCCTCATGACCACCACCACCACCACCACCACCTCCTCCGCCAACACCGACCTGTCCACCGCTGCTGTTCAGCAGTTCCACCTCGTATCTGGAAGACGATTGCGGAGTTCGAGCTCTGCTGCCGTAGTGTCCACTGTTACCACCACCACCTCCACCACCGCCGCCACCATTAGCACCTGATCGTCGACCAAAGCTGCTGTCCAGCTCTTCAAACGACAGCGGCGAGCTGGAGTAGAGCTGCTCAATGCGAATGTCCCTCGGTGGCCGTTTGCCTCTGGGCGTCCTGGATGGCTGCTTCTGCTTCTGCTTCACTTTGGGAGCCAAACCGGCTTGGCCACCGGCGGGAAGACGCGGATTCTGTCGCCAGTGCAGGTCGGATTCGTTGGGCAGCGGATGAGCGATGGAGATGGCCAGCTGGACGCCCTTGAGGATGCACATCGAAATGGCACTGGGGAAAAGAGTTAAATGAAAGCAGAGAAGAAATGTTTTGTTTGCTAGCCAGGCAAACAGAGCGTGAACTTACATGACGATAAGCACGCACACCACATACAGCTCCATTGTGAAGAGGTCAAAAAAGTGAGAAAGGTTTAGAGGGGGAGACGCCTGGAGACGCCCGTCTAAAGGTTGTCGTCGTCGTCCGGCGTGGTCAGTTACTGATGTGTTTACAGTTGTCAGATAGAGTGCTGTGGAAGATGAAGCACTGGCACTGCCAATGAAGGAGCTGGCATCACACTGGCAATATTCGAGAGTGTTGGCTGCCACTGCCGCTCATTGGAGGAGTACCACCGCCAGACACTCTGCCTCGCTGTCTGTTGATGTTTTCAGAGTGTCTCCCGCTCTCTCCCTCTCTCCCTCTCTCCCTCTCCTCTTACACAGTTACGGTAACCACAGCAATCAAACCTGTCTGTGCCTCACCTTCTGACACGCAAGGTGCGCACTGTCGCTGTCGCTGTTCGCCCCGAACGTGCATTCGTCGCCATGACAACAGGTGGCAGTTAGCACAATTTGCTTGTGGAGCGGCTAGGAATCGGACATCAGAAAAACAGATATATCGGAAACGAGGTAGTTTTTAGAAACAAAAAAGCCAACGTGAGAAACATCAATTTCAGGGAAATCAGATAAAAAATTTAAACGATTGTCTTTAAGGCAAGACATGGAGGCAGGCGGCGCTGTATTCGCTTTAATGTATTCTCT
>JAALOO010002368.1_pt1 | contig 10476 bp, 9 predicted proteins | sample 7257641 | NCBI WGS metagenome assembly JAALOO01 (sample SAMN14085613, study PRJNA598686) | mite metagenome | biome: ENVO:01001000; feature: ENVO:01001002; material: ENVO:01001226; isolation source: single female mite from University of Michigan culture on fish food culture... ... | reverse complement strand
CCGTGTGCGCCGGCGCTCGTCGTTGCAGTGTGCTTCGACGGCAGCAGCGCCTCTCCGCAGAGCGTTTTCATTTTCTGTTTCTATTTCTCTCTCCCACAGCGCACCGGCACCGTCTTCAACACTTTTCTCTCGCCTCGCTTTGTCTGTTATTGCCTCTCCTCACTGATTTGCAAGTTTTCCAAGTTCTTCAGTTTTATCACCCCCTCAGTGTCCTCTTCACCTCGGGCCTCATTAACCGATCCGCTCAACGATGGCCGCAAAACGCCGACCGGACATTCAGCTGACCAAGGACAACTTTGATCAGGCGGATCGCGGCGGAGACGGCGGTGATGACGATGCGGAGGAGTACACCGGACCGATGAAGGTGGCCGCCGAGGAGGTGCTCAAGAACCGGACTATGGTCAAGGCAAAGAGACGGCTGGCCGTGGGAGGAATCGGTGGTGGTGGTGGTGGTGGTGGAGAAGATACCTCCAATGGACTGTTCTCAGGCCTGAAGAGTATGTTATTGTTTGGAATCGCTATTCATTGTTCTAATCTTTTTATCTTTGACCCTTTCAGGCTCTTTTGGAAGTACCCCATTTGGAGGAGGTGCTGCTGCTGCTGGTGGTGGTGGTGGAAGTGCCGCTTTCACCACCAAGTTCACTTTTGGCAGTGGAGCTACCGCCGCCTCGAGCTCGTCCTCGGCGTCGTCAGCGCCGGCCTTTTCACTGCCCAATTCCTTCTCCTCAACTTCTTCGTCAAAACTGACCACTTCTTCTCTTGCGACCAAACCGAGTCTTTTCTCAGGATTTTCTTCCTCCTCTTCTTCCTCCTCCTCCTCTGCCACCATCACCTCTCCTTCGGCGGCTTTCGCAGTTCCCAATTCCACACTCACTTCCAGTAAGCCTCTTGGGGCTTCGCTGTTTAGCAACGTCAATGGTGGTGGTGGTGGTACAATGGTGGCGGGCATCAACAGCAGCAACAAGCCAGCGAGCACGGCCACTCCAGCCACCCAGTCATCCACCCTTGGTGACGTGCCCCGACTCAACAAGGAGTTCTTTGAGCACCTTAAGAAGTTCATGGAACCAGTGCCTACAGTGTAAGAATAGTATTTTGTTTTGGAACCCTCTTTGTTTACCATCTTGTGCTTACCATCTTTGTCATTTCTGCCTTTTAGTGCCTACAACTTTTCCAACATCTGCCAGGAGTACATCACTCAGTACCAGAAGCTCAAGGAAGGCTACAGTGACCCACCACCACAGACGTCATCCTCATTCTCAAGCTCAACCTCAGGTCAACTCGCAACAGAACAGCCGCTGCAAACTTCTGCCACTAAGGCCACGCCATTCTCCTTTGGCCTCAAGGAGACCTCCAAGTTGAATGAGGTGAAGCCAGCAGCAGCAGTAGTCTCAGGCGGCTTTGGTGAAAAGGCGGCGACCACGACTTTTGCCACTCCGGCTGGCCCGCCAAAGACGAGTGGCCTCTTCAAGTTTGGCGACATCAAGGGCAGTGATCTGACGGCCAGTGCCAGTGGCTTCAAACTGCCCAGCGCCACCAGTACGCCCTTTACCTTTGGCAGCGCTGGTGGGCTGAGCACTTCCTCTTCTTCAGTAGCAATAGCAGCACCGGTTTCCTTTGGCAGCTGGCCAAAAAGCTCGGCTACCGCCACCACTACCACTTTTTCCACTTCCATTTCATCATCATCATCAGCTACAGCACCAACACTGTTTGGTGGTAGTGGTGGTGGTAATAAGGAGAATGTAACATCCTTCATAGCCGGCGCTTTTGCCACCTCAACTCCGCTGCCCAAGTTTGGCTTTCAGTCGGCGGCGGCTTCGTCGTCTATGGCTTCAGCTGCAGGGCCGACTACTTTTAAGCTGCCAAGCACTACCACCACCGCCTCACCGGAAACTGCTGCTGCTGCTGCTGCTGGTGATACTGCCGATGCTGAAGGTGGTGCTGGTGGTGGCACCGAAGAGGAGGACACCCCGCCTAAGGTCGCTTCGGTGGAGCACAACGAAGCGGACGCTGTCTACAGAAAAAAGTAAGTTCACACTAATTTTACTTTGATTTCTCTATTTCATGCTCTAATCTTTTCCCCCCTCCTCTTTTTGCAGATGCCGCCTGTACTACCAGAAGGAGGGCAACTTCGTGGACAAGGGCCTCGCCTTTCTCTACATCAAGAAGGCCGCCGGCAGTCGGGCGCAGCTGCTGGTCCGCTCGGACACCACCACGGGCAACATTCTGCTGAACATCGCCCTGGTGGAGTCGCTGCCGGTGAGCAAGGCGGAGAAGGGCAAGGGCGTCATGCTCGCCTGCATTCCCAACCCGCCCATTGAGCCGCCGCCTAAGCCGAAAACCGGCGATGACTCTGGCGCGGCCTCTAATGGCGACGCCGCGGCGGCGGCGGAGGAGGCCAACAAGAAGTCGGTCACCTTTCTGCTGCGCGTCAAGGTGTCCGACAGTGAGGAGCTGTACGACACCATCGTCCGCTACCAGAAGGAGCAGAGCTAAGGGCTGGGCTGGCTGGGCTGAGGTTGGCTACGACACCCTTTGGAGCGTCACAACATCAACAACAACATCAACAACTAACAACAAGAACATCAACCAAGTCAACGTCTGTGTTAGAACTCATCCCCCCACCACTTTTTTCTCTTCTAGACCCCACACATACACACGCATCCCCTAATGATTTTGATGGTGTAAATTATTATAATTCTCTTTCTATTTTTTGGAAACTTCAACAACAACTACCGCCCACCTCAGCCACCACCTCCTCCACCTCCTTCTTCTCCTACTCCTTTCCATTTTCTCGTCGTTATTGTTCTTTTTTCCTTTTTCACACATAAATCGATTGACACCTATCAACGCTCAAGACGGAATCATTTCATCTTCTCCTGCTCCTCCTCAGCCAGGCCCAGCAGTTGCATGCTGAGCGTCCACAGGCGTTCGGCGTCCTTGTCGTTGACGCGTGAGGTCATGTTGTCGTCGCGTTTGCAGTTTCTATTGTTGGAAGGAAAGGAAAGGTAAGGTTTTGACTGTTACAAACACATTTGTTCACAGATCTCCTCACTTGTAGTAGTGTCCCGACTCTGCGGCCAGCGCCGGCTCCAGCGCACAGTACAGCGTCGTCTGGGCGCCCTGCTCGGCGGTGGTGAAGGCGAGGGGGCCGGCGAGGCGGCGACAGAGCCGGGCGAACCGGTTCACCGAGCGGGCGTACAGCTCCGTCTGGACGATGCCCGGGTGGACGGAATAGACCGTCACCTGTTCGATTGGGAGCCGCTTGGCCAGCTGCCGGCTCCAGAGGACCGTGGCCAGCTTGCTCTGCGCGTAGGCCTTCAGCGGCGTGTACGCCCCGCCGACCAGGTTCAGATTGTCGAAGGCCATCAGGCCGGCGTTGTGGGAGATGGAGCTGAGGTTGACGATGCGGGCCTGGTCATGGCCAGCCTTCAGCAGGTCCAGCAGGAGGTGGGTGAGGAGGAAGGGCCCCAGGTAGTTGGCGCCGAACTGCAGCTCCAGGCCGTCCTCGGTCCGCTCCTCGGCGGTCATCATCACGCCGGCGTTGTTGATCAGGTAGTGCAGCTGCGGTGGACCACCGTTGTTTACCTGTTGCAGAGTTTGCCGCACCTGGCGGGCAAAGGCGCCGATGGAGGTGAAGGAGGCGAGGTCCAGGCGGTGCAGATGCAGGTTCCGGTGGTACTTTGGCTCTTCAGTGCAGCCTTTGATCTCTTCCAGAGCGGCCTGGCCGGCGGTGAGGTCTCGGCAGCCGAGAATGACCTGAGTATAAAGTAAAAGTAGAAGGTGAGGAGAAATAGAACCGTTGGTTCTAGGTATTATCATCATTACCGTGGCGCCCAGCCTGGCGAAGGCCTTGGCCGTCTCCAGGCCGACGCCCCGATTGGCGCCGGTGATCACCACCGACTTGCTCACCAGGGCGCCCGACTCGGGCAGCGTCGCCCGTGGAAAGCCCAGTCCGGTGACTTTGCGGAGGAAGATGGCCGTCGACTCGGTGAAGATCTTCAGCCAGAGAAGGGTGGCGAGGAGGTTGAAGTAGAGGGAGGACATTTTAAAGTTGACTGTTGTTGTCAACACCAGAAAGTGGTGGCAACATTTGGTCTTTTATTCCCCTGTGAAATGCCTTTATTTTCCCTCCTTTCAAGTTCATGTTGTCGTCGCTGATATGACATTAGCGCTAATGGGCCTTACTCGCTTTTAAAGGTGCGACTATCGATCCGCTTTCCATCACTCAGAGTCAAAGTAAGTGAGGGAGAGCAATCGATTTGTTGTGTGTTCTGTGCCATTTTCTGCGCCGCTTCTGTTTCTTTTTAATGCTTCTTTTTCTACTTCGGTTTTGTTGCCTGTTAGTGTCATGGCGATCTTAGGTGCCTTGGATGCAAACAACTTCAAATGTTCAAATTGTTCATCTCAATGTGGGCTCAACTCACTAAAACCCGCTAAATCTGAAAGGTTTGGCCAAAACTGAGAAGGTTTGCATTGATGAACCTATCCCATCTCACGGAAACGGTAATCTGCAAACTGATTATAGAACTTTTAAAACCTACAAATCCTAAATTCTAAATCTGGATTCTTCCAACTTTCAAAAGTTTTGAATATAAATGCACTCACAAATCAAAACAAAAACAGCGAAAGAAAAAGTTCGGCGCCACTTTGGCGCCACATTCAGAGATGAGGTGACCGCCTGGCGGCGGCGCTGCTGTCGCAACCGAACCGCTGGCAGTGAAGATGGCTGCTACTTCTGCCTCTGCTGCTGCCGCTGCCGCTGCTGCTCGGGCTTAGCAGCTGCCAAAACAACATGAAAAGTGCTGCTGCTGTCGTTGCTGCTGCTACGGCTACGCAAGGCTTCACAGAAGAACGCGCTTGCCAACGCTTGGATGGAAAGTGTGCTTATGTTGTGGAGAAGAAGGAAGACACCAGGTCAACGACGACGACGAAGACAGCAGCAACAACAAACAGCAGATGAATGATACTCCACGCTGACCAGTACTTTCACCCTCAACACCTCAACTACCAGAGAATCTTCTTCTGACGACACTAGCAACAGAAAACAGCAACCGCAGCACAACTTACTTCACACACCGTTTCCCCATTTCATCACCTGCCTCTTTTAGACAGGCACGCAGCGCTATGGTGAGTGTTCTACTTCTTCTTCTTCTTCTCCAGGAGTTCTAAATCATCTTGACACTAACATTTACCTCATTCTTTACCCTAGGCTGCACCCACCGAGGAGCCGGTGGTTCTGCCCATCGGCACCGAGGTGAGCGCCAAGTACAAGGGCGCCTTCTGCGAGGCGAAGATCAAGAAGGTGGAGCAGGTGGTGAAGTGCGGCGTCCGCCTGCGGAGCAACGGCCAGACGGTGACCATTCCCGAGACCGACCTGCAGGGTGGCTCGCGCAAGGTGGGCGGCGTGGTGGCCATCGTCCGGGGCGGCTCGTCTGGATCGGCCACGGCCGAAGAACGAACCGCCGCCGCCGCCGTGGACCGCAAGCACGACGGCGAGGAGGGCATCATCACCAAGATCCTCGACCAGTCGCTCTACACCGTCGTCTTTGACGATGGCGACGAGAGGACGCTCAAGCGGACGTCACTTTGCCTCAAGTCAGGTAGGATTAGCTTTTGTTGCTTTTGGTTGTTCTATTTGGGAACTTGCTAACTGATTTCTCTTTTCTCAGGTAAACACTTTGCCGAAAGCGACACGCTGGACAAGCTGCCGCTGACGCACCCCGAACACTTCGGCAACCCGGTCAATTTGGGCCGCAGTAGGCGGCGACGACACGCCTCCTCGCTGGTGGCCAGCACCTCAAAGCAGGGCTCATCGTCGTCGTCCACAAACAACGCCTCCACCAGCACCAGCAGCAGCACCGCCACCAGCTCACAGCAGAAGCAGCTGCCTGCTGATTCAGGCTCGGAGGAGGACTCCGATTCGGAGGGAGATGATGACGAAGATGATGATGACGACGATGAGGAGGAGGAGAAGTTCTCTGATTCGGCGTCGGTGCGCAGCCTTCGACGCTTCGGCGGCAGAAGCGGTGGTCGGCAGAGGAGCTCGGGCGCCGCCGCCTCTGGCACTGCCACCACCGCCGACTACGGCAAGGTCGTCTGCGTGGACTACGCCGACAAGCGTGGCACCAAGACGAAGGAGGTCTGGTTCCCGGCGATGATCATCGACCCCGCCGACGTGCCCTCCTCCTCCGCCGCCTCCGCCATCACCCCCAAAGACCTGAAGCTGGCGAAGGACCTGGTCACCGTGCGGAGCTTTCGCGACGGCCGCTTCTACAATGTCAGCCGGCGGGACGCCCGAGACTTTCGGCTGGACAACGTTCGCGCGTACATGGAGGGCGGCGGGACGCCCGAGCTGCGCGTCGCCCTGGAGAAGGCGGGCGCATTTCTCGAGAGGGCAGAGCTGCCCGAAGGATGGACGATGCCTTCCGGTGGGGGCGGTGGTGGTGGTGGCGGCGAGGACACCGACAACTCGAACATGGACAACGAGGACAACAACAGCAGCAGCAGTCAGATGACGAGCGGCAGCCAGCGCAGCAACAGCCGCGGCAAAAGCACTAGCGCACAGCGACGAGCGGTCAACAGGAACGCCGCCCCTCGCACCGGCTCCTCCTCCATCGCCTCGACGTCCTCCTTTGCCAACGCCACGCCCTCCATCAGCCTGGCGGGCATCATCACAGTGCCGGTGGCGGAGGGCCACGACAATGCCGCCTCGACGCTGGCGATGTTTGAGAATGTGGTGCGCCAGGGGGCGGAGGCGATGGCCGCCTCTGCCGCTGCCTCTGCCTCCTCAGCCACCGACGACGACCAGCACCTCGACCTGGAGGAGCTGCTGAAGGAGCTGGAGGTGAAGGAGCGCGAGGAGGACAGCGAGGAGGTGCGGGAGGAGAAGGCCCGGCGGAGGGCGAAGATGGACGCCGACCGAGATGGCTTCGTCGGTCGCCTGCTGATGTTCCACGATGCGACGCGCAGCGGCGACAACGTCAGCCTGGAGAGCTTTCCGCGGATCAACGGCGTCGAGGTGGACATCTACCACCTCTACCTGATTGTCAACAAGCTGGGCGGGCCGAATCGGATGAAGAGCCGGCGGAAGTGGCTGGGCGCCTTTCAGTGCCTGGGCCTGCCGCCGCCGCCGGAGCCGACGACGGCGACGACGACGACGGAGTCGACGACGACGCCGAAGCCAACACAGGCCAGCACCAGCAAAGGAGGAGGCGGGGGTGGCAGCAGCAACATCACGCCCGCCTACGAGACGTACCTCAGATTTGCAAGAGGCTCGGCGGGAGCAGCAGCAGCAGCAGCCGAGGCCGCCGATGATGACTCGCAGGGCGGGGGCGGCGGCAGCGGCAGCGGCAACAGCAGCTCCCTGGAGGAGGACATTCTGGCGCCGGAGGGGTCGCCGCTGTGGCTGCTGAGGGACGTCTACCACAAGTACCTGATGCACTTTCGCGACATTGACCGCAAGGTGGGCGGAGTGCAGACGACGGGCGGCCACTCACGGCGGAACACCTACCGAATGCCGGCGGTCACGATGCCCATGACCAACACGGCCAGCAGCAGCAGCAGCACCTCCACCCGAACACAGGAAAGTGTTGGGCAGCTGCTGCCAAGCATCACGGGAACTCCTCATTCAGTTTCGATTTTTGGGATTTCAGGCGGGCCGAGCACCTCTTCCTCTTCCACTTCAACTTCAGTTGCAACTCCTGCGCAAGAGGGCACGGCCCCAGGAGGAGAGGCCTCGACGACGAAGCCGACTCCGCCGGCTGCAGCGTCGACTCCATCATCTCGCAAGGCGCCCATTGCCGGCAGGGGCGACGCCGCCTCCGTGATCACCTACTGGGGCAAGGAGACGGCTGTCGGAAGGGAGCCCTCTCCAAAGCGGAAGCGGCCCCCCGCGAAGAATTCCGATTTGGTCCCACCCAATTCGGGCGGAGGCAGTAAGTTTACTTTTTGGATGTGGAGTTTAAAGTGGTTCTAATCACCTTATTCTTTTTCTCTCATTTACAGGATCTGCGAAGAAGAGCGAGACGAGTGTAAGACCAGCAAGAGGAGAGCCTGGCTACGTCAGCCAACGACAGATGGTGGGCGGTAGGCTGCCGCGCCCTAGCAGCGACGAAGAGTCGAAAGCGGAGGCGGAAGCGGCGACGGCGGCGGCGGCGAGTGGTGATAATCGTAAGATCATGAAACACAAATTTTGTACAAACACGTATTCTAATTCTTTCTTTTTCTCTCCCTCTCTTTCAGCACCGCCCGACGACCTGCAGTGGGGCTCCACGCTGAAGGTGATGTACGGAAAGGGCAGGGCGGGGACGATCTACGACGCGAAGCTGATTCGCTCGGAGTACGAGGGTGCGAAGCGCAAGTACAAGTACTACGTGCACTACCACGGCTGGAGCAACCGCTACGACGAGTGGATCTACCGCGATCGCATCTACATGGTCAACGAGGTGACGCCCACCGGCAAGGGCAAGGGCAAGCTGAAGGTCAAGGGCGTGCCCATGGCCACGGCTACTGGAGATAATGAAGGTGGTGGTGGTGGTGGTGGGGGTGAGGACAGTGGCAGGGCTCGTAAGTTTATTATTTGAAATGTTTCGTAACCCTGTTTACTAACTTGTTTTTATATTATTTCATCAGGTGACCCGTCCACCTCATCTTCTGCAGGTGCTGGCTCTTCAGGAGCGAGGAGCAGCACCGCCACCACCAGCAGCAGCAGCGAGGCCGGCTCTTCAGCCCCCGCCTCCTCCACCTCCCGTTCACGTCGTCAGTCGGAGACGGCCTCCAGTGGTGGATCATCGGCTTCGGTGGGCAGCTCCTCCGCCACCGCTAGCACCGCCAAAGAGCAGCAGCAGCAGCAGCAGCAGCAGGCGCATCATCATCATCATCATCACCGATCGGCGTCGGTGTCGGGCAAGTCGGCAAAGTCTTCCTCTGCCTCTGCAACTTCAACATCTACAGCCACTGCTGAAGACGGCGGCTCAACAACTGCCAGCACAGTTCGTGGCCGAACGAGGACCTCCTCATTTTCTACTACTACTACTGCTGCTGCCGCTACGCCCAGCGCTTCAACTTCCAAAGACTCGTCCTCCTCGTCACGCAGTAAAACAGCGGAAAAGACGACTGAAAAGAGCGCTAGTTCAGCGGCTTCTTCCTCTTCCTCCTCCACAACTACGACCTCTTCAGCAGCAGCATCGACCAGCAGCAGCAGCAGTGGAAAGCGAACTTCGATCAGTAGCTCTAAAACTTCGACAGCAGGCAGTGTTTCGAGCAACAAGGACAGCAGCACCAGCGCCAGCACTTCATCCAGCAAATCCTCGACCTCCACCTCATCTACTTCATCGACGGCAAAGAGTGGGGATCGCGACAGCGAGACCCCAGAAAAGAGCAAAAGTAGTTCGGCGTCGTCCACTTCAGCGACGCCGAGTAGTAAGAAGGGAACTTCAGCTGCTGCTTCAAATGCTGAAAAGCAGTCTCGTGGCACTTCAGGCCCCTCTACCAGTGCAGCCTCGACGAGCAGTACTTCTGCCACTTCTGCAGTTTCCGCCTCTACCAGCACACCTGCTAAGGCTGCTGCTGCTGCTGCTGGTGGCGAACATTCGAGCAGCAGTAGTAGCCAGAAGAAGAAGAGCAAGTCGGGCAAAAAGATTCGGCCGCCTGGCGAGGAGAAGCTGATTTCACACAAGCAGAAGCACTATGTGATCAGGTTGAAGACAGAGGAGGAGGCGGCGGCTGCCGAAGCTGCTAGAGAATCGAGTCGCAAAGAAAGTGGCGGTGACAAGTCGTCCAAATCGGAGAAGAAGGTAAAGAAGAGTGGAGGCGACTCGAAAAAGTCATCATCATCATCATCGTCATCGTCGAAGGAGGGCTCATCAGCGGCTGCAAAGGCTGTCGCTGGCCCTTCTAGCTCTTCTTCAACGGCCACAGCCACGCCCGCCGGTGATGAGTACGACTTTGTGGACGACGAGGAGCCGCCCTCCAACACTACGGGCACCTCTTCCACCACCCCTTCAACCACAACCACCAGCAAAACACGAGCAGTGACGCCCGTCATCAGAGACACCCCAAAGAGCGCCACCAAGTTTACCGACCTGTCGGCAAAGAGGGCGGAGCGCAACAGGGACAGAGATCAAATGCCCAGAGATCGATTGGCTGGAGGGTTGCTGATGTCCACGCCACCACCGCCAGCACCTCCTTCATCAGCGCAGACCAGCTCTCTAAAGATGTTGGCCAGTGGCGGAAGTGGCAGCAGCTCGAGGACTGCAACGGTGTCAAAGAAGAGGACGCTCGAGTCGGCGGAAGAAGAGGAGGAGGAGGAGGAGGAAGAAGAAGATCAGGCGGAAGGTGAAACTTCTGAAGTTGCGGCTACACAGCTTTCAAAGACGACCAGCAGCAGCAGCAGCAGTGAACAGCCGCCAACGAAGAGGCTTGCCACGAATACCGCCTCTTCCACTCCTTCGGCGGTGTCCCTGTCGCCACACCCAT
>JAALOO010002367.1_pt1 | contig 10480 bp, 7 predicted proteins | sample 7257641 | NCBI WGS metagenome assembly JAALOO01 (sample SAMN14085613, study PRJNA598686) | mite metagenome | biome: ENVO:01001000; feature: ENVO:01001002; material: ENVO:01001226; isolation source: single female mite from University of Michigan culture on fish food culture... ... | reverse complement strand
ACAGAGCGAGATTAAAAGCGAGATTTTTTTCAAAAAAAAAGTCTCGCTAAAATAGCATGCCAAGTGATAAAAATGTGCATGTCCAGACTTCACTATTGAAAGGCGCCAGTAAAAGCCAAGCTTTTGATTTAGCTTTTGGGCTTTGAGAGATAAAAGTCAACTCGTTCATGAAAATAAAAGTGCTGTAGTCGACCACCTGATGCCGATCAAGTGTTTGCGTTATCATACACATTGCAATGTGAGCTTCCTAGAAAGAAACTGAATGACTTTTTATTTTATAAAACAAATTATTTTACTTTTTTCAAAATTCGCCCCACACTTCCAGTCCAAGTGCCGTTATCCAACTTTATTCCCCAGTTGTTGTGTTCATCTACAAAACTGCTGGTAAAGTTGAACCGGTTTTTCAAAACTTGAAGCAATTCATATTCAACGCTGTATCCTATTTTGATTTTGTTAACTTTGTCTTTTGCGCTTTGTTTTTGCCAAATTTTATTTTGGTTGTTTTCAAGTGGCGGTAAAATATTGCAAAATGGAAGTATCTACAATATAAACAATTTATTTTAAAATTAAAAAATTATTTTAGAACATACATGGTTTACTAAAATAATCAGTGTACTGTTTTGCAAATTTGAGTTTTGTAACAACGACATTTTAAATGAATAAATAACAAAATAATTAAAATTTTTAATTTTTTTTGTAGTTTTAACTGAAAAACCGTTAAATAGTTTTAGTATCAAAATTAAAAATTTTTTGTTATAGAAAAATCAATAGCAAGTTTTAAGTAAATTGGTAAACTATATTTGATTTACAAGAGTGACTGCTGAAAAATACTGTTGGCATTTGTTATTGATTTTCTACTTAAACACTCCATCAATGCAACGGCTGCAGAAAAAATCAAACTAAAAATATAAAAATAGAAAATAGATCGAAGGCAATTTACTGAAAGCGGCTGCACAGCTGCTTGATTTTTTCTATTTCCAGATGCACTTGTTGGATTACTGTACAGTATGTTTTCGGAAGTTTTATCTTGTCGCATGTGACGCTGTTTTTCATTGGTCGGGTAACGCATCATAGCGGTGGTAAACCATTTTTGAAATAGACCACTTTCTCGAGCATGAATTATTCTAAATAACAAAAATTAAAAACAAATAGCGTTGTTAAACTTATAAAACTTACACTTTATTAAAAGGTTCAATTAATAAGGAACCCTTTTCAGCAATCCACCCAAAAATGTCAGCTTCAAAACTGATAGTAGCAATGTGAAATGGCTGACGAGCTTTTAAGTAGCGCTCTGTGGCAAGCAAAACTCGAGATTCAAGGACGACGCTTTTCGGATCTGATTCCATGATTTTAATCATTGAGTAAAGATCACTAAAAAGAGGTTTTTTAACTCGCTGCAAGTGAAGTCCTAGCAAAAGAAAAGTGTTCGATGGGTCGGTTGAGGTGTTTAAGTACCGCTTAAGGTTGGGGTTCTTCGCATAACTGTACACCGTTTTACTGTCCGTTTTTAGATGTTCAAAAAGGTCTGCCAGTGAGTCAAGTGGCGGCTCGTACTGAGGCAACGTTAGCAGTGCGTAAAATGCGGCTCCGTAAGCAGTGCTCAGGACAAGAGCCGAAAGAAGGTTGGCGCCATAGATGGTCCGCCATGATGAGGAGTATCTGTGTTTATTTACACTGTTAAAACCTAACAAACAAAACAATTTTAATAGAGAAAAATATCTTTTTGTTTGAACTTACTAATTTCTAAATTGAGCACAAAACTTGGTGAGAAGTTCTTCTGCTTGAAACTAATGATCATCTTCATCATCACTAGAAAAACGACTGCACTGACGAAGGTGCACGCCCACACAAGTTGGTCGAAAGGCGTCATCAACAAATAGGTTTTTGCTATTGCTTTCGGGCTGTGCGACATGAAGGTCATTTCATTGAAAAAGGTGAAAGTAGTAAAGTCGACCACTGCCGCACGTTCTGGTGTCAGCGTGATCATGCACATTGCTAGGTGAGATTGCTAAAATTGCAAAGTTTTAAAATATGTTCTAAATTTAACTCATCTATGTTACCTTTTTAATGACCCGTCCAACGCTGCCCGTCCAGGTCCCATTGGGCAAAAGAATGCCCCAGTTGTGTCTTTCATCAATAAGGTGACTTGTAAAGTTGTAATGTCGCTCCATTATTTTTAGCAACTCAGCGTCCATTGAGTAGCCCAGTTTTACTGTTTGGCTATTTGCCTTTTGTTTTGTTTTGTTTTGTGATGGTATCATTCGGCAAAACGCTAAAGCCTAGTTTTAAATTTAAATTGTATAATTATTTTTTGTTGATTACTTAAATTGTTTTACATGATTCACAGAAATGTTTAGAGTGGCTCCGCAAAAGTTGCATTTTGATGCTATTTCATTTAAGCGGGAAAAATCCACTGGTGTTTTAGGAATAAAAACTTGTTTTTCTAAACGGAAACAACCATCAAGTTTTGGATTAATAAAAATTAAAATTTGATTTGTCTGAGTATTTTCATTATTGATTTCTCTAGAAATTATAATTGCTTGAAATTGTTCATGTGAATAATTTGTAATAGTTTGCCTATTGACCCACTGCTCTATATGGTTCACTATTTTCTTGTTTAAATGATTGTTTAAAATTACGATAATTGGATAACATAATTTATTGTTTTTAAATTGGCATTTATAAAAAAAATTTGACAATTCAGATATTAAAATATTTAAAGAAAATTTTTTTAACTTTTCAAAAAAGTAATAATTAAAAATAATTTGTAGTTTAATTGAACTTTTAATCAATTCATTAAAAAAATTCATTTTTGTTAAATAGTTAAAATGAGTGATATGCAAATGTGAACATTTATTTGTTTTTAGAAACTTTGTTATTGAAATTGTTGGAACTTTTGTTGTTAACTTAAAATTTTCAATTACAATTATTAATTGGCGTGATTGAAAACTCAAATTTTTTTGTTTGTTTAAAACTTGCAATGTTGAAAAATGACAAGCATTTTTTAAATATTGGAAAATTGTTTCGTTTTTTTGAAAAGGAATAAAATGAAAATAAGATAAACAAAATAAATGTAAAATTATAATTAAAATTAAAAAAAATTTATTTGCAGACATTTTTTCTTTAAAAATATAATCATGATCATCAATACTACACATTTTATAAATTTTTTTAACAACATAAAAACTATTAAAAATTTAACAAAAATGCATTTTCATTTTCTAAATTAACTTGCCAACTATTACTTTTTTGTTAATGGCCTATATTTTTTGTTGTTTAGTTATGCAAAAAAATATTTTCATTTAAACAAAAACATAAAAGATTAAAACATTAGTTGATTGCAAAACAAATAAAAAATATTGTTTTTCTAGGAAACACTTTACATAAATGAATACAGTATTTTAAAACAACAACAAAGTTAAAATAAATTTTTAAAACAAAAACAAACAAAAAAGTTTTTAGCAAACAAAAAAGTTTTTTTACAACTTTCTCAGTTTTAATTCACCAGGTGACTGTAATTTAACTGTTTTATTTTTCACTGTAGTAATGTTAGTTTTTGTCATTACCGGCACAAAAATAATTGTTTTTTAAAAATAAAAAGTTTATCATCTTCTGTCTGATTTATTCTGGTACTGTTTACGTGTGCGCATATTAATATTATTAAGTATAATTACATAAATGCTTATTGTTACAACACAAAAATAAATTAAAAATAAAAAATTTTAAAAAGTAAAGTAAAGTATATCACTAGTGCATCTGCATGGTATCATCAGTGCGTTTGCACGGTATCATCAGTGCAGACGTCCTGGTTTGTCCAACGGTACAAATGCAAGACGATATCATTTCAAGTGTAAGTTAAGTGTAATTGCCAAGGCTACTAATTGGCTAATGTTTGACTATTTTTCTCAAACCACAACTTTCGGACAACTGCGGTACAGACAGCTGATAGGATGATACTTGTTGAATCTGGAATTTATCCAGTTCCTTTTGCATGTTTTTTTGATAAACTTGTTTATAAATAACTGTGTTTGACAAAAAATGTTTGCCACTTTAGATACTTAAAATTTTCATTTTTAAGCAACAAAAATTTAAAATGTTTAAACTTTGCGCCGTTTTTTTCTTGATCACAGGCATTTCAGTAGCTTTTGCAGAAATTTTCAAGTACCATGACTGCGGTAAACGTGTCTAAAATTTATTTTTGTTTTTAATTTTAAACGTTTAAAATCGTTTTAACTTATTTTTAAACTTAAAAAACAGGCCACAAAGAGGTCACCTCGCTGGACATTGCCGGTTGTGCGGCCGGCCACACCCAAAGCGTCTGTCCAATGGTGAAGGGCAAGGAATTTGTGCTCAGCTTCGACTTTGTGGCCAACTCAGACTCGGCAAAAGTGGCCTTCAAGTTCACCGCCGACCTGGGCGGCGGTGTGGTGCTGCCGGTGCCGGGCACCGACAATGACGCCTGCCACCACATGAAGTGTCCCGTGGTGAAGGGACAGAAGGTCGCCTTCAAGTACCCCATGGTCGTGCCCAAGGTGTTGCCCAATCTGAAGGCGGTGGTGGCGGCCACCTTGGTCGGTGACCACGGAACACTGGCCTGTGTGCAGATCAACGGCGGAGTGCAGGATTAAACAGGGTAAAAATGTTTTATTTGAAAACTTAATAAACGGTCAAAAGAATAAAAACATAGTTTGTTACCAAGATGATTAAAACTGTTTTGCGTTTTCGTAACTTCTAACTTTTTAGGAATATTTTCTTTATCAGCATCTAGCGAGGTGCCCAGCCCTAGCGTAAGACAAGGAAAACAAACCCTTCTTCTCTTCTTCTACTTAGCATTAGCCTGAATCCAGTCCAGGTGCGAGGTGACGCGAGTGTAGACGCCCGGCTTGCGCGCCCGGGCGCAGCCCATGCCCCAGCTGACGACGCCAATCTGCGTCCAGCGCTGCTCACCTTCTGCTCCTGCTCCTGCTCCCTTGCCGCCCTCTCGCCCTAGCGTGAGCGGAAGCGGAATCGCCAGCGAGCTGCCACTGTCGCCCTGGCAGCTGTCCTTGCCGCCGTCGTCGTAGCCGGCGCAGATCTGCCCACTGCGAATGGGAAAGTTGGGCAGCGGTAGGTAGGCGAGCATGCACCGCCAGTTGCTGATCACCGGCAGCGCCACCTGCTGCAGCAGCTCCGGCAGGCGGCTGCCGCCCTCCGCCGTGGCGCCCCAGCCCACCACCGTCGCCATCCGCCCCGTCAGGCTGCTGCTGCCCGTCGAGTCGTCGGTCCGGTTGGGCAGGCAGATGGGTCTGGCGACCTCGGCCATCACCTCCAGGTCGATCGGCTCGGCGAGGATCAGCAGGGCAATGTCATTCTGCAGGGACAGTTCACTGTAGCGGTTGTGCCAGATTATCTGCTGGACGGGAAGGCGCCGTCCTGAGCTGGTTCGGTTGTGCGCCCCCACGAGGACGGTGTACCGGTCCGCCGGTCGGCCGACGCCCCCCGAGCTGACGCAGTGGGCGGCGCTGAGGATGGTCCGCGCTGAGAGGAGCGTTCCGCCGCAGATCAGCCGACCGTCGTAGAGGAGGCCCACGGCCCAGGGGAACTCGTGCGGAGCGGTGGCCGTTCCGCCCACCACCATGCCCAGGCTGCCGGCGTTCTTCAGACCGCAGTTTGCTGCAACAAACAGAGAGAGAGAGAGAGAGAGAAAAAAAAAAGAGAGGGAAAAGGTTTAATCGTATTTTGATCCAAAAAACAATTTTTTACAAAAACATACAGCTACTTTTAAACACGTTTGATTGAGCAGCTTCAGCTTTATGGATTATGGATGCAAATCCAAAAATGAAACAAGAAAAAATAAATATAAGGTTTTTGCTGTGCATTTTTTAGCAAAAGTGTACGATTAAATGTTAAAAAAAGTAAAAACCAGAAGATATCACATATTGAATTTAGTCTGGGCTATTTATACTTAAAACAAAAAACTAAAAATTAATTTTTGTTGCATTTATTTTTGTTGCTTTTTCTAGTGTCACTAGTGAAACCACAATAAAAATAAAAAGCCTAACAGGGTAACCTTGTTAAAGATCACGGAAAGTTGTTGCAATCATTTTTTTTATTGTGTAGAGGTCAACAGCTGGAAGCAACTTGCACTGGTTGCCAAAACAAAACATAACGCGTGTCTAAGACGATAACCTAAATAAATTAATTACTGATCATAAACAATAATAAAATTTGTGTGGAAAATTAACAGTTTTGTCCTTTGGCATAGTAAGGTAAAAAGTTAAAATGTTAAGCCTTTTAATTTTTCCTTGACCAACATTTAAGTTTACAGCTATGTTCAGGGTTAATAATAAAAATTTAAACAATAATTGCAAAAAAAGTCAATGCTAGTTAAACTTATTTTAAAAACTAAAAAAAATTTTTTTGATTTTTTTACTAAAAAGCAATTGCACTACAAACACAAGTTTCTATAACTTTAAAATTTTTTTAAATGTTGAAATTGTAGTTAAAATTATAATTTTTTTTAAAATTTTTAAAAAGTTAAAAAGTTATAATTAAAGTGCATATTAACAAACATGTTTTTAATAAAATAGAAGTAAACAAGAAAATAAATATAAAGTGTCAAAATAAAATATGCAAATAGTCTAAATTTATTAGCTTAATGGCATATTTAAGTACCAACAACACAACAATAACAATAAAAAAAATAATAGAAAGTTACTTTAAAATTACATAAATCTCAGTTTTAATATACTGGAAAACGAAACTTAAAGTTTTTATTTTAAAAAAATGTAGAGTGAGGATAAACACAAGCATACGTGGTCCAGATTGATTTTAATAGCAAAGAGTAGCTGTTTATTAAAAAACAGGCGACTTAACTTGGAACTTCTCAATTCCACGTCACTAGCAGCCTATGGGCCTACTATTTTTATTTTTTAAAGTTTTACTACACTTTTAAATTTTTTAAAACAATTTTAAGCTAAAAAGTTATTGTAAATTAAAAGTAACAATGAAATGTTTTCAACAAAAAGTTGTTTTACTATCAATGTTTTTGGTTCGGGCAGTATCATCTCATTGGAAAATTCATCTACAGCAAATCGATCCAATATTGCCGGTTTCTGAAAAATCTAAAAACAAAAAATATTCTCAAATAACTCATTTTCTTTTTGCTTTTACTGTTTCGTTTCTCACTGTTTTGTATGGGATTTTTGGGTTGCACTACGAAGCAACAGGAAACTTTCCAAAAAATTTTCAAAATCTTCTTTCCAGTCCTTACATCTACACTCATCAGGTAAACAAATGTATAACTAGTAAATTATTTATTTGTTAATTTTAGGTTATGATGCGAGTTGTTTGGCCTCAATTAGATTTTGGACTTGGAGTGTGTGACTTTTTTGCTACTTTGGCCATTTATTTGGCCCTGGCTTTTACTGATCAAGTTAAAGATCAATTTCGGTTTTACTTAGTAACAAACGAAAACAAAGAGAATAAACTGTATGTTAACGGCAAAACTTTGCCAAAAGAAGAAACTGCTAAAATGATGACCGTTAGGTGGCAAGTCAAGTTTGCTTTAGGAACATTGATTAGTAGTTACTACATTTTTTTGACCGTTTTTTTCTACGCAAACATTTGGTTTAATGACGTTTACGAGAGGACGATTGCCTCAACCGTCTATTGGCTAGCTGTTTTTCCACTGTACATTGCGTACATTTTGTACGGTAAGTTTTTATTTGTTTTTGTCTGTTTTTGCGTTATTTGCCAAAAAAACTCAACATTGAGTGACATATTTTTTCAAATGTAAAACAACAATTTTTAAAAATTTTTAGCTATTTTTGGCAACATTGGTTTCATCATTCTTGCCGTCTGGTACATTCGCATTCAGCAGATTGCTCTTCTTGACAGATTTGTTAAACTAATAAAAAAAATGAAAAAATCAAAAGTAAATAACAACAGAAGTCACTGGAAAACATTTATTTCTTTGCACAGAAAACTTACTTTTCTCTGTCAAGCCACGGAAGCGTACAGTCGTCGGTGCACTCCTTTTTTGTGCGTAGTTTTTCCCTTCTACATCACCGTCCAGTGCTACCTCCTTTACATTGCCGTTTTTGTGGATACTCCTCCGGAACAGGTGGCCATTTTCTACGTTTCAATCGTCGGCTGTAACATGTTTCTTTTTGTAATAACACACGAGTGCGCCGGCATTGTCAAGAACAACGGAACGTTTGAGCGACTGACTCGAGAGTACATTTGCGAGTGCCATTTGCGCCTAAAGCAGAGTGAACCAAATGTCAACTTGTTGCAATTAAAACGGCAACTAGTGAAAATGGACCTTTTTCAAGGCAACAAACGGCTGAGTCGATACATTTTTAAGATGTTTGCCTATTTTCGTATTACTTCAAAAACGTACTACATGGTAAGTTTGATGTAGTAATATAAACAAAGTTTGGCAATTTTAAAAATAATTTTTATAAATCTTAGATACTCTTTTACATAAGCGTCTTTTTTATGTATCTTGCAAAAGATTTTTATAAACTCTAACAATTAAATTGTGTTGTTAAGTTAATTGTGTTTTATTGTTATAAAAAAACAAAATTATGAAAACTAATTGTAAAATAAATTATTACTAAAAATAAAAACTGATTTTTAAAAAAAATTAAAAAATTTTTAACAATCATTTGAATAAAAATCACATTAAGTTAATATTAAAATAAACTTTAATTTTTATAATTGTTTTTAAATTGATCCAATATTTTTTTTATTAAAAAAATATTTGTTTTTTTCAAAATATACAATTTTTAACGAGCAAGCAAAAAATGCACTAGTGTTCAAACTTTTATTTGTTTAGAAAATATATTAACTGAAAAATCTTTAAATTTTAAGGACATTATGTTGTTAATAACTTTTTATTGTTTTTACAAAAATTACATTTAAAAACCCTAATATAAAATGAAATTATTTAAAAAAATTAATTTTTTAAAAAAATTTAAAAACAAAACATTTTTTAATTTGATAAATAAAAATTGCATTATGAAAAATATTTTTAATTGGTATTTTTATCAAGTTTTAAGCACTCATTTCAAAACATTACTTTGTCAAATAGATCCTATAATTTTTATTATAAACAAAAAAATTGAAAATGAACGCAAAACACTTTTTCATTTTCTTTCTGTTTTTAGTTATTCTGTTTTAATTGTTATTTACGGGAACATTGGATTGCATTATCAAGCAACAGGAAATTTGTTGACTTCTTTTACCGATTTTTCACTTAGTTTGTACGTTTACACCCATCAAATTTCACCTCGAGCAATTTGGCCACAAATAGATTTAGCTTTAGGATTTATTGATGTTCTTGAAACGTTGGCTATCTTTTTGGCACTAGCATTTACGCAAAAAATAAAAACAAAATTTACATTTTTTTTGTTACAAAAAAATCAAAATGACAAACAAGTTATTAAATTGTTTATTAACGGTCAACGGTTATCAAAAACTGAAACAAAAAAATTGTTAACAGTTCGAAAAAAACTTAAAACAATTTTTGCTTTTATTGTTATTGGCTATTTTCTATTTGGAATTTCGTTTTTTTGGGTAAACCTTTGGCTAAACAGCGCTTACACACAAAACGCTATTTCGACATTATTCTTTTTCAGAGCTGCCAGAGAGGGGGCAAAACGTAGACTGATTTTTTGCGCCGAATTGGTGGGCTACATGATGTGCAGTGCTGCCCACTTTGCTGAAAGAAATCTTTCCAGCGCCCCTTGCCAATTGCTAGAAATGTTGCCGTTTTCTCTCGTGTTGTTTTTCAGGCCACTGCACAGTTTTGCTGTGATTATGTTTTCTGTGTTTTCGATTGAATTAAAGTTTTGTATCCTTGTGCAAAAAGTAAAAACAATCTAAGTTAAACTCTCATCGTCAGCGGCCATTTGCCTGAAGGAATCATCAACGGACTCAAGGATCGAGGCGTCGTCTACAGCAAATGAGTGCAGCACTGTTGACACACTGACAACAAGTTACTCGACCTTTCCAATATCGGATCGTTTAAGTTTTTGCTTTCAAGTCCTCTTCAAAATCGCCGCCACTTTTTACATCTGACTTATCATCTGGCCCAGCTTTAATGGAGGATTCTGTTTTTTCAAATAGCAGCAGCAGTGGTGAATTAATTGGATGGGTGTATGAGAATGGCACTCAATTTCCTCTTGACAAAAAAGCGCCTCAAGAAGGATCGGTTTTAGAGACAACTCTAAAAAGGAATTTAATGATTGAGGTTCTCGATGTAAAGCGAAAAGGGTCAATTCGCACTTTCAAAGTGCGGTGCCATTCATGCAAAAATACTTTCACGGGAATGACTGGAAGAAGTTTGAGCCATCATGTGACATCAATTAAGCATCTCAATTGCTTATCACCTTGTTGATTGTTGAAGTTTGCCATGCGATCACACGGCTTTGAACCAAAAAGGTGGAGATCAAGAGCATCAGCAAAAGTACGACAAGAACGGCTACATTACATC
>JAALOO010002366.1_pt1 | contig 10482 bp, 7 predicted proteins | sample 7257641 | NCBI WGS metagenome assembly JAALOO01 (sample SAMN14085613, study PRJNA598686) | mite metagenome | biome: ENVO:01001000; feature: ENVO:01001002; material: ENVO:01001226; isolation source: single female mite from University of Michigan culture on fish food culture... ... | reverse complement strand
GTGAATCAGTTAACTACAGCCGGCTCAATATTCAATTGTCCCCAACTTATATAATCTGACTATATTAATTTGCGCCTCTTTTGACTTTGAGTTGCAGTTGGCACAGCACAGTTTGCTGCTTTCTCTAATTTATTTCTCTCTCATTTTCATTTTGTTTGGCACTACCACCAACACATCAGGCGTGCGAATCAGTTCGACTGAGTATTTACGTCGATTGCTCACTCCCTGAGGGTTTGTAACCTTTTGGGTGAAGGGCGCGTGCTAGTTCGGTTCGCTTGTTTGCTCAATGGAAAGACCGTATCCTCGCTTTTCCCTATTTTGGATGACGAATTCTCTTCTTCTTTTGGCCTGTGTGCTGGGCAAAAGCAAAGGCAAAGGCAAATGTTCACTGTACGGCAATGCTTTTTGGGTATCACACTGCTTGCTGAAATGGTTTTTGTGTGTGCCCAAGGACTGCTGCAGCTGTTCATCTAGACAGTGCACATATAATTTTTGTGCTCATCATAATTAAAACGATCCTTTTGACTAATTGGGCAGTTTTTTGTCAATTTTTTCATTTTTTTCACATCAAAACATGCCACTGATTGAGTAAATAAGTCTGTTGTTGTTTTTTGGCAGTCATTTTTCACAGGAAAATATTTGAATTAACGCATACAAGGATTAAAAGCACAATTCAGCTTTGAATAGATAAACGCCAGTGGCGTTTTTGAGTTCCTTGCTCTGACTCGATGACGCAGTCTGCGTCATTGACTTTGGCAAATTGCACCAAAACTATTACCCAAAACATTGGCGGTACTGAAACTGTACTAAAACACAGAAAGAAAGAAAACACTGATTTTCCCCTTTTTTCCACCCCATTTTAGGTGCAATCTGCCACGAATATGGTTAATGGTAAACCCTAATAGAGCCATTGCCGTGAAATTACCTTTCCCTCTCAAAGAACATTGAACAACCTCCTTTTATGCTCAGATTCACGTTATGCTATTGATTTATTACGATGATATTACGTAACTGTAAAGGCTGCTGCAGTTGCGGTAGCATCACTTGAATTACACACAGACTCACTCACTCACATGCACACACACATCTAATGACGCCAATTGTGCCTATTACCAGACAAAATGGCTGGCTCTCTCTTCTTTGCTGACACTGACTGCTGCAGTGCCAATATGTGTTCACTGCCTGCTGATGCTGTGAACAAATTGATTTTCTATATTCTCAAGCCTTCTGTACAATTTTTTTCAAAGGAAAAAGCAGAGAAAGAAAATGGAAAAGCTGGGATAGCTGCTAGCCTTCTTCTTTTGGAGAGAGAGGGAAGCCTCCTGATTGAATGGCAGTAAACGGCAGCCGGACAAAAATGACCCATTTTGACGCACAGTCAGCAAAATGAAAGCAAAACTAAGGGGAGATAATAAGCCAGGGCTCACTTTCACGTACATCTTCGGAAAGCAGTTTTTATCCTTTCTCTCTTTTTCTTTTTTTTTATTTCTCCTCTTCTGTTTGTCTGCTTTTGCCAGCGAATCAATTAATCAACACAATGGCTAAACAATGTCATCTGATACTGAGTGAAAGGCAGCAGAATGAGGCTCATTTTGCTCATCTGTTCATTTGCCGCCTCAGCTTTTGCCCCTGGCCACACTTTCCCAAAAAATAACGTTTTTCACTTTGTACTTTTTTGTCAAAAAAATTGTGCGCAATTCCAGGCACACACATACAGAGACACACAATTTATCTAGAAAAGTAAATTTAATTTATCAACAAAATAATTCAAACCCGTAATTGGCTCACTTTTCAAGTGTGAATGGCTCACGACTGAAGCAGCAGCAGCAGAAAAGGGCTGATTTTCATCTGCTCTACACTTTTCGAGAGCCATTTTGTGTGCGCGAGCGCCTTCACTTCACTTGCCGGCATTTTCTGTGTTTCCCTTTTCCTTTCTGTCTTTTTAACTGCCTTTTATTGCTGTCCATTGAATGATTAATCTTTGCCTTCTCTTTCTCTCGCCTTTCTCTTTGCAATCACTTTTCAGCAAAAATATGAGCAATTTTTTTGTGTGCAGCACTTTAAAGTTTAATTTATCACCCCAGTCGATACATACTTTGCCGGTTTACCCCCTCCTCCGCCTTTCCTCTCTTTTCACTTCACAATTTTATCCTCCCCCTTTTCCTCAGAACTGCACCGTTTTTCCCTTTTAGTTGACTTTGTCTGATTTGCCGTCGTGGCAACTTTAGTTGACGCACACACACACAGAGAGACCCTGGCAAAGGCAATTTACGGCGCTCTCGCTATCGGAGCGCTTCATCTGCACCGGCAGATCGTGCTGTACGTTCAGCTGGCAGCATCATTTGTTAGCAGCTTCCTTCATCTTCTTCTTCGTCATCATCATTTTTCTGCATCACCATTGTGGTTTGCACTGCCCGGCAGATTATTAAACGCCACTTACAGGACGCACAAACACACACACACACACACACACACACTCTTTGACACGGTGGTGGTGCTTTGCTGCTGCGATGTTCGGTCAGCTGGCGTCCACTTCCTTACCACTCTTGCCTCTTCAAGTGTGTGTCTGTGTTGGTTGCAACAATTTTTCGCAGTAGCCCGAGTGCAACTAATTCTCCAGAGTCTACTATTGGGCCACTGCAAATATTTAGCCTCAAGACAGCAATGCTCTGCTTTGTAGTGTGTGAACGATAAAGAGAGAAAGTGTGTATGTGTGTGTACAAAGTAAAACATACTGCTGAACTGACTTGACAAAGGAAAACAAGTGTTTTTCTCGGGCATCATTAGCAAAGAGTAAACAGTGTGTGTGACATAGTGTGTTCTGCTTTTCTTGCTCAAAATGTAAATCAAGGATTGTCTGAAACAGCGATGTCACTCTGCTGTGACAGCTGGAACGCACATTTTTGTTCCCCTGAAAGTCGATTCAATCTAGCCTTCACTGTTGCCCCCTGTTAAAGAGGAGGAAGAAGAGGAGGACAGTTTTGGGCTACTGTTTCTAAATTTACGACGTGCTTATTTATTTGCTGCTGTTCCTGCTTTCTTCTTATGATCGATTACGTGCAGAACGAAAAATATCTTTTTTGTCAAATGGCTAATTTGTTGTTGTTCTATGTTTTGCCACTGCGGTGACAAGAGAAGAAGCGGAAGCAAACAGATTAAAGTTGCAACGTAAGTGAAAAAGTAAAAACGCGCACTCATTTGACATTTTAATATTCAGTGCTCAATTAGTGCAAAGTTGGCAAAATTAGTAAGCAGTAGAAAAGACATGTGCCATTTGATTGCACCACCTTGATCAAAAACTGGTCATTTAAAAACAAGGAAGCAAACAGAAAAACATGGCATATCTGATCACATCAGCAGCAGCAGAAGTTTCAAGTTCAAATGACACTTGCTTGCCCCTTTTGCCGGGCTCTGGTAGCAGTCAGTTTCGCATGGCTGCGCCGACAATGGGGCCCGGATTCAGTCAGTCAGTGAGAGCTATTGCCGTTGATGGAAAGCTTGTGAGCTATTGGTAACACATTGACAGTGAGCACTCTCATTTGCCTAGTTCTGCCTTTTGCTTCTTTTCTTCTTTTTTTCGTTTTCTCTACACCTCCTCAATGATTCCACTTCACATTTCGTTAGTCACTTTTTTTCTGTTTGCTAAGAGAGCCAAGAGGGTGCCTGTATACAGCCGTCTCAGCACTATCGGAGCGCAAAACACACACAGACACAAACACACTTGGAACCCAACTTGAACGACCTGTCTTGTGAGAGAGAGAGAGAGAGAGAGAGAGAGAGAGAGAGAGAGAGAGAGAGAGTTGATTGAATGAGGCCAAGTTTAATAGGATACGTTTACAGTGTAGAAATTGGCATTAGAGGAAGAATAAGGGCCAGGTTTTTCTAGTTAGTAGCAGCAGTAGCAGGCACAAGTGCAATTGCATTCCAATGAGCTTCAACATTGCACCAGTGTTGCCCCTTTGAGCACATGACACATCAGGCGGCCACTTTGTTTGCAGCAAGGAGCGAGAAACCAGAAAATATTTTCTTTGCAATCTAAGTAATTTTGTTCCCTATTTCAAAATGAGTATAGCATTTCTGTTTATTCTCTTTCTCTCACTCATCTCTGTCAGCTTTCTAAATTTGCCCTCTTCTAGTCTTCTAGCATCGTCAGCGATGCTAATCTTAATAAGCGTCACTGCTGTCAATCGGATTCTGCCTTCTTGGCAGCTTCCATTCTCTTACTTTCTTTCACTTTGACGCAATTCATTACAAGCCACCACCGCCAGTCACTTTGTGCAAATTCTTAATTTGTGTTGTCGGGTAGCATCAACATCGCGTTGACGCCATCCACGACTCAGACTGTAATCAATTTACTGTATTTAAACTGTGCTACCAGCAGCTTGGCAAAAGAGCTATACTTTCTTAGCGCCTGACTATCGGCAAATTGAGCGGTAAATAATTAAAACTGGCCTACTGACATTTCTCCCGTTGATCAAGTTGACAACTGGCACCTTTTTCTCAATTTTAGCCCACACAGTTGATCTTTGTTTACCAAAGTAGGTTAGTTTCAGAAGCTGCAGCAGCTGATGATGATAAAACGGCGGCGGGTGCAAACAAGAATCTAGAGAATTTAAGAAATTGAACAGACAAAATAAGTTGTGCTGCAGTGTTAATTTGAGCACTTGTCTCTCGCTGGGCACAAGTGTGAAGAGTTAGAGGAGTTTTGTCTGCACTCTTCAGTCTGGCTCGTCTGGTGATCAAACAGCACCACTTGACAATTTGATCGATCTAGACTGGGCTGGGCCCACGCTGCTGCGTCTGAAGAGGTGCCCTTTTGTCGCCAACGTCAGCAGTCTCTTTACTAATCGGCGGCCTCCTTGTCTGGTTTGGTAGTGATGTTGATGGTGATGGTGGTGGTGGTGGTCAGCAGGCTCACTTCAACAGCACTTCAACCCTCACCCTCACCTTCTTCCGCTGCTCGCTGTCTCATCATCAAACCATTCCTTTTGGCTTCATTCACTTACAATGGCTTTCCTCTCTATTTTCTATTTATTTTCTCAGCAGGCAGCCAAGCATCAAGCCTAGACACACAACACACATACAACATCGTAGGCCCATTGAATTTCTGCAGACAGAAAGACACAAGTGTTCTCAATGTTTACTGTTGTTGCTGTGTTGTGTTCACTGTTGACCTAGTTGTGGCCCTCGATCAGTGAAGATCACTGCAACTTTCTTTTTTGCCTCTTTCTCCAAAAGCGACACTCTCAGTGGGCAGTTGTACAGTTGTACGGTCCAGACACAGTTGCCAGTACTCTTGTCCTCTGTAGGTTTGTTTTAAAAAAAAGTTAACTCAATTGAGCTACTTCTTCCTACTCAACTTTGCCTAGCCAATTTGTTCAACTTTATTTTTTTAACTTTCCTACAACATTCTTAAGTTCATTTGACTAACTTTCACTGCTGTGACTGCTCTTTTCTTTTTTTGTCCAAGATTTTTTTACACTAGCACAAGCATTTGCCAGCGTTGTGGATCATTAAATAATTTTAACTAGCGTTTGTTCAATCATCTAAAGATAGCAACATTTGCTGCAACAAAGAAACTAAAGAAAGAGATAAAATGACAACACGAGACGGCACTCCGAGAGACACCGCAATTCCCAACAACTGGACATGCAATTAAACTAATCGATATAATCAAATTTAATAATTAGCCATTAGCAAATGGCTCTTTCCAACTTTAGCTCTTTCAGCGTACGGTAGTCATTTGCTCTTTTGCAACGGGCGACATGTCCAGTGGTAGCAAGTGCCCAAGCACTGCTGGCGCACTGCTATCGCACACGAGTGAATTGCTACTGTCTGCGCGCAATTCGCTATAATTGAATTACCTCAATTATTGCGCTATGGTGCCACTTCGGTTTGGGCAGCACCAGCAGCAGCAGCAGTGAAAGCAATTCCCTTGCAGCACTTGAAAGTGCCACCACCACCACCAGCACAACTACTACTACAACTTTGTCCCTGCATTCTGACAAGCGCACACGTTAACCTAGCTACACATTCCCCTTGGTCGTCGTCGTCGTTGTCACCCCTCCGTTTTTGTCCATCTTACGATGATGCTTTTTAACCGTGTGAAAAAGTTTTTACTTTTAAATTAAAGTTTAATGAATCGGCTCTCTTTCTTCTGTGCACATATACACACATTTTGTATATTATAACTATGTTGCAGCAACTAGCAACTTAACTTGCTCGTTACCTTTCCTTCTCTCGGCGTATTCACTTTTCTGTTGTACATAAATGCTATAAATGTGATCACTAAATCCCCCTTCTATCCTTGCAACAGCCATGCTTCCGGAAAAGGGGAAACCAAAATGCACTGAACGCGTTTGCACTAAAAACAAGCTGTTACTAACTGGACAGCTAGAGAAAAGGAAATCTCGACGCTTCGTTAAATTTCACTCATTTTTCACAGCCAAAAGCAGAAGTGATAGAAGGTGATTGCACTTTTCACTGTCTCACTTTTTACTGTTCACTTGCTCTTAATTAAACGAGCGTCTTTTTTCTTGAACCACTAATTGAGCAGCACGATTAACGTCCATTTTGTTGTTTTGCTCATTAGCGGTTGCTGCCAAAAGCTAAAATTGTATAATGATAAGTTTGGAAAATGGTACTAACTGGTAACTTTTCTTTTAGTTAACTAAATTGATGCATTATTTTAACTAAAGCATTTCAAATACGTTTTTCAGTGCTAAATGGATACTTTTTCAGTTGTTTAGGCTAATGCTTGAATTTGAATATAAAAGAAAAATTTTCTAATACAATGCAAATTGTATTACTGAAAACACACTGGGTTGACCTTTTAACAATTTTTTTCATTTTATTTTGTTTTTTAATTTAGTTTAGTTTCAACAGCGTCAATTTTATTTCAATGAAATTATGTATATTTTTATAATTATTTTAGTTGATTGAGTTTATGTGTGAATACTGACAAAAGCAGACATTTCATTTGTAGAAAAAAAACATTATTTGCGCCCATTGCCACCAGATGATTATGGCAGCCATTTGCAAACGGCACTAGTACTAATTCACCCAATTTTACACTTAGTTTGACTATTACTAATTTATTTTTTTGCATATTAATTTATTTTGATCAATTCAAACCGTTTTATTTCTTTTTCAAATCATCAACTGGAATATTCATTTTAAATGCGTTTCTTTGCTTCCTCAATTTCATAAGACTACTTTTTACTGCTTGCCGTCACCGCATACTAGGCTACATTTAAATTGACAAACACAAATGTTCAATTAAAATTTTGTTTAAAATCATACTTTATTTAATTTATTTTTCAAAACTCGTCCCTTTTACTTGCTATTAATTATTATTTTAAAAATGACAAAACAAATGGAATTTATTGCAACACAAAACATTTTTGATTTTTAGTAGTTTTTTATTTTGTTTAAATTTCATTAAATTAAAATATTTGTACTTAATTTGCACTTTTTTGTTTTAAAATAAATCAATATTTAATCAAAAATAAAACTAAAAATGGGATTATACTCACAAAGAAAACAAACATTTATTTAAATTTAAACAAAAGCTCAACATTGTTTTTTTGCAACTGTGTTTCAAATGCCAACTACGGCCAAATTCAAAAGCAATATCATCTGCTAGCTTTACAAAGTTAAGTGTCAATTAGGCGGTGTTTGTTGAATGAAGTAAAATGGCAGTGCTGCCAGCAGCTGAAAGTGCTAATGTTTGCTGGCAGTGATAAATGATGGTGCGGCAATGGTTGTTGGGTGCTTTCTATCCACCACTCTTCTTGCCACTGTTACCAATCGGTGGTTTGATCAGCCTCTAATCTGATAATTAATAATCGTTTTGCTCAATTACGTCATTACTTCGTCTACTACTAATTGATTCAATGTACCTTATCACATTCCTGCGTGTTTGCCCAATTCCGCTGTGCGGCAGATGCGATGCACGTAGCATCGATTTTTCACTAGCACTGGCTCAGTCAACTTGCAACGACTTAGAAGTTTGCCGGTTAGAAACGTGGGTTTACTTGAAAAAAACTTTTTTGTTGTATAACTTTTTGTGTTGATGCTCAATAAATCATTGAGTAAGATGAGAAAATCTTTTTAAAAAGCAAAAATAAATTTTTGTTTTTTGGTCGGAAACAAGTAAAATGATGACAAATTTAAAAATGCCAACTATTAAACTTAAACTTTGTTGTTTATCGACCACAACAGTTTTTTTTCAACCCGGCAACTGTGAACTGGGGGTATAAATATTATTCTGCATCTTTTGTAATTTATTATACTTACCTGTGCCTTCGTTTATCAGAATTACCGGTTTTGTCAATGCACAAATGTAAAGGCGAGCTAAAAAGATTCTAGTGTGAGGCCGGAATAAAAAAAATAGGTTGAATGAAAACTTTTTCTTTTTACCCTCTATTCTCATTTAGTTTAGCTGATGTTGTATAAAAAAACTCTCAATCGATGATAACTAATTACAACTTTTCCTTCTATTTTGCCCTCATTCTCAGGTCCGATGATCGCCATTCTGATGCTCCTTCCGTCGCTTAATTCCTGCGTCAACCCGTGGATCTACATATACTTCAACCCCAACTTAGTCAGCTCATTCTGCAGTCTCTTCACTCGGCGGACCTCTAGCAACTCCAACTTGCACTCCATTGGAGGCGGCGCCGGCGGAGCTGGAGGCGGTCACGGCGGCGCCGGCGGTGGTGCTGGGACCGGCGCTGCCGGGGGAAAAAACTCAAACGGCAGCGGAACAACTGCGGGCGGAAAAGGAGGAAAAGAAGGTGGAGGAAATGGAGGTGGTGGTCACGGGAGAGCCAGCAGCGGCGCTGCCACCATTCACGGCCACCGGACGCTGACGAAAATGCTGACCAACGATTCGGGAGAGTGCTCCAACAGCGTGGACAGTCGATCAATGCGAGACAACAACTCACGTCTGGACCTGCTTTCAGCTGCCAGGGAGACGCAGCAGTTTGGAAGCAGTGGTGGTGGTGGCGGTGGTAGCGGTGGACATGCACGATCAGCTTCTGCCAGTTTTCGCCCAGGCAGCCATCAACAGCAACAGCCGCATCAGCAGATGAAGTCGTGCGGCACTGGAACCAACATCAGCGTCGAGTGCGACAACAACAGCAATGTGACGACGAGCACTACCATCACCAACAACAACAACTGCAACAATACTGCCAACAAATTACAACCAGTGACTTCAGCCTCTTCAGCAGTAAATCAGGCAAATGCAAATAACCCCCAGCAGAAAGAGCAGCAGCACAGCTCCCCACCGTACGGCAGCACCGCCAATCACACTCACACTCCTCACCCTAATAATCACCCCCACCACCACTCAGCTCATCACTACAGCTCAAATATGAGTTCAATGAGCAACCTGAATGAGGAGAGTGCCACCGATACTGTGGCCACCTTCGAGTCAACGGTGACGTTGAGCACCAACAGCACTGTGACTACTGCAGGCGGCGGCGGCGGTGGCACTCTTCTTCGCCATCACCATACTGCTCACCCTCAGGGCCGCCCTCTCAGCTGCAAGTCAAAGTCCAACGGTGTGGTTGGCCACTCAGGTTCAACTTCGGTGAAAGGAGGAGGGGCGCGAAAGCCTCGACGGCGAATCTCCATTCAGCTCGATAAGATGTGGAGCAAGTTTTCTGCGCCAAACAAGCGCGCCTCACTGACGAACAGCTCACAGATTGGCCTGTACCACTCAAAACACAGTGCAGAACAGTTTATCGTCTGAAACTAAACTTACCCGTTACCTCTTCCCCTCTTCATCTCCTTTTAACCTTCCTTAAAACAAGTCACTGTACAGCTACACTATCATCTTCAATGTGATCGCCAGTGATTGCACCTGTTAATTTTTGTCCTGTTCACAAACTCTGTTATTTGGATTTGTTGTTTATGTTGGTTACCAAACTTCTTTTTGTTGTACTCCCATTTTTGGCCCCACCACCACCACCAGCCAACCATATCTCAACTTTTATTTCTTTTCCGTCTTTCTTCAACTCTCCATCCTCGCCTCCCTCTACTGTTGCCAATCTCTCTTATATTATATTTTCTATATTCTTTTAGCGAGACTTTTTTTTTTGAAAAAAATCTCGCTTTTAATCTCACTCTGTGTCCGTCCGTCTGTCTGTCTGTCTTGTCTGGTGAGCATTAAATACTTCCCAGTCACCGATTTTGCCCAAACTTGGCACAAAAATCACATTAATTCAAACAAAAATTCAGGCAAAAGAATTAGAGTCGTACGACCAACGGGTCCCGAGATCCAGGAACCCGAAAAAAATGCACGTACAACAGTAGGGGGAATGGAAGCACTGTGAAAGGTACAGAGAGAGAGGAGAGTGGCAGACAGTAGCAGACGTGTTGTGCTGTGAAGTGACTCACGCTGTGTGAGCTGGCAGCACAAAGGGGACTCTTCAGGCAACGGGCCAATGTGTAAATAGCCAACGCTAAACAGTGTGC
>JAALOO010002365.1_pt1 | contig 10483 bp, 11 predicted proteins | sample 7257641 | NCBI WGS metagenome assembly JAALOO01 (sample SAMN14085613, study PRJNA598686) | mite metagenome | biome: ENVO:01001000; feature: ENVO:01001002; material: ENVO:01001226; isolation source: single female mite from University of Michigan culture on fish food culture... ... | reverse complement strand
TCAGCACCGACTTGCCGGCGAAGAAGTCCACCACTGAAGAGGAGGAGGTGGGTGAGGAGGAGGGCTTGATCGGAGAGGAGTTGGTCTTTGCTGGTGAGGACTTCGGCGGCGAGGAAGAGGGTGACGAGGAGGAGGCGTCCATCATGGCCGAAGAGAGGTGGTGATGAAGTTGGGTGAAGAGAAAGAGAAAGAATCACGGGGAAAATGAGGGTGATGAGGACGGGCTGAGGGTCAGCGGGTTCGGCGGGCAGGGAGCAAATGTGTGTGTGTGAGCTTGAAGACTGCGTCCTTTTATATTGCCGACAGTGGTCTGCTGAAGGCAAAAGCTGCTGCTGCTGCTGCTGATGCTGGGTCGTTTTCTGAGTCACGGTCGGTACAAAGACTGAAAAAACTCTTCAATGTCAAAGCTGTCAAGTTGAAGTGCTCAGTGGTGAAAAGGAAAAAGTTCAAACTATGCTCCCGTCAGGTAGCGCTAAACATCAGCCATTTTTGCTATCTGATGTTATCTTGACCTGCACTTTGACTTTTAGGTTGCAGCCTTTTTTTTGTCGGCAGCTTTTGTCGGCAACTGCGGCTACTTTTGCAAGGCCAATCACTCACTCACCATCAGTCATATCACCGCACACTATCACCGCACTGCATCATCATCTCCTCATTTGTCATCAGTCAAACTCTTATAAAATCTCGCCCCTTTTGTATCAGTGTGCGCTTGTCTGAAAAGCACACAACAAACGAAAGACTACACAGCTTGTGCTTGTTGTACGTTTTTGCATTTGTTGTACGGCAACAGCAGTGTACCAATGGCAAAATAAAGCGACAAAAAGCTGTTGTGTCTACAACGAAATGCAAAACAACAACAGCAACAACAACGGCGACGACCAGCAACAGTTGCTTCGCGTCAAGCTGTGTCGGGTGTGCGGCGCCACGGCGTCCGGCTTCAACGACAGCGGAAACCTCTCCTGTGAGTCGTGCAAGTCGTGTTCTTCTACCGAAACTGCAGCAAACGCGAGGTTTGGCCAGCCCCTTGTTAGAGAGCTTTCTTTTCAGTTATTTCTACAATTTTTTTTGTGTTAAACTGCAGACCCTAAAGTGCTCTCAGGCGACCGACCGCTGATCACCATTGACCGGTACAGCAGGCGGCTCTGCGCTCGTTGTCGCCTAGAGAAGTGCCTCGCCAATCAGATGGTGTGCCTAGATGTGAAGTAAAAGGCGATAGAGAAAGAGTTACCAAACGGGGTGATATTCTTGAGCTTCTTGGCTCTACAGAAACGAGCTCGGCAGTAACCGGAGATTTGAGCCAAAGAAGAAAACGACTGAAGAAAAACGGCCGCCGTCCTCAGCGGTCGTGGTCTTTGTCGGTGTTTGAACAGGAAGTGCTGACCACCCTGCAAAGTTGCCTGTCCGCCGCCTTTGAGGATGAGACCAAGTTGCCGCTTTCCAGACTGGGCACTTTAACCAAAGTCGAGGACGTCTTCAACCTGTACGGCGTCTACGCTCGGCGAATAGTCAAGTGTTCTGCAAGAGCATGACCGCCTCCTTCAGCCTGCTCCCGGAGCCGGATCAGTTCGCCATTTTGCGGGCCTTCTACGTGAAAGTCATGGCGTTGAGAATGGCGTTCATGGTGGACAAAGAACAGACCGGTTACCCGATGCTCAGAGATGAGTCGGGTAAGGGCGCCGTTTTTGTGTCCTTCTCCAACGGAAAACTGCTGACCAAATCGCAAGGTGTAGTACAGCACAATTTGAACACGGTAAAGATGGTTCACGCTGAGCTGGAGAATGATTTGACGATTAGAGACTTGGTATGAGGGGAAATGAACCATTATTTTATTTATAATTTGTTTTTATTTTTTGTACAGCTCATTGCTCAGGCACTCTTCACTCCAATTGCCGCTTTGTCGCAAATTGAGTTTGTTAGGTTAGTTTTTTCAATTGGTCAATTCTAGTTTTAAAGTTCAAGTTTTATTTTTTGCAGTTATCACCAGTCAATCTACAGGCGCATCTTATTTAAACATCTTCAGTTTAAATACAAAGGAAATTGTCGACGAGCTGAGCGAAAATACCTTAAACTGCAAAGAGCTCTCAATGAGATTGAGCTGATGCAGAAATCCTCTGAGCAGCTGCTTAAAACAGAGGTAAAACATCTAGAGCAAATCAATGAGTTCCTTAGAGGACTTTTTGATTGAAGAAAATGAGTAAAACAAATAACTTTAAAACTAAAATAACATTTATTATTTTCATTTTTGGTATAAATAAAGGTGTTTTTGGTGTTCTGGTGTTGGTGTGTGTTGGTGTTGATGTTGTGTGGTGTGGTGATTGATTTTGGTACCAGGAGATAAAGGTTGAAACCAAAGACTAGGTGGTTCTGCTGGGTTCTCAGCAAATGCAGGCGGCAAACGGTTGTAAAAGTTGATTTGCTCGGCTTTGCTAAGTAGGGGGGTTTCTTTCTTCATTCAGTCTTTCACTGTTTATTTTCCGTAGCCCTTGCCACCGCCACCGCCTCCTCGTCCGCCACCGTATCCTAAGATAAAAAATCGGTTTTAGAATTGGTTGATTGAACAAAAAGGTAGTAAAGAATTTACCTCCACCGCCGCCGCCCATCTTGCCACCTCCTCCGTATCCGCCACCTTTAAAATTTAAGAAAAAAAATTATGTTTAGAATTGAATTGCAGTTAAAAAAATTGTCAAATAACAGTAGTACCTCCTCCTCCCATCTTTCCACCGCCATAGCCTGAAAAATGAAAATATTATGTTTTAGACTTTTCAGTAAAATTAGGAAAAATATCTAAATTATATTTTACCTCCACCGCCGCCGCCTCCTCGCTTTCCGCCGCCGCCACCATAGCCACCGCCACCACCTAAAAAATCATCAAAATATTAGATCAGCTTTTTTGTGACCAGAAACTAGGTCCTTTATATTAGAGAATCAATCAGACTTACCGCCACCACCACCACCGTAGGCGAGGACGACGGAGATGACTAGGACAAAAACGGCGATAAAGAGTGAAAACTTCATTTTATTTTGCTAGTTTTAGCTGAGTTGTGGAGTTGCTTCTTGTTGTTGCTAGAAGTGGAGGAAAAGAGCTGATGATTTGTCAGTGCCCTACCGCCGAAGTTTATATACTGCTGAGACTGTCCTTAGAGAAAAGTACTCAAACGGCAGTGGAAAAAGTAGCAACGGCAGCTGTACAAAAAAATGTACGGCCGATTGAACAACAGCAGCGGCAGTCGTAAATTGAGGAAGTGCAAAAACAACGCACAAATGCGATCTTGAGTAAGATCTCGAACGATTCTTACCTTGGATCTCCCCTTCTCTCTCATTGCTCATTTTCTCAGCCGCCATTGTGTTTCCTCTTTTTCTCTCGTTCATCAGAAGGTTTTCAGCTCTTTTCAGCAGCAGAATGAAACAGCGGCTGAATCGTTAATGACATAAAAGTGCAGAAGAGGGGAGAAAGAGCTGAGGTGATTGAATGAAGACGTAACCTTTATTATGTAAGTGTTATGAGTGAGAAGATTGAGGTGATTGCCTTGTGCTGGTGATGATGTGATTGGACTGCTGTTGTTGTTGCTGTTGACCGTGAAGTTGAAGTAGTTGTGTGAAAAGTAGAAAAAAATTGTGTGCAGAAAAAAGTGAAGGGAAAGGAGAGAGAAAAAGAGGGAACTGCTGAAAACAGCTTTTCACTCACTGTTGTCCTTGGCGCACTATGAGTGATGTAACTGCCGCCTGTTTCTAACGCCGCTCTTGTCTTTGCATTATCGCATCCTCTCTCTCTCTCTCTCTTTCCCTTGTGCAAGTTCAATTACATTATTACTCGCTCCTAAACCTTGCTTTTTTGTTGTTGTTGTTTGCTGCTTTCTCTTCCAACTTTTGCTTTGTTCTTTTCAGCACTATTTTTTTGCTCTCCTCTAACCTTACTTAACTCTTCCTTTTCTTCTTCTTCTTCCTCATTTCTCCTTTATCTGCCATTGAACTGGCATTTTCTGCTGCTGTTGTTGTTGTCTGTTTGACTGTTCAAAAAAAAACAGGAAAGCGTCCGGTTGAGCAGCTGCTCTAAACGGCAGTGTTTTTTCAGTGCCTATTTCCAGTTGATAGCCTCAAAGCCGCTGATTAACGTTCCCATGCTAATTGTGCTACTTGCCATAACGTTTCATTGCCATCCGTCACACAACACGTCCTGCTCATTTTATTTCAATTTTAGGTACACCGTGTAGCTGCTTCTAAAGAAAGCTGACATTGAGTAGGTAAAAACAGCTCTACTTTTTTACCGAAACAAAAGTTCACAACATAAATACACCTTTTCTTTTCTTTTTTTTTTAAAGGCAAACTCTCTAAACAGCAACCACCTGTTGCTGCTGCTGCTGCTCCGCCCTAAACTTCGCCAGCGTCAGCGTCTTCATCGACGCCAGTATGTCCGTCATCACCCAAATAAAAGTCTTGTACTGCTTGGTGTTCACCACCGACGGCGCCGGCGGCGGGCCCAGCTTCTCACATCGGTCCGTGTCCTCATTGTAGTCGCCGCACATGATGTCGCTGACGGAGGTGATGAAACTGCGGCTGAGGTCCATCAGGTAGTCGTGGTGCTCCCGCAGGCACGGCTGCTCATTCAGCTGCCGATCGAGGCAGCGCATCGACTCGACGTAGCCGCAGCAGATGTGCGGCATCTTCACCCAGTCGTCCTTCACGTTGACCAGTTGCTTCGTTTGGTTGACGAAGCGCATGCTACAGCGGTCGTCCGGCTGGAGGTAGGCGTTGATGCACGGCGCCATGCCGATGATCTTCCGCGCCTCATTGGCGCTCTTCTCGCCGGAGCAGTACCGCCGGAGGAGGTTCCCCTTGATGGTGTAGAGGATCATCACCGTCATGTCGGCGACCTTCTTGGGGACGCACTCGCGGATGAACAGCTCCACGGTGCTCACCATGGCGTAGCTTTCTCTGGTGGTGGAGGTGATGGAAAGTAATGATTAGAAACTGAATTTAAACAAAAAAAGTACTTTTTTACTTGCAAAACTGCGCCAGCTGCTCCTGGTCCAGCGGAAAGGGCCGTCCGTGCGGCCCGAAGGCCATGATGCGCGCCACCATGGCGTCCATGGCGTCAAAAGCTTCCGCCGAGCAGCGATCTCCCCTTTGTTCAGGTGCTCTAATGGAGTTTGCAGCATTTGCGACGTCTACTTCACCTTTAGCAGCTGGCTGTTCAACTGTTGCGGAGAGTGCAATGTCAGCCAGTGCTAAGGAGATCACGAGTAAAAGAGTTTTGGTAATCATTGGTAGTCTGTTTGCTTGATCGTTTTCTTAACTGCCAAAAATGAGTGCAGGGGGTATTAAAGTGGAGTTTTATATAACGGGAAGCAAGGGGTGACGCAAATGGTAGAAGGAAAACAGGTTCAGAAGGGTATTTTAGTGCAGTTTAAGTGTGCAAAAGTTTAAATAGAAAAAAAGCTGCATAAATCACATTTTTAGGCCAGCTTGTTGCATTTGTTTCTGATGTAACAACCGGTTAAAGGTTGGGTAGCGGGGTTGGTGCAAATGAACCTGAAAACAACTAAAAAAGTAGTTGATTACTATTTCAGATTGTACACACCGGAGAAGGAACACGGAAGTAAGCAGCGTCTTAGTTATTAGAATGTCAAAGACCGGTTAATTCTGCTTTTCAATTTAAATGCCGTTTGACGTCATATTTAACTGTAAATTCAAGTTATTAGGTGCATTATTTTAAAAAGTTAGTAAGTGTAAGGCCAGAACTTATATCTCAAACACTAAATAATTTTAAATAATTTACTTTTTATCATATTGTGCACAATGGCACTTAATGCAGCACAAAAAACGTTGATTAAACTAGAAACAAAAAATTTAATGCCCAAAATTGATCTTCAACTTGTTTTCAAAAACTTTTTACAGCTAAAGTCATATGAAAGTTGTTTGACAAAAAGTGCTATTTTCAACCTATCCCTAAAAAATGATTTTTTTTCTCTATTTCTCCTTCTGCACTGACTCTGCCCTACAAATTACACTGTTAAAAATATTGAAAAACGATTTTTAACAGTACAAGATAAATAGCATTTTTCTATATTATACTAAACTCGAGTTAATCAGATAACCGGAAGTTATTTTATTTGTTTTAAAAAACCGTTTAAAAAGACCTCTTCCGCCAGAGGTGGGCAATGTACTCCAGAAGAAAGCCCGCCAAAGAGCTGCCAATGCCGATGAACCAGAGAATGAAGATGGAGGAGAGATCCTTTACGTTAAACGGGTCTATATCGCCGCTATTTTCATTGGCAGTCGAGATGAGTTCAGTCGACGACCCAGTCGAGCGCCTTCTCTTTTTCAGCCTGGAAAACGCCTTCGCCACCCACCGCTCCACCAGGGCCATCTCCCGAAAGCGGAGAATCATGGCGTTAAAGTACGGCCTCAGTGGAGATCGCTTTCGAAAGATGTAGCCCGTCAACTCGATGCCCAAGTTTTCCCGTCCTATGTGAAGGGAGCGGTTGGCGTACTGGTGCCGGTAGATCCGCAGCACGATCCGGTTCGCCAGAATGACGTACCTTGCGGAGGGCTCCTCCAGCCTGGACATCGTCTCGGCGAGGGTGGTGGTGAAGCGAACTCCCGTTCGATTGAGGTGCACGCCAATGGTGTGGTAGACGCGGTTCTCCCGCCCGGCGCCGATAAAGTTCAGCCAGTTGCTGGAGTTCTCCTTCACCAGGAGGTACCTCGAGTCGGAGCTGGCCAGAAGGCGAATGTCCTCCACCGTGTCCACGGGAAGTTCAAACTCCGGCACGGTGAGGATGGAGTAGAAGGCGCTGGAGTAGGAGGTGCTGAGGGTGAGGGCGCAGAAGATCCAGATGCCGATTATCAGGCGCATGGCGCCGTGTTTCTCCTTTTGGTTGAGGAAAGTGGCTATACAAAAATGAACCAAAAAAATTAGTAAACTCCAAAACGGGAGTTTAATCTGCTCTGCTCTGCTCAATTACACTCCTGCAGCGGAACGCAGTAGATGTCGCTGATGATGTCCATGAAGGACTCGCTGGCCAGGCGGGGAGAGTACCGGTGAAGCAGCCAGGAGACGGTTGACAGGCTGATGATCGTCGTGAGGATAATGGCCCAGAGGCGGACGCCAAAGGGGGCGGCGACGATCCAGGGGCGCTCCTTCACGCCCGGACTGGGCGAGATGAAGGTGATCTCATTTTGGAGGATGAACCGACTGAAGTCGATGGCCCTCTGTCGGCTGGGGGTGATGGTGTACTCGCACATGGCCAGATGCGATGTCTGGGAAAGAAGAAGAAGAAGAAGAGGAAAAGTTTTAGGAGTTTTAAAAATAAAGAAAATTTTTTTTATTTGGCAATTACGTAGTTCAACACCTGGCCCATCATGCCGCCCCAGGTGCCGTTGAGGAGGCTGCCCCAGTTTTGCCGCCCATCCACAAAGGACGGACGAAAGTTGAACTTTTGAGCCAGCGTTTGCAGGAGTTCCGTCTCCATGCCGTAGTGCACTGTCAGTGAGCCGTTCTGGTTGCGGGTGAAATCACAGTAGGGTTGAAGCTGATAATGAAAAGAGCGTTATTCCAAATAGAATCGTTTTTATTATTTGGAAAAAAACTTACCCGACTAATGGACACGCCTAGAACACCGGAGTAGAGGTTGCACCTTTTGGCACTGAGTCGGGCAAAGTCGGCCACCGATCTAGGGAGAAAAACTCCCGAGTACTCTAAACAGCCGTCCAAAATGGGATTCAAGTGAAGAACATCCCTTTCTGAAGTTGCCGATGAGGTTATCACAGCTCTGAAACCTCGAAACAGCTCAGGAACTTTGCGAAGCAGTCCTGAGATCCACCGGGCAAAAGTTGAAGTGGAAGTTCCTCCTTTTTCACTGCCCTCAAAAAGCAGAATAAGCGGTTGACAGTTGAGGCACTGCTGGTAGACTTCACTCAAGGCAAACATTACTTGACTAAAAACAGAGTAACTTTGCAGACTTCCAAGGTCGAAGATCATCTGAAGGGCACTGTACCGGCGGAAGGTGGTACTTTGGCAGTGTTCCAGCAATCGAGAAGATGTCAGTTGTTGTGAGAGGTTTATCACTACTGAATCACAGCTAGAAATGAGTGTTTTTGATAAAAGGTTAGATTTGAGCGTTGTGGAAGAATTTAAAACAAAGCGATTTACAAGCACAATTCCCGTCTGGAAGTTCTGCTTGTTCGAATTGACACAGAGGGAGTTGGCAATGTAGGCGCTGAGACTGCTGTCGCCGATGAAAGTTTCCATGTTTTTTAGTGCGACGTTTTTAATCTTGTTTTAAATCACATTATTTTTAGATTTGTAAAAAAACTACAGAACAAATAAAAATTTGTACAATAAGGAAGTTTAAATCAATATTAGAAGCAAGTTTATTTAAATATTTAAAAAACGACTGTTAAATGTCAATTTAAAATTGTTTAATTAATCTTTGTGCTGTAAAACATAAACCGTCAAACTTTTTTTTGTTATTGTATTCTGAACAGAATAAAAACAACATTAAACAAAATCTTTAATTTTTTTGGCTATTTTCGTTTCCATTTTTTTCCGGCAGTTAATTACCGCCTGCTTTGTCCATTTGCTTTTAGTTTTTTGCACCTTAACAATTACTTTTTTTCTTTTATCTGAAGTTAATGAGAAAGCAAAATGCAAATTACTATTGCAGTTTTTTTTCTGCAACTCAATGCAATCAAAAATCAATCAAACCAATTTTGATCGATTTAATTACTACCTTTTACTGCCTGTTATTCCAGCATTTAGATTTGACACTAGAACTTACCAGGTATTTTTTTTTGTTTTTTTTTATAAAAATTGAACAATTGAATTACTCACAATGACTCTACAAAAAATAAACTGAACAAAAATCTGTTACAAGCATTCTTTTCTATTTTGATAAAAAAAATTGAGTAGCGTAGAATTTCAGCGTAAAATTTTCACTGTTTTTTTATTCAAAAGTTTTTTTTAATTTTGCAGCTTGTTCCTTTGCCTCCTCTTTTTCAGCAAAAAAATCTTGCTCAATTTTTGCTCCACCGCCGCCTTTAGAGGCTCATAATACTGCCAGGTAGAATTCCGATCCGGGATGTACATTCTGCTGGTCAGCGTCACCTCCTTTGACGCCTCCTCACTTTGGTAGTGCAGCAGCAAGCTTTTCCGTTCACTTATCAGGTGATAAGGACAGCCGCCGCCGGAAGGTGCTCCAGCAACGGGAAGATTGGCGGCACATTTAAGTGCGCTGTAGGGATAGTAGGCCACCACCTTGTCAGTTCGGAAGAAGGACTTGGCGAGGGCGGACTTGGGGCGGTCGCGGAAGATGTGCCTCGCCGTGTAGAGGTACCAGGGAATGCTGGGCAGCTGAGAGGTTGGAGAAGGGAAAATCACCTTCGTTTCAGCACTTCCGCTACTTAGTTTGTTCACCTCCAGGGCGGCGTGGACGAGGGCCATGTGGTTGCGCAGGTGCGTCACTCGGTCGAGGGACGCCTTTGGGAGGCTTTTCTGTGAAAAGAAAATTAGTAAAAAAATTTGTTTAAGTTACTTGAAAAAAGTGTTCTGCTGTACAACGGTTTTTTATTTTACCTCGACTGACTGCAGCATTTCCGGCCACTTTAGGGCTGATTTAATTTTCGATGAATTAGGCTGTTGCTGCTGCTGCTGCTGCTGGGGCACAATCAGCTCATCAGTGTCAAACTGGGCGATGTACTGGTGGCGGTGCAGATTCCGGTACAGGCAGTCGTGCAGCTCGTACATTTGCTGGTAGAGGAAGATTCGCTTTTCATGCGATTTTCGAATTGCAGGAGTCTCATTAGAGAGCAGCTCATTCAGCAGCTGCATCCCATTCATCTGCTCCCCGGGCAGAGAGATTCGATGCAGCTCCAGAAAGCCTTCCGCCTCATATTCTTCTAGTACCTCTACCAAGGACGGCACCTCGTCCACCTCGTGGTAGACGTACAGGTAGACCTTATCGGCGCCCAGCAGGCGGACCGCCTCCAGCCATTCCACCAGGCGGACGGCAAAGTTCGGATCGGTAAAGGGCTCAAAGCGAAGCGCTCGAGCGCAGACGCCAATGGAAGTGGTCGGATGGAAGGCCTTCGCCTCTTTGGGGTCTCTTTTATTTGAAATCACCCGCAAAATGTTCGTCGGACTTCGCTGTACGGTAGCGCAGGTGGTCGGTTTAGAGGCTTGCAGCGAAATGGCCACCGGATGCGGCGGCCCCCCGGTGGTGACCAGTCCTGCCGGAAGTCTAAGCAGCTCGGGGACGATGCAGCTGAACAGGACCGGCCCGTAGGCGCCATCGACCTGGCGGAAGTTGTACACTTCGACCACCTTTGACAGGATCGGCGCCGGCTCGCCCTCGAACCACAGCAGACAACTGTAGGAGCTGTTGACGGCAATTGATTTGAGGTGCTTGGAGGCGCCTAGCAGTCGGACGAACGTCCTCTTTGGACCGCCCCGCTCGTCGAGGTAGGCGTTGAGGAGGTGCAGCTG
>JAALOO010001327.1_pt2 | contig 10502 bp, 12 predicted proteins | sample 7257641 | NCBI WGS metagenome assembly JAALOO01 (sample SAMN14085613, study PRJNA598686) | mite metagenome | biome: ENVO:01001000; feature: ENVO:01001002; material: ENVO:01001226; isolation source: single female mite from University of Michigan culture on fish food culture... ... | reverse complement strand
CAGCAATGGAGCATCTCTTCCTTGACGAGTTACGGCGAGGCAGCAGCTGGTTGAATCATCTCGGAAGTGAAACGGTGTGTTGTGGCTGTCCAGTCGCCATAGTGATCGGCCAGAGAGGGAGAGAGGGCACAACAAACGGCTGGAGACAGTCAGCTATTCGCTGGCCGAGGAACACAGTGTGTTCAATGTGCTTGCGGAGATGTGCTAGCTAAAAGCTTCGCCTAGCTCAGCTGCCACTCACTGCAAACAGTGGTGACGGTGGTGGTGGTGGTAGTTCTGCCACCTTGCCACCTTGCGCGGTGGACAGGTAGAAAGAGCGAGAGAGGGAGAGGGGGAAGGAAAGAACAGGTAGTTGGGATAGCCGCTATCCACTCAACTGAAAACTGAAGGAATGACTGCTGAATGAGTGTGCCTCTTTTCAGCGGTGAGATGCAACGCCCTGACCACCACCAGTCAGCGGTTACTGCCTGTCTGCCCCGCTGCAGATTGCGCACATGCAGGCAGGTAAACCTGCACAACTGTCCACTACCACCAGCAGCAGTGCTCTTGGTGGCCAGGCCAATGGCACGTACCGTTGATGGAAATGTGGATTAGCCAAAGGATGCATTCCGGTGCGAGTGTTTAAACTTTTTGTCCTCGAGTGTTTCAAGCACAGCAGTCAGATCGCACAGCAATTGCACGTTTCGACATTTGCTGTTTGCTGCTTAATCAACTCACTTTCTTTCTCCATCTCTACTAACTTAGCCTCTTGAAACCAACCAAACGAGGAGTGGTGTAATGAAGCCCGGCAAAACAATCGTACTAATTGCTCGATCAGCCAGCAGGCCTTGATGATCGTTAGTGGTGGTGGTTGTGGTTGTGGGAAGGGATTGTTTGCACAACACTGCGCGGAGATGGAAAGCTAAAGTGATGGAGGATTCGCTCAGTGCTTGCTAAAGTAATGATAATAATTAAATCGAGTGCAAAAAGTGCGCAACAACTGCCGACAAATGCAGCACTGTACTCTGTTCTCTGTTGGGTCGAAAAAACAAATCGGTCTCGGTGCTTTGCCACTGGCGAGCAGCCATGACAGCGTTCACTACACCAGAAAACACACACAAAGAGAAAGAGACTCAGGGGATTGACAATTGTCAATTATCAATCAGTTAGTCAATCAGTCAGTCAGTGGTTCAGTAGTTCAGTGGTGTTTAACTTACGTGGTTCGAGAAAGTCGAGGAGGAAGGCGTAGTCCTCGTCGAAAACCCACTTGCAGCCCCGGTAGACTCGGTCGTAGAGGTAATAGGTGTCCCTGAACTCGTAGAAGCACGCTTCCCAGAGGCCTAGCTTGTTGAAGCGCTTCATGGGCTCGTTGCCGTCTGCGGCCAACCAGTTGGGTGTGGAGAAAGCGATCGTCTGGAAGAAGACAGTCACGAAGGTGAAGGCCGCCGCGTAGGTCACCGTGCGGAACTTGGTCACGTCCAGCGTCGTGGACATTCGCTCCAGTAGTTCCGACATTTTAGCTGAAGCGCCTGCTGGGGGGGAACTGGAGCTTGAAGCAGGGAGCAGGCACTTGGACTTGAATTGAATTGAGCTGAGTTGTGAGGTGGTGACAAAGCGGTGGTCTTCACTGTGTGCAAGTTGAGCTGAGCTGAGCTGGTTGTGCTGGTGATGATGAATAGTGCGCCCGGCGTAGAGTTGAAGGCAACTGTGTGTGAGCACTTGCTTAACTTGATTATTTCATTATGGCTGCCGTTGTTGTTGTGCCAGCGCTGTGACAGTTTGCAGTTTGGTGTCGAGGTTGTTTATGCTGGTGATAATGATGTTGGTGCTGGTGGGGATGGTGGTGAGCACCGATGAAGCATGCTGGTGATGATGCTTGCTGTTTGGCACAAGCACAAACACACTCTCACCGACTTCAATCAACTGCTGAATAGTCAACAGAGAGAAAGAGAGACACCGCAAGTGATGACCATTGCCAGGCAGGGAAAGGTAGCTAGCGCTAGTTGCCTGATGGTCGTGGTCGTGGTCGTCGTAGTGCTGGCAACGGTGGCCGACGAGGCTCACAGGTACTGCTGCTGCTGCAGTTGCAGTTGCCGTTCTTGCAGACCACCGCTCTGACCAAGCTGCTGCAGCAATTATTCGACGAGGGGAAGCACACGACCAACGACAACGGTGGCGCCGGTTTGAGGCAGTCAGACTAACTAGAGCTGTTGCGCAATATGCACAGGTGATCTAATCATTTTAAATAAACTTCCCTCAATGCAGTCTGGTTTGAGCCTACTGATCCACAGCTGGTCACCAAGATAGTGGATCGTCAGCATCAACAGCCGAGCATCAGGGAGAGCAGCTTTGAGGCGATCAAGTTCCTTTCGCCCAACTTCTACGAACTTCAGCTGCTCTGTCGGGCAGTCTTTGGTGGCGATCAGGTTCCGCTGGTTGAAGGCAAGAGTTTGAAAAGGTACCATTTCTTGTTTTATATGATTGGAAAATACTAAACATATTGTTTTTGATAGAGATGAGATCATTGACGCATCCACTGAGTATGGCAACAAGCTGCTAGAGCGTTTTGCCACTATTCACGGCGTCCTTGTGACCATTGGCAAGCATGGCATTGTTTACGTCAGTCGGGATCAAAACCCAGATTCGACCATTCACCTGGGACCAAACTCGAGCCTTTTTGATGACTCTTCTTCAAAGGTAATTGTGACATTGGCGTAAAAAATGAACTCATTTTATAAACACATTCTTTTTGCAGGCAATTCAATCGCTTTACTTACCTCAAGAACTAGTTCCTAATGTAGTGAACGTTTCTGGTGCCGGCGACTGGTAATAAAAAGTGATAAATTTTTAATGTATTCAAAACTCATCATTTTTGCCCCATAGCATGGTGGGCGCCCTCGTCTACGGTCTGCTCAGCCAGCTGTCCGTTCGCCGTTCGCTCCAGCTTGGCCTCAGTGCAGCCCAGCTGTCCGTCACCGTCAACGACACTGTTCCAATCAACATTAAGCAGATTCTCACTGACCACAATTTACTGTAATTTCCATGTAATCTGATTGAATCAGATCAATAAATTGCCTTTTTTTGCCGCCAATGAAATGAAAGCGAATAAAACCCTGCTCAAAACCCGTCTTCTGCGGAGGGACCATAAGTGATGATTTTTTTGTGTGTTTTTCAGCCGGCTACTCTCTTCTCTTGCTTCGTTCTCTCTCTCCCTTCTTTCAGCTTCATGTGCTTTGTTTGCTAATCACCAGATTCAACTGGACAACACTTTCTATCACCTTCTTGATAGTCGGTGTCTACTGCATGTCATCTATCACCATCACAGCATAAAACTTGGCCACTCTTCGAGGCTCAAGATTCTGCACGGTTCTAGCAGTCAAACCTGACCACAACAGGCCCTTTTTCTGCTTGTCATTGTTTCTGCACGCTACTCGCCTCATTTGTCAAATTCTGCCCTGAGCCTGAAAAAGTAACCCCTGCTAAAAAATGGCGAATGGACAGTCGTACCAGATTGGGAATCTTGTTCAAAAGGTATCTAGCTTCAATTTACTCAATCGCTTCAAACTTGCTATAACGTGTTTCACCCTTTTTCAGATGACCTCTAGTGATAAGGATTTTCGCTTTATGGCAACAAACGATCTTCTTTCTGAGCTGCAAAAAGATTCCATCAAGTTGGATGAAGATGCAGAAAAGAAAGTCGTCAAGACTCTGTTAAACTTGCTGAAGGATACTAACGCCGAAGTTCAGAACTTGGCTGTCAAATGGTGTGTTTTACAGGTGCAATTATTATTTCTTTGATCTGACGTACAATATCTTCCTTTTCAGCCTTGGCCCCCTTATTACAAAGGTGAAAGAAGCCCAAGCAGACATTATCGTTGATACTCTTTGCGCTAACATGCTGGGAAAAGAAGAAATTCTGAAAGAGACTTCAAGCATTGGACTGAAAACTGTAATCCTGGAGATTCCCATCCATGCGAATAACTTGATCTCCGCCGTTTGCAAGAAGATTACCGGTAGAATGATCAATGCCGTTTCTCAGGGCGATGTTTCCCTGCAGCTGGAATGCCTGGAGATATTCTCCGATTTGTTGTTTCGCTTTGGCCATGTGATGAGTCTCTACTACCCGCAGGTCAAAGATGCCCTGCTCCCTCAACTGGAGAACTCTCGTACGGCTATCAACAAGCGTGCCATCACCTGTATCGGCTTCATGACCATCACCTGCAATGACGCCCTTTACACTGAAATAATCAACCACATTCTGAACCGTTTGAAGAATAGCGATGTCAGCAATGCTAAGATCTACATCAACTGCTCTGCAGCCATCTGCAAGCACTCTGGTCCTCGAATGGACCCTTACCTCAAGGCGTTCATTGATCTGATTATCAAGTGTATCCCAAGCAATGACGAGGACCTGAAAGAAGCTTGCTTTTTAGCTCTTGAAGTGTATGTCCGAAGGTGTCCAAAGGAAGCATCTGTTTACATTGAGCAAGTAAGATATTGAGTGTTATTCTGCAAATACTTTATTTTACTCTTTCTCTCTTTTTAGATCATTAGTTTGAGCTTGCAGTACATCTCCTATGATCCGAATTACAACTATGATGATGAGAATGATGACGAAGATATGGAGATGGACAACGATGCCGATGATGACAATAACAGCGATGAAGATTACAGTGACGACGACGATGTTAGCTGGAAAGTTCGCCGAAGTGCTGCCAAAGTCCTGGAAACTATCATTATGACTCGTCTTGACATGTTGGAAGATTTTTTCCGCATGATTTCTCCAGTCATTGTTTCCCAGTTCAAAGGTAGAAATTATTGACAGCGATTGGGTTTTTACTCACTTAATTTTATCGTTACAGAACGAGAAGAGAATGTCAAAGTGGATATCTTTGCAATATACATTGCCCTGCTCCGTCAAACTAGGGCTATCATCAGCAACTCGGAGAATGGCGCCAAGTTTTTGCAGATTTTACGTAATCAAGTTCCCGATGTGGTTCGCTCTCTTGACCGTCAGTTGAAGGAGAAAAGCGTCAAAACTCGTCAGAGCTGTTTTCAGCTTCTCAGCGAACTGGTCAGCATTTTACCTAATGCACTGGCTGATCCTGACCAGGCCGATTCAAAGAAGAACTTTCTGAATAACATTATTCCCGGAATCATGTACTCGTTGAACAACAACAACTCTACGTCTAGCATGAAGATTGAGGCGCTGGCATTTCTGAACACTTTGCTGAAGACGCACAAGCCTCAGGTGTTTTCCAACTACTTCAACGCGTTGATCACCGAAATTAAGAAGGCCGTCACTGATCCGTTCTACAAAATCACCTCGGAGGCTTTGCTGGTGCTCACGCAGCTGGTGCCCATTATTCGACCTTCGCTTGAGATTAAGTGCGACTCAAACATCATGTCCTACGTTGAGAGCATGTACATGATGACCCTCATCAAGCTGAAAACTTCCGACATTGACCAGGAGGTGAAAGAGCGTGCCATCACCTGTATGGCACAGATCATCAGCACCTTTGGCGATGTGATGCCCAACCTTCAGGAGGTTTTTGCTCTCCTTCTCGAGCGTCTCAAAAATGAAGTCACTCGACTTACCTGCGTTAAAGGACTCATTAAGATTGTCAGGTAGGAGACTCATTTCGTTTGTTTCAGCAGTTTGTGCTAACACTGTTACACTGTTTTTAGCGTCAAGTTTCCAACTCCACTCAATCTTTCACCTCTGTTGCCGGAAGCATTTTCCGTATTGGCTTCATTCCTGCGACAGAACAAGCGTTCCCTCAAGTTCAATACTCTGCTGTTGATTGATACGTTGTGTAAAAACTACAGTATGTTTTTGGCTGCTAGTTTATTCCCTTTTGAACTAATTCCCATTTCCTATTTTAAACAGATACTTACCAGAACAGTGAGATTAATGAGATTATCCTCAATGAGATGGTTCCTCTGATTTCCGAGAACGATCTCTACATTTCTCAGCTCGCACTCACCACGCTGACTTCGATGATTCTGTCGCACAAGGCTTTCCTGGCCATCATCCCTCAGTCGATTCTTCCCGAGGCTTTGCTGCTGATTCGCTCGCCCCTTCTGCAGGGCACCACCCTCACGGCGATGATCAACTTCTTCTGCTCTATAGTGCAGAGCTCCTTTCCCGGTCTGGACTGCAATGAGCTGATCGACAGACTAACGCAAAACATTCTGATGCCCACCGGTGGTGGTCACAGTCCTCCGGCCCTCTCTAAGCCGGCCTTCATCTCCATCTCCAAGTGCATTGCCGCCATCTCACTGCTCAACGAGAAGTCTGCCCTTGCGACTGCCACCAATCTGATTCAGCAGATACGAAACCCACAACTAACCACTGGTTCCTCTGACTCGGTGCAGCTGTACTCTCTGCTGACTGTCGCTGAGATTGGCAAGAAGTTGAATCTGGAGTCGGTGCATGAGCCGCTGCAGGAGGCCATTCTCGAGTCCTTCTACTCGGTCAATGAGGACATCAAGTCGGCGGCGTCAGTCTGCCTGGGCAGCGTCAGCGTCGGCAACTTGGAGCGTTTTTTACCATTCGTCATGATGAACATTGCCCAAAAGCAGAAGCGCCAGTACCTGCTGTTGAACGCACTGAAGGAGATCATTAGCTGCTCGTCCACTGACAAGAACCTCATTCAGCACCTGCAGCCTCACCTGCAGTCCATTTGGGACCTTCTCATTCAGCATTCAGCGTCGGAGGAGGAGGGCACCCGGTACGTGGTGGCGGAGTGTCTAGGCAAGTTGGCCCTGCTCAATCAGAGCGTTCTTCTGCCTGAGTTGTTGAGAAGCCTCAACTCGCAGTCGTCCTTTGTTCGCGAAACGATCATCACGGCCATTCGCTTCACCATTTCGGACTACCCTCACGAGGCGGACGTCCTGCTGAAGGAGTGCATGAAGGAGGTGCTGGGCACACTGCAGGACCCGGACATTAACGTGCGCCGCGTAGCTCTGGTCACCTTCAACTCTACGGCGCACAATAAGCCTTCGCTCATTCGCGACACCCTCCACGTGACACTACCTCTGCTCTACAAGGAAACCCAAGTCAAGGTATTAACACAGTTGCAGAGATAGACGAGAGGGGGGGGGCTTGTTTGGCACCCAGGGAAGTCCATTAATTGCTGCTGCTTTTTCCTTAGCCCGAGCTGGTGCGCGAAGTAGAGATGGGTCCCTTCAAGCACACCGTCGACGATGGTCTGGACCTGCGAAAGGCCGCTTTTGAGTGCATGTACACCCTGCTCGAGTCCTGTCTGGATCGAATTGAAATGTTTGAGTTTCTCAACCAAGTGGAGGCCGGCCTGAAAGACACCTACGACATCAAGATGCTTACCTACCTGATTCTGATTCGCCTCTCAGAGGTCTGTCCCTCTGCTCTGCTGCAACGTAAGTGAATCCACACATGACTGTAAAGCTGTTTAGTTTTAACCACCTTTCCCTTTTGAAATGCGTTTCAGGTCTCGACAGTATCATCGCCATTCTCAAAGAAACGTGCACCTCCAAGCTGAAGGCAAATGCCGTCAAGCAGGAGCACGAAAAGCAGGACGAGCTGCGTCGATCGGCCATTCGTGCTTTTGTGTGCATCTTCAAAATACCTGAAGCGGGTAAGTGTTGTGTACTGATCAGTGCGAAACTGGCGAACAAGCCATCATCATTTGTTTATTCATTCATTTTTGTTGTTTTGCAGAGAAAAACGCTTACGTTGCCGACATGATGAACATGATCAAGAGCTCGACCGACTTGAAGCCGCTCTTTGAGTCGGTGCAGAACAGCAACAAGATCAACAACGACGCTTTCTCGCCCATGGAAGTTGAGTTTATCAACTGAAAGGCGGATACACACTGCTTAAATATTGAGCACTAGCTTTTTTCAAATGTACATTTTTTACCATAACCTAATGATTGGATGTGGAACTCGGTTAAAACTGGCGATGAGTTAAAGAAATAAGAAAGAACTGTGTGGCAGATTTAACAGATAGAGTTTATACTAGTAGAACAAACAAAAGACTACAAAACAGTGTATAGAAATGGAGAATGTATCAAAAGGAAACGGGGGAAGGGGTCTCACTACTATTGGTCCTGCTGCTTGGCCCGGTTGATGGCCGACAGAATGTCGCGGACGCCCCGGTCGATCATCATAGTGGCCAGTCGGCGGCCGAGGAGAACCGCGTTGTGCAGTCGCACCTGCAACTGATCATCAAAGTGCCTCACCGAGACGTCGGTAAAGTCGAACAGTGACCAGTCGAGGCGGCCTTCTTCTTCAGTGGGCATTGCACGTTGCGCATTTGCTGGCAGTGATTGCGTGTCATCCAGTGGCTGGGTGGCGGTGGCCTCCACCCGTTGTGTGCCGTTCAGACTAAGTACGATCGCTTCAAGTGTAAGTTCAGTCTTCTCACTCACAATGTCCTCACTCCACCTGGTGCGCACTCCAATGGGCACTGAGCATCCGCCCTCGAGGCACTTCATGAGGACGCGCTCTGCGAGGCACTCCAGCAGTGCCCGCTGGTCGACCAGGGGCGCCAACACCTCGGTGACCATGTACGCGTCATCGGTGCGGCACTCCACGCCGAGGGCGCCCTGGGAGACGGCGTGGTACCAGTTCAGACGGTGGCTGATCCGGTGGGCGAAGCCGCCGCGGACCAAACCAGCCGTCGCCATCACCAGACAGTCGTAGCCGTGCTCGTCGTGTGCGTCCAACTTTCTGATTCGAGTGTTGATGTTGCCGCGGACGTCCTTCACCGTCACCGCCGGACACCGTGTCCGCAGCTGTGCGATCCGCCGCAGTGATGACGTGCCGAAGGTGGTTATGCTCTGGTTGTTTGCGAGAATCTCCTCCAGGGTGGCGTCAGGGCGAGGAAGGTGGAGGCCGGTGCGCAGCACCAGCGAGTCAGTTGGGTCTTCGCGCCTGAAAAGGATTGCTGTTTTAAAAAGAGCATACAGTAGTTGAACGCTGTTGTGTTACCTGGTGATGGCGCCGATGCAGCAGTCGTCAGGCAGCGTGGTGGGCAGGTCCTTAAGCGAGTGGACGATCAGGTCGATGTTCCCTGCGAGAAGTTCATCTTCAAGTTCACGCGTGAAGAGGGCCTTCTCGCCAATCTTCGCCAGCGGTCGGTCGAGAATGTTGTCGCCGGTGGTGTCGATGGTGACCACCTCAAACTGCAGGCCCGGGTGAAGTTGGCTCAGCTGGTCGATCACCCAGTTGGTCTGCACCAGCGCCAGGGCGCTCTTTCGAGAACCCACTCGAAGCACCCTCCGCACCAGTTGTTCTACCTTATCGCCGCTTGGACCTAGATTCAGCGCCATTCAGTTGATGAAACGTGGCTTCGACTTGTAGTTGTGGTGTCCTTTTGACTGCCCACAAAGTGTTGCACACTACCGTGGAAGCTCGTGCACCTACAGGAGGTCCGAATGGGAGTGCGTGGCAATCAGTGTGCGTGTGAAACCGCTGTCGGCCACTTAACCGGCAAAGTCAACAATCACGACTACAATCTCCACCGGCATTACAACTGTCCTTGCCGTCGTCGTCGTACAACATGAGGTGCAAGTGCAAAATCAAGTTTGCAGCCGCCAACAAGTGCTTTTCCCATCGCCGCAGACACCTACTCTATGATTGGTCGCAGCAGCCAGACGGCGATTGTTTACATGCCAAACAGACGACGGATTCAAAGCCGTCCAAGGCAGGACGGCAAACCAGACAGGTACTACTGCCCTATTTGGAACGTTGGGAAATTACCACCAAAATTGATAATCCGGAATGAAAAGCCCACTAAAATTGGGTAAAGCAGTGAAAGGCAAACAATTCATAGCCCAGGGCAAATGTGGATCAGAAACAGAAATGCCGGCTCAATTCTAGATCAAGTTGCTGTTATCAGCTGCATCTTATCAGATCACGAATCAGAATCTGCTACTTGACGACAATCAAGTACCAGTTGCATTCATTTCTGGTCCAGAACGCTGCGCCAGCACCAGCAACACCGGCATCAGCAGCGGCAGTCACTGCGCGTCACCTCATCTGCGAGCTCCCCCTGCGGTGCTGTCGATCAGCCCTCTGCTGGCAGAGCGCTGTTGTTCACCTCCTTTTCCGCCTGGCTCTCGCCCGCACGTGCTGCCAACACTAAAGTGCATACTCCGAATCTGACTTTCGGTCAACATGGTAAGGCCCGGCGACCTTGTCCCGCTCCCGAATGACCACCACTAATGAGAACACTCTTTTCCCCCTCACCACCACCATCACCACCACCAGGCTCGCGGTCCCAAGAAGCACCTTAAGCGTTTGAATGCTCCGAAGGCATGGATGCTCGACAAGCTCGGCGGCGTCTTCGCTCCCCGACCCTCCTCGGGCCCTCACAAGTTGCGTGAGTCGCTGCCACTTGTGGTGATGCTGCGAAACCGTCTCAAGTACGCCCTCACTCGCGATGAGGTCACCAAGATTGTGATGCAGCGCACCATCAAGGTGGACGGCAAGGTTCGCACTGACATCAACTTTCCCGCTGGATTTATGGGTGAGTT
>JAALOO010002047.1_pt2 | contig 10504 bp, 9 predicted proteins | sample 7257641 | NCBI WGS metagenome assembly JAALOO01 (sample SAMN14085613, study PRJNA598686) | mite metagenome | biome: ENVO:01001000; feature: ENVO:01001002; material: ENVO:01001226; isolation source: single female mite from University of Michigan culture on fish food culture... ... | reverse complement strand
CTCTCTCTCTCTCTCTCTCTCTCTCTCTCTCTCTCTCTCTCTCTCTCTCCTTGCTCTCCCTGTTTGTGTCATCTGACTCGACTTTTGACCATTTGACCATGTTGTACTACTGCTGCTACTACTACCGTACTGCTGTGGACCAATTTTCTGAGCAGCAGAGTATTATATATTAGTTAGCTATTCATTTGAAAGATGATGTGTCTCACTCACTGGACACACTGAACACATCCGTTCTCTGCTCTTCTGATAAGCAGCCTACCGTCTCGTCAAGCAGGCATCATCTCCACTACTGCCGGACACGAGGCCTTCCTCTGGCACCCGAGCTGATCCAGGATCACTACCGCCACCCAACAGTTGAGCTTATTTGTTAGCGCAAACCTTGAGGCATTGAAGGGCCTAAAAGCTGACCACTGGCCACTGCACTGTCCCAATAGATTGATATTAATTATCGCGTATTGTCACACTTGGTGGCGGTGAACACTAGCCACTGTGGTGAATACCAACGCCGTCCATCACACACTGCACAGTAGCTGATTAGGTAGAGAGTGAAAGTGCATTGTGAGCTGGAAACCGCAACGTGTGGCCTTCATATGCAAATGCAGATGCCAAATGCAGCTATGGACAGGGAGACAGGGACAGCGAGAGTCACTCTGACAGGCGCTAATCTACCCGTTGACGCTGGGCGATGATAAATGCAAGTTACTTGCGGATTAGTGATGCTGCTGCTGGTGGTCAGCGTGATGTGCTGGGTTGACCAACACAACCACCACCGCAACAACAACAGCACAACCGATGATCAATGATCATCAGAGCATTGCCACTGGTGTCACTTTTTTTAGACTTGCTTTTTATTATTATTTTGGTTTTCGACAACTGTGTGTGATGAATACTGAAGAATGTGCACAAAAGCTAACTTTTGGTTTTTACAGTTTCTAACCTCGATTCAGACTTCTGAGTTTAACAGCGGCAAAATTCTAGAATTGAGTTGAGAATATGCAAAATTTCAGTGCATCATTTGTCAATTCTTTAATCATCATCTATCATCTGGCATCAGTGGATTTTTATTCAAAACAAAATAAAAAATTTGTGATTGGCAAAATTTTTATAAAACTAAAAATCTAAAAATTGTAATCTGATTATAATTACTACTTGGTGTTTGAAAAAAGAGGGGACAGTGAGTTCCGTTTTTGTTTCCGGTGCTGTTGAAAGTCGTGAACGGCAAATTTGTCCTCTTCACGGGTGCTCACACTCTTGTCCTTTTGTGGCATCGATTTGCTTCGACTACTTTAGTGTGTCACACAGGCCCAGTCGTTGTGTGATGTCCACGGTCTATTGAGCACCTAATCACCACTTCATTTTTTTCTGTTTTTTGCCTTTAACCGAGGCACATTTGATCACCTGGCAGTTTTGTCGGTCATGAATGGCAGATTATTGTTTTCACCTTTTACTTCATCACTTGAGCCACCTACTACTCAATTTTTTGCCAGCTTGGCTGCTGTTTGAATCACTGTTGATGATTTTCCAGTCAACAGCAGTTTGACTTTTTGGCTGCTGGCCTTCCTGAAAAGTAAAGCACGCGTACTGCAGAGACCTTAGACCTTTGCCATTTTGCCCGGTTCACAGACCTAAGCAGCCTCACACGTGTTGTGAAATGCGTGGCTGTTTTTTTGCTTGCCTGTTGTTCACCAGTTCGCAGTTTGACGCCGTTTAGTCTGCCGATGAGTGCAGAATGTCGGCAATACACACACACTTCATTTCTGTCGTTTGCAGATTGCCATTTATTCAGTAGCCGTGATCGATGTGATTTTTTACATTTTGACTACTAGATTTTCTATTTTTGTTTATTCATTATTTTGATTTGCAGAAAAATATGATTTTTATTTCAATAACATACATTTTACAGATTCCAAAACTCAAACACAGTTTTGGAGCAATTTCTCATCTTTGCACAACTACATTTGCCTGGCTTTTTCTTCTTGAAGCCTCTGTCCTCCTTTTGACCAGCTAATTAGTAAACCATTTGCCATCCTAGGCCATTAGGGTGCTGCCAGAAAAGAAAAAGAGAGAGGGAGCAACTAATTTTTGGGTGCAAAAATTATAGGAAACAAAGTGCAGCACTAGCACAACCTGAATGCACAACAGTCCGTCTCCCCCTTTTTCCTTCTTTCTTTTCCAGTCACTTACACTTTCTGACTGGTGATGGTAAACCAGCGCACCAGTTAGCACCACGGCCACAAATTGCCAACACGACTTTGCACTTAGTGGTGGCGGTACGAGCTAGCACTCTATCAGTTCAGACACTATAGTAGGGAAAGCAAAGGAAAAACGGGCAGCCACCAAACTACTTGACTCGGGCCTAATTTGTGGTTCGACGGCAGGCAAAAGTACTGCACACAAAGTAAAAGTGCGAGGTGACAGTGTTGATGAGCGATGGGAGAATGAGAGAGAAAGAGAGAATGAAAAGAGACAAAGTTGGATGGCAATGCCATTTCTCTGGCTTTGTCGATCACCGAATATGAGTGCACCCACAGTGCACTAAACTCTGCAAAACACTGCCTCTGCCCTAATCAAATTGCAATGCATCTCTGCACTCGCAGATGCGGATGTTCAATTTCCACACCGTACATCAAACATGTATGTGCTCATTTTGAAAAAATCTTTTCAGTTTTTTATGTTTGAAAATTGTCAGTCGCGACAGTTTTGGGTAGACTCGAGAGCGCATCTCCAAGTTGATCTAGCTCAGTTGACATTTGGCACCGACTTCACTGACGGAGATGGTTCATGTCTCTTCTTCTTCTTTTGCAACCCTTTTCTAGCACTTTGTCAGACTGCAGTGCACTAGTGCAATTTAACGCTCACTTTTTCACCCTTTTTCTCCTCCTCTGCCGTCATCCCCTTTTCAGAAGGCCAATTTGAGTGCCATGCTCGCGGTTTGCAGTCAGTCACATCCATATTCATAATTTATATCCATTTATAATTTGGCACCGATACTCGACACTGCCAGGACGGCAGCAGCAGCATCAGTGCACTGTCTGTCGGTGTGTGTGTGTGTGTGTGAGTGCCATCTGATCGAGCGAGTCAAATGGAGTCAAGAGGCGACGACCGTCGTCGTCGTTGTTCCCGTTTGCAGTCCTTAGAGTCACTGCTACTCCTGGCGCACTCTTTTCTGCCCAGTTTTTAGCTGGTGTCACATTTTCTGCTGCTGCAATTGACACATCGAAAGAGAAGACAGTGCAGACAGTGCAGCGGCAGCAGTGCCTCGAAAGCGGAGACTACAGCAGCAGCGACAGCAGTGGCGGCTGAAAAAAGTCAAAATGTCAGGCCACTAGCAAATGGAGGCTAAATGGCGCCCATAAATAATATTCGAGTTCCCGACAGACGAAAGGAAGAGGCGGCAAAAGTCAAATCCACCATTACCACTACCAGGCCAAAATCGGAACTGTGTTCAATTTGCAGTGTCAATTCAGCCGAGCCGGCACTAGCTCGACTTGACTTTTGCTCCACTCGGCGTCTTTTTTCTTTTTTTTCTTACAAGTTCGCTACTTGAACAGAATCACAGAATCGTACTTTACTTTGAAAGCCTTCACATAAATCTCATCTTGGCTTAACCATGTTTTGCAATCTTCGTTTAGGTAATAGTTCCCTTTAAGAGCCAGTAAAAGTATCAATCTCAATTGCAGATTGAGGGAGTGGAAAGCACCACTGGTGGTCAATTGATCATCCGCGGCACTACCACTCATTAGCATCGCTCTTAGCAATTCGATGCGACTTTGCACTTTGTGGTAGTTCCCGTTAATTGCCACTAGTGCCGATGCACTTACTCCAATGCAACTGCGTGCTTTCACTGCCCCCCCCCTTCCTTTCACCAGAAAGAGAGACCTTAGGCTGCGGGAAAATGGCGCCCAGATCAGAGACTCACTCACTCACTCATTTACCCACTCGCTCACTCAATCTCACTTTCTCTGGTGATGAGTGCTAATGAAAATGGCCCTAATGAATGGCGAGAAAGGAAGATGAGGTTGGCGCTGTCACACTGGCACTCACCGATGCACTTCGGCTGCTAATGCACACAAACTGGCTGATTGCCCAGTGCACAGTGCACTCACTCTGCCTTTCTGGGCAACCTCATTAGCTAATGCTCGCTGATGTGCACCACTTTCCTAGCGGTGACATGTCTCCCCACCACTGCATCACCAAAATACTGAAAGGTGTTTGCGTGGACACTTTCGGGACAGAGTGAGCCTCTCTTCTTTTCCCCGAAGTGTCATAACCGTTAATTGACACTGCGACGAGCAATCAATGCGATGGTCGAAAGAGAGCGAGAGAGTGAGTCTGTCCACTCGCTTAAACTGTCAACTTTCTCCACTGTTCCATGATATTGAACTGACTACTGCTGCTGTGGTGGCCACTGAATACCACTGGGCACTGCTGCTGGTTTGAATCAAAGACGATTTTTTTCTGACAGATTTTCGATTACCAGAGAAGCTCCCAAAAATGCTGCTGCAGAGCATTATTTTCCTTTTCGTCGAAAAATCCCTCTTTACCCGGTCTCTGGCGCTATCTGCCGGAGTCGCCGCATGGCAGGATCAAGCTGGAGCGGCTCGAGCTTGAGTGTTGCCCTGCCAATCACCGCCGGCACCGACAATCGTTATCTTTGTTTGCACTGCACACAACCACACACAATACACTCATGTTTCTTTTGTAGTCAAGAACGACGCTGCCATGAGACGCCGGCGATTCACTCAAAAAGCGGCAAAGGCGCCAAAAACAAAGCGCATTAACCGCAGTGACAGCGTTCCAAATCTATCCCGCAGAAGCCGAATACTTTCTGGCGCCCTTTCGGATCAAAATGCACACAGGCACGTCGTCTGTGAATCCGAGCCGAAAAGCTTCAGTTTGTTTTGGTGGCTGCTTTGCCGAAGTCGCCGTCGCCGTCTCCTCTTCACGTGCTGACTTTGCCCAAGCAAGTTTGTATCTCGGACTGATTGGTCTGGTGATGACTCCCCTTTAGATGACACATTTCTAACTGGAACCCCTCCCTCTCTTTCCCTCAGTGAACATCAACACCACCAGCACCCCCTGTAAAGCCGTCTGAAGATGGGCAATCGAAAGAGGTCTCAGCTGAAGAAGACCGCCTCGAAGGAGTTCACCAAGTTTGTCGCCCAGTCGGCCAGTTCAGGAGGAAATGCCCCGGGAAAGCCAGTGACGCCCAGTCGGGAGACGGCCTTCACCTGGAAGCTAATCATACTGTCGGTCCTGTCGGTGGTCCGCATCTTGGTGGTCTTCCTGCCTCAAAGCGGGTACATTCAGCCGGATGAGTTCTTCCAGTTTACCGAGCCAGTTGCGGGCGACGTTCTCGGTGTGGAGAATCTGCGTGCCTGGGAGTTCAATCAGACGGCGCCTCTGCGAAGCATGTTCTTCCCAGCTCTCTTCACTTTTCCGCCCCTTCAGTACCTGAAGATGTTCTACCTTACCAGCAATCTAGGCAATGCTTCGACGTACGTCCTGCTGGTTGGGCCGCGCTTCCTGATGACCATTGCCTCCTTCGGCATTGACTTTGCCATTTACCGCCTTTGTCGAATGCTCTACGCCACGGGGCCGTCCCTAAAAACCTCCTTGAGTCACAAGTCGCTGGACTGTCTTCTGGCGCACGCTACCTGTTATTTGGCCTACTCCTACTATACTCACACCTTCAGCAATACCATCGAAACCATCCTTTTTGGCCTTTTACTGGTTTCAGTAGTGGAGTCGCTTCGCCAGTCCGATTCAGCCCGACCAACGTATTTCAAAATTTCGATCCTTCTTGCGGTGGGCTTCTTCAACCGACCTACATTTGCCGTATTTGCATTCGTGCCCATGCTCTACTGGCTGGCTACCTATGCAGCCACAAACAACTCGAAAGCAAACAGCAAGTCATCCCGGCTGAGTAAAGGAGTGTGGCTGTGGAGTCTGCTCCGAACTGCCGGAAAGAACGGCTTCAAGCTGATAATTCCATTCACACTTTCGGCAACTTTTCTAGTCCTACTCGACACCGGTTACCATCGTGGCCTTGCAGAGCTGTCCACAGCCATCTCTGAGCTATCGGTGGGGAAGGCCTTCGAGTACATCGTCCTGACGCCTAGGAACTTTTTACAGTACAATTTACAAACTAAGAATCTCTCCAACCACGGACTGCATCCAGTTTGGTTTCACGCCGCCGTCTGCATGCCATGGCTGTTCACCATACTGGCCCTCATCTTTTACTTGGACGTTCTACTGAAGATCAAATCTCTGTACCCCTTCAACATTCGCAATTGGATTGCCAGCTGCAATCCTACCGTCTCAGTCCTCTACCTGTCGATTATTCTCCCTCTGATTAGCTTCTCGCTGATGCCTCATCAGGAGCCGCGTTTCATACTGCCCCTTGTGATTCCTCTCTTTTGCCTGCTCGGCTACCGACTCTTCACCTTTCCATTCATCACGCTCCTCTGGTTGGGCATCAACTTCAACCTGGTCGTTTTCTACGGGCACATTCACCAGGCGGGCGTCATTCCCTGTTTGACGCACCTGCAGTCCACCGTGGTGGCGCCCTCCCTGGCCACCGCCCAGCCGACGACGCTGATCTTTGCCAGACAGTACCTTCCACCGCGACACCTTCTCGCCATCCCCAGGGAGCAGCGGCATCTTGTCACCATCCACGATCTCTCCATTTTAGACTTTCCGACCGCCTTTCTCGCCCAACTTGCTCAAATCAGTCCGTCCAGTGAGAAGACCGATGCCGACACCACTACCAACCACAGCATTTATATGACAATTCCAGGCTGTCTGAGCGGGCAGATGCGGCAGTCACTCGCCGACCACTTTCCCAATGTCACTGTAAATCTGCAGTACCAGTACTTTCCGCACTTTTCCGCAGAGGATCTGGCCGCCTCTGTGCGCATGCTGTTTGAAGGCCCCGAAGACGACAACAACAACAACCAAACCAGCAGCAGCAGCAGCACTACAGCTTCTGTGCCCTTTTGGGGGGCAGGCAGGCGCCTGCATGAATCCTTCAGCATGAACATCTGGAAGCTGTCGTACAATGAACCAGTTGGTACAGTGGAAGCAGAAGCAGAAAACAGTACTGTTGCCGAGTAGCTGTTGTCGCTGTTGCTGCTGCTGCTGCTGTAGAGGCGAGAGGATTGAAAGACTGCCATCGATCCCTTAATTGCCCACAATTACCCGAACACACACACTCATACACACTACATGCACCAAGAACCACTGTGTTACTTTTTTCGTAGGTACTTTTAGTCAGGGCTCCCCCTTCATTTCTTCCCCCAATTCCCCCTTCTTTCAAGTGTAAAGAAGGAAGTCTGCCAGACACGCCTGTTCTGTAAACACATCAACAACACTACTGCTAGTTTCTAGTCTACACCATTTCTCTTTTCTCCATTTTGCAGCTGATGCTGCCGCCGCACACACGAGTTGCAGAAGAGGCAGAAAGAGAGCGTACACCAGTCTTCTTTTCAGTTGTAATATAAAATAAACGGTGATCTCCTAGTCAGTTAACACTGCAACACAAATACAACCAGACACAGAAACACTAACTACTACTCGCCTCAGCTGACGTCCGCCAATTATTATTATTCCTTTCTCGGCTGTCGCTGTCCTCAACCCTGGCGCACATTTTTGTTCAACCCAGTTTCCCTGATGACAGCACCAACAGCGGCGGCAGCAGCAGCAACAGTCGCGTCCATTTCCTTTGTAGTAATTTATTGTATTGGTATGTCTGAGTGCTGAGAGAACAGCAGCAGCAGCACCAGGCAACAAACACACCAGTATCACCCTCACGACGCCTCATTAAGTAAAACAACAGAGAGGAAGAAGAAGAAGTCAACAGGCGGCAAGTTGAGCCTCCGGAGAACGAGAGTTCAATAAAACGGTGAGTTTTCTCAATTGTTCTTATGACAACAGCTACTACTACTACTATTACCTGCAATGCCTAATCCGACACTTTTTATTGGGCTACGAGTGAGTGCGCCAATTAAGTGTGGCCATTTGTGGCCTATTTGCCGATGACAGTACTTTGACTCTGACCAGCCACTTTTTCCCGGGTTGTGCGTGTATTCGGAAACACCTGCCAGATTGTCGTCAGATTTTCTAATATAAAAACATTTTTTCTCTGTCGCTTTTTACTCACTCCAGTGTCAACTGCAACTGTCAACATCACGTTTCTAAAACACCACAATCTCTTGTTGCTGTCAAATGCTTTCACCATTGCATCATCATCATCATCAGCAGCACCACCATCAGTGCCATATGGAAGCCATCACCACTAAAAACCTCGTCTCCTACTTTTCCAACAAGAAACGCCTCGTGGTGACACTGATCACCTTCTCCACTCTCCTCTACCTCCTCACCCATCTCTACATTGCCCGTGACCTGGTGTACCTCTTCCGACCCGTCTTTGACCGAGACGTCGGTCTCGACTTTGTCTCACTTTGACAATCCCTCACTGAACGCCTCTCAGCTTTGTGCCATTCACGGCTGGAAAAAGAGACCAACGTCGTCACCCCCAGTGCGCATCATCGACGCCGCCATCTTCTCCATCGAGCTTGATCTGCTGGAGCTGCGCCTTCGTGAGCTTTGGGACGTCGTGGACCTCTTTTTGGTGCTGGAGGCGAGTCGCACCTTCAGCGGGAGGCCAAAAGCACTTCACCTAAAAGCGAACCTCGCCCGCTTCGCTTGGGCCTCGGAGAAGCTGCGCCTCGAGTCGCTGACCAGCCTGACACCGCTCAGCCTCGGCCAGTCGCCCTTTGCCAATGAGGTGATGATGCGAGACGGCATGACGGCGATGGTGAAGCGATTCGCTGCCCCCGGCGACCTCGTCTTCATCAGCGACCTGGATGAGATTCCGCGCGCCTCGACGCTGGGCCTCTTTCGGCAGTGCACCGGCTACCCGCTGCCCATTCACCTGCGCATGAAGACCTACTTCTACTCCTTTCAGTTCTACTTTCCCACAAATGAGGCCTGGCGGAATAAACTGATTGAGTACAATCCCAACAACTTTACCTACGCCCACGCCGCCAAGGTGTCCAAGTTTATTCTCGCCGACTCGGGCTGGCACTGTACCTTCTGCTTTCGGCGGCTAAGTGGTAAGGGTTTTGGTTTTAGTTTGATGAGTAGGTAAAAAATCTGATTCTATTTTTCATCGCAGACTTTCGCTTTAAGATGATTTCCTACTCGCACAACGACCGACTGATGAATCGGAAGGAGCTGCTGGAGAATGATGAAATTCAGCGGCGCATCTGCAGCGGCCGGGACGTCTTTGACATGTACCCGGAGGTGTACTCCTTCCGGGACATGCTCCTCCGCTTCGGAGCCATCTCCAAGACGACCTCCTTTGTTGATCTGCCAAAGGGACTGATTGAAAATCAGCAGCGCTTCAGGTACCTGCTCAGTGGGGCGGACAACTGCCTGCGAGAGGACTACACGGGGACGTTTCGGCCGACGCCGCAGTAAAGCTGATGGCAGTAATAGGCCGCCGCCTGGTATGTGTGATAGAATGCGCCTCTATTCAAGTATTCTGCACAACTTCATCTTCTTGTCTCGATCTGGTCAACACCTCTCCTCATCATTCAACACATTTACCTAATTTATTTTCAATGAATCTCTCTATTTATTGCCCGATAATGATATATTTCAAAGTCATAAAGAATCGCTGATTTTCAATATCGGTATCGATTCTCGGCAGCTACCACTCATCACTAATGTGACTAGAGAGCGTGTCCATCGATTGTCACCATCAACAGGAAAAGAAGTGCGTTTCGCGCCCGCAGCAGCAGTGCGACTTGCATTGCTAGTGGCAGTGGTGACGGTGGGGGTGGTAGTGATTCCTTTCTAGAGTGCACTGATAAGTAGAAGAAGAAGAAGAAGAAGGCGAAGAAAGACACTTGTTCGACGGCTGGCGCTGCCGCCGCAGATGCCACACATTCCAGACACTTTGTGTCCACTTGGTCAGTGCTATGTGCCACTGCTTCCACTGCCAGTGATGGGCGCCTGCTGTGCGATCCAATGCACAGTCAGGCAGGCAGGCGGCCAGCCACAGGACAGGACAACTGATGATCAGAGACAGTGTGCACTGCACAGGATCAGGCACTGGAGAAGGCACTGGCGAAGCACTGAAAGCGCACTAGTTCTGACTAGTGTCTCGACCTCTAGCCTGGCCGTGGCAGGTCTGCACTTGCACCATCGCCGCCACCACCACCACGATCATCACTGGCAGCACTGGAATCTGCTGTCAGCAGTCAGCAAAGTGAGCTAGCGCACTTGTTTCAGCGGCTGCTATCTCAGCTTCTCTCATCGTTTCTTGCTCTTTGCACAGGCACTTGCTTGTGTCTTTGCCTCCCGTTGCTTTTCCCTACCTTTGCCTTTGCTCCCTAACAAACATACACACTAGCACTGGCACTGAAGTTTGCAGTGGCACAAACACACTCTCACACACAGTGGCTTCAGTGGCAGCAGAAGCATTCTCTCTCTCTCT
>JAALOO010001640.1_pt2 | contig 10504 bp, 11 predicted proteins | sample 7257641 | NCBI WGS metagenome assembly JAALOO01 (sample SAMN14085613, study PRJNA598686) | mite metagenome | biome: ENVO:01001000; feature: ENVO:01001002; material: ENVO:01001226; isolation source: single female mite from University of Michigan culture on fish food culture... ... | reverse complement strand
CTTAAAGTCAATAGAATAAATATTTTTAAGTCACCATTATAGCGAACTATTAAACGGAATTAAACTGGTAAAGTTCTACTCTTGGGTTAAGTTGTTGCCGTAATAAAAGCAACAGTTTGGAAGAAGGCTCATCAGCACTCTTCGGCCGACGCAATGACCACCTGTCCGCCGACACTGATCTTGGCGACCTTCACCACCCGCCTAATCTACCTGTGTCTGCTGTGTCTGGCGCTACTCAGCTACGTCTTTGAGTTCTCCGACGACCAGCAGCTGGACATTGGCTCCGTGGCCGCCGCCTGGTACGAGCACATCGCCAAGGAGTGGGTCAACTACCCCGGTCACCGGGGCGACTTTGGCTACGTCCTCCTCTTCCTCCTCATTCTCCTCTTCCACCTGCTGGGCATGGTGGCCGCCTTCTTCGAGCACTTTATCCTGCTGTGCGTCGTTCTGCCCTGCTACCTCATCCTCCTCATCGTCGACTACGTCCTCTTGGGGCACGTCTGGGTGAAGGTGGGCTACTGGGCGGGACTTGCCTCCTTCCTCTTTGCCATCTTCGCCACCGTGGACGGCGTCGCCTTTGCCGTCTGTCTGCACTACCGCGGTCCCTCCAATCTGGCCGCCGTCTTTGTCTGCCACGACGACAGCAGCGACGAGGAAGGAGACGCTCCTGCCTCAGCCCATAGTAAACAGCCGAAAAAGGTGAGCAGGATGAAGCAGAAGATAGTCTCCGCTGTGCCAAAGAAAACCAAAGGAGCCAAAGGAAAGGGAAAAGGAATTTCAAAAACGGCTTAAGTATTCGTTGGACTCTGTCAGACTACCATCGGTGACGGTTGATAACAAAAATAAACATTGTAAATCAGCTGATAGAAATAAAATCTCAAGTTGAAGGTGGCGCCGCATGTGTGGGCAAGGTGTGTACAACAACACAAATTACGTCATTTTACGATCTGCTGACGTTGACAGCTTTCCTCATCAACTTCTTATTTCAATCTCAATGTCTAAGAATGACAAAGAATTGCCAATGGACGATCAGGAACTGAAGACGCAAATTGCCGAGGAGTTTCGAAGCAAGTTTTTTTAAATGTTTTTTCAACGCCCTTTTTAACTTCAATACATATTTTTCTTTTAGATAATTTCATTTATTATGAAGCTTTGGCCAAAAGAACTGATTATGAAGAACAAACACAGCCGAAAAGAAAAGACAAAACGTACATATGCTACAATTTGGTTGGTCTTCAAGAGAACATCATTTTACTTGACTTTTCTTGTTTCATCTGTTCAAAGTTCACCGGTGTTAACTTTTCACAACTACGGAAGCACTACACTTCTGCTCATAGTCGATTTGTATATGAATTTAGCAATGAAAGAAGCAGTAATCTTTTTGTTGATATATACCTGAAGAAGTATCCGTTTAAATTTGACAAAGAAGTTGTCGTCTTTCCCAATGTCGAGATTGACAAAGATTTGAATTTCACCGCGCAGATATTCTCTGATTTTTGTAAGCAAAATCTACTCGAAAAAAGCTTTCTAAGTGACGACGAAAAAAGCTTTATGCTTTTGTGGACTCAACATGCACTAGAGAAGCGCTCATTCATTTATAAAGTTCCCAAGAAAACCAGTTTTGAAGCTCTCTTTCAATCATTCATACCCACGCTTGCCGAAACCATTGTTAACTCAGGAGAAGATTCCACGCTTCGGGATTGCTTTGTTCGTTTTATGTGCAATCTTTCACGGACGCATCATGGCCTTTTGAAACCAACGGAAATTGTCACGCACACCAAGGAGCTCGATGAAAAGTTGAAATGTTACAGTGAGATTAAACGTGCTTAAGAAGTGTCTCAGTTAAGTTAATTTCTTGCAATCTTGACCACTTTGTACTTTGGTGTAATACTTAGGTAAAACCATTGTTTGATTTTTTATTTACGAAAGAAAAATGTTCATGGCAAACATTGCCAGGAGAAGGAGAATCACAAAAATGTGTATACGAGACTGCTGAAGTTCATCGAGGGCCTCACTGTCTCTAGAAAGAGTAGCAGGAGGATTCTCCAAAGACAGCACACTAGCTTTAGGCTGGGCATCGTTTTCAGGTGTTTCTCGTGTGTTTTCCTCATTCAAGACTTTGAAGTCGTCGAAAATGAGACGAAGTCGGGTTCGTTTGCTCATTGCACTCTTCATTGCACGCAGCTGAAAGCAAAGGAAGATAATTTGAAATGTTTTTGCAATCGAAAAAAAAACTTTGATCTTACCGTTTCTTTCAAAACGCCACTCTCGCGCATAAGGTGCACTTCCGATTGTGAGAGATCGACACAGAGAATGGCCAGTCGTTGTCGCTTGTGATCAAAGGGCTTGACAGCCATTTTTCCATGAGCATCGAGCAGCTGCTTCACTCGAACTTTCAGCATCAGCTCACTGGCAGGCTGAATGATGCCCATCGGCGGCCCCACCATCCAAAGGTCATTGTTGGTCACTAGACACTTGAACGCCATGGGCAACTGACCCGCATTGACAAGTTTTAGATTCGTTTCGATTGGCTGATTAAATGGAGCTAAGAAGGGAACAGCTTGAAAAGCTCAGGATTGCTACCAAACCTTACCTGAAAAGTGAACCGCCTTTCTGGGGAAAACAAGAAGCTTTTGCTGAGTTTGTTTTTTCATGGTGTAAATTCAACAGCACCCAGCAGGTATGAATGACTACTTTGCGGAAAGTTTTTTTTTATTTCAAAGCAATAGTAGAACTATTTGTTGTTGATGTGTAGCTGTTGTTTTTTGATCTTTTCGAAAGCAAGTTTTGGCACCTTTGTTGACCGTTGACCCTAGTCTGCAATCAGCATCCACTACCACCATCATCATCGTCCGTTTAGAGACAGTCCGAAAATGTTTCAAAGAGTGTACATATTTTTAATTTTAAAAGCTTTCAAATATGGAGTTTGTCACAGTTTTCACTAGATGGCTGGATTGGCATTTTTTAGCTTTGTTTTGTTTTGTTTTGGTTTTGTTTTGGAAAAACGGCAAATTCCGCTTTTGCAAAAATTCTTCTGACACTTGTGAACCTTGACATTCCTCAAAAATGCTCTCAAACGACGAGTCTGAACACTTTAATTTTAAAAAACGTTTTTACGATTTAATGAGCAACTTCCGGGCACAGGTGCTTGCTGATGTAAATCGAGCGTTTAATCTTCAAACCAATTTGATCTATGATTTACTCTTGAAAAGTATGGAAAAGCAGAAGGAGCTAATTTTTAGACAATTAGATGAGGTGCTTAAAGAGCAGAAGGAGGCCTTCAAAGATCTTGAAAAGTTTGATTTTAGCTCCTCGCCAGCCACTTGCATTCAATCCTCTTCTGCTTCGCAACAAAAAGTTCATATTGCACAGCCATCTACTTCAAAAGAGCCATTGCAACCGAATCTGTCTTCACTTTCCTTGAAAAGGATTTTGCCAAATGATTTTGCCCAGCCGTCTTCTTCAAAGCAACAATGTATTGATTTGCCTTTTGTCAACTCGCAGCCATCCTCATCAAAACAAGCCGCCTTTCAGATTCATAAAGTTCCGAATACAAACTCTTCAACACAACCAAATGCTGATCATATCACTGCTAAGGTTCAGCAAAAACTTCTTAAAGCGCCTCATCAGTCATCTGTCACTACCTCACTTGCAAAGATTGTCCTTTCTGGTAATCCAAATCAAGTCATCTATGTAAAGAAGGACTCTTTGCCTCCTTCGTTGCAAACATCGAAAGTTTCTCGAGCAATAATTGTGGTTCCCAAAACGTCTTCAGTTACAACTCAACCTTCCCAATTGCCCGACAATACGCAAAGTAATACAATCACACAAACGCCAGCAAAATCTCAACGTTCTCAACCAACCCTATCAACAAAGTCATTGGAATCAAATTCAAAAAACAAAGGCTCTGAGATTATTGTGGCTTCCTGCTCTAAACAAGTGGAAAATCAATTAGCACTAACTCAGGAACAATGTTCACCAGCTTTTGTAGAGCATTCAAACCAAATTAAAGTGCCAAAACATCTTTCCTTTGATACTACTTGCTCTTGTGACGATTGCTACAGGCATGAATATTTAGATGAAGATGAAAATGAAGAAGCAACCGGCGACAGTGAAGATGATGTGCGTTTTGTCAATGAATTGAAGCGTATTCCACCGCATAAACGCACAAGAGAATCTCCTCGGCAAGTAGCCGGAGATAATTTTGTCTGCAAGTTCGAAAACTGCGGGAAAACTTTCAATGCCAAAGTTTTTCTCGTGCGGCATGAACTTTTGCACAACATCGCCTTTCGGTGCACCTATCCCGGTTGCGAAGGTTTCAGCTCTGAAGAGCGTGCCAAAGTAGCAAAGCATGTACGTCAATTCCATATGGCACCAGATTTACTTAAAGAACAAGCTCAACAGGGCATATCCAGCCCATCATCCTATGTAGAAGAAGTGGCTCAAAATGGAAAAGAATTGTCACAAAAATCATAAAAGAACATGTCACAAATATTAAAAGTTTCAAAAAATATCATGTAAACGATGTATTTTTGATAAATGCTTTGTTATTTTAAAATTAACGATACGGGTTGTCCCTGAACGTACCGTTGCTTTTCAAATAACATTCTTTTTAATCTGTCTCAATTTAAAATGTTTTGGCATTCCATTAACAGATAAAGACTAGAATTTTGAGAAAATGGATGTTTCAGGAGGTGCTGTCAATTAGAGACTGAAAAAGATAGAGCAGTTTCAAGTTCTCTGTAAGTGCTCTCTCATGCTGTGATTGTCTTGGCACAAACACTCTAGCACACTTTCCCTCTCATGCACACCGACACTCAAACGGTTTGTAGTGCTGGAGAAATGGCAATTTGTTGTCGCCTAAGCCCTGTCCCCCATCCAGTTCCAATTGGCCGTAAAGTGGATGCCTTCAAATGAAGCTCCTTCACCACCAACTTTGCACGGCACTTTTCGTTTACATCCCATCCATCACCCACACGCAAAGTTTTGTTTAATTACCAGCCGCCTGATATTCAAATGAAGTCGCCAAAATGGCTGTGCTCATGACAGCAATTCAGTGCCGACCACTGTGGCTTTGACTGAGTGGGCAGGAGAGGGAAGAAGCGTACTCTGGTTGGTTCATTAACGCTGGTGCTGTTTTGGTACCGGTGCTGGTTGTGGCGGTCTACATTTTATTTTACTGTTTGGTGTTTCTACCGAAAAATGATGAGTGCTGCGTTTGCTGCTTTTTGTCTCTAGTTTGCGAAGCAGAGTCTGCTTAGAGTGAGTAGCTTGAAGAAGACGCACTCTCGCTCTCCTTCTCTGAACTGTGAATCCAGTTCAACTCTCACCCTCTCCCCTGGCCATCATTTCTGCTGAATTGTCTCTGCGGCCGTCAAGTTTGCTCAGCGGCAGCAACGGCAGCAACAGCAGCAGCAGTTTGCTTCATCGGTACTAAAGGTGTCGATGCGGCTGCAGGCACTTCATTTCAGCGGAATCCATTTCTCTTCCTCCCTTTCTCCCTCTCTCTGCCCATCTTTCAGCTGACATCCAGCTGTACCTTGCAGCATAACTGGCCAGTCGGCTCCTCTTTCCTCGTTCTCTCTTCGTTTTCCCTCTAGTGCTAGACACACAGTACCGAGTGCATGCGTTGCATTGCCGGTCTGGCTCTTTACTGGAGAAAGAGGGAGAGTGAGAGTAACATGTGAGTCCCAGTGTTTGCCTGTCCCAAAGCGCACCATTACCACCACCACCACCACCACCACCACCACCACCACCACGACAACCACCGGCCGCAGTATGCGTCATGTAATGGGAAGAAGCAGAGGGGCTGTAAAATCTACAGCAGTCACCGCTCCGGAGAAGTCTGGTAAAGTAGACTGTCCTTTCCTTCATTCCTTCACTTGCACTCTCTACAGTGCCACTCTAGAGAGTATCCCAGAGGACTGCACTTTATTCTCCGGCTCACTGTCTGCTGCATATGTTTCGGTAGTTGAGCACGTTTCCTTGACATTTAATGCATTGAGTGCTCAAGTTCAAGCACAGCGCACAGACGCGAAACAGAACAACTTGTTGCTCGTCTATTGAAGAATAGAACTGATTGCTCCGTTTATGCTTTTTACTCACTGAGTCATATTACTGTTTATTTTACACAGAATCGCCAGATCTTTTAAAAGAAGTGTCATCAGCATCACCCACACACACGAGCGTCACATTCATTTTGCCCGTTATCAGAGTGTAGATAAGCTTACCGCCATCAGCACATCATTCTCGTCTTTCCTTCCACTAGCACACAGAACATATTTACACCAAGCACACAGTCTGCTCCACGTGCTGAAATCACACGCACAAACTGACACAGACGTGCAGTGCACTCGCGCATTCGTTTGCACCTCCACTAGAGAATCCCTTAACCACTGGCATTATCTAAACCCACCAACCTCAGACGACCTCCATCATGACAACTCTGACCATCAGTCAACTAAAAGCGTTGCGCGAACACACCAAGCAGTGCATCACTCGAGATATTATGAAAGCACTTGACAACATGTTTGACTTCATTGAGAGCACGCAGATTTGCAACCAACCAAGTGAAGTGCCTCCTGATATGTGCCCTTTTGGTGGGCTCGAGGGAATTTTCGCCTCATCAAATAGCCAGTTTAATCAACTAACTGACAACTGCAGTCTACTAAAGAAGTCTTTCGACTCTGCTTTTGAGCCATTCCTGACTGATAGTGACGATGCTACTAGTGGCAACAGCTCAAATGCTGGATTTAGTATTTTTGGCAGTGAAGAATTGAAGAAAATATTCGAAAACGTTTCTCTAAATCAACCTGTGACGTTTGGAGCGGGTAGCTCTGGACAAGCAAGTTTTACTGGCCTGACGAATGGCGGTTTCTCTGACTGCGAAAGCGACCGCAATCAGAACTTTTATTCAGCAAGCTCATCTTTCTCTCCAGATGACTTGATGACAAAGATCAACCAGGAGGTGTTTTCGCATAACAACAAGGCACCTTCAGTAACGTCATCTGCAGAGAATAATCCCAGTCCACCCGAATCACCCCTTGTTCAGCCCCCGATGGTCAAATCGCCACCTGGACCAATCACTCCGCCAAAAAAGCTGATTCGTTACCCGGCGGAGATGCATTCGTTTGCAGAGGTTGCCGCTGCCAGTGCCACCAAGCTTCCCACAAAGACTGCCAAAGCTAATGATCGGCCACTTATGGCTTTGACAGGAAAACCTGATGTCACAAAATTGGCTTTAAATAAGAAATGTAGCAGTAGTGATGGTGGTGATGGTGGGAGTGTCTTACCGCTACCACCACAGCAGGACGAAAACAATTGCCAGTTTCGAACACTTCAAGTGAGGTGCTATGTAGACAATTGCCAGGATGTGTTTTCCCATACGACAATGCTAAATGAGCACCTGAAAAGAGGACATGGAGTGCTTCGATATCGATGCCCACTAATTGTTTCCTGTGGACAAAGTTTTGACGATCGGTGAGTATAACAACTTTTAAATACCGACTCTTTTATTTACCACATTGTTTAACTTATTTAGAAGCAAGCATTTACTGCACATGGAGGCTTGTCACTCGAATCAAGTCGAATGGCTTTGTGAAAAGTGTCCGGAGAGTACAATAGCGTTCTCCAACTCATATGATCTTTACGGGCACCACTACTTGTTTCACCAGGTGTGTTTTCGTCTGAGTTTTTAAACTCTAACTTTTTTATTATAAAACATAGGAAGGGGTTTTCGAGTGCCCAAACGACGGATGTTTCGCTTTAGCGACAAACCGAAAGGAAGTTATTGATCACTTTAATACCAATCACAACCAACGTTATGCAAGTACAAATCAGCAGTATCTTATAATCTACCTCAACTGCATTATTCCGCGCTGTTCGACGCGACTGCACAATAAAAAAGATCTAGACAGTCATCTGACAAAAGTGCACAACATGCATCCGGTTTTGTGTTTTGTTGATGGCTGTCTTCAAAGCTTTAGTAACATGTAAGTGTTTATATTTTAGTCCACTTTACCAATATAAATTTTCATTCAATTTTAGAGAACAAGTGACTCATCACGTACAGCAGGTGCATGGTAATCCTATGGTGATTTTTTGCAGTGTACCTGATTGCAACTTTAAAACAACTAATGGACATCGTCGTCTGTCATCTCATTTCTACTGGCAGCACTATGAAGGTCATTTTAAATGTGCCAAGTGCGCAAAAACGGGCAAATGCCGCGGTGATATGACTGACCACTACACCAAAGTGCACAAATAGTAGTCAACTTTCAAACTTCTTTAGCAGTAATATTGTCACCGTACACGAAAACCATCTCTAGAAGATACCATTCTATGTAAAGATCAATTCCCACGTACCAAATGATCTCTGCTGCAGTTGAATTCATTTTTGGCTTACTATTTATTTTTCACTTTTTGTTTTACTTAATCTTTTATTCGTTTGGGTTCTTTTTTAAGCCTTCAATTGCTACAAAAAGAGAAAGAAAGGTGAATGAAATGCAACACCCACCATATCACATCTGCACACTTGTTATCAAAACTGCCTAAATTTTTTCCGTTTAAACAAACTTAACCTTTAAACATTCTTATCTAAGCAAACATAGGTGCACATTTTAGTTTTTTAGAAACATGACACATATTTAGAGCGAACAGTTCAAATGTAATTATCATGTATAACTTTCTTTATCTTTTTCTTGAAATGTAACTTCCATTTTTATTTTCCCTTTATTTTTTATTTTGAAATTTTGAAACAGTATTTTATTTTTAACATTGTAATGTTTTAAATAAACTTTTCTAAAATAAAAGTTTTTAAACAAAATGTGCAATAAGTTTTGAACTTTAGTTGAAAAAGACCACCCATTCACACATTGTTTTTTCTCTGCCATTGGCAATGGCTATTCTCTTTGTGGCTTTTCACAGTCGAATTGCTGTTCTCTGAGCAACCAGCTCATAAGATTTCAGTAATGATAGTGCGCAGATCAAAGTTGAGTGAGGTCGACTCATTACCATCATTGTGGTGCCTTGTCTCTCGTTCTCTTCTCTTCTATTTTAGAGGCGATGCAGCAAGACTTTTACTGAAGTCTCTCTTTTTTTAACAGTTTGTACTCTTGATGTTCTACACTTTAGTTAGTACCCAGCCATTCTCTTCACCTGCTCATTTTGCTTCCACTTTCACGCATCTCGCCACCACCATGCCTGCTGCCGTTCGACGTCAGGCTCGCAAGTACCGCCAAAAAACTCGAAACATCATCTCTATAATTGAAAGTTTGCCAGCGGATTTACTTAAGATCGTTTATGTGAACATCTACATAAACGTTTCATTTTTCTACAAACTGTATCTGCTGATGAAACGATTTAGTGAAAAGTCTGTCCACCTAGACTTTGGTGATTTTGGGCCAAGTGTAGTCATTAGTGCGCTCATTCTCACTCCACCTCTGATGCTTCGCCCGGCTTTGCCTGATGCACTGGTAAGTGTTGAACTCAACAATTAGAGATTGCCTTCTCTAATACTTTGCTTTTTTAGACACTGGTTATTGAGTATCTTTTTATGACACTTGTAATTAACTTGGGCATGTTGATTACAAGCGTCTCTCTTGTAAAACTGGAGTAATTAGCATTTTATAACTACTTTTTAGCATTCACAATGTGAATGTGAACACAACAAATATTCGCTTTTATGGGAAAAGTATGAATCTATGTATTATAACAAGAATTTTTTTTGTAAAAATAGCTTCAACTAAGGAGTTATTCTGTATGAATTTATAATTTATTGGATGAAAAAAATTGTAAAAAAAAGAATCATGAAAGACAAAATATTGAGTAATGTACCGTCTGTGGATGCTGCTGCAGGCAAACTCTTTCCCCTTCAGGCACGCTTGAAAGGACCACTTCCTCTGACCAGTCTGGAGCGCAGTCGCCACATCGTCGGGTAGTCGATCTTGGTCGCCTTCAGCTTCTCATCCACCGTCTCATTGTTCAGCTTGTTGACGTACGTGCCGAGAATCTCATTGGCCAGCTTCTCCTGAATGGTGCCGTTCACCGAGATGAAGTCACAGTGAGCGGAGGCAAAGTGGCAGCTGAAGGCCTTTCGGAAGCCACTGGATCGGTTCATGCCGCTGCCGTGGATGACCAGCGGCGAGAAGAAGAGCGCATCGCCGGGCTCCATCTCCACGTGGATGCGCTTCTCCGCCAGCTTGGCATCCTTAATGCCGTAGTAGAACTTGTTGACGCCGCCCTCCCAGTCGGGGTAGTCATGCTCCAGGTGCTCCATTTTGTGGCTGCCCGGCACCACCACCAGGCAGCCGTTCTCTCGGTTGGTCGCCTCCAGGGGCATCCAACTGCAGACGATCTTCTCCACCGGACGAATGGGAAAGTAGTGGATCTCCTGGTGCAACGGGTGACGACTGGAGCTAGAGTCAATGGGCGGCTTGTTGATGAACATGCTGAAGGAGGAAACATCATAAAGTTTTAGACTTCTAAACTAAAAGCTGTAATTGCA
>JAALOO010001293.1_pt2 | contig 10506 bp, 6 predicted proteins | sample 7257641 | NCBI WGS metagenome assembly JAALOO01 (sample SAMN14085613, study PRJNA598686) | mite metagenome | biome: ENVO:01001000; feature: ENVO:01001002; material: ENVO:01001226; isolation source: single female mite from University of Michigan culture on fish food culture... ... | reverse complement strand
TTCTCCTCTGGGTAGCTGGCGAAATTCGATAAGACAGCTGCAAAAGAAAAGAAGAAAAAGAAGAAGCAGCAATGCCACAAAAGCAAGTGCACTTTGTCTTCTTTGCAGTCGATATCGAGTGTGTGTGTGTGCTTACCAAAGTGAGTGACGTAAGCAGCAAGAGAAAACAGCAAAAGCAAAGATGACAAGAGAGACAGTTACGTTGTTCTGCTGCTGCCGCCGCCGCCGCCGCCGCTTCTCAGCTATTCGCCGGACGTAAAGGGGGATGATAAAGCGGGAGCGCAGAAACGTACGAAGGAAAACCGAGAGCGAGTGAGCGAGCGGGTGAATGAGGTAATTTCGCCGGCAAAGACAATAAAAAGCCAATCGTCATCGAACATGCCTGCCGTTAGAGCACAGTTAGCTGGCAGCAGCTTGTTAGCTGGCAGGCAGTCGATTAGCTGCTGCACTGCTGAACGAGCAGCAAAGTGTGCAGGTAAGTGACGGGGTAGTGTGAGTGAATTAGCGAGCGAGTGAGTGAGTGAGTGAGCCACCAGGTAACACACCAAAAAATGCCAGCAATGTTAGCTATGTCAGCCAGTGCAGTGCCGCGTTTGCCACTGACAAACTGACTGACTGAAACTGAAAGTTTGAGTGAAAGTCAGGCGACAGGTCACTGGGCGGAAATGAGCCCAGAGCTAGGCACAGTGCACTGTTAGTGCACCGATTGGTCGCAGTGATTGAGTTGCAGCGTCGGTGCGCTTGGTCACGCATTTCAGTGCGCTGTTACTAACTGACGCTAACGCACTGCGAGCCATCGAATCGAATCGGCAATTTAGCATTTGACAATTAGCCAGTGTGAGTATTCGCATCGTTGTGCTGGTGCTGATGCTGCTGAGACTGTTTTACTGTCACTCTCTCCAATCTGTTCTGAAGAAAGTGAAAGTACGGTTTTAGTAGCAGCGCCACTAATGGAACGTGAAATGGAACCGAATGGACGGCTGGAATGGAATGAAATGGAACGGCTGCCGCCGGCAAGAGAGCAGCTCCGATCCTAAGCTGACTGACGCTGACTGACAAGTAGCGAAAGTGTAGTGAAGTTAAGTAAAGTAGAATAGAGAAATAAAGTACAACTGCCAACAAAGAGAACATGTCTTAATATCAAGGGTGGGAATCGAGTCCACTTTTCCGCTGTAGCTACACAGCCAACGCTAGAGGGCGCGTAACGTTGGCTATGTAGCTACAGCGGAAAAGTGGACTCGATTCCCACCCCTGCTTAATATCCACGGCCATAGCAGCAGCAGTACGACCATCGATTTGCCATCAATTAGCGTCCATTCTGACGCGGAAACGGACGCCAGTCAAATAAGTCTCCCTCTTTCCCTCTCTCCCTCCCTCCCTCGCTTCCTACTACCACCGCTGCCCTAGTCAAGACAGGGCTTTCGGTCTGCGTGTCAGGCAGCCACTGTGACTGGCACACTGCCGTACATCACACACACACACTCACTGTACGGCAGTCGTACAGTCAAGACGACGGAAAGCCAAGACTCTCTGCCTTGGAGCAAGCTAGCTAGCAGCTAGTAAGTAAGAAGTATACGTATAAGCGCTGCAGATGGTGGAGTGATCATTTCATAAATTACCGAAAGCAAACGACACAGACACACAGGCTGCCGTTCAAGTCTCTCTCTCTCTCTCTCTCACAGTCAGCCAAGTGAAGAGATAGCGAGCGCTCACTTCCATGGCCATATATAGTCGGCTCTGGTAGCAGAGCAGCCGAGCACCAGGCCTCGCCAGCAGATACAAAGATACTGCAGGGAGAAAGAATAGAAAGCAGTGAACTAATAGCTGAGTGCAAGTCAACGAGAAAGAAAGGGAGGGAGAGAGTGTGTTTCGATTTGCCAGAGTTCAGCGTTTTGAACCGATTTCTGCGAAACCCGTGTCTTCACCTAGTGTTCGACAATCAAACAGACTGCGAAACGGTGTACGGAAACAACAAAAATGTAGCCGACATCATGGCCAAATGAGAGATAGATAGTGCGAAATGATCAATCATATCATTGTAACACCAACACAAACAGAAATAAGAAAACTGGAAATCACTTACCCAATCATCGCCGTCATGGCCATCATCGTCATCGCCGTCACTCTCTCCATCCATCATCATATCGGCGACGGCAGTGTTTCATGGTGGGCGAATAGTGGGGAATTCAGGGAAGATGGCCGAGAAAGGACAAGTACACTCACCGGGAAATGACCAGTTTGCCGGCCAGAGAACAGGGATGATGATAAACAAAAACATCAGAGACAAACAAAAAAAATGTCAGCCATAAGCCGGTTTCTATGATTGGCCCACAGGTGATCAGCTGATTTATCGCGGTAAAAAAGTGTTGAAGAAAGCTCAAAAATGAGCTAAAAAAGTTGGTAACAAGCATAGGTAGACTTGTAAGTAGAGGGAAGATGCTTATAAAGCATTACAACAAACAGTTTCGAACTTCGAGTGAGAAAACTCCACGTCACCAGTGCTACTCTAAAACAAAATGGAATTTGTTTTGAAACAATCACTCGTGAGCATCTTAACAACTACCACTCTTCTTCATTTTTTTTCAAATCACCCAACTTCAATAAGGACTTATTTCTTTGCTGGAGATCGAAAAGCCGTTCAAAATCCGAGCCATACTAAAAACTTGTTGTATATTATAACGGTTGAAAGTACATGCAAATGCGAATGAATAGTAGTAGTATGCGTGAAGAGTATTTACAGGGGTGGATGTGGGTATGTTTAAATCGAGCTTCACAACTTGCGGAAGGTAGCCAACACTGGGGCCATCTTCTCCATGGTGTCGTGGATCTCCTGTCGACTTTTGGCGCCTGGGTACAGTGCTGTTAGTATACAGAAATGCTTCAAAAAGCAGCACTGTTACTTACCAGTGAGGATAATCTTGCCGGAGACAAAGACGAGCAGCACCGTGCGCGGGCGGACCATGCGGTAGATGAGCGCGGGGAAAAAGTCCGGATCGTAGGTGCAAAACTGAGTGTGCACGTGCGACAGCTTGTCCAGGCGGATGGGAAACTTGACGTCCACCGTCGAGACGATGTTCTGTATCTTGAACTCGGTGAACTTGGTCTGCGAAACATTGATGATATTGAAGAACTCAATTAGATTATCATTAAGTCTTGCAGCAGGCTCACCTGATAGCCGACCAGCTGAAGAATGCGACAGCACTTTCGCGCCGCCGTACAGGCCTCCCGATCGCTCTTGGCGCCCGTCACCACCACCTTGCCGCTGCTGAAGAGCATCATCGTCGTCCGCGGCTCGTAGATGCGCATGATGACGGCGCGGAAGCGCTTCGGATTGTACTCCGAGTTGCGAATCTTCACCACCAGCTGGTTGAGGTCCAGCTGGACGCAGTAGTTGGCCGTCGCGACGATGTTGTGAATCACCGGTTCGTCGTAGGGAAAGGGCTGTAGAGGAGGCCTGATGGGTGCCAAAAAACTGGTCGATGAAAGAGGGGTGAAGGTGGTGGACTGCTGAGAAGTGCTAGGGCCAGCTTTAATAGCTATCGATGATAATGATGCGGATGGTGAAGGTGAGAGCGGGGGAGTTGTTGATGGTGATGGGAATGCTGACAGTGGTTTGGGCTGTTCCTCCTCTTCGATGTTGCTGCTGCTCACCTTCACCACCTCATGATCCTCGTCTGTCCTTTGCCGCTTGATGGCGATGATCTCCGGAGAGATGGAAATGACAGTTTCCTCTTTTTTGACGGTCAGCTCTTCTTCTCTTTCGCCATCCTCTTCATCGTCCTCATGTTCTTCCTCGTCGTCGTCCATCCCCCCGTAGGCCGCAATGGCCTCCGCCTCCACCCGGGCCTCATGCTTCTTCAGCTCCTCCTCAAACTCGGCGTCATTGTACTCATCGGCATCGTAAGTCTCGTACTCGTTATCGTCCATTTTTCAGCTGGTGGACTTTGAAGATCCAACAAAAACAACTTCTGCAGCAGCAGCTGATGACACGCCAGTGAAATCAAAACACGCACATTTCACTTTGATTGTTTCATTTTCGATAGTACCGATAGTCTCAAATCGATGGTGGATTCAAAAACCGAAACAAGAAAAGCCCAAATCAGAATAGACTGACAAATGTAAGATCTTTATCAGTTAAGAAGGAGACAAATACGAAAAATACGGATATGAAAAGGACGGACGCCAGTCCAGTAGAAAAAGAACTGAAAAGTAAAATAGTAATAAGTGACTGTTTGGGGAGGTTGGGTAAAAGAAGGAAAAGCAGGCAGAGGTATTCTGGTAGTGAAGAAAGAGAATGCTGCGAATGAAAGGAAAAAGGAAAGATAGTGAAAAGATTAATGTAAAGTGGACACAGATGAGAGTAACAAGATAGTATTAACAAGAACAAAAGCAGCAACAACGCCGTCGCTTAGCACAATGAGCAGGCTTTACGCCTTAAGCAGCTCCTCATTTCTCATGGTCGACACCAGGTCCTGGTTGATGAGAAAGATAAACTTGAGCGTGCTAAACTCCACCAGCGAGTTGTTGTTGACGCGCGCCGCCGCCCCCGTCAGCAGCGGCTTCCCGTCTACGAAGATCGGCCGCTTGCCGGCGTTAAAGAGGTTAAACTCGCCCGTCGGCTCGAGGCGGATGATCGCCTGCATACGCGAGATCTTCGAGGAGGGCCCCTCCAGGCTGAGGTCAACGTCAACAATGAAGTCCTTGGTGGAGCGGCCGATGGTCACCTCGCGTGAGCGCATCAGGTAGCGCACCAGGCGGCCGCGCAACACCGCAAAGGTGTTGTTCTTGGTGTTCTGGTCGGCAAAGTCGCAGGGCGTGACGCCGGTGAAGCTGTCCAGCAGAAACTGGTACTTCGGAATTTCGTTCTCCAGCATGCGAACCTCGAGCATGCTCTTCCGAAAGCTGCTCAGAATCTCCTGGTGGGCGGCCTCGTTGTTGGAGGACGGTGGTGGCGGTGGTGCTGCTGAATTCGGTGTCTGCGGTGACGGCCAGGGAAGACCCAGATCTTCTCTTCCGGGCGTATGAGGTGTACTCGATTGTGACTGATGATGGTGAGAAGTGGATGCTCCCGCTGAGGCTGTCGGTGTGGCGCTGGTGGCAGTGGAAGACGGATGCCGACGCCTCATCATCGCCTCCACCTCCAGCTCCTGCTCGATGATGCGCTCAATCTCGGAGAAGCTGACGACGCTCTCGTGGCGGGGCAGCGGCACCGGCGTCTGGTCCTCCAGCAGCTGGTAGTGGCGGAGGAGAAGCCAGTGCTTGCGCAGCAGCTTCGCCGTCCGACTGGCGAGGAAGACGCGGGCGTTGTCGCCCGTGATCAGCGCATGAAAGTCCTCCAACTTGGGCAAACTGCGCGATTCGACCTTTCGCAGGAGGGCCTCCTCCGCCTCGCTGAAGAGCGCCCGCGACTCCACCGCCTTCACCACCTCGGGGTGCAGCTGACGGATGCCCGCCAGCGACAGGTTCTTCGCCTGCACGTCGTAGAGGAGGGCGTTCCAGCGCGCCTCCAGGTCCGCCAGGCTGAACTTGATGCTGAATCGGACGCCCTGGTGAACCTTCACGAGGTCGCAGGTCTGCTCGACGTTGATAATCAGCGCCAGGTCGTCTGCCGGCTTCCAGTAGTTGTTCTCTGGCAGACCGTATCGAGGGCCGTTTGGGGGAGCGCCGGCGGCCGCCGCTGTTGCAGCGGATGCTGCCTGGTTGCCCTGCTTGCCACCTCCACCGGCGCCAGATTTCTTTTTGCTTCGTGGATTTAGCTGTAAAAAGGGCGATGACAGGAAGCCACTGGCAGGCGATGATGACGAGAGGGATAGCGGTGAAGCGGAGGCTGATGCTAAAGACGGCGGAAGAAAGCCGGCCGGCGTAGATCCCAGAAGACCTCCTCCACCCCCAGCAGACGTCGATTGCATCATAGGTGGCTGGTGGTGTTGCAGTGGAATGGTCAAGGGACCACCGTTTTCGAGATGATGATGAAGTAAGGGGTGGTGATCGTTACCAACACCACCAGCTCCACCACCACCCTCCATAACGCCCTCCATCAGCAGATCCTGATCGGTAGAGGGCGGCTTGAGCGGCTTTGGATAGGAAGTGCTCATGCTGTCCACCAGTTCATCGTCAAACTTCTTGCGCTTGATGGAGCGACCACTGCGTCGTGAGGCCATGTCGCCGCCGCCACCGCCTCCACCACTGCCACTGCCACCAGCATGGAAGCCGCCATCGTCGAGGCCCTCTTCGGCTAGGGCTCGGGCGGTCTCCGGGTCCATTGCTGGTGGGGTGATGGTGGTGATGGTGGGGCTGTTGCTGCTGTTTTCGGTGTTGTTGTTGTCGATGTGGGTGATGGTAACCGGAAAAAGAAGAGAAGGAGTAGGCAGATCACCGGAGAAAGTTGGGCGCCCTGTTTGCTGATATCTTCGGCGCTGTTTCTGGTTGGAATGAGGGAAAGTGGAGACAGCAGGCGCGATGATACAGCGCACTGCCTGAAGCTTCGCAAAGACAAAAACCACGCACAATAGCCGGGCGAGCAGCGGCAATGCGCACCTGCTTCAGTCGAAATAGTGACCAAACAAAAACTTTTCCCCTGAAAATAAAAGTGCAACTTTTGGGCTCCTCTTTCTTCGAAATGGGAATGTAAACGAATGATCATCAGATGATGCTGATGATCAGATGTTGGCCAGATGGTAATCAGATGTTGCCAGCTTTTGGCGATTTAGTAAACATGAATTGTTTGTAGTTTTTGCGGTCAGTCTGTTGGTCCAAAGCAAAACCAAGAGGACTGCTCAACTGCGATCCCAGGTAGAATCCACAGGTGCTTAGAAATTCTTCGACATTCTCATTACCGGTCATTTTCTCTTCCTCTCCCCCTCCCCGCCATCACCCTCATCATCATCATCAGTGCTCGCGGACCGCAAACGCGGACGCTTGCTGCATACCACTCTGGCAAAGTAATACATACCTTACCTCTCTCCCTCTCTCACAGGTGGGCCAAGTTCTCTCTCTTTCTGCGGTGTGTAAGAAGAGCCGCTGTCCGAAGAAGCCGACCAACAGCAGCCGCAACAGCAGCAGCCACAACATGGCGGCAAGCACTTCAGTTCTACTATTCACCTGCTCTTTACTACTCTTCAAGTGTCCACTACTACCACGGCCGCTGCTTTGCTGCATCGCTTGCGCTCGCGAGCAGTCTCTCGCCAAGCCAAGTGAGCAGAAGTAGAAGCAACAGCAACAGAAAAAGCAGTACTTCTTCACCTATCGACACACCTTGAGTGGCCGCTTGCGTTCAGCGCTCGGTGATGTGTCCTCGATCATGATACGGCTTTAGTGTCGGCAGCAATCGGTGAACACTTTGTAGCAATCATAACTGATGAAGCTGTTCGGACGCCGGAACTCGGGGCCTTTGATGGCGGCCCAACTTGTTGCCATTAGCAACTGAGCTCTCCTAGCTCATCCTCTCTCCTTCTGTGCCACAACCGCATTCTTTCACTCACTCCACCGCAGCAGCATCAACAAGTGGTGTCCTCGTTATCGGCAGCAATCAAAATACCAGCAGTAGCAGCAGCAGTAGCATTGTGATATCACCACCACCAGCACTGTTCTCTCTCCCTCCCTCCCTCTCAACCCGTCTTTTTTATTGCCTCCGAGCATCGCGCGATTATCTTCTTTACTCACGGCAACCAGCACGTGTGATTGCTGGTGGTGCTACCACTGCTGCGCCAATATTATTGTTGTCATCTGACAGTAGAGAGAGAAAGAGACGATCTCCTGATCGGTGTCCCTTTAACAACAACAACAACCCTGCTCAACATCACAGCAACAGCAGCAGAGATGTTCAGCAAGAAGAAGAAGAAGCCACTCATCTCGGCGCCCTCCAACTTTGAGCACCGGGTGCACACGGGTTTTGACCGAAAAGAAGGCAAGTTTTTGCTTTTTGTTTGTTTTTGCTAACTATCAACTTTCACTTCCTTCCCAAAACCGCACACAGGAAAATTCGTCGGCCTACCTCCGCAATGGCTTTCGCTAATTCAGGGCTCTGGTGGCGGTGGCGGCAATCGACCGAAGCCCATCGTCGACCCTTCAAATATTACTCCGACAGAGATCATGGACATCAAGAGTCACACTATCGTCCGCGGACAGAGCAACTCAGCCATGAACACCTCCTCCTCTTCAGCGGTAAAGTTCGCCTCCAGTATCCTCAACTCCAGCGAGTCGGGCCACCTCGACCCGGCGGTCATGGCCAGCCGTAATCTGGTGACGCGGTCCAACTCGCTGCGAAGAGTGGAGACACCGCCAAATGGCTCCTCTTCAGGCGCTGGCGTTCCACTCCAACTGCAGGGCAACAACAACAGTCTCAACAACAACCATCACCACCTCCACCAACAGCAGCTCATTCGCAACAGCATTCACCAGAACACAATGTTCAACAATCAGCAGCAACAGCAGCAGCACCAAATACTAGGTAGCCGGCTTTCTGCTAACGAAGCCGCCGACGTGGCCAACGGCAACTTCATTGTAAATACGACATCGCACACCAATGCCAAGTTTATGCAAGCAGCAGCAGCTCCTAACCACCACAGTCCCAGTCACCACACTCCTTCTTCAGCCGCCGCCAACAGCAGCAGCAACCTGAACCATGCCAACATGCTCCAGCAGCAGCAGCAGCTAGCCCAGCAGGCGATGCTCATGCACCAGCAGAACTTCCAAGCGCCCCAAATAATGCCAAACAGTCGAGCCCATCTGCAGCAGCAACCACATCCGGGACAGATGCCACCGCCCAAAGTCAACAATCTGGTGGCGAACAATTCGGCGAGCATGGTGCCGCCTTCACCACAGCACACGATGGTGCAGCAGCAGCAGCAGCCACCGCAGTTTGGCGGCAAGGCTCGCTTTGCAATGCTGCCTCAACCACAGCAACCGCAGTTTGTCAGCAACAGCAGTCTTCAGCAGCAGCAGCATAACTTTTCATCGGCGTCCACTGTCAACGGCGGCAGCGGCGGCCACCACCTTGTCAACCATCAACACCAGCACTCTAATTTACCTCAGCAACAACAGGCAGGAATGCCGCCGCAACAGCAGCAGCAACAGAAAGCACAAATTCAGCCTCAAATATCACCCGCCAGCTATACGCAGCAACAGCAGGCAGTGTCCAGCTCTGTTGGCCCGTCAGCTACCACCACCACTCAATACTCAGGCAGCAATCAGCAGCAGCAAATGATGGAGCTAAGCGCCGTTGACCAGTTGAATAATAACCACCACCATCCGAACCACGTCCATAATCCTAATCAACACCACCAGCAGCAGCCGATGATGAGCAGCAAACAGGGCAGCAGCACCAATCAGTACTTGAGCCAGGTGAACGCCAACTTCGGCAGTCTGTCTATCAGGCCGCCGTTGTCGCAGCCGATGGCGAATGGAGGAGGGCAGGTGCAGCAAATGCAGCAACAGCCACAGCAGCAGCCATCAGTGAACAACAGCAACGGTAATGGCTACAATACGAGCGGCTCGACGACGTCATCGCACCAGTCATCGCCGTCATCGGTGATCAATGTAAAGCAGCAGCAACAGCAGCAGCAGCTAGCGAATGGAGCACTTGGCAGTTCTCTGAACAACAACAGCAACTTTAGCAATGGAAACTCTCCCTCCAAAAGTGCCACGGCTCTGAACACTAATGGCAACCAGAACACGATGCAACAGCCTTCGATGACGACCACTCAGGCACCTCCTCCTCAGGTTCCTCCTCACGGGCAGCAACAACAGCAGCAACAGCAGCAGGCTCGAGTAACACATGAACAGTTTCGAGCCGCCCTGCAGATGGTCGTCAATCCAGGCGATCCAAGGTAATAAATGAGTTTAAACAACTTTGAAACCTTTACTTACCATTTTCTTTTTCTGCAGAGCCTTTCTCGACAACTTCCTGAAGATTGGCGAGGGCTCGACGGGCATCGTCTGCATCGCCTACGACGGCAACACCCAGCGCCAGGTGGCGGTGAAGAAGATGGACCTGCGGAAGCAGCAGCGCCGGGAGCTGCTCTTCAACGAGGTGGTCATCATGCGCGACCACCACCACCCGAACATCGTCGAGATGTACAACTCCTTCCTGGTGGAGGACGAGCTCTGGGTGGTCATGGAGTTCCTCCAGGGCGGCGCACTGACGGACATTGTCACCCATGCGAGGTAAGTGCCAGATATAAAAGGAGGGGGAGGTTTCAAAGTGGTTTAATTCTTTTCTATTCAGAATGGACGAGGAGCAGATTGCGACCGTGTGCAAGCAGTGTCTGAAGGCGCTCGCCTACCTCCACTCGCAGGGCGTCATTCACCGAGACATCAAGAGTGACTCCATTCTGCTCGCCAGTGATGGCAGGGTAAGTGTGCTGTTGGCTAATGGTAAAGTGTGCTGATTTAATGCTTCATTTTTTCCATTCAGGTCAAACTGTCCGACTTTGGCTTCTGCGCCCAGGTCTCCAATGAGCTGCCAAAGAGAAAGTCCCTCGTGGGGACGCCCTACTGGATGGCACC
>JAALOO010002362.1_pt1 | contig 10509 bp, 10 predicted proteins | sample 7257641 | NCBI WGS metagenome assembly JAALOO01 (sample SAMN14085613, study PRJNA598686) | mite metagenome | biome: ENVO:01001000; feature: ENVO:01001002; material: ENVO:01001226; isolation source: single female mite from University of Michigan culture on fish food culture... ... | reverse complement strand
CAGGCGCTCACACGTTGGCTGCAACGTCTCTCTCTCTCTCTCCCTGCAGCCTGCTCAGTGCTCACACAGCCTGAGTCATGCTTTCCTGCACGCCACGTCTGCTACTGTCCGCCGTTCTCCTCTCTCTGTACCTTTCACAATGCTTTTATTTTGGTTTTTTCGGGTCCCTGTATCTCGGGACCCGTTGGTCGTACGACTCTAATTCTTTTGCCTGAATTTTTGTTTGAATTAATGTGATTTTTGTGCCAAGTTTGGGCAAAATCGGTGACTGGGAAGTATTTGTTTGACACACACGTCAAGACAGACAGACAGACATAGAGCGAGATTAAAAGCGAGATTTTTTTCAAAAAAAAAAGTCTCGCTAAAACCCCAAAAAATCAGTTTCACATAACTTTTCCATTTGAGAAGTGATCACCCAACTGACTGAACTACCCTCAAGTTCATCTCAACTTTACACCTTCTTTTAAAACCGTTCCCAACTTATAAACCCTACCATCAAAATCATCACTACAATGGAACCGGCCGGCTACCAGATTAAGCGCTACTCGCTGATGGCCTTCTGCGTCCTCTCCATCATCGTCTACATCATCGTCGCCGCCCTCTCCGCGAAGATCATCGGCGAGGTGGACCAGAAGATCACCGCCGAGCTGGACAACAATCCGCAGAACTACCCGGGGCTGAAGGAGAAGGACAAGAAGGAGGTGGTGGACATCACGCACAAGGTTCTCATCGGCGTCCTGGTCGCCTTCTGCGTCATCGGCGTGCTCTTTCAGCTGCTCGGGGTGATCGCCGCCTGGAGAGAGCACTTCTGTCTGGCCATTACTTACACTGTTTTGCATTCTTTGGGACTGATTCAGCAGCTGGTGCAGGCCTTCCGCAATCCGGTCCTCTTTGCCAGCTTCGGTTATCACCTGCTGGTGGCCATTGTGGCCATTCTCTTTGTGATTGACCTGAGCAAGATTCGACGGTCGAAGATGAATGCTCCTCGATACTGAGCTGAGCAGAGCTGAGCAGAGCTGAGCTGAGTTGAGCTGAAAATTAAAATGTTTTCTTGATTGTACAGTTTTCCCAGTTTCCTTTTTTGTTGCCGATGTTGTTATCTCTGTACCTGCCAAGTATTACTTTGAAAAGAGAAATAAAGTAAAAGACAGAAAAGGAGTAAAAGCTCTCATTGTTTTGTTGTCATTTAATTGTGTGTGGGTTTGTGTAATCAAGAAAATGGGAAACTAAAAAAATTTAAGCAACTTTTCAAGCGGTTTTTCTGTTTCCTATACAAACAACTCTACTTTTTGTTTTGACAACCTTTTAATAAATTGCTTTGGTCACAAAAACCTTTCAAGTTTAAGTTAAGGAGAGCCTTTTTTGAGAAAAAGTGGGCTTTCTTGCGCAATGCATTTGTATAGCAAAAAGGTAATTTTTTCGGTAAACTTTTCTCAGCAACCACACGTCGGGTTTAAATGTTGTAAAAAGCAAAATAAAGACGAGATTGTAATCTATCTTTTGTATTTAAAAAAGTTTAAGTTTTACAATATTATTTAAACAATTATCAAAGTTTTGAAAAACAGCACGTTTTACAACGTTTATAATAATGCAATTCAATTTTTAAACCCAAATTTTTTCTGATACAAAAAAAGATCACATTTTAGTTTTTAGTTTGTTTTTACAAAATCTTAATCCGATGTGTGGTTGCTGAGAAAAGTGTACAGAAAAAATGACCTTTTTGCTATACAAATGCATTGCGCAGGAAAGCCCACTTTCCCTCAAAAATGGCTCCCCTTAATATTACTGTTATGCGCTTTGCCCACTAATGTAACACAAGCTGTGAACGACTTAATAAATCAAAAATGCAAATTTTGTTCTAAAAAAATTTCGAGTTTACTTTCATTTGGCTTACAATGTGCTGCTAACACCGCAACACCGGCCAGCACATTGGCCGCTGTTTCTGCACTACCGTTTTACTGCAGCTCTTCACAGCGGCTAATTGCTGTTGCTGCCAGGACTAAGGAGCTAATAACAGAGTGGCTAGCCGACCGCTCTACAACAGAGTAACAGCATTTACGAACGCGTCGGCGGTTAATTCGCAGACTAGGCGCCCAACAAGTGAAGCGTTTTGCCGTCGTCGTGTCCAGCGACACTGCTGCGAAGACTGTCACAGCTTCTGTGAGTGCCTCTTCGCCTTGAGAAGCACGCCACGCTGCCGCACAGACACACACACACACAGACACACACTTAGAGGAGCAGGAACAATAACTGCCGAGTCATTACAACGCGCGCGCCATTTTGCCGTGTGTGCGCGCACTGAGCAACCACCGAGTCTCTCCACTGAGTCAATGGAGACGAGCGGTGAGAAGGAGGAGGAGGAGGAGCGAGCAGCAGCAGTCTCTCCAGAGGAGAGAGAGAGAAGAAAGACGAGCCGAACGCTGCTGAGGAGCCGTTAGACAGCGCCCACAGAGAGCGCTCCCGTGACGTTCTTCTCAGCTCAGCTCAGCTCAGCTCACGCCGACACAAAGAAACACACACGCTTTTTACGCCTGACTGAAGAAAAAAAAACATTTACGGCTATTTTTTTCTGCCCAACAATTGGCATTTTTTGCGCTAAAATCTCTCGCCTTAATTATTTGCATTCGGGTGTGCTTTGTTTATCGCTGTTGTGTTTACTGCTGCTGCTGCTGCTGTTGCTGTCGTACTGTGGGTCGTCGCGGCGACCACAGCTGCCGATGTCGCGTACTGTGGCTGTTGCCGCTACCACCACCACCACGGCTACTGCTGATGCTGCCGCTGCCACCACAGCCGTTGCCATCGCCATCTCTGCCGCCGCCGCCGCCGCCGCCGCTGCTGCTAAGGCTCTGCTGAGGTTCTGCTGAGGCACCTCGGTTTTCGGTTGCTAGGATGCCCTTGCTTCGCTCTCATCACCGCCGACCTGAGAGACGACCTACTGCAGCAACAGCACCACCACCACCACCAACACCATCAACAACAACATCAACATCAACATCAACAACTGTAACAGCAGCAGCAGCAGCAGCATCCACAACAACAACAACAACAACAACAACGGCAACGAGGGCAGAACCAGACCACACCGAGCTGAAGGGAAAGGTAAGAGAACACACACACACACACAATTTGCTGTGATTTCCGCCGACAGTGTCACCAGTTCAGCTAGTGGAGACCACATTCATAAACGAACTGTGTCAACCAACTTAGTACTACTAATGCTAACGGACTTTTCTCTCTTTCTCTTTCTAGCGTCCTCATATAAAAACGAAAATGTTAACCGGCCGTAAAAAAAGAAGAAGCAGCAGGAACAGAAGGAACAACAAAGGTGGCAGCGGCGATAATGATAACGATGATGATGAGGATGAGGATGGCGATGACAATGATGACAATGGTGACAGTGATGCGGCCAACAACAACAACAACAACAACAACGACAACAACAACAACAACAACGACAACGACAACGATAACGATGATGCAGCAGTAGATGAGCAAGCAGAAGCTGAATCAGAAGAAGGTGACGGTAATGAAGAGCTGATTGGCGTACACGTTAATGAAAACACCACTACTGACACCGCAGTGCAAAGTGATGGCAGGGAGCGATGTGGCGACCCCTTCTTCAGGAGCACCGTGGTTAAAATGACCAGGAGGTTTCAACAACGACTAGAAGTGGTCAACAGAAGCAGGAGCTCTGAACCAGGCCCAGGCAGCCTCGGCATGGCAGACAATTTTGAGCCATATGAATGTGATCCCTACGAAATGGATCCCAAGGCAACTCCTGCGAGCGTACACAGCGAGGTAAAACTAGAACCTCCGATCCCGTCTCAGATAATCCAAACTAATCGTCACCACCACCACCACAATCGCCAGGCCGTACAACTTCGAAAAAAAGCAGCAGCAGCAGCAGCTGCTCCCCAACCTAAACCCCCACCAAGACGCGACGTAAGGCGATTTTTCAGCGAAACACCACTGATAATCGGCGGAACGGGACCGAGCACCAAAACGGGTGGAGCTAACTTCGCAGCTGGGCAAATTAGTGGTAAAGTAGTGCTGCAGAAAGCTTCTTCAAGAGCGGCCGCTGTGACCATGAGCTCGATGTCTCAGCCAGCCGATCCTCAGCTGAGGCCTACTTTTCCCTTGATCCAAAGTGATGTTGCTGCTGCTGCTGCTGCTGATGATGATGAGTTACCACCACTACCAGCTCCTGTTGATGACAATGCTGCTGCTGCTGCTGCTGCTGCTGCTGCTGCTGCTGATGATGATGATGATGATGAGAATGTCAACGACAACGATGAGGAAAACGGGGACGATGGTGATGAAGATGGCCAAACTTCAAGCGCAGAGCAGGCAGAATCCTCTGAAGAGGCTGATCGAAGTGAACTACTACCGCAGCCTGAACTTCCACACGAGGTAGCCCTACCATCACTACCATCACTACCATCACCACCACCGCAGCCAAACGATAACAGCCCTGAACTGTCAAAGCTCAGCGAGGTGTGTGGACCGCTTCTATCGAACTTCCTACAGGGTGAACTGTCACCACCACTATCACCACCACCATCAAGCGAGCAACAGCAACAGCAGCAGCAGCAGCCACCGGCGGTGACTTCGACGACTTCGACCACGACTTCGACTACCACTGAATCTCCGCCATCATCATCACCACCACTCGAACAGTCGATCAGCCTAGAGCCACCTGTCCAGCATTCACTTCCGCCATCACCACCACAGACCACATCACAGCCTTCTTCTTCTCCTTCTACTACTAGTTCTCCACCTTCTTCTCCTACTGCTTCAACTGCTATTACCACTACCACAACCACCACTACCGCCACCGCCACCACCACAACCGCCCAACTTCCGCCAGGAGTGACCATCAAGGAGGAGCCACTGGAAGAGAACAGCGAGACTGTTCCAGTCAACGCCGAGCAGCTCTTTCCTCCTGATGTTGCTGCTGATGGAGCTGAACAGAGCAGCAGCAGCAGCAGTAGTCGAGAACATCGCCTTGATCGGCAGAAGAGGAAAGAGGAGAAGGAGAAGGAGAAGGAGAAAGAGAAGAAGAAAAAGTTGCAAAGAGAAAAGGAAAAGGAAAATGGAGAAAGGTCTTCTCAAACGACGACGACGACGACGACGACTCCGGCGATAAGAATCAAAGAGGAGATTGTCGAGGAGGAAGTTGCTCTGACTTCGGAAAGCCTACCAGCGATTTCCACTTCTACTTCCACTTCCACTTCCGTTGTCACCACCACAACCGCCACCACCACCTTCAAAACTCCGGTGCTCAACTCTGTGCCAAACAGCGGCCAAACAGGTGACCGTCGCCAGCAATCGGTGTTTCTCATTCAACTGAAGCCCGTAAGTGAGGGCCAGAAGGAGACCTTATCCTCACCACTGACGCCACTCACTGCCAGGCCTTCTTCTTCTTCTTCTTCGTCTTCTTCTTCCACCACCATCACCACAACCGCCACCAATACTCCCATCAACTCCTCTTTACCTTCTTCAAACTCCACCGGAAGCCTACCACCACCACCACCACCACCACCACCAGGAGCCAGCAAGCAGCCAAAGCTCATCATCGTCCGATCGACAAACGGTGGCGGCCTGCAGCAGCAGTCTCTGAGGCTGATAAAGCCAAACGAAGTCAGCGGCATTAGCAATAGCCAGCTGATACACCTGAACAAAGCCAGCCTAAATGGCCTCATTCTCCAGACCACTTCAAACAACAACAACAACAGCAACAACAGTCCTAGTCCTAGTCCAAGCAAGTTCAACCAAATCAACAACAGCCAAACCAACAGTCTCCACCTTGGCAACAAGATCAGCATCCGCCCCCTCACGGTGCTGCCCACGCAGACGACGCAGGCGATTCAGCGGCGGCGGCGGCAACGCCTCCAGGAAAGCGCCGCCTTCCTCGGCAAGGCCAACGACCGCCAGGTGGCGGAGTTCCGGGAGTACCTCCAGGATAAGGAGGTCAGCCTGGCGAAGAACGTCACCGCCTCCCGCCAGGCGGCGGCTGCGGCGGCGGCAGCAGCGGCGGCGGCAGCAGCCTCCTCACAGTCCAACGGAGGGTCCGGAACCGGAAGCGGAAATGGACTTGGAAATGGCAGCACCGCCAAGAAGGACGGCCGCATGTCGGTTCTGATGCTGGCGCTGGCCTGTCGGGCCGAGGGCTGCGGCCGCTTCTTCCCCGACAAGACACTGCTTGATGCCCACCACCTGACCGAGCACCGGCTGCATCCCTTCCGGTGCTGGGCCGGCTGTCGAGATTCCTCCTTTCCGAATCGGTAAGATTTTTCAGTACAAGATCATCAGTACAAAATGTGACTTTACTTGAGTACAATTTACTGACGGTCTTTTGTTTTGGTTTACTTTTTTCTCACCTCTTTCACCGCCTCAGAACGGCCACCGGCGAGCACAACTCCAAGTACCACCCGAATAATAGCAGCTGGGAGTGCTACTTCTGCCGCAATCGCGTCTTCACCCACTACAACACCCTCTACTCTCATGTTCGGTAGGTGCTTGTACACTTTTTGGTACAAGATCATTTTGTACAAAATAATTTTTTGCCCAAAATCCTCCATTCTAAAACCTCTTTTTTATCTGTTTTTTGCAGTCGAGAACACGAGAAGGGCATCTTCAAGTGCACCTGGGCGGAGCACCAGGAGACCTTCGCCTACCGCCAGGAGGTAATAGTGCACATCGAGCGGACGCACAATGGCCGACAGCGAAGCGGCGTGGGAACGCGGCTCAACCTGCCGCCGCCTCCCTCCGGGCGGAAGCGCTTTCTTCCCCGAGACATTGCCGGCTCTGTTGCCTCTATTCAAAGCGGCAATGGTGGAAATCACCACCCCAGTAAAAAGCCAACTCCAACTGTGATTGAGCTTGATGATGAAGATGATGTAGAAGAAGGTGATAAGAATAAGGAGGGTGGAGATGATAATGATGATGGATCAGCGGTGGAAAATGGCGGCAGCCTCAGCGGCAACAAACGCCGGGGAAAGGGCCTGTACAACCTCTTCCTCAACTCGGCGGCCACGCCGCAGATGCTCAATCCGCGGCCGATCTCCACGGCGGGCGAGCACCTCGTCCGCCAGCCGATCATCGTGGTGAATCGAAAGACCATCCCACTGCGGAGTAGTAGTAGTAGTACTAGCTCTCAGCAGCCACCCTCGGTGAAACTCATCAGTGGAAGTTCTTCTTCTTCTTCTTCGGAGCAGTCAGTATCAGCAAAAAGTCAGCCCAGCACTCAGCAAACAACAACTTCACAGCAAACTACGGACAACAAACAGGTCACAGAGGGCTCACCAGTGATACCTCAACCTCAACCTCAACTTCAACCTCAACCGATCAATAACTCCTCTCAGCAACAGCTGACCACTGAATCTTCTCCAAAGCAACAACAGCAGCTGACTAATTCTTCGCCGTCACCATCAAAGCTGCTGGTGGTGAAGAAGGTGGTAGTGGTCAGCAGCAGCCACAGCAACAGCAACAGCAGCAGCTCTAATAGTCAAAACACTTCTACTTCCACTACTACTACTACTTCCGCTACTTCCGCTATTTCAACCGCTACTGTCACAACTTCCGCTACCACAACAGCTTCTGCTACCTCCTCTTCGGTCGATACTTCCGGCAAAACTCAACAGCAAACCGAACGAACTGATCACAAACAAACAATCCCTGAACAGGAGCACAAAGACAAAAACACAAAAACAAGCCCTAACAAGGCCAAACAAACAAACAGTGAGCAAACCAATTCTCCAATTTTAAACAATAGCATTTCGAGGCAGCAACAATCCGGACTGTTGAAGGTGATGCAGCACGGCAAGTTTACCGCCTTCACCGTACTACCTTCAGCCGCAGCAGTTAGCAAAGCGGGCGGCTCCTCTACATCTTCATCATATTCCTCTTTTTCATCATCCACTTCATCCACTTCATCATCTTCACCAACAAAGTTATCTTCATCAATAGCAGCAGCAGCAGCAACAACAACAAACAAAACAGCAGCAGCCTCTTCTTCTTCTCCTCAAAAACAACCTCCTTCTTCTGCTCCTTCTTCTCAGCAAACTCCCACACCACGGTTCGTTGTGCGGCAAATTCCTTCTCAGCCACCACAACAACCACCACCACAACCAAAACAGCAACAACCAAAACCAAAACCACCACAGTCTCAAATGCAAATCAGCAGCAGCCGCAAATCAACCGATCCGTCTTCTACTGTTCCAGCAGCAAAAGCAGCAGCAGCAGCCGAGCCGCCACGGCCAATCTCCGTCCGCCCGCTCGCCGAGCAGCTGCAGGAGAACAAGCCGGTCCTCTACCGGAACGTCTTTCCCGATCCGAATCTTCCCCCCTCCTCCTCCTCCTCCTCCAAGGGAATCACCTCCGTGCCACCTCGTTTCTCCCTTCCTTCGCCGACGCAACGAGCCGCCGACATACTGAACGGCATGAGCCTGCTGAAGAAGCGCTGGGACGCCTGCAACGGAACCGGAAGTGGCGGAAGCAGCACCAACCGAAACCACCTAATAAACGGCCACCGCCTGGGGCCGGAGTTCTTCGACCGGGACTCCCCTTTTGCCTGCACCCGAATCTACCAGCGCTGCCAGGAGCCGTACATCTACAAGTGCATCTACCCTAATTGCAACCGCGCCAGCCGCTACCTCTGGAACACCCGGTCGCACATCAGGACGGTCCATTTTAACCTCCCGAAGACGAAGAAGGAGATGCGGGCGAGGAATATGATGGCGACGCTGGCGGACATTCGCCAGCGGGAGGACGAGTACGTGCAGATGATCTTCGATGAGCGGAAGTTGGATCCGAGGGAGGAGCGGCGCGAGCGCAGCAGGCGACGGAACAGGGCGGCGGCCATGGCGATGGCGGCAAGTAAACGATTTGGCCCGAGGACGGGCGAGCAGAATGAAACCGACGATGGAATGGACAACGACGGACTGAATGAGGTGAATGGATTTCACGGACTAATGAACCGACGAATGCAGAGGATGAAGGGCGAAGACTATGAAAACCAAGAAGAAGAAGAAGAAGAAGAAGAAGGACTAGATGAAGGTGAGGAAGAAAATGAGGAAGAAGGCTTCGATGCCGGAGGACTGTACGCCGAGGAGTCGGCCCTCGACAAGGACTGCTGCCTGGACCGGGAGCTGGACGACGATGACGAGGAGAATGCCGTCATGGAGGCGGAAGAGGAAGAGGAGGAGTATGACATGAACCGCTTTCTCAGTGCTCACCACCAAAACGCTGACGACGACAACAGTGAAATGCTCTTCTCCGGCCTTGAAACTGATCAGCTGGTCAGCTTTGGAGCGAGGAACAGCAGCAAAAACAGTTCAAACAAAGTGTTAAACAAGAAGGAGGAAGATGATTTTGACGACGACGACGACGACGACGATGATGACAAGTCACAGCTGGCGTCCTATCTGGCCAATGTGGAGACGGTAATGGACACCTGAATTAACACAATTGCAATCAAATCAAATCATCGCCTTTCAGCCAAATCTTCGTTTTTCTATTCTACTTAAGTACGAACGATGAGGATGTTATTTTTTTCCTACACTTTCATGCCCTGAATATCTTCTTTATTTTCTTTACTTTCCATACTTTTCTTTACTTTTCTTACTTTTCTTACTTTTCATTTTTTTAACCGCTTTTCCCTATATTTTTCTATAATTTTCACTACTATTTTAGCGTGTAAACTACCCTTTAATCCATAGGAGCAATGTAATCGGACTGACTAGCTTGTATTAAATTGTATTGTTGTTTCTTGTTAACTGTTAAAGTTTTGTTATAAAATGTTTTTTTTCTTAACCAATGTTTTGCTTTTTTTGATCGGCTTTTGCTGCGTTGTTGCCGGTGTGACTTAATGGAAGCAACTTGTTGAAAAGATGACGTACCATTTGGTGGTGTCTACCAGCGCACTTTTATACGACTAACTTGTCAAGTTAGCGTAGACAGGTAAAAAGCATTTTAAAATTTAAAACTTACTTTACAATTTTAAGTTTACAATTGCAACTGCACAAATTGTTTTTTAAACGGCTATACAGCGGCGGCATTCGGCAGCGACAAAAGAAACAAAAACAAAAAACTGCTCGGCAAACGAGACAGCCAGCAAAAAAACCAGACAACCAGCTAGTCAGTTTGCTAAAACAACAAACGAGAGAAGAATTTCCGAGGCTGTCAACGCCTAAAAAGAAAAAGACAAGGCTTCAGCTCATTAGCTACTAGTCATCAGCTACTAGTTATTCCGGCTAATTGCACGAGGACGATTTCACCTTGCTGCAATAATCAGTTCAATGAAATGGCGACAATGGCGGCATCACCTTCACCATCAACATCATCACCATCACCTTCATCAACACCTGCACCGGTATTCCGTCGGCTAATCAAGCGAGGTGAGCACATTTGCGAGGCATTCATTAGTTATCAAAACAAACTCGATCGCTCGCTCGCTCACTTTCTCTCTCTCTCTCTCTCTCTCTCTCTCTCTCTCTCTCTCTCTCTCTC
>JAALOO010000957.1_pt1 | contig 10523 bp, 16 predicted proteins | sample 7257641 | NCBI WGS metagenome assembly JAALOO01 (sample SAMN14085613, study PRJNA598686) | mite metagenome | biome: ENVO:01001000; feature: ENVO:01001002; material: ENVO:01001226; isolation source: single female mite from University of Michigan culture on fish food culture... ... | reverse complement strand
ACTCACCGGTGATCGCATCGTGGTGCTGTAGAACGCCCATCCACTCGCGCATCTTAGTAAGCTTCTTTTCCCTCCTTAAAAAGTCTTCAGTACTTCCGGTGCTTAGAGCAGCCAGCGAGGCGACCTGTTTACATGCCTGTAGTACATTATTCCCGTACCGTTCCATGTACTTTACTGCCGGCCTGGAGGTGAAGTAGCCCGTCCAGTAGCTGTGCTCCGCATTGGCGTAGGGAAAGTAGTCGTCTGTCTTTGAGGTCCACTTCCGCTTTGTGTCGTGAAGCGCCTTTGCGTAGCAAGAGGGCGTCGAGTAAAAGACTTTAATGTCGGGAGACTTTTCGAGGGCTTTGATTAGGCGATCGAGGTTCGAGTACCATGTTCCGGCGGCTTGGTACTGAAAGTCGGTGCCCATTGGGTAGAGAATCGAATTGGTAGCGTAGTGGGCGGCGTAGGCTTTTGCAGAAGCGGTGAACTTTTCGACGATGGCCGGAACGTTGTACTCCTCAGAGTCGGGGTCGTCCACGACGGGCGTGTCCTGGTTGGACATGGCAATCAGGTCCCAGTTGAACTTTGATGGTGGTCCTTGGAGGAGATTGATTAGAGTGAATAATATTAAAATCATAAAGTAAGTGTTTACCATAGCCCATGTACATCATCCCCGTGAAGAGGTCGCCCGCCTTGCCCAAATCCTGACTCGCCTGCCAAACGTGCTCCAGCGTCTTTGAGGCCGCCCGTTTCGCCCTATCCTGGTAGTCCTCTCGAGCAAAGAAAAGGGCGTCAAAGTTCATCGCCGCAAAAAGATTTGCCTGCTCCTTTGAGTGGCCGAAGGGGTCAATTTGCCAGGCGACTTTAGGGACACCACAACGACCAAAGGTGTCCCGCAAGCGGCGGTGGCCCCAGGTCATCTGGTCGACGATGGCTGAGTAGTGAGAAGTGGCCTCGTCGTTCATGCTCCAGCCGCCGCCGATGAACTCCAGCTGACCTAGGGAGAACAAAGCGAGAGAAAGTCAGTGGTGAACAATAAATGAAAATCTCTTTACCAGTCTTGACTAGCTCCTTGACTATCTCCCGTTGGTGTTCACTCTGCAGACGCCACCACTTCCAAAAGAAGGCGGTCTCAACGTAAATAAAGCGCCGCTCCTTGTTCTTGATCAACTCGGAAACTACTGAATCGAGAATGTATTGAACTCCGGCGTTCTGAATGGAGACATTGAGGCCAAAGAAGTACTCGTCCACGGTTTTCAACCATCCGACGTCGTCGTGCGTGTGCGGCACTAGGTGGACATTCAGTTTGCTTGGATCAGGTGCGGTGCACTTTCGAAAGTCGCATCGTTCGGGGAGGTCTTCTACTTGGATCACCACTGCCTCAACAACAGACAAGACTAAAAGAAGAAAAACACCCAAAAAGAGCTTCATTTTTGTTTTTGAATTTGTTTTTGTTGCAACAGCTGATCAAAGTTTTGTTGTTGTTGTTGTTCAGCGAGCTGCAGCTGCTGTTTAGATTTTCATTTTGCTCTACTTGCTTTTATACACTTTTTAAATTGTTTTCTCAAGGGTGTATTGTAACAAATTTTTCATTTAAAAGCTGTTGTTGTCGTCTAAGCAATGACGAGAAGAAGCTTTAGAAGGCAAAATTGTTGAAGCCAATGATGTTTTTTGTGTTGTCAAGTGAGGCGCTGTTCAATGATGATTAGAACAACTTTTGAGTGATTTACTGATTAGTGGATTTTTCCTTTCAAATCTTATCACCTTTTTGGTGTTTGAAGTGTGTAAGCCAATATTTGTTCAGCAGTTTACTTTTGATAAGATCAAGTTTGAACACACACACTCATCAAGTTGATTCGATAACCTAACAGTTCACGGTCATTGTCTCTGACTTCATTTCCACTTCTGATTGTCCTATTGTTTCAAGAGCATCAATGCATCATTGTTTTATTTTACTACCCTTTTTACTTTTTAGACAACAAAAAGACAAAAGTGATTGAAGATAGAACAAAAGTGGGTTATCACAAACAGTTTATCAACGATTTATTGAGCATTTGAAGTGTACATTTGTAGTTTAATTTTGCAAAAATAACTTTGAAAAGATCTCCTTTGTCTCATCATCCTCTTCATCAGTATCTTCCTTCGTCATAGTCACCTATGTAACCATTATCATCACCACTTTTCTCCTTCATCTCAATCTCAGTTTGCTTTCTATTTTCTCGGTACTTTCGATACGAAGCCCGTCCCAACACCAGCCCAAGCAGTCCCAGACCACCAAGAAGGAAACCATACGATCCATAGCGAATACCATTTGAGGCGACAAAGAGGCCAATTTTCATCGGCACATTATCCGCTCCTGCTTCCTGCAAAAACAACAACAAAAGTATGGATAATAACAATTTCCAAAAACTTTACTGAAAATCTAGACTCACAATATTAATCCACATGAGCGGCAGTCGAACCGTCGGCAGGCGAGAGAGCGCCAGCACTGATCCAATTCGGCTGACGCCCAGCACCGGCTGAATGGCCACCTTTGCGTACACGGGGACGCCCAAATTGGGTTCCAGCAGCAGGTAAGACTGGTGCTCGGTAAAGGTAGGCTCCAGACCGCCGCCGATTTCCGCCAGACGACGAGGGCTGTGGAGGAAGTGCGGAAAACTGATGCCAACGGGGACGCCAAAGAGACAGGGGGAGAGATCGGTGAAGCCGTCGCAGTCCTGCCACCGTTTTCCTACTCCGCTGCAGAAGCACTGGTTTCGCTTCAGGCGGTAATTGTTCATCTGCGGATCGAGCAGATAGCGACGAACCACCGCTCCTGCATAGAATTCAGTTCTGTAACATTAAACAGCTGAGATTAGATGAGAATTTCAAAAGTTTTTACTACAAGTTAAAATGTTTTTAGTTTGAAAAGACATCAAAGTTACTGGTGCACAGCTTTAAGTACTAATATTTTTTTAAAACTCTTAGCGTTTCAACAATTACCGATTGTAGTCAAAGCGAAGCACCCGACAGAGCTGGTGGGCCATGTACAGGTAGACAAACTTTTCCTGCTGAGGCCGCCGAAAGAAGATCGCCTCAGAGCCGCCCAGGCGGTTGCAGGGCGCCTTGAACTGGCTGTATTCGGTTCTAGGGTTACAGTTTTCAGTTTTAAAACGTAAATTTTAACCATTTTCTTTCTTTCTGTTACTTACATTCCATCTCCGTACTTAAAAATGTGCCCCGCTACATGACCGTCCTCCGACCTCCGCCACGCCTCATAGGGGCCAATCTCAAAGGCGCCGCCTGAGGTGGCAATGCCAAAGGCGTGATTGCTGATGCCCATGAAGCCTTTGTGAAAGTCAGGCACGGGCACGCCCACGGCTCGAATCGGCGCCAGAAAGAGGTCCAGGTACTGAAGGATGGGCAGTTTTCGCTTCTCCATCAACTGGCGAGCGGTTATTGTCTCAATCAGCTGCTCTCCGGAAAGCGTCAGCGCGTGGGTCATTGCATTGTAGACGGCAAAACCAAGGAATCCGACGTAGTTTGCCTCGAGGATGCCTCGGGCGGCCATGACGCCGGCCTGAAAATAGAGTTAGTTTTTAAAATTATTTTAAAAATTTATAAGTTTTTTTGTTCATTACAAAGATGGGCAGATTGACCATGGTGATGGGCGTGTCCAGGGGTGCCGAGCTTGCCTGGTTTGCGGTGAAAGCGTACCGTTCACTGTAGACGACGCTTTTTTCCTTCCACTCAAGGACTTTGCGCTGTCGTTTTATGCTTAAAAGGTGGGCTTAGTTTTCAATTAAAATATTAATTTTCAAAATTTTACTTGTAACAGAACGGGCCATGGTCAACTAGGACCGGTTTTTCACCTTGCAAAAAGCGCCGGCCGTTGGTGATGCCGTACAGGTGAAAGCAGGCGAGCAGCGGAATCGGATTCACTTTCCTGGATTTAAAACAAAAAAAAAGGTTTGTTAATTGTTTATCAAATGACATAAAAAATATTTTTACCAAGCAGCAGTGGTGATGCCACCAGGTTTAAGTTGAAGGTTGTAGTCGAGAACTGAAACAAGGTTTTAAATATATTTAAAAACATTCCTAATTTACTTTTAAAAAGGCTTACTAAAATCCAATCCCGGTTCGTAGAAGAGAAAACCGAGCACGCTCACCAACCCAATGATCACTGCATTTCGTTTCGTCTTTGAAACCTTTTTTGTTTTTTGGACCGCTTTCACCTTTTCCACCGTTTCATTGACCAAACCGAGCTTTTTGGTGCGGGCAATTTCCTCACGAATGTAATTGTTCACCTTTGGAATTGACATTGCGTTGATGGCCTCGCACATCTGACGTTGGTTAATGCTTGGTCGAGGCACTCGAGAGTTGATTGTCGGTCTAGGAGGAAGAGCTGGTGGAATATTTTGAGCATTTTGAGTGTTGAGCTGAAGGTGGTTGGCTTGGCGAAAATTGTTTGGTGGATAGTAAGGATCGTCTTCGAGCATAAACTGCGCCATAATTTACAATAAAATACACTTTTTTATGTATAAACAAAACACACTTTTTAAAATAAAGAGTGCGAGAAAAGTTTAATTATTTAAACAATTTTTTTTCGGCAACATTCTACAACTTTCACAAACTAAAAAAGAAACACAAAATAAACAATAGCAACATTTTTTGCGTCATAAAGTTTGTTTGTTATTCAAGCAATCGATTTGACATTTGAGGTTTGCTGCTGCTGCTGCTGCTGCTGCTGAGGCGGCGGTGTCGGCGATCCTTCTACGCTTCTGGGCCTAGCCAGAGCCCGTTGACCACGTCTGAAAAGCAGCGCCGAGTAGGCAAAACAGCCGAGAAAGCTGGCGTAGGAGCCGTAGCGAACAGTGTTGGAGACGACTGCCAGTGCTCCAGAGAGAACTCCCTCAGCACCGCCGGCCTTGAAAACGGAGAGAAAGAAAAAGAGAATTTCAAAGTCAAGTTTAGAATTTGCAAATTGTATCGTATGCTAATGAATTGCTGAACTTGAATTTCACTTGCACTCTTTTGTTTGCTTCCTCCCTTCTTCAACCGCTCATTCATTTATTATTTATATTTAGTTAACCGATCTTTTACCGCTACCGTTGCCGCTCAATAACTTTTGCAACTCTTTTACTTACTGACATTTCTGAATAATTAAACAGTAATCTTTTTCATTCTTTTTTCCACTTCACTTACCAAATCGACCCAAAAGACGGGAAGCTTTATTTTAGGAATTGAAGAAAGCGAGGGAACAGACCAAATTGGCTCAATGGTGAGCACCGCCTGGATTTTCATCGAAGCAAAGATGGGCGCCCCCAAATTATCCTCCACCTCGAGGTAGCCAACATGTTTATCTTTGTCCGGTTCTAGGCCTTCGAACTCTTCCTGCCTCTTTTGGCTTCCATAGAAATGGGGAAAAGAAAAGCCTAAAGGGAGTGTTAGCGCACAAGGTCCCATATCAGACCAGCCATCGCACTCTTCAATCGTCCGCCCTTTGATGCAATTGCACTGGTTTTCCGGTTTATCCATGTTAAACATATCCGGGTCCATGGTGTATCGCACCACAGAGGTTCCAGCTACCATGTGAGGGCTTTTTCAAAAATAATCAATAGTTAAAACTTATTAAAAATATATTAATCTGACAGGCAAGCGCATACTAGTCCTTGATAAAGGGCAAAGTGCGACAGGTGTGCTGAACGAATACGTGCAGCTTATCAGCGGTGACGGGTCGTGAGAAGAACATGCCGTCGCCGCCTGCCAGCCGGTTACAGGGCGCCTCATAGGTGGGATAGGTGCTAGAATTTGTATTAATTAGAACTTCGTAAGTAAAAATTTAAACTTTTTTAAAAAGTATCTTTTTATCACTTACTGTCGTCCTTGGTATTGGTGAATGTGTCCCACAGTGTGTCCCTTTTCCGTCCGCCGGTACGCCTCGTAGGGGCCCAGTTCTAAGAAGGGAATCGACGAGGTGATTCCAACCGAGTGATTGGAGATGCCAAAGAAAGTGCCATTGGTAAAATCCGGCGCACTGATGCCCAGCCAGCGAACGGGCGCCATTATCATATCTGCGTACTCAATAATCCTCATTTTTCGCCCCTCCATCAGCTGTCGAGCGGTGATCACCTCCACCAGGTCCTCTCCAGTGGCCCTCATCACCATGTTGATGGCATTGTAGACGACCGGCCCCAGGAAGTTGAGGTAAAAGTTCTCCAAAATGCTTTTTGCTAGCATGACGCCTGCCTGATGATGCCAAGGAAAATGGTGATTTTGTTAATGTGTGTTTAAAAAGCAAAAATGATAAAACTTACCAAAATAGGCGCGTTCACTGTTTGAATGCGCGTCTCCAGCAGTTTGGAGTCTTTTGGATTGGGCTCAAATTCGTAGCGCTCCATGAAGAGGACCGTTTGCTCGCGCCACTCGAGGATGCGCCGCTTTCGGTACATGCTACCGGGTAAAAGTAATTAAGTTTCCTGTTCTTAAGTACTTTTTTAAATACAAAAAAACACTCACTAGTAACAGAACGGTCCATGGTCGACCATGTACGGTTTGGCACCGCTCAGAAACTCCCAAGGATTCTGCATGCCCCAGATGTACCAGCAGGTGTTGACGGGCAGCGGTGTCACCTGCCAGATGCCCGTCACCAGGCCGTCAGGTTTCAGTTGCAGCTGAGAGTCGATGGCTAAAATAATTTAAAGGTGTCCTTGTAAATTGAAATACTTTTTCAAAACAAAACGAGAGTTTACCTGTATTGACAAGTGGATCGTAGCCAACAAAACCAATTAGGCTAATGAGAAACCATATAAGGGATTTTTTGTATAGTTTTCTTTTAGTTGGATCCGACTGGATTTGATTAGTGTAGGCCACTGTCGTTTGGCTGGTCCAGTTGTTTAGCTGACGAGGCATAGTCAGTTCGTAACTGCCGATTTTCATGGTTTTTAAAGTAAACTGAGAAGTAGTATAAGCAGATTTACGTTGAATTTGTTGTCGACATTAATTTATGAGCAAAGTTTTTAAGTTTAAAACTTAGGGTTTTCATTAATTTGAGATTTGGTTGACAATTTGAAATAAAAGTAAATTTGATGACAGGTGTCAGACTGAATAAAAGAAAAAATAAATACACAAAAAGGTAAAATGTAAAATCAAAATAATATTCAGCCGCGCAAGTAAAAGCTGCCGGAAAAAAATGTAGTTGAAGTTTTATAAAGTTTTTATATCATTTTTTAATTTGGATCTTGACAATGAAAAGTTAAAGTGCAAAAGTGCTTCCTCTCCCGTTTGATTAACGTGTTTTTCGCTGCGCAACTTTATTTCAAGATCAGTACAGTTTTAAACGTACATGAAAATGGATTTGCAGTTATAAATTAATGGCTGGCTTTAACGACTAAAAAATCGTTAATTTTTTCACATTTGCCTGTTATGCAAACCACACAAAACTTTGAGTAAACAGCAGTGACAATTAGTGGTAAATGGCAGTAGTAAGTTCTAGGTCAGCACTAAAACAAAAAAGTTTTTGGGTGCACAAATCTGATGACACTTTTTGAAAAGATAGATAGCCGCAGTACTTTCACAAAAAGTAGATGTAAAGAATATCCGATTTCAATTTAAGCAAGAAAAAGTTGGTTTGTTTTTGTTTTTAACAAGGTTGAGAGGATAGTTTAGTAGACAAAGAAAAAGAAGGTGGGAGTAACGATTATTGCCATTTCGTGACTATACCCACTACTAGTTTTAAGTCATTTATTGAAAAGAAAAAGCAAAAACAAATAAGTTGCTCAGTGTTTCAGCCTTATTGTATTTGCATTGTAAACTTAGCAAAAAAAGTAAATCAGCACATATTTGAGCAGCAAGCCAATCCAAATTGGTGCCAACATGGCCACTAAACCGCCAGACCACTCAATGTGCTTTCTGCCTTGTTTGTATCGCTGAACTCCCTTTCTATCCCCTTTTTTACTCGCTATCTTCTGAACCAACTCTGGATCTGCTTTTTTCAGGTTCCAAACCCAGCCAATAGACGCGAAACAATCAATCAACAGCGTGGCGGGGTTAAAAACATCGGCCGGGACAAACTCTGAGGCAGAGTAGTCGCCCGGAAAAGCGGGATGATAGTTGTGGAAACCTATGAAATAATAAAGATGTGTCCAAATAAAAAAAATGTACTGAAAAAATCTCCAGCTTACCTTCGCCTATCACTAAATGCCGAATTGAGGTGGCCTCCACTAGAGCCAACTTTTCATTGTACGGTCTCGCTCCAAAGAGGTGTGCCCAGGAGTTGACCAGCCAGATGACGTGCAGCGAGATAGTGTAGCGTGCAATGACGCAAAGGATGAAGGAGGCAAAAGGTGATTCACCCCACAAGTAGACCGGAAGCGCAGTGGGCAACGCCAGCCAGAGCAGAGGCACCCAAAGAAGGTAGTAGTACTTTCGTTGCAAGCGAACCAGTGGATCGGCAATTACATCAGAAAGGTCCATTGTGGCGACCTGTTTTAGCACTTCAGGGTGTTTGTTTTGCATTAATTAGCCCTAGGTTAAAACTAAAATGTTTAATAGCTGGCTTTTTATCAATTGTTGTCCCTACCATTTGACTAAAAAAGAAACCCCGTTTTGAGTTGTGTGGATCGGCATCAGTCTCTGACCATTTGTGGTGTGCCCTGTGGTCACGGCACCAAAAGTGAAAGTCATTTTGCAGTGAAATTGTCTGACAAATGACAATCAATAGGCAAAGAGGAAAGTTTGCCTGAAAGGTTCGGTGAGCGTAGTACCTGCAAATTTTTTTAAAGTTTTTTGCAAACAAATAAAAAACAATACCTGTGTGCGCCTACATTAATTCCCAACACTGTAACTAGTAAAAGAAAATCCCCAAAGAAAATGGTTGCATTACTGGATTTCACAAGTGCCGCCGGAAGAAATGCAAAAAAGAGAATATGCAGCAGGGCGAAAGCCAACACTTTCCACCAGCGGATGGGCGTTTTGAAACATGAAAATAGAATTGCACAGGTGACGTTTGGTTTAGGGCACTTTTGATTCATTTAAAAAACAAAAAACACAAAAGGTCATTATTTTGGAAATAAATAAACGCAATCAAGGTTTTAGATACGTTTTATACTGCTAAAAACTATACTTTTTCTAATAATATTTTTAAATAAATTTTAAAACAATTTAAGGTGAGAGTTAGTCAAATTTTTCAGAAAAATTCGGTATACTTTTATTTTTACAAACAAATGAACTTAAAAAAATGCAAAATTTTATATTTTGGCAACTTCAACCGTTTGTAAAAATAAAAGTACACCGAATTTTTCTTAAAGCCCACATACGGTCTTTGCCTAGCTTTTTAACTTTATTTTAAAACAAAAACTGCAATTTTAGCTGTTCCACAAGCTGAGATCAAGAATTAAACAAAAAATGACCATTTCTATAGGAATAATACGAAGGCCAAAAAAAATAAAAAATTCCGCTTACTCTCACCTTAAAACATTTATTTATGCCAAAATTTTTATACTAATTTATATTTTGAATGTTTATTTATAAAATATTAATCAGAACAAATAAGTTTTAATGGTAGTTTTGTTAATACCTTTGATTGCTTTATTAAACCTAATCAAGTTTAAAATATTAAAAACTTTTTACTTATTTTGTTGCTGTAATTGCAACTGTTGATTGTTGTTTGTACTACTTTTGTTGTTGCTGTTGATGTTCTTGCTGCTGTACGTTTTTTGGTAAAAATTGAAAAAGAGGCAAAAGAAGAATAGAGGCTGCGTCATGGCAATCAAAAGGAAAATGGCTGGATATCCGGTCTGTTTAAAGAAAAAGACCACTGCGTAGAGACCAAAAAAGACAAACTGGCCCAGTTGCAGCTGAGTGAGGTACCGTTTCCACCAAAGGTATGGCTTTAAGCGTGGACCCAATGTAGAAAGGCCAAAGTAGGTGTACATGCTTGAATAAAAAAAATTTTATAAAAAGTTTTTTCATTAACAAGAAAAAATTTTAAAAATAGTTTACCTTGTATGAATAATGCCGTTCAAAAGGGCAAATAAAAACATAAAAGGAGCGTTTGCGCAGCACTTGAAACAAAAATATCCAAATATGATCACTGAGGTGTGGTGGTAGAGATGCAGAAAGGAGAGGTGGGCAAACTTTTTCCGCAGCACAAAGAAAACGGTGTCAAAAAGGTCGAGGAACTTGGTCATGTAGTACCACCAGCAAACATTCAATTCTAGCAGTGTTTGAGGACTGGTGTCACTTCGATCTGGGAACTCCCAAATAAGGAAACGGCGACCATAATCACAATTGACGATAATAAAACACACAAAGTAGGCGTTGAAGGCGACCATGGCAAAGTTGTAGAAAGTGATCAGAGGTTTCAGGGCGTCAAATGGCGCTCTGTGAGTCATCAGTTTGGGTCCTAGAGAAAGGGCAAAGAAGAGGAAGAAAGCCATGATGGCAAAAACCAGGTATGGTGGGCCGCCCACCAGAAAAAAGTTTTTTGTCCGAGGGTCCTGAAGATCGTCCCAGTACTGAACTAGGTAGTACTCTGAAATAAAAGAAACTTGTGTTATTTT
>JAALOO010000845.1_pt2 | contig 10525 bp, 9 predicted proteins | sample 7257641 | NCBI WGS metagenome assembly JAALOO01 (sample SAMN14085613, study PRJNA598686) | mite metagenome | biome: ENVO:01001000; feature: ENVO:01001002; material: ENVO:01001226; isolation source: single female mite from University of Michigan culture on fish food culture... ... | reverse complement strand
TGGTCGCGGTCAAAGAACTCATTGAGCGCCTCCTCCTTGCTGATCGCCTTCATCGAGGGGTCGCCCTCGCCGATCCACGGCCCGGGCACGTGGTGCATCTGCACGGAGGGCGCCCCCTCCAGATTGCGCAGGTTCTCTTGCGTGTACTTGATGATGTTCTCCAGGTAGGTCTTCGAGTTGGCGTTGTGCGGCGAGTCGTTGCCTGGCTTGTCGGAGAGCAGCGTAAAGTCCGGGCCGAAGTACTCGATGTACTCCATCATCGGCAGCTCGTTGCTGATCTCCTGCTGGACGAGGAGGGAGGTCTCGTAGGTCCAGCAGCGGGCGACGTTGCGCAGTGTGTAGCCGCCGCCGCCGAGCACCAGCAGTGGCAGGCCCAGTTCCTTCACGTACTTGACGCATTCGCCGTGGCCGTCGAAGCTGAGGTTGAAGCAGCCGAGGCGGTCGGCGGAGAGCGAGTCGGCGCCGCACTGCAGCACAATGGCCGTCGGCTGGTAGTGTTGCACAATGTCTGCGATGATGGGCTTGAAGACGAAGGCGTAGTTGGCGTCGTCGATGCCGTCCTTCAGCGGCACGTTCACTGCAAAGTGCCGCCCGCTTTCGCTGCCAATCTCGTACATATCACCGGTACCGGGGAAGAAGTAGTTGCCGTACTTGTGGAAGGACACCGTCATCACGCGGTCCGTCAGGTAGAAGGCCTCCTGAACAAATTAAAGAGGGGTGATTTAGTAATCAGAATCATCAATAAAAGCTATGAGCGCACCTGAACACCATCGCCATGGTGAATGTCAATGTCGATGTAGAGGACTCGCGGGTGGTACTTTAGCAGCTCGAGAATGCCCAGGACAATGTCGTTAACGTAGCAGAAACCACTGGCCTCAAACTTCTTCGCGTGGTGCAGCCCGCCCGCCCAGTTGATGGCAATGTCGGCGACCTTGTCGTTGAGCTGCACTGCTCCCTGCAGGCTGGCGCCCGCGTAGCGGCTGCAGAACTCATAGAGGCCCTCAAAAACCGGACAGTCGTCGCCGACGTTGAACTGGCTGATCACCTTAGCGAACTTGTTCTGGTTGGAGGGCGTCACGTGGAAGAGAAAGTCGACGTACTCCTCAGAGTGAAAGCGGCACATGTCGTTGAAGTTCGCCTGGTACGGCCGGTAGACATTCATGTATTTGTGCAGGCCGTAGTTCAGCACCAGGCAGTGCGTCACGGCGATTCGCTGAGGCTTCATTGGGTGGTTCATCCCGTAGTGGAAGTTGCCCACCTCCGGATCGTAAAAGTACGTCACTCGGGACTTGCTCATGATTTGATTCAGTTGATAAGACTGCAAAAGTGGCCGTGGCCATGAACGGGATTAGTACTGGTTGTGTAAGGGTAAATAGCAAAATTAACTTACACCTGCAGCTGAACACCTCTGTTGACGAGTTGACCTCAATCCTACTACTGCAGCAGTTGCAGACTTCGAGAATACTCGGGTAATTTGACACCTACAATTCCCGATGATCAGACAATAAATAGAAAGCCCAGGGCGCCCTCTCCACACTAGACGTTCCGGGGGGCTCACTGGTAGTGGTAGTGGTAGAGGCAGAAGAGGCCCAACTGCTCACCCGAGGCTTTGCAGAAAGAAGTTCAAGGTTTCTACCGCAAACTAAAATAAATTCTTTAACTCTTACGTTCAGAAGAGCATTTAACTGGCAGAAAGACACTTGTACGGTCCAAAATCTCAACAGGAATGAGAATCCGTGAGCACCTCCTCTGTGAAGGGAAACCGACCACAGCGTTATCGGCACCACTGTGCACTGTGCCACTACTGCCCCCGCTGAGTGGCAATGCTGTACACCTGAGAGAGCGCCGCCGCTGCCACTTACTTTCGCCTCGCTCCTCCAACGCGTCACGCCAGCATTTTCTCGCCAGCAGTGCTGTGTGTGTCACTGCACTTGTTTCTTCGCTTCCATCTTTTTAGCCCAGTTTCTTCCTCGTCTCCGATCCACTTTGTTCATCAATCCCTGCCTCTATCTGAACTGTGTTCCTCATTCACCTTAGAAAAACAAACAAAAAGCCGTCAAGATTCGCAAGATGACCAGCGGTACGCGCATCTACGTGGGCCGCATAAGCTACGACGTTCGCGAGCGAGATATAGAAAAGTTTTTCAAAGGTTATGGCCGCATTCGCGAGATACTGCTCAAGGATGGGTTTGCGTTTGTGGTAAGTACCGAATACCCCATTTGGAAGCGTTCATTCTAAACACCATTTTATTTTCTAGGAATTTGACGATAATCGAGACGCTGAAGATGCCGTCTACGAGCTGAACGGCAAAGATCTGCTTGGTGAACGGTAGGAGCTCGTTTCTATTTTAGGTACACGTCAACTTATGGCCTTTCTCTTTCCCACTGCAGAGTTCATGTTGAGTTTGCTCGCGGGCCAGGCCGCGGTCGAGGTGGGGGCCGCTTCGGCGGCGGAGGAGGAGGAGGTAGTTTCAGCAGCAGGTATGGTGGCTCTCGAAGTGGTCTTAGTTTCGCTGACAAGTATGTTTCCCTTCCCTTCTACTTCCCCTGTCTTGGTGTTGCGCCATTGCCCCTCCTCTCCTTTGTCCTGTACATGTGCATTTTCCATTTGCTCTGGCAAATGACTTTGCCAAATGCCCATCCCCTATCCATAACTGTTACCCATTCCTCCGTCCTTTCCGATCGACCTCGATAAGCACACGTCGTCATAGAAATAGGCCTGTAGTCGTAATGATGATCCTTGCATTCATCTAACCATCTTTCGGGGCATAAAATGCTTTGATGAGAGAAAAGCACTCTGAGACTATCTGCACTTCCATGACGACTTTGAGAGGCGATCTTCCCCAATGTTCGTGCACGACCTTTCCCCTTCCCAACATCACTTCCCAACCTCACCCAAACCCTCCTTTTCAGCCAAACTAGCTTAGTCAGTGGGAACTTTGACCTTGTTTTCTTTTGCTAATGAATGATGTTTTTACCACTTTTATGTTAACCTTACGACGGCGCCTGATCTTTTGTGACCCCATTGCTCCCGATGATACTTCAACCGTCTTCTTTCTTCTTTTCCTTTCATCTCAAAGCAGATATGGACCACCGCGAAACACTGAATATCGCGTCATCGTGGAGAATCTCAGCAGCCGAGTCTCTTGGCAGGTATGTTACTTTACTCTTTTCTCTGTTTTTTGTCTTCGTTTTCTTTGGTGGCGATATTGCTCTTCGTGCGGAGGCGGCAGCGTGGCTATTGCTGGTGATGGTGGTGTGTCGCCGAGGATACTTTGGTGGCAAACGCGCATCCTTTCCTCTTTTTCTCTCTTCTCTCTCTCTCTCTCTCTTTATTTCTTGAACGCCCCAAACAATGTCCGCAAACAAACCTGGCTGAGACTGACTGGTGACCATCCTTTGAGGACCACTCCCTACGGTGAACGTGATCACACCCCTGCTCATGGGAACACACTCTCTTCAGCTGCAGTGTGACGCTTGATGACGTTGATGCTGCTGCTCCAGCTCTCTTTGTGGCTGGTGCTACAGTGAGCGCGCTCAGAGCCTGGTGTAGAGCTCAGCATTCAGAACACACACAGACAGACAGTGGAGAGCCGTTGGTTGTGTCGACGTGTCCCACTGACGACACAACTGCTCAGAAGATGGGCGCCGAAGAGAAGGTGCGGTGCACTCACTGTGGTGGGTCTCATCTCTCTCTGGTCTATTCCCTATTCGACTGCCGCCTGCCTCCTGGCTGACTGGTCGTGGTGATGGTGGTGGTGGTGCCCGCACACTGCCACTCTGGCGAGGACGACTGCAACTCGCTCGCGCTCGTGTTCACCTACTGCTCACATTACTCCCTCTTTCATGATGGTGGATGGCTGGATTGACTCACCTGCCGCCCGTCTCTGCCTCTGTGTCTCTGGAGTGCACACACTCTCCCAAACACACCTGTTGCTGTTGCTGTCTGCGCGCAAGTTAACACTACTACTACTGCTGCCGCCGCCGCCGCTGCGTCGCCCAAATGAGGATGAGGATGAGGACAAAGACCCAGGACACCTAGGAGACACGCGAGGGAGGTGGAGATTGTTGGGTTGAGCGTTGTGTGTCTGCTGCATCCAGTCCATTCGCTCATTCCCACACTCACCATTGGTTGGTCGGTGGTGATGTGACTGGTGGTCCACTGGTGGTTTTGGAGACCTATTCGAGACTGTGGTTCGCGCGACGACACGATGTTTCTCTGATGGTTCACTCGGTGTGGCCAGCGGCTCTGCTCTGACTCGTTTGCCCCGAGGTGCGCCAATCGCAGGTAAAGCTCCATCTATCTCTTTTTACTTTTTTATAATATTTTTACTATTCACCGCCGCTACCCTGAAAGACACTTACTGAGTTATGTTTGTCACGCAATGCCTACCTCTTTACTTTTCTACTGCCTTACTACTACTCTTTTATACTTTAGACTTTCTCTTAAGTTGTTTTGTTTGTTTGTTTTTCCACCGGGAAGGAGAAAAAAGAGCAGTGTAAGCCTTCTTAAGCCGCTAAATGCAATTCAACTTACCACTCACACCCACACCATGACACTTGCTTGCTGTCTGATCACCCCTTTTATCTTTCTACTACTTTCTATTTCCCTGCTCAACCGAGTGTTTTTGCTGAGTGATTTTGGATCAGTTTTGTGCTGTTGTTCATTTTCCTGAATGTCAATTAACTTTATTCTTTTTCTCTCTCCCTCCTCAACCACAGGATCTGAAGGATTTTATGCGTCAGGCGGGAGAGGTGACCTACGCTGACGCGCACAAGCGCGAAAAGAATATGGGGTAAGTGATTTGTCAATTGTTGTCTAGCCAGCGTGCTTTGTTTGGTTACCACCTTTACTAGTGATGAAATTGTTTACTACTTACCATCTTTCGGGGCATAATATGCACTTTGATGAGAGAAAAGCGTTCTGATGTTATTGCAGCACGAGTTTTTTGTAGTGATAAGATTTGCATCTGATTTACTAACTTGTGTTTTGCCTCCTTTCCAGCATCGTCGACTTTGCCTCCTACTCTGACATGAAGGCCGCCGTGGAGAAGCTGGACGGCCACGATCTGCATGGCCGTCGCATCCGCCTGCAGGAGGACAAGTCACGTCGTCGTCGTTCGCGCAGCCGAAGTCGCAGTCGCTCGAACCGCCGTGCGGCCACCAAGTCCCGATCGCGTAGTCGCAGCCGATCGAACCGCCGAGCCGCCAGCAAGTCCCGCTCGCGCAGTCGTAGCCCTGCTAGTCGTTCGCGCTCTCGCTCGCCGGCCACGGGCGCCGGAAATGGCGATCGCGATCGCGATCGCTCCCGCTCAGCCTCGGCCGAGCACTCCAGCGGCAAGGGCGGCGGCAGCAGCAGCGCAGTGAAGGCTGAACGCCGTTCTCGTTCGCGCTCACGTTCAGGGTCGGCGGAGCGCAGCGGCGGTGCCGGAAACGGCGGGGGCAGCGGCGATCGTGATCGTCGCTCTCGCTCTCGTTCCGCCAAGTCCGAGTCGGAGTCTGAGCGCTCCAAGTCTCGTTCCCGCTCCAAGTCTCGCTCGCCTTCCAAGTCGCACTCCCGTTCCAAGTCACCCGCCGATGAGGAGGAGGGCACTGAGCAATCGTAATCGGTTAGTGTGTGGCAGTGTCAGTCGTCCGTTGTGTTGCTTTGGGCACAGTAGCTGTCAGATAGGATTTAGTGTTTCAGATATTAGGAAGAATTAGTAAGTTAGCAAGCTCGTATGTAGTATTTCCACACTGACTGCTGAATTGTGCAGCGACACCTTTCCACCACCAACACCACCACTTATACAAAACACATTATTTTCCTTCATTATCCTCGTCAACCACCACCTCCTTCCTATTTTTCGCCCTATCCCTCCCTTTCTCCCTCCCTCCTTCGTTCGCGCGCGCTTGTTCTCCTCTCCTATACAGGTGAATTATTATGATTATTTTTCGTTTATCCTTTTGTATATCACACCCACCACTACTGAAGTAATAAAAACTATACAGCTAAAAAGCTCATCCGTGTTCACCTTGGATACACAGACAGACATAGAGGAGGCTTTACGGGGAAATCTTTCCAAAGAGAGTGAGTGACTGACGAGGATGTTGATGTTGATAAGTGGATGACAGCGCTTACCTTCGCTTATCATAAACTATGGTAGACACAACATCGTAACAACTTCTGTCAGTCTGCTGGCGCCTCTGTGCCTACCATCCAAAGCATGTCCACAGTTCATTTGGAAGCTGTGGTGTTGTAAAAAAAGAAAAGGCATCTGATGTTTTTTGCTCGTTAGGCTGATGATCAGTTCAATCAGTGCACTGGTATACCGTCCTCACTGCAGCCGCAGTGGTCTCAGCACTCTGTTTCGGCATCTGTGGTGTGTCTCCATTTAATCGATTGATCATCATCAGCAGCAGCAGACACTGCACAGCTTCGGTTCGGTACAAAACACAGTTGGGGTGCACACTGCATCGGCGACGGTGGTGGTGGTCGAGAATTGATTAGCCCGCTACCGTTTCACTGAATGGCTGAATCGATCGAACTGTCAATGATCACCAGTCGACTGCTGCTGATTACAATGGACTACACTGTGCCAGCGGTGGATCTTGGCTTGTGCACCCTATTTGTCAGAAAAACAATGTCGTGGAGGAGAAAGAGGAGGAGATCAATGCAGACGCCACTGATAAAGAACTGCAAAAGCATCACCAGCAGCAGCAGCATCACTACCACCACACCTGCCGACCAAGGCATTTCCCGTACCTTACGACTGCCACGGGGAGGAAATTGGAAAAGGCCTGTTCACTCATTTCACTTCTCTATTTCACCTACCGACTTGCCCTACTCAATTTGAGGCAGCGCGAACACTTCACTTCACTTAAAAGCCATCTAATTTGATACCCCCATCTCACCTGCCCACTTACTCACTCGGCACACACACGATCCAGCCACTTTGCCAGCCTGTCAGCCAGCGAAGCACACACACACTAAAGGAATTGCAATTGAGCACTGGAGGAGCCAATTACCGGCTTACGAAGGCGAAAAGGGAAGAGAAGACTTTTCAGCGGTGAAAGAGAAGAAAGAAGTCCCTGGTGAATTCGCTGCTGCTCCTGCTACAGCCCTTCCTTTTCAGCACACTACAGCAGCACATTACAGCACTGTCTCGGACAGCTGAAACACAAGCAGCAGCAGCAGCAACCGGAGCACTCTTTGTCTGTAGAGTTCAGTGTTTCGGGTGCTGGTGGTGCCGGAGCGGACCGCCGCTACTACCAACGTCGCCCGACACACTCACTCACACACACTTGCACTCGCACCCGCACACTGTCTTGTAGTGTGAGTGAATGAGTGAGTGTGTGCCGCACCTCACTTGAACTGAGAACGGATCTTTCGCTTTCTCTCTTTCTCTCTCATTCAGTTGGCGACGAATCCATCATCGGGCACTGTAAAACACACGCACACTAACAACACACACACACACACATCCCCTGTCCGTGTTTCTGCTCACAACTTTCTCTTGACAACTGCTGATGCTGCTTCCGCACAGGCAGAATAATATAACGCGCATCCTCGTGATCATTATCGTCACCATTACCCACTGCTCATCATTGCCATCATCATCACTACTACCATTTTTTTTCTTGAATTTTATCACTGCAATTCAAACACCTTTACCACCTCCATCACCATTTCATCATAAATTCTTCTGATATTCTTAATTATTGCTCACGCCTGCAAACAGTTAAAATTACCCTTGTTCTCAAAGTGCATAAAACTAAAGGTTTTAACTATCGACCAAGATGGCTCAAAGCTATGCGGCCAGCGTTGAGATTCACCGTCTGAAGAAGGACGGCACACTGGATGAAGGTGCACCGAAGGTGTGCTTCAAGGTAAGAATGACTGAAAGTGCTCCCCTGTGGGTTCGCTTCTGGGCAAAACATTTTGCTGCATCTTTTTTGTTCTGCACATTTTTCCTTCTTTCTTCTTTTCTTGCTTTTCTGTTTGCCAGTCAGTTTTTTCGTTTGTCCACTTGCTCGTTTAGTGGCTATTCCTTTTCTAATATTGCTAATTTGGTTTTCTAACCTATTCATTTCCAACTGCTTATTTAAGCGAGATGGTCTTCGCTTCGAGTGCGAGCACACACTGAAACTGCTCGTCGACACGCACTATGAGTTTGTGGTGAACGTCCGACCGCCAATGTCCATACAGTGAGTGAGAGGGCGTTAGCAGTGCAGACAGATTGGCTGACTTAAGCACTAATTATTCTTCACCCGAATCAGTTCTGCCACCGTCAACGGCACCTCAGTGACCATCGTCGACCTGTCTGATCCGAAGAAGAGCCAGGCGCACAACAGCGGCGGTTGTGGTGGCGGTTGCGGTAGTACCTACTCCTTCAAGTGGGACACCACCAATTTGGAGCCAGATAAACGGAAAAAGCGAACTCCGGTAATGCTACTTCTGTTACATTTTTTCATTTGCTAACTCATCTGCCTTCTTTTCTTTTAGTTGACCCTAGACCTGCACTTTCAGGGTAACCTGAATATGATCATGGCTCTGCAGGTGAAGCTGTACAAGCTGGAGGACGAGGAGCACCTCACCTGGGGCAACACCCTGGGGCGGGTGGACTTTGAGTACGAGTTGAAGGCAGGTCAACGGGAGATGAAGCACCTCGTGACGACCTTTCACTGAGCAGTGATGAGACTGTCTTCAACATAGAACGCCCTCATCAACACTGTTCAGCTTTCCAAATATTCTTCGAACTTAATCAGTTCTGCGCACATTCACAGCACACAGGCATACAAGTTCTCAGCACAGCAGGCACTCCAAAGAGAAAGATCATCGTAGTTGATAAACTCGCAGCTGTTTTCACAACGCCCCTTGTTCCTCTCTTTCCTCTTTCTCATCCTCCTCTAACCCTATCTTTTTTTGTTGACTTTTCTGTCGGTCTGGAACCGGTCAGAAGGCATCACAGGGCAACACGAGTTTGCTCGTTTTTGGCTTCTTTTGTTGTTTTTATTTTTATCTATTACCCCCTCCTCACTTATACCTGCTTTCTTCTCCTTTACTCCTTGCATGCTTTCCCTCTACCAAAACTTTCGAAGTGATACAGCTTCTTTTTCCCCTTCACCCTCCCTTTACTGTCATTCTTCAGTTGTTAAGCTGGAAACTGAAGTTTCTCTAATTAAGCGGTAATGATGTGTATCTCCTGCTCAACGGCCACTACTGCAACGAAAAACAAACAAACAAAACGCCCATCACGTTGCCAAGAGGGAAACCTTGCTTAAAATACCACCAAATTCTGTTTTTGTTCCACCATTTTGTACGACTACTCTTCCTGCCGACTCTTCTCTTTTTTGTCCACCACTGAGGAGATAACAAACACACACACACAGACAAACACTACCATCACAATCACTGACCAACTCCCTCCGTTTTCCTTCTGTTTTTGGTCTTTCTGTTCATTCTACCTATCCTCTCCTTTTTCTTCTTGCGCCACAGCAATCCTCCCCTTTCCGCTTCTGCGTTCTCTCTCAAGCGAATCATCCTCCTCTTCTTAATCCTATTCATTGCATTACCTCACATTTCACTCCCACTCAATCACCATCTTCTTTTGTTTTTATGTTATTATACTTTGTAAATGTTCATCACCAACCTAACTGACCTTCTTCTTTCACCTTCTTTCCCTTTTTTCTTCTTCACTTTACTCTTGAAAGTCTTTCTCTTCTCTTGTTGTTACCATACTATTCCATTGTTGCTGATCATGTCAGGACTGTATTAGACGCTTTATACTACAATGGGGTGGTGGTGGCCATGATGTGTCCACCAATAACAACAACATCTTTCCCCCCTGTAAAATGTTTGTTTCTGACAACAGCAGTGGCATTTATTTCCCGCGCTAGCCTCCAGGCTCTTCTTTTTCTTCTGCTTCGTTAGCGGCGCCAGGCGTCCAAAGTTGTCGCCTCATTAGCTGCGGCGGCGCCTGAAGAGAAAGAGATTTTTCTTTTTCTCTTAAATGAGGCATCATCTCAGATTACAGGAATGGTAGAGAGATCTTTGGCTGTTTCCTCCTAATTATTACCGGGATTCTCTCTTCTGGAGAGGGAATTTCGCTCCTTCCCTTCTGTGGACGGCTCATCGGAGGGGGCTGCAGCCCTTTTGGGTGCCATCTGGCTCCGCCTGCGCCCACCGATCGGCGACGAAGTCGACAAAACTGGTGTGTGAGTGTGTGCCATGCGTGTCGCCGACTGCTGTACAGCAGCCAAAGTGAATCCTCCTCCTCCTTCTCCAGTTCACTGTTGGGCACTCTCCTCTTCTCAGCAGCAGCAGCGACAGCAGATCTATCCCCTCACAACTTCCACCACTACTACTACTTTCTCCGACAACACTCAAAAGAGAGAAGAGAAGAGGATCCTCGCGTAAAAGTGTAAACAAGTGACGGAGGAGACGTGACTGACTGAGGGAGAAAGAAGGAGAAAGAGAAAGAAAGGGAGCCTCGAGGACACACATACAGACAGACAGAAAACGAGTGCTCCAGCAGCAGCAGCAG
>JAALOO010002359.1_pt1 | contig 10529 bp, 5 predicted proteins | sample 7257641 | NCBI WGS metagenome assembly JAALOO01 (sample SAMN14085613, study PRJNA598686) | mite metagenome | biome: ENVO:01001000; feature: ENVO:01001002; material: ENVO:01001226; isolation source: single female mite from University of Michigan culture on fish food culture... ... | reverse complement strand
TGTAGGAGAAGAGCATCTCAAACATCCTCGAGTTGATCTGCTGGCCGGTGACCAGATGGAAGCAGCTCTGAGTGGCCACACTTCGGTGATTGTCCTCCATGCGGTTCACCTTGAGGTGGTCGGCCAAACTGAACCCCTTTCTACTTCCGCCCGCTGATTGTCCCATCTTCAGCGCCAGCTGCACCGCCTGTCGGTGCATCCGCCCACTCTGGTAGAGAATCCTGGAGCTCTGCCAGGTGACGTAGAGGAGAAGGAGAAGAAACTCGGCGCCGATAAAGTTGAGACACTGCGCCAGCAGCTTCTCCTCAATCACCACAAAGAAAAGAATGAAGGCAAAGTAGCAGATCTCCACGGTGAAGAAGGCAAAGTACACGGTGAGGTACTTGCTCCAGAAACGGTGGTGACCGCCTATCTCATTAAAAAATTCTACCATCTGCAGGTGCAACTGCCCGAAAGTGGCCCACAGCTCGGCAAAAGTCTTTCGTCGGTAGTCGGTTTTTCTTCGCTTTTTCCTTCTCACCTCGGCGGCCAACTTCTGCAGGGCGGCCGTCTTGAAGCGCAGTTTAATGCGCAGGTAGCGGGTGGTGGTGACGCAGAAGTACAGTATCATGAGGATGTTGCTGAACTGAACGTAGAAGATGAAGAGCCCGGTGATGACCAGAAGAAGGTAGTCGTGAAAACTTCCTCTCCACTCCTGAAAGAGGCACCAGAAAAGGAGAGTGCTGATGAAAAGCGTGGTGTTCAGCACTGTGACAGCCAGAAAAATGAGCACCTTCTTTCGGTAGGCGTAAATAGCAGTGGACTCCTCCGCCGGCAACGGTTTGCCGTTTTCAATAATCTGCACGCCTTTCTTTTTTCCACCACCATTGTTTTTTGTGTCCACAAAAAGGAACATGACATACTTGCGCTCAAGTGTCCGGTCAAAGAGCAGATTGCCGTAGATGAAGGTCGGGATGATCATCGAAAGGAAGACCATGACGTCGCCCAGTTTCCACACCACCTGCGGCATGATTCGGTGGGAGAAGAGCTCGGGCATAGCCTGTGCCTGGTACTGCCAGCCATTCCGCTGGAAAACGAACACAGAATCGACGACGATGAAGAGCAGTGTGAGCAGGGGCAGAAGGTAGCTGAGGTGGACACCACTGTTTTCAGGTACTTCTTGACCTTCCTTACTGAATCGGATCTCATTGAGAAGCTGTTCTTTGCTTACTCCATAAATGGTCGCATCTTTGACGGGGTCCAAATCGAGGTACAACAGGCGAAAGTGGCTCAGCAATGCGCTCAGTGTGCTTCGAAGCAGCTTTCTGAAGGAAAAGTGTGATAGGAAAATCATTTTTTCTTTTTCAAAATAATCAATTTTATTCAAACAATTTTTAATGTTTTGTAAAAAAAGTGAATCAAATCAAGTTGACATGGCTATAGGTTTTTTGTGGTACAATCGAAATCACAAGTTGTTAGTATTGTGTAAACTAATGATTTGAATTGTGAATAACAAATCTTGAAGTCGTTAAACGCTGATCTTATGACAATTTAATGCAAAATAAAATTACACTTCAAGTCAAAATTGATTTTTGTAAAATTTATTGGCACACAGCGGTTTTTAATTGCCAAATCTCCGTTTTCTTTCAGTATTTTCCAGTCGTTTATAACACGGGTAATTTTTTTCATAATAAAAGAGCACAAGTGTTTCAGTAATCTGTAACAAGTTTGAATAATCGAGCTAAACGACGGTGACTTTTGCTTGCGAATTAATCATGTTCCAAGAACATGTGTCATTTTTGAAAACACAGATTTCACAAGTACAAATGTACAAAATAGTTCACAAAAGCAAAAGAGTGACAAGTTGGTGCATTTGCCAGACTACCTTTTAGGTAAGCTAAAAATCGTTCAGAGGTAACCACAGGTAAGTTTTATGATAATACAAAGAGAGGGAGAAAGAGTGCATAACAAAAAGCCAAAACAAAAGCGCCGCTGCAGAGCACAGCTGAGCAAAAACAGCTGTGCTTGTAACTGTACTTCAAGTGGCTTCAATGAGCTGTGTGCGTGCTTTTGTCCTCGTCTCCTTCTTCGCCTACGGATTGGCTCTAGCGCCTGCCAGGAAGGGCTTATCCTTGAGCTCGGCCAGCTTCGGTCGAGGGCCCGGCGCTCGGGCGCAGGTCTCCTTCACAAAGTCGCGCCCCGGCCCCTCGGGCAGGTTGGCCAGTTCAATGTGGGCGATCTTCTTCTGGCGTGGCTTCTTCCTCATGTCACTGACGGCGGCGTAGAGGAGAAAGCCCAGTGAGTAGACGTCGACGGGCGGCGGGTCGAAGGTCTCCTCGAGGTAGCACTCCGCGGGCAGGTACTCCCTGCGGCGGTCCACCTTGGCCAGCTTGAAGAAGGTCTCCGTGTCGGCGTTGAAGTAGTGCTCCGCGTAGCCCAGACCGCCGATCTTCACCTGCTGGGGGTCGGTCTTCGAGAAGAGGACGCTCTCGCTGCGCAGGTTGAGGTGGGCGATGGCGCGGGTGTGCATGAACTCGAGGCCGGCCAGTACCTGGAGGAGGACGGAGGGCAGCTGCGCCTCCGCCATCTTGGCGGTCTTCACCAGCGCGTCCAGACTGGCGGTGGAGACCTCCTCCATGAAGCAGTACGACTTGCTGGGCGAGATGAAGAAGTGGTGCAGGGCGATGAAGGCGGCGTGTCTGGGCTGGGCCGGGCCGGCTGATGCCGGAGCAGCTCCGGTGCCCGGTCCGCCGTCCATCAGGTATCGCTGGACCTTGCTGCAGGCGGGCAGGTTGGCGCGGTACTTGCTGTGGCGTTCGCTGAGCACCACCACCTTGAGGATGCACTCGCCCCGTGGACAGCTGGCGCGGTAGATGATGTACTCGCGACTGGAGGCGAGCGCCACCTTCTTCACCTGAATGCCCAGCCGGCGGAGGCCGTCCTCGTCGACGATGGTCGGCGTGTCGGGGAAGCGCTTGAACTCCACCAGCTCCCGCTTTAGAAACTGCCGACGGTCCTCTTCGTTCTCCTCGTCGAGCATCCCCTTGGAGAGGGCCTCCTCCAGGCGGGCCACCTCATTGTTGAAGGCCTCCCGACGCGCCTCGATCTGCGCCTTGTGGAAGGCGGTAATGGAGACGATCTTCTGCTCCAGCTTGGCCGCCTTCTCCTTGATCATATTCTCAATGTCGGCGGCTGTCTTCTCCTCCAGGGCCTTCATCTTGGCGTTACAGTCCGCCCACAGTTGGTTGCACTTGGTCTTGAAGGCCTCGTCGATGGCGATCTTCTTGCGGGCGATCTCCGCCTCGATGCGCGTCTTGGAGATCTTCATCGTGTCGACGTGAAAGTGCTGCATCTGCTGGGCCCGGTCGGCCAGCTGCCCTTCGAACTTCTTGCGGCGTTCATCCTCCTCGGCGAGAAACTTCTTCAGCGCGTTCTCGTATTCGGCACTCTTGCGAAGGTCATCTCCCATTCTCTTTCAATTTGTGGCAACTGTGACAAGGGTTGTTTTGGCTCGTCAGCAAATGGTTGGTGGTGAATTCAGAGTGAGATCATCTCTACTGTTGGCTGCTGGTAATAATATCACTTGGCATTTGTAGAACTTTATCAGCAGTTCGAACTTTTCAAAAAAATTGAAACTGAATCTTTGAACGGACAAGTGAGCTGAACTGAATCTTCGGTTCTGATTGGCTCAAATTCTGGATCTCGCTCACCTGCTTTTTGTTCCATTCGTGAGCATGCGCAAATGAGGATCCTCCTGGAGAACAGCAGAACAGCAACAAAAGAAGCCGACACCGGTTCTATTTCTCTCACTCTCCGCCAAATTCTTCCCGAATCATCATCAACAAATCTTCCTCATCATCATCTAGACTTCCATTTAACCAAGAATCTTTTTTCTTGAAGATGTTTCTTCAGTTTCCGAACAATCGGGCTCCAAAGAACGGTGACGCTTTCAAAATGCCACTTTGGAGTGCTCAATCAACGTCCAAAGCAGCGTTCGGTCAAACGGCCCTCTTCCAGCCATCATTTGTCAATCCGAGTACAACTCACCCCAGCCATGCAGTAAACAAGACTACTGAAAAGAACAGCAAGTATCTCAACAGCACAAAGGCTTTTGGGGAAAATTACTTTGATGCGCTGGATATACAGAGTCAGTCGGACGAAGCTCCTAAAAATGGTAATACTTCATTTAGTGCACTATTCATATTCGCTAAACTAATGGTTAATTTTAGACAAACCGCCCAAGGTGGACAATCTTTCTAAACTTGAGGAAGATCTAAAGACATTTACCAAAGAGCTTTACAAGCCAAAAAAGCGCAAAGATGATGATCTTTTTGAAAAGGTGGAAATTCTTGAAGAAGAAAAGTTGGAAATGATTAAAGAAAATGATGCTCTTAAGGCTGAAAACGAAAAGCTACAAGTTAGCCTGAACATGCAGAAGATTCACTGTGAAAGTGTTTACAAAGAACTTGAAAGTGTTCATGACACTTTGTCGTCTAACCAAGCTCAACTAGACTCATTCAAAGATGCTCATAACGAGTTTGAAACTTTTAAACGAAAATATCCGCTTCAGCAAACTGAGCTTCGAAATAAGGTCAAGCAAAAGATAGAGAACCTACAATCAGAAAAGGTCGCTTGTCAAATCATGAATCAACGACTGGAGGGAACAAACCAAGAGATGAAGCTATCAATTAAAGGCCTGGAAGGCTCAAACTTGGAGCTTAAATCAACGATTGAAGGTCTAGAAGATGCGAACCAAGAGTTGAAGGCAAAGATTAAAGGCGTTGAAAGTGTCAATCAGGAGATGAAGTTGGCGATTAAAGGCCTAGAAGGTGCGAAACAGGAGATGAAAACAAAGGTTGAAGGCCTGGAAGGAGCAAACCTGGAGATGGGCTTAGAGATTGAAAACCTAGAAGAAGCAAACAAGGCATTGAAGTTGAAGATTGAAGGCCTGGAAAGTGCAAACAATGATTCGAAATCAAAGATGGAAGAGCTGGAAAGTGCAAACCATGAGCTAAATTCAACGATCGAAAGCCTGAAAAACGCAAACGAGGAGTCGAAATCAAAGATTGAAGGCCTGGAAGGCTCAAACTTGGAGCTTAAATCAACGATTGAAGGTCTAGAAGATGCGAACAAGAAAATGAAATCAGAGATTGAAAACTTGGAAGGTGAAAACCTAAAGTTGAAATCTGCTAATGTTGATCTTGAAGAAAAAGCTAATGCTGAACTTCCAGCTACTTGCAAAAGTCCTGTAAAAGGCATTCTCAAAAGTCCCGGCAAGAACGATGTGAAGACTAGTGGGGAAATGAATCCAGTCTCTCCCCGCAACAAGCGCAAACTTTTTATTGCTAGTGACAATGGACCTGGAAAGAGTGTCCGCTTCAATGAACAAAAATTGATTCGCTACGGAAAGAGTGATATCTCAAGCCAGCAAACTGGAAAAAGTGTTGATATGAGTTTCGTTAAAAAGTCGATCTCAGCTGAGCCAAAGCGAGTCTTGACTGTGGTCAACAAAATCCAAGACAAAAAGCCCGAAACGGTCTTTGATACTCTAGATGAGATGGACTGTTTCATGGATGACTTTTAATAACTTTTTCATACTTTTTCGACCATTACCCATTTTCACATTAGTACCTTTTCGACCTAATCCACAATTCCATACTCTTACTTTCATACTTTATCAACTTTATTATCCTTCAAAGTTAGAAACTTTGTGTTCATCAATCACACACTACTACCACATACTAATTTACTTACAATCCTACAACAATGTAGTGTTTACTCTTTTTTCTTCTCAATTAAAAGTTTCTAAAAACGACGACGACGTCTCCGTCTTACTTCTTCGAGGTGGATCGCTGCTTCTGCTTTCGACTGCTTGCCACCGTCTTGGTGCTCTTGTTGGACGTGCCCATCGCCTTCTTATTCTTCTTCTTCCTCCTGCTGCCTTTCTTCTTGCTTGAAGTGCTGGCCGGCGTCTTGGTCTTAGTCTGCCTCGACTGTTTGCTTCCTCTCGACTTGGTGCTCATCACACTGGCCCCAGCAGCAGCAGCAGCAGCAACTTTGCCTGATCCGCGAGCTGATCCCTTGCCCTTCTGTCGTCGCCTTGTCGACTTTTTGCCGCTCGTTCCACTTACCGAGACATTGCTGGTGGTGGCATTGGGTGCCGTTTTGTTGGAACCACCGCCCTGCGTCTTGCGCCGTCGTTTAGAAGAGCCAGACTTGGAGCCGCCGCCTTTGGCCGCTGCCGACCACTGAGAAGAGTTGTTGACCTTTGTTCCCTGTTTGGCGACGCTTGCTTGACTGGCTGCGGCTGCGTTCCCTTCCCCAGCAGTACCAGTGGACGCTCTTTTCGTGGACCCTCCTTTCGATCGGCCACCCTTGCAGCAGAAGAGGTAGGTAAAGACGAGCACGGTGGGAATGACGAAGAGCACCAGGAGGATGATCACCCCGAGGACGATGAACAGTCCAAGGGAGACCTCTGAACTGCCATGCTTGTCTGCTCCAGTTGGCGATGAGTCATTGGATGGCAGGGTGGTGGTGGTGGTGGGTGGTGGAACGGTGGGCATCGGCTGACCAGGACAGTGGATGAAGCTGCTTAGGGGGTGAGTCGCCACGGAGACGGAAAGACGGTCATCCACCGAGCTTGCTGCTGCTGTTGCAGTAGTTGTGGTGGTGAAGCTGCCGTTCAGTGCACTCAGCGGCAGAATGTGCACCCGATTCTCCTCAAAGAGGTACAGGCGCGTCTCATCGGCAAAACCGTTGAGGATGCTCCAGCTGACGGGAGAGCTGTCGGCGGTCTGCCTGCACTCCGTCTCCAGCACTCTGACCACCTTCTGATCATCATCGCTCTTACCCTTGCAGATGTAGTAGTACGGCGAGGCCTGGTTCACCCGGTAGGTCCCATTGGCGTCCTCCTTCTCGTCGAAGGTGTACTTGCACAGCCGCTGCTGGTGCTGGTCGTTGACCAACGAGTAGAAGGTCAACCGCTCGGCGGAGGAGATCCACCGCCCGTCCACTGGCCTCGCCCCGGTCAGGTTGATCAGCTGCTCCGGGTGCCCTGAACTGTTCCCACTAATGTCGTAGGCAATGCCCTTCTGCGGATTGGGCATGTACACCGTGTCACGGCCGCCGGTGATCTGCAGCGTGATCAGCTGGTCGGCCTTGAAGAAGTACTTGGCCATTGTCTGGTAGAGGAGAGGCCACTTCGTTTCCAAAGGTGCGCCCGCCTCGTTGCTGATGAAGAGCACCGGTATGGCGGTGTTGAGGGCACTGGGCGGCAAGGCGTGGGCGTAGTAGTCCTCGCTGGAGCGGGAGCTGATGCTAATCATCACAAAGGTAGGCGTAAGGCCGGCGGGCATCAGGCCCACCACCAGAAGATACCGCTTTCCGGACTGAATGTCCAGGCACATTTGCTGTGTTAGGGTTGAAGATGTTGATGAAAGCAGATGCTCAAATTCCTCAGTTCATGTTTACTTACCTGAGCTTCTGAACTGTTGTTTGAGTTTGTTCCATTGCCGTTGTCTTTGTCGTCCCTTGTGATCTCTGAAATGGCAAAGTGGTGGACAAAGGTAAGCAAAAGAAGAGCAACGAGAGGGCCTAGAAGAAATCGCATGTTTGGTTGCTTGTTTGCTGGGAATGATGATGATACCTTTGAAGCTCGAGTTTTAATGTAGACATTGACCATTGTTAAAAAGTTCTAATGTTTGAAGAAATAAAACTAGGATTTCTGTAGAGCAGCGGCATTTGGGAAAGTTATCTTGTTGTTTTGGCAAAGATCATAAGATCAGCTGGCTGATACTGTTATCAGCAGCTGCTGCTATTTTTACCGTTAAGTCGGTGTTGCTTTCTTGTTTATCTCACTTGCTCATTTGCGGTGAAGCCGTGACTTGCAATTTTTCACACTTGCATCACCTCATCATCTACTTCTGAAGATCATCACCACTGACATAAAGAATGGAACTCCCTCATGTTGGCGAGCAGTGTTCACTGAAGGAGTGCCGGAGACTAGGTAAGGCAACTTCACACTTTTGGAAAACATCTCAAAGTTGTTCCATTTTTTGTTAGACTACTTGCCAGTCAAGTGCACCGCCTGCAAACAGATCTTCTGCAGTGAGCACTTTCGCTTTGAAGCCCACCACTGTCCGGATGAGAAGTCGGATGGCCAGCAGGTGATTCATCACCGACAAGTGAACATCAAGTGTCCACTTTGCAATCGAGCAGTTCCATTAAGGGCAACTGAATCGCCGGACCACGCGGTAAACGAGCACATAACCCGAAACTGTTTTGTCGAAACGAAAGAGAAGGTCTTCTCGAACCAATGCTCAATGACTTCTTGCAAACGAAAAGAGCTGATGCCGTTGACTTGCGAGCGCTGTCGCCTGAATCACTGTCTGTCACATCGCCATCCCGCTGACCACCTCTGTGAGGGACGGAAGAAGGCGGTGGAACTGCCAAGAGCGGTCCCTCAACACACTCATTCCATTGCTTCCATCAACTTTGGTCGTTCATTCCAGGATGATCTCTCAGAAGAGGAGGCTTTGAAGGTGGCCATTGAGCGGTCCAAGCAAGAGGCCAAGAAGGCTCAAAAGAAACCCTCTAAATCACTGACTAAATCATGTAAGCTCAATTGAAGTGGACAACAACTGTAACATTGAAAAGGCCAAAGTACAATTTAAATTAACGACGCTAACAATAAATGGCCAGAGAATCAAACTGCCAAGGCCACCCTGCCTACATGGGCATGATAATCTGCGGCGAGACGCCGCCGCCATTTCTGCCGCCCATCTCCATGGCCACCATTGGCCCACCTGGTCGGCCGCCCATCGGCATGATCATCTCCGGACGCATGCCATCAGGACCCATCTGCATGGCCATCATCGGTCCTCCCGGAGCGCCGCCGCCCATGGGCATGATCATCTCAGGACGCATTCCATCAGGGCCCATCTGCATGGCCATCATTGGACCCTGAGGCTGCATGTAGGCAGGTGGCGGTGGAGGAGGTGGTGGTGGCGGTGCACCGTAGTACGGCGTAGGACCGTACTGATTTGGGTACGCTGTTGGAGAGAAGTGAAGCGAGTAAGAAATCACTGAAAGCACGTCTGGAGATTACCTGGAGCACCCGGGTAACCACCCTGGTATCCGGGGTGGGGAGGCTGTCCGTATTGATACTGCGGAAGGGGAGGCGCCGGTGGTGGTGGTGGAACAGGTGCTGGCGGTGGTGGAGGTGGCGGTGCTCGACGTCTCACCGGTCGAGCTGCAGAAGCAGCAGCAGCAGAAGCATTGCCAGTAGATTGCTTGGCCGGTGGTGCCGATGGGGCAGATGGTTTAGGGGACGAGTCGTTCTGCTGATCAGATGACCAGCAAGGACAGCAGCCCATTTCAGAGTGGCAGTCGAAAAGTAGTGAGTAATGGAAAAAGTTATGCAAAGCTGTTTATCATAAATTGAAGTGTTCGTTTTTTAGTGTGCAAAAAAGGAATTTAATTTTGAAACTTGGCGCAATTTTTGTAATCAGCGTTTCAAGTACTTTCTATCAGTTCACTTTGGCTACTATCTCTGGTTATCTCTTTCGGTTTGACGCCTCTCTGGCTGACAAATGCGTCCCCAGGTAGCGGTGAGGGCGTTATTGTAGCGGCACTTTATTTAAAAGTGCACCACTTTTTGATCATTTCATTTTTTGACAATCTGTTAAATTACGTTTTGAAAACAAGTGTAAGAAAAACTCCATCCAAAATGAAGCTGACCCTGTTTTTTCTGACTGCCCTGGTCTGTCTGGTCAACTGTACTTCCTCGTCCTCGTCTTCTTCCTCTTCATCTTATGTCGAGCTGCCCACCAACAATGGCCCTGAAAAGGAGTGCTTCGACCAGCTGCGCCTGCACGCCCGAGCCGACCTGATTCAGCAGTGTACCGACTTTGTGGCCACCAAGTGGAATCGACTGCACGAACGGGACAGCCTGATCGGTCGGTGCTGTGCCCTCTACGACCTGGTGAACTGTGTGCAGGCAGAGGCGAGCACCAGTGGCAGCTGCAGTGCCGATCAGCTGAGGGCGGTCAGTGGGTACCACCGAAAGACGGTGGACAGTCTCGAGGAGGGAGAGTGCAATCAGGTGCCCATCAACAAGCTGGCCGAACTATGTGTCATCTGAAGAAAATGTGGAGGCAATTTAAGAGGAATTTTTTCTGTTGATGTCAATAAAGTATACGATGTAATTTCTGGCATGTGTATTTGGGGGCGTTTGCTGGTTGATTTGGATGCATGTAAAAAAAGACTGCGTTTTAATTTTTGTCGTAGTTTAAACTGATAAGTTCTACAGATATGAGGAACCAATTGTAAACAGCTATCAGATTATAAGCAATCAGGAAGTAGCTGACACCAGGTGATAAAATATTTTTCAAGTTTCAATTTTGAAAAAGTTTTATTGACAAACAGTTTTGTTGGGAAACGGTGGTGGGAATGGCAATTGTACTAAGATCAGCCTAGATAAATCATCGATGTAGCATGAGAATAATCAGCAAACAACTTTGCAGATAAACAGAAAATGAACTGCTTGCTTG
>JAALOO010002358.1_pt1 | contig 10532 bp, 7 predicted proteins | sample 7257641 | NCBI WGS metagenome assembly JAALOO01 (sample SAMN14085613, study PRJNA598686) | mite metagenome | biome: ENVO:01001000; feature: ENVO:01001002; material: ENVO:01001226; isolation source: single female mite from University of Michigan culture on fish food culture... ... | reverse complement strand
AGAGAGAGAGAGAGAGAGAGAGAGAGAAAGAGAGAGAGAAAGAGAGAGAGAGAGAAAGAGAGAGAGAGAGTCTCATTGTGGCGCCCATCTCAGTGGTACTGCATGCAGAAGACTGTCAGACGGCACTGACAGCTGCTGCACCTCAATGGCGCCTGCAGATGCTGAAGCTGCAGCATCACTGATTCGCTTGCTCAGCTGGCGCCATCCACAGTGCTTGAAAGCAATGCTGGAAAGCAGTGCCCGCAAGCAGAGACAAAGACCAAGTGAACTCCACGCTCACTTTGCTTCACCAGTCTACAGAAGTTGTCAAATGCTATTCAGTTTATCTGTGTTTGATATGATCATCAACTGATCAGAAGTAAATACAAAAGCCAGATAGAATTGCTCATTTAAAAGTAAGTTTTTCAAATTGAAATTTTAATTTTCGCTGTTTCAAAGTTTTAACTTTAAAATTAAATATGACAAGTTTTTTGTCGTAGTAAGTAAATTAAAAAACTATTGGTAGTGTAATGGTTCAGTAATAATTCAATTTGTCGCTTATAAGCAAGTATTAAAAAAGACAAAGATAAAAAACTGAAAAGATACACAAATGTAAGCACCAGATGGGCAAACAGTTAGAAAACAAACATAGACGAGATATAAAGGTTAAGGTCATGAGGTCGGCGTCTGCCCTTCGCGCTCTGCTGCCCACTGTTTAACTTTAGTTATCTAACACAAAACAAGATTGCTACACAATCAATTTAAAAAAACTTTAACACAAACAGCAAATTTTTTAATTTTTAAAATATTTATGTTAAACATTAAAATTCAAATTATTCGTTTGAATGATGGTAAAGAATAAAATCAAAACTTTTGAAAAAAATCAAACTTAACGATGTAGCGCCATCTACGGCATTTAGTGATAACTATTTTTTAAAACTTGACTTGTTGCACAAAAACGAATTTGTTTTGTGAGAAACAAGTTTCATAACAAACTTTTAAAGTTAAAGCTAAACTGAATAAATTTTGCATTTATTTACAAATAAAATGAATCTAAATTTATCCAAGTAAATCTATATGTGTTGTCTAAATGTGTTGCAACAAAATATTCTTTTTTTGTTAAAAATGTTCCAAAAATGTTTTCATTAAAAAATGTTTTAAACTTACCATTTTGAAAACCAATGAATAACTTCAAAAATTGTTCTGTTAATAAAAAATAAAACAAAAATTAAATTATGAATTTAATTTTCAAAACAACAAAACTGTCATTTTTTCAATATCAAAGCAACGTTTGCAGAAAAACCAGCAAAAAATAAAATTATCAGTAGAAGCACTCGGCCGTCCGGTCAATATATAACATTGTAACTATCGTTTATTATTAATCAACATTAACCCAGTACATGTAAAGATAAACTTACTATAGCATAACTTGTAGTAAAACTACAGTGTGACCACAAATTGCCCTTAGTAACACATGGTATAAATGAACTATTCTAACAGTTTATTATCTAAAGACTTCAGACAATCTAATTTTTCTTTTTTCTCTTTTTGTCTCCAACGTTTTTTAGTCTGTTTGAATAAAACATTTTTTGTTACATTTAATAAAAAATTTTAACGCATTTTTATTGTCTTTTTTAGAAAAAAACAAAAGATTTTACAGCAAAAAAAGTATTAAACAGAATGCATCACTTTCCGTTGACAACACAACAATTGTATAGCACAATATAAAATTTCATTAGTGCTAGCATAATTTGCATATGTTGACATGCTTTCAAAATACTTTTAATAAAATCGAATGTAACTGATTATCTTGTTACGTTAGCTAAACAAGTTTGCTTCTTTAAAACTATTCTTCTTTTCAACTTAATTTAATTTATTATTTTGTACAGTTTTGAGCTTTCAAGTAAACTCTAATAAATGATTTGACTAATAATAAAGTTTTTCAAAAGGAAAGAATTTAAAAGTGCAACATTTCCTGATCAAAAACATTTATTTTATTATAGGCTTGACTCAATGATAGCAACAAGAATGGATAAAGCCCTTATTAGAGTGATCATCTTAACCAGTATTTTTGTCAAACGCAAACACCTTTCCTCAATGCTTTTTTGTTGCAAGATTACAAAAAAGTGCCATCCCACTAACCAGGAAAAGTAGACTAAGACGCGCCCCTTTTTACACCAGGTTTCTTGCTCAAAATTATATGCAAAAGTTACAAAAATTAATATTTTAACTAGTACTGAAGGTCAAATAACTAACAAATGACTCAAAAAACAGCGTCTTAAAATTTTAATGTTAAAAATGTAACAATAATAAATAAGATACGATTAGAGTGCAGATTTTACATATTTGATAAGTTTTTTGTACTTAATGATTTTTTCTAAAATCAAATTTATTGGACAAATTATCCAAAACTAATAAAAACATTAAAACTTTTTTCTAAACTATTTTATTTTCATTTGTTTTCTACTTCTAAAATCTTCAAGTTCTAAGCTAGCAAAATGTACAAGTTTATCTTGTTAAAATGTCTGTTGCGTGTAAAAATCAAAGTAAAAACGACCAAAGTTTAAAAATTTTATCAGTTCTAAAATTTATTTGAACACTGAAGATGGAACATTGCCAAGCGTAACATTAAAAAAATATATGAAAAAATATTGTTAAAAAGGTCGTTTTAAATAAAAATCTACGTGTCGCAGTTTTTTGTGCAGAACTTAACGGTTTCCAAGAAATCGGGCTTAAAACTTGACATTTTCTATATTTTTTACATTGTGTTTTAAGCAAAAACAATTGATATAATCAAAACGTACAACAATAAAAACAAAATACTGCAGTGGCAGTGAAGAGTATTTAACAAAAAAGTCAACTTTGAGGCCCAATTTCACGGAAACCCTTGAGTTGCGCACTAAAAACTGCAAAACGCAGATTTTTATTCAAAGCTACTTTTCTAAAAGTAATTTTTTGTATTTTTTAAATTTTATGCTCGGCAATGCTCCCTTGTGAGATTTCTATTTAAAAAATCCTTTGTTTATAATTTAAATTTTGGTATTTTAAAGCTTAATTTGTTAACAAATATAAAAAATATTGCTGTTAGTCATTTTTGATCATAAACTTGCAAAAATACTTTTAAATGTTTTATAAAAATCATGCTTTTTTAACATGATTTTGGCATTTTAAAACTGAAACTTTGAAAAATAAGGTTTTTAAAACTATGTATCGTTTCTTTAGCCTACAACTGAAGACTACTGAAAAAGACCACATATTCAAAAACACGTCAAAAGCCGTCTTTTTGCAAACTCGTCAACCTCGACGAGCCGCCAAGACGTGCACTTTTCTGACACTATAAACCTTCACGAGCAATGCGCACGTAAAACTGTTAATCTCAAACTGAATGCGCCTTTGATGAAGTTTTGTTTTGACTTCATCAATACTCTGGAATTGTGTTCCAATTGCCCTAATTTTATGAAAAATTCTAGTCAAATTATCAACAAAATTTAACTCTAACTAATCTAGCAATGATTCTTTATTTACCTGACTTTTTAATGTTATTGAATATTAAGCGGCTCTAAGATGTGCTAAATTTTAATCTTTGAGTTTTCACTCTATATTTTAAACCTAAAAAATGACGATTTTGATTTTGATTTATGTATATGCCTTTTTTAGAAATCTAAAAAAATAAAAATGCTCCATTTTAGGTAGAAAAAGAAAGTAGAGGACTGGGACTAATGTCTACGTGACTAGACTTTACTGCCGTAACCAGACACAACTAGAAATCACAAGAGTGACTACTCGTTGGTAGAACTGGTAGGGAGGGGCCGCAGGCAAAGACGACAGAGGACAAAGAGGGGAAAGAAGGGGAGCATAAAGATGCCAGCAAAAGCAGACAAGTCAATCAAGGCGCAATATCTCAAATTGATTCTAATCTAAACTTCTTTTCCCTTTTTCAGACTAAACACAATGCAACCAGTGCGGGAGAAATGAAACGAAATAACACTCACCATCAAGATTGTCCTTGAAGCCAGTTTACCAAGAGTTTTTGACGAATGACTTGAACGTTGAAAAAATGGAGAAAGTGCTAGGTTTGCAAAGCATCAAAAGAAAATTTGGATTTTTTCAAGCTGATTTGTTCACTTTTAGACTGGTGATGGTTAGCTGGAGAATGAAGTAAACGTAGGCATTAGTTTGAGTAATTAAAAAGGCACCTTTGCACTATCACTTACCACATTGTTGAATTTGCAGCAGTGCACCAAAAATGCGCCACTGCAGCGCCCACCAGGGCGCACAGTCGCTCTCATTTGTGAGCAAGTACGGAAGGAAGAACTGCTTCACTTTAGGTGAGTCACAAGGAAGGGCACAGACGGTGATTAATTAACAGCTCAATTGGGGGCAATTGGAAACACTGAACGTTGAACTTGAACTTGACATGGTTCAAGAATGGTGCTGTCGTGGTATTTCGCAAAGAATAGCTGCTGGAAAGCAGCTCGTTGGTTTTTTGCGACGCCATTTAGTAATATGTCTGAGGGAGACCACTATTGCCATACGCGGATATATAGGGAGACGATGTTGGCTGATGGATACTGCAACTGTGGCGTCAGTGACGGCCTCAAGACTGCTCACAGACGGGGTTACTCAGTCAGTGGTGCCACAATCGACGACGACGACGGCCACCACCACCACCACCGCCATTGCCACCAGCAGCAGAAGCAGCAGCAACAGCGGCGGCAATATCTGACGAGGTACGAGGCAGTTCGGAACAGTGTGTACAGCGTGCAGTGTCTGGAGGTGCCTCTTCGCCTCTTTCTTACTGCTGCTGCAGAGGCAGACAAAAGAGGCGCCAGGCGGTTAGGAGGCGGATGACAGAGGCCTATCGAGGCAGAGAGAGAGAGAGGCAGTGCCGAACTCGGTGCCACTGGCACACTGTTGCTGCTATAGTCATCTCGGCTCAGGTGGTGGTCAGTGCAGTGCTCGGAACACCTGCCCACTTGCCCAGGAAACAATGGCTGCCGACCGGAAACAGTGAGAGTGGTCGGTGACTCAGTGGTCGGCAAGGGTCGATTGCAGGAATGCAGGTATTCCATTGCCAGGCACTTCGGAAAGAGCACTTGCTTATTGCAGTCAAGGATTGCTGAGCACTGCCGGCAATGTCCACGCAGGAAGTAGGGGTTGTCATGTTGAGATGATGCGTCAGTTTGAGAAGTGGAAGGGTGCAGTGAGTCAATCAATTTAAAAGCAAGGTTGTAGAATCATGGCAGTCGATCAGACTGAAGTGAATGAATTGAACGGCAAATTGTGGCACAAAATTAAAAGAATCCACAATTGTAAACAGAATCATTGAGTAATCAATTGTAAAAACAGGTATATTTTGAAGCAGGTGAGCAGGTAGAAAGAAGTGATCCATCAATGAGTTTGCCTGCTGAAATGTATCGCATAGCTTCAATGACAACAATGAAATCTGGAAAAGATAAAAAGTTTTAGTATAAATGTCAATAAGTAGATGATATAGTTTTGTAAAATAATAACAAATAAATCATATTACATGTATTTAGAGAATAATGTAATTTTATTTAGCTTCATCACTTAAAGGCAAATGTTGACATCATTACTTACTTGTCGGTAAATAGGCCAAGGTCAAGGTCAGCCAAAACAAAAAACAAAAAAATATATGTGTGTCATATTGAATGGCGCCCATGTCAAGGTGAGCACAGCGACAATAGGTTACTGAGGTAGTTTTGGTAGTGTGATTGTTAGAGGTAGTTTTGGTGTGCAGTGGACAGTGGTCACAGATGTCAAACACAAAAGAAGCTGTCTCAGAGTTAGTTTGGTTAGTTTGCAGTAGTTCTCCGGCAGGAATGTGTGTTGGCAGGCAGTGTAGTGTAGTCAGTCAGCAGTGACAGCGGTGTCAGCGACGAGGAAGGATCTGCAGACGCTCCTCGTGGCAGCTTGTGATGAGGCGACTCTGTGTACATTTTCTTTTTGTTGCTTCCCAGCATCGTCTGCCAGACGCCCAGTCGACGACGACGACCACTACGGCACTGGGACGCGTCACCGGCGGCTAGCACGTCCTCCTTTGACTTTGATCTTGATGCTCTCTCTCTCTTTCTTTCTGCCTGTCTCACTCGCCTATCAATCGGTGGCATCGACCAGAACAGGTGTAGATAGGATAGGCAGTGGACTGCTTCAGCGGACAGCCAGCCAACCAGTCAGCAAGTCAGCCTGCTTGCCTGGCTGCTGATGCTCACTCCTAATTATTATCGCAATGGATGATGATGATGACCCTGCGGATGGTAGAGGAAACGGAGAGGGAAGGCAGAGAAGTGCTGGCACGGCAGTCCTTGGAGCAAATCATCGCACCCTCTCGTCGACTGCTGTACGCGCCAAGATAATTGAAGAGAGCAGTGCTCTGGAAATTATTTGAACGATTTCATGTACAGTGCTGCTGCTGCTGCTGAGTGGTGCTGGTTGTGATGGTGGTAGTTGGTGGTCGTGGTAGTTGCACTGTCTGAAGAGTTCAAGTAAGATACTGCCTTTTGGCGGTAGTCGTTTGTCACACTGATGGGCGACTTGTGGTTTACATCCAAAGTGAGAAGGCGTCAGGGTGAGAGATTGAGAAAGAGCAGAAAGTGTGGACATGATGCTCCCCTGGAGACTGTAGTGAATGATTGCTGCTGCCTACAGTACTGCTTCTGCCGATGGATCACTGTGATCACGCCGCTGGTACGTGTGGATTGCGCGCATTCGACTGCTGCTGCTGCTCGTGTGCGCACTTTTCAGTTCTTTCACTCTCTCAATTTGTTCGCCTTTGTCTGCAGCACACCTCGGCCATCGTACCAGCCGGCAGCATGGCAGCCAAAGTCAGTGCTGTCTGCAGTTCAGATAGTGCTGGCCACAGTGCCCACCTTGAAGTGGCTTGAATGCTGCTGCTGCTGTCGCTCGCAACGCCTTCTTCTTCGCACTGACGCTTGCTGGTAGAGGCTGAAGATCGACAATCAACTGGCTGTCGGCTGGTGCTGCCTCCTTCTACCATTACCACCACCACCAGCAGCACTTTCAGTACCGCCATCATTACTGCTTTCACCATGCTTCTTTGAGTGAAACGTTTTTTGACAAAGCTGAAGTTTCCTGCTGGTTTTTTGCTGCCATCCATGTGCTTTTCAGTAGAAAGAGTGACCGTTGATTTATCCTGCAAGATCTGCTCTCCAATCATCGCCTTCCAAATGCTCCCTTGAAAAAGGTTGAAAAAAGTTAAAAAGGTTAGAAACATGCAATAAAAAGTTTCTGAGTGAATGCAGTAATGATGGCGTGCTGAAAATCCTAGACTAGTTCTAATGAATAAAATAGAATTACTACTCAAATATTGATTCACTGAGCGTTGTGTGAGTTCACTTTATCTAACACTCGGGGTTGAGCATTCAGCATAGCACTAAAAACTGTCGCCGTGAAATGAGATAGGAGTGCAGCCTCCATTATAGCAAAAAGAGACGTTCAAGAGGAGTCAATGGCACTAGTTCACGGTACGTGTACAGCTCCAAACTATATTAAAAAAAGAAAAGTCAAGTGTAGTGGAAGGAGGGCTTGCAAGGCCAGGCAGTTTTTGCCAGACAGACAGTTTTTTTCAGCCTGAAGAGCCCCCAAGCTGTACGATTATCATTCAGAAGCAGAGTCAGTACCAGCGACTGAGTAGTGTGGTGCATTGAGAGTGGCATTGTACTGCAGTGACAGCAGCCGCAACTGCAGTTCACCCTCGACAGCCATGGCTGCTGAGTACAAAGACACCGGGGGAGAACAGCTAGACTGAGGCGCTGGTTCGGCCGCAGTTGGCGCCCAGACAGACAGAGAGAGGCTGTCTCGAAGGCGAATGAGTTCAAGTTCAAAGGCCTGTGCCTGTGCATGCCGACTGCCTACAGCAGGGCACCTTCCACTGCAGTACCAGCCACATCCAGACAAGCTCATTGCGAAACACTTGCCAGACAGCGGCTGTGCGCACAATCGGTACCACGGAGGATGGAGGGGGCAAAAATTAATGGCTGATAGCAAGAGAGAGTAAAGACAGCAGTCTGTGCGGAGATGATCATGGCAAAGTTGGAAAGAGTAAAGTGAGCAGGAGGAAGGGAGGGAGGAAGGGAGGGAGGAAGGGAAGGAGGTAGGGAGTGCTCAGGGCATGGGTTGTCTGTGCAATTATCTGATGGCAGAGTCACTGAGCCAGTGAGAAGTGGCACAGCGCACAGAGAGTGAGTGCTGAGTACAGTCTTCGAAGTCGACTGTTACCAGGCACTCCTGCTGGAGAAGACAGCCTGACACCGCCATTGCCAGTGGCAGAGGCAGCGGCAGGCACCATCTGCAGACCACCAAGGCATGGCTTCGCAGAAAGACTTTCAGACCACTGTGCGAAACCCCCCGCTTTGCGTGGAGACAAAAATGAGAACAGCAGCAAAGGCTGATGCAAAATGGCAGCAACAAACTAAGCTGGGTTGAAATCTGGAAGGACAAAAGGCTGACGAACTGTGAGCAACTTTGAAGGTACATTTGTTCAAGGTCAAAACAAGTCTAATTTTCTCAGATAATTTAGAAAAATGCACATTAATATTTTTAGCAATCTGCCTAATAGCCAAAATAAAATTTTTAATGTTTGAAAAGTTCACCTTACGAGACTGCTTGAGAAACTATTTTCTGCGTATTTTTAGTAACCAAAAAAGCATATAATAAAAAGACTTTTGCCTTTTTCACCTTTAATCAACCGAAAAAGCGCTGTAAAGAAAGAGACAAAATAGAGAAGGCAAAGGTCATGGCAGAGTGTGGCGAGAGTGCTGTGGCTGCTGCTGTAGCAACAAAGTAGGCTGAACCCTGACACTGTCGGGGTGGAACAACGCTCGACCAATGGGAGGCACAGTGCAAGAGGCACTCTGTGGAAGAGGCGCCAATGGAGCAGGCAGCATGGCAGAGGAAGCACAGGCAGACACTGACACTGTGCTTACTTACTGACAAGCCTAATGTTGCCACTGATTGGCTGAGTGTGCCTCTCAAGGACAAGACACCGAACAGACACACATGGCTGATGCAGGTGGATGAGGCTCTGTCCACGGGAAAAACAGGGAAAAACAGGGACAAACAGGGACAGTCAACTGTAGGCCTGATGTTTGTCCAAAGGTAGTAACGAAGCTGGACTAACTGAAGCTGATAAACTGAGGGCTAATTTTGAATGGACGCACATGATAAACTTACAATAAAGTTGTTGTTTGGCAGGATTAGTCGATTGGTTTCAAGTAAACATTGCTGTTTTGGAAGTATTCAACTTTTTTAACTTTGTCTTTTCTAACATTTTTTCAAGTGTCGGGTTTTGACAATGTCAGTTAAAAGTAAAAGTTGAGAAGCTGAGAAGTAGAAGAGTGCCCAGGCAAACACAACAAAATTGCTGCGTAGTTATGTTGGTAAAATATTTTGTAAGTGAAGAAGTTGTAGAACTCCAAAAAGTAGACTTTGTTTTGAAAGCGCACCAAAGTTATTTACTGATGAAATGAGAAACACAAAATTATAAAGAAAATCAGCAGTAATAATTTTTATAAATGATGTGTCTGCAAAAAAGTTGAAGTGCGCAAAACAAAAAATATCATTTATATTTTTAAGATGGAAGTCAAAAGTATTTCTGGTGTCAGAGTTAAAGTTGAATGATGATTTTCAAAACGTATTGATGCAATTTGCTGAACATGCGAAAGTTAGCAACAAGAAAATAATATTCACAGCAGTTTCAATAAACGAATTTTGACAAAAAAATATTTTTAAAAATGTAATTTACAAGTTGACTAAACCCGGAACAGATGCCGAAAGCAGTTGGGCAATGTTAGCAAAAATATTTACAAGTTGAGTTGCGTAAGTAAAGAGTGAAGATAAGAGCATATCACAGTCATAAAAAAGTAAAAAGACAAGTTTAAGATGATTGAAATGTGAATGCACAGACGAGCTGACAGCTGATGGTCTCTTTTAGCTAAACAGCCAAAACTGCTGACGAAAAGTTTACAGCAAAAGGCGATAAGAAGTGCGGAATATTCCATGTGGACTGCGGCGGATGGACGACGGTGCAAGTGGAAATGGAAGTGACGCAAGGAAGTGGGCAAGTGGCACTAGCACGAAGCTGCAGCATCAGCATCAAGAGGGGAAGCACGATAACCCGAGAAGAAGAAGAAGAAAAGAAGAAGATGAAGGCGAAAGGGAAAGCAATGGCAATGGCACAGCGCCACGAGCTCCTTCGCTGGCGAATTGAGTGGAGAGCAGAGAAAGTGAGTGAGAGCGAGAACGAGAGAGGACGCAATCCGCGAGGAGGAGATCCCTTTAGCAGAGCAGTTGGTTTGCCACATTTCTCACAACTGTCTGCTGCGAAAGAAGACAAGAGTAGCCAAATGAAGGAAGCCCTAACGGCGCCCTGAACTGCTACGACGCAACGGAACAACCGTGGTTGGCGAGGAGTGGAACGCCAAAGAGTTGTCCTCTCCTCAAAAGTAGCCATTTGCCAAGGCGAGAGAGAGAGAGAGAGAGAGAGAGAGAGAGAGAGAGAGAGAGAGAGAGAG
>JAALOO010002357.1_pt1 | contig 10536 bp, 6 predicted proteins | sample 7257641 | NCBI WGS metagenome assembly JAALOO01 (sample SAMN14085613, study PRJNA598686) | mite metagenome | biome: ENVO:01001000; feature: ENVO:01001002; material: ENVO:01001226; isolation source: single female mite from University of Michigan culture on fish food culture... ... | reverse complement strand
AGAGAGAGAGAGAGAGAGAGAGAGAGAGAGAGAGAGAGAGAGAGAGAGAGTTTTCCCTTTGAGAAAGCAACCAGAGTCCATTTGTCTGGACGGCCACTCAGCTTCACCAACAAACCGTGCTGATGGTGCGTTGAGAAGGACCGAGCTGAACTGAACTGCCACCTTCAGCACAAGGAATGACTACTTCTAATTATATCGATTGAACGTATCACGTGCAGATCAATTGAAACAGAACAAAGTGCGAGAAAGAGAAAAGGCGGCCAGGTAGAAAGACACGCACTGCAGCAGGCAAACGGCGATGTGTCGGAGGGCTGCGGTGAGAGAGACGACAGACAGTGGCCGCAGTTCTGCTGCAGCCTGCTGCTGGACTTTGGTAGTGCGCGCGAGCGAAGCGAAAACAAAGGTGCCAGAGATGCCACAAAAGTAGACACAGGCTAACGGGCGATAATGAAAAAGCGAGCGAACACATGCCAAAAACGAATGCCCGGTACAGAGACACACACACATGCACATACACACACAGAAACAGAGGTGCACTGACAGCATGTGTGCCCACTTTCCGGTCAATTAGAGTCGCACATTTGCTCGCCAGAAGAAAGAATCAATCGAAATGAAAAAGACTAAATGAATTGCATGAGTGAAGAAACAAACGTATAGAATGAGATAGAAAGATAGAGAGAGAGAATGAGAAAAAGAGAAAGAAAGAGCCAGTCACAACAGCAACACAACGTCGATTCGACCAGAATTGCCGATGCACTGCCACTGACGATTGACATGCTGTCCGTGTGATCGACCACAACTGCTGCTGCTGCTGCTGCAAAGGTGCACTGAGGGCAGAAAAAAATGTAGATTGCATTGGACTGACTGGCAGACAGAGATGGCAAACTTGCCACCAGCCAGATCAGCGATGTGTGTGGGATCCTGGTGATTCGAGCTCTATCTCAATCTGGTCGTTCTTTTGGCGACTTACCAGTTGTGGTGACCAACCTCCACTCAGTGAGCAGTGAGTTGACCTTTGCTCAGAGCAATGATCACTGACAGTAGTGCAACTTGCAGTGTTTGCTGTGACCAGGCATAACTTGGCAGTTGAAAAAGTAGAAGTGGTTTTTGAAGGAATTTGTAGGAAAATAGTCCATCTTCTAGTCGATGCTCCACTCTGTTAACCACGTGTCAGGTTGTGCAACTTAAGCAATGGCCTTGGTGAATAGAGTTTCTTCTATTGTAATTATTTCGCGGTAAAAAGACAAAACAAAATCAATAGACGCAATTCGTCGACAAAAAAGCTTATGCCACAATGTGAAGAGTGCTCGAATTAATCGATCGCCGAGAGCACGCCTGGCTTCATTCATTCTTTCATTCAATCAAGTATCAGCTGTTTGTTGGTTTGTATTTATTAATCTCGTTTCACGTTAAATAATAATAGGCAATAATAATAATATAATACTAAGCAGAAGACATGTTCAGGGCAAATGTATATGCGGCGGTCAGGAGAGGAAGAAGAAGAAGAATCAATCAAGTACAGATGCAAATGTGCATGCGTGTGTTTATGTATAAACATGTAAAGACAATGGTGACGTGTGTGTGTATGTATATGTGTTGGTATAAATAGGAAAACATACAAATTGTCGGGCTAGCAAGTTGTTTGCAGAGAAAGAGCGGACATATCTCGCAAACATGGTCTCCCAGAACGGAAGCCCAAATGAAGAGAGGCTAGTACGGTCACTGTCCAACAGAGTAGCCAGTAATTACTGCTTATTTTCTGTGTTGACTCGTGCGCCTGGCGGAAATTAAAAGACACAACACGTTACGGTGTGATAATGCAATAACAATTCAATATATTCTATGCTTTAATAGAATAAAAAAGCCTATTTGAAGAGGAAAATGAATGAATGAAAGAGGAACAAAAATAATAAATTTGTTGCAGTGGTGGTGGTAAGAAAAGCTACGTAAAGCAAAGTTAATAAATGAATCAATACAAGAAACGTGGCAAAGGAACAAAAGAGGGGGGGCAAAATTCAAGAAGAAAGTGCAAAGAGAAAACAGAGTGGGCGAGTGAACGAGACTGACCAGGAGAGATGAAATGTCTGATTGAGAGAGGTGCCCGCCGGTCACCGGTGTGCTGTGTACACGGTCGTTTTCACGGTCCAAAAAGGAACAGAGGAGGTCAGAGGAGGAAGTTAAAGAAAGGTAAAAGACTAAGTTGGGCGAGATGAGATAGAAGATCAGGCGGCTGACTGTACTACGGCAATAAGTTGACTGAGCTTCTGCAGGAGAGAAGCTGTAGAAGCGATGACTGGAGGAGTGCCCTTCGGTGGTGAACGTGTTTGGATGTGTGTGTGTGAGGGTGTGTAGGTGTGTTGACTGATTAGTGCCAAATCGTATGGTCGTATACGTAGCGCAGTGCTCGGGAGCTGAACCATTTAAGATATATCACCAAGAGGAGGATTTTGTACAAATGCTGCTGCTGTAGAAGTGCAGTCGAACCGGGCATGTTGCAGTGAGGTGAAGGAGGAGGAGGAGAAGAAGAGGGAGAAGGAAGAGGAAAGCTCGATGCACAGACTGTCCAGCGGTGAGCACTGGTGGACAACACCTGACAATGGCCTGATTGCGTGTGAGAGGGTTTCTTGAGAAGGTCTTCTCAAACATCGGAGTCCTTGTCATTGCTGGTCACCGAGCTGGCGCTGGAGAGGACGTTGACGCTGTGCTGTGAGAACTGCGACTGCTGCATGAGCAGTGCCAGTTCCGCCTGTGACATGGCCATGTTCAGGCCGTTGCCGCCGTTGTTCTGCACCACACACTTGCGCATGTGTTTCTCCAGCGTACTGGGCACCGAGAATGGCATATCACAAAACTTGCACTTGTAGACATCCTTTCCGTGCCGCCCATGCGTCTTCATGTGCCGCGTCAGCTTGGAGCTCTGAGCACAGGCGTACGAGCACAGCTCGCACTTGTACGGCTTTTCACCGGTGTGCGACCGTCGGTGGACGGTCAGGTTGGAGCAGTTCTTGAAGACCTTGCCGCAGTACTCGCACGTGTCATTGCGAAAACGGTGCTCCTTCCGACGGCCATCAGTGGCGCTGGCCGTTCGGTGAAAGCCTGAGCTGCCCCGCGTTGAGCCCATCTCGCCTCTGCTGCCCAGCGAGGAGACGCCGTTGGAGAGGAGGCTGTTTCGCAGGTTGGAGTGCCCATTCGAGCCACGGCCGCTGCTGTGGTGCAGTCCCCCGTTGGAGGTGCCATTGCTGGTGGAGAGGGTTGATGGCGCCGAGGGCACTGAAGAGTTGTTCTTCCCACCAAAAGCACCATCTAGTCCGGGCAGCTTCGTAGAGCGCAGCAGCTCAGCAGCATCAGAGTTAACTCCTGAAAAGGGAGAAAAGTTGAAGGGGGCCATAGAGTTCAGCCACATGTTTGTCTGGTAGAAATTTGTTGGGTCGGCTCCAAACTCATTAAATTTGGCCATCTTTTTGACGTCAAAGGAGTTTTCAAAGGCACTGTTTAGTTGACCGTTACTTGGAAAGGAGAAACCATTGGGCACGCTGTTTAGATTGTTCACAATTTCGGCAAAATTAGGGCCCAGCAGATTACTGCTAGAAGTTACGGGAATATTAGCGCTAGCGTTGGCATTCAAGTTACTGCGCAGTGATGACGGTCCATTCGGTTTGAGCAAGTTGTTAAAGTTTAGTGGATTAAACAAATCAGCAGAAAAATTGCCTCGATCTTTGTTCAAGTTAGCAAACACCTTTGTCGTTTCCTCAAGCATCTGTTTGCTCAGTTGTGAGTTACCACTCATTATCTTTTCCATGATTTCGTTCAGAGCTTGCATATTCATTGCACTACCCTTTGGCAAAGTGGGCATCTTTAGTGGCAACTGTCCCTGGGAGGGCAACGCACTGGCCTGCGTTAATGACGGCTTACTTTCACTGTCGCCAGGTTTTCCGCCATTCAGGTTCACACTAAGTCCGTTTTTTGCAAACGAACTGTCTTTGTGTGGCCTTGATGACAGATCTTCTGCAGTAGTGCCTGCGTTAGCACTGCCCTCGGTTTTGACGCACTTTTTCTCCTTCAAATCAACTACTTCATCATCATCATCTGCCACTTCTTCTTCCTCCTCCTCTTCTTCATCCATTTCTTCAGTGGCGACGTCCATAAATTCATCCTCAACGTCTTCTTCCTCTTCCTCCTCCTCTTCCTCGTCCTCTTCTTCAATTTCTGCCTCCCCTCCCTGAGCATCGAGGCCGTTTTCCGTTGAGCACGACAGGTCTCCGTTTGTTTTTGACTCATTCGTTTCAAGTTTAATCTTTTCCGGCTCCTTATTTGCCTGCTGTCCATTTTCTGGATTATGAACTTGTCTCATGTGGCACTTGTACTTTGCGAGCTTTCTAAAACCCTGATTGCAAACGGCACAGGTATACTTTTGTCTGCGACCATGCTGAATTTGGCGATGCAAAGGTACATCTGCTGCTGTAGGTGAAGGCTCCAATCTTTCATTGGAAGGCGTACTGGAGCTGGTTTTCGATGAAATGCCCTTGCCATTGTCCTCTGGCTCTACCTTAAGATGCTTTCCATTCGTTTGATTAGGTGAGAGAATGGGGTTGCTGCTGTTGCTGTTGATGTTGTTGATAGAAGAAGAGTTGATTTTTGCACTGTTGTTGGCGGTGTTGAAGGTGGTGGTTGCTGCCGGCGTGGCAGAGTAAGGCAAGTGATGTCCTTGGCTTAGAGCACTGCTGACGGAGGAAGGCGATCCCAGTCTGCTGCCACTGCTCAGCGGCGGACTTAGCACTTGGTTTGAGGGCGAGTTGACTTTGTGGCGAGACGAAGCCATTGGCGAGGTAGTGTTCACGGCGTTGATCAGACTAGGGATGCTCGAGGAGTTGGCCAGCTGCCGATAGCGAGTAGAGTACAGCTCCAGGGTGCTCGGATCGAACAAGTGGCTAAAGTTGGAGAAGGTCGAGTTGAGCACACTCGTACTACTACTCGACGAACTAGTGGCAGAGTGGGGTGCTCGTTTGGCAGAAGAGGACGCAACTTCGGTGGCGGAGGCGCTGCCAGCTGGCAGCTCGGTGCCAAAGAGGTTTGCAGGTCCGTTGAGGCCCAAGGAAGGTGGCAGTCCAAAGAGGTCTGCGGCATGACTAGGGGCCGAAGAAAGTGGCGGCTGGCTCGGTCCGCGCGGGTGACTGGCGCCGGCAGTGGCAGCCACCGCCTGCAGAAGAGACTGCATCGGAAAATTCGATGACGGTGCAGTGCGCAGCAACTCCAGCTGAGTGGGCGTTAAGCCCATCAGTGCGGCCATTGACTGCACATTAGCCGGTAGTGCTCCATTTGCCGATTGCCCGTTCAGCAGAGCTGCCGTTGAAGGCAGTCCACTGCTTCCGCCACTTCCGTTACCTCCACTAGCTCCACTGGCACTGCCGTTGAGACCACCTTTGCTCGGAAGGCGATGCTGATGATGGTGCTGGGCTGCTGGTGCAGATGGTGGTATTGCTGTTGTTGCTGCTGCTGCCGCCGCCGAAGCCACTGCGGTTGAATGGTGCTGATCACGATGACCGTTGAGCTGCGGCAGAATGACACTGTTGCTAGTTGAACGATGTTGTGACGATGACAGCTCCCCGAGGTCGACAGAATCCACTGAGAGCATGACTGAATTGTTCAGATCGTCCATCTCCTCGTAGATCTTCATGCCATGGTCATTTTGAGCATGCTGCATCAACAACCATGGCGAGTTGAAGACCTTTCTGCAGGTGCTACATATCTGCGACAGTGGTTCTGTTTGCGGAAATAATAAAAAATGATAGGGAATAGTTAGAAGAAGTTAATGAGAAAAATTGCTCTTTTAAACGATTATCAGAAACTCTCTCTTTATTAATGGAAACAAATGCCTTTGCTTTTGCTCTAATTATCAGGAAGGGAATGTGCTTGTATGGTAGTGGTGATCTGAAAACAACAACAGTACTAGACTGATTGATGATGAAGCAGTCAACTCGCAGTAAGAATGAGGAGACACAAATACTAGAGCATACGTCCCAGCGGACGATCTAACGGCGACTCAACGGGCCATTAGAGACACAGTAGCAATGAACCACAGCAGCTTAGTGTTCACTAAGTAAAAGAGAGGAAGAAAAGACCAGAAAGGAGGAATCAACAAACCAATGAGCAAAAAATACGCTTAGACGCGCTGGCAAACGCTTTCTCGCAGCAGGAATGGCGGACCAGACAAAGAAAGTGCTCCAGCATAAGGTCAACAAAAATTAATTAAGTGAGTGGCAGTGGCGACCTCGACGATCGATTCACCGCCGATCACTCAGATGTACTGCATGTCAATGTGGATGCTTTCAATGTTCAAAGGTCACGCTTCTGTGCTGCTGCTACTGCTGTTCAATGTATCCGTCGCCAGTTGTAGTAGTTGTTGTTGTTTACAAGCTGATGTCACTGAGCAGTGCTGTGCTGACTATGAATTATGAAAAATTGATAAAAATTGTAACGAGTGGATCGCATTTGCATGCGAATGGAAAGGGCGAAGGGCGACGAGGGTCGAGTGTCAAACGACGATGTGCAAGTGATACATGATGGCAAAAACCAGAGAGACAATGCTCTGCTGAGGCTAATCTGCTTGTAGAGTGCGGCATGCCAGCCACGACAATGGCTGATCAATTTGTGAGGAAAACAGAGTTCTTCGAGCATCAGCAGCAGCGCGCACCGCTAGTCCCACCAGTCTCTGGGCCTAGCAGCAGCAAGTTGCATCAGCAGAGAGTCGCATCGAGTGTGAGCCAGTTATCAATCGGTTCAGCTTCGATGGCACATCATCGATCTCTGTCATCTGTGGCGCACATCGCGCAATCAGAGTCTGGCAGCCGGCAAGGTGACAGAGTGAGCGTGCAGTTGCGCAGTGAAATGCCAAGATGACGAAGGGGCACTGGGGGCACAAGTGAAACAGGAAGTGACGAACGCGAACACAGAGCTCAGCCCGACGGCCAAGGGACGACCGATTGCTGCCTCTGCCATCCTCCTCTGCCATCACTTTGTCCGATCAGCCGTCTTTCATTCTCTTGGCCGTCCGTTACATTAATAAGCTGTCCCGAGTTAAGGCGAGCAAAGGGAGTCAAAATGCGGCAGCAGCAGTGGCTGTGGCAAGACCAAACTGCCCTTTGTCAGTGAGGCCGACTCTCCGCCAGCAGCCCAACTGGAAGCCAGTGGTAGCGGTGGCACTTGGACAGCATCCAGGCAGTCACCTAACTGCCTTCCCAGTTGCTCTCGCTTGTCCTTATTAATGATCGACAGCGACAGGAGCACCCTTCGAAGTTCTATGCAAAACTGTTGTGCATTGAATTTCGATTAAAAATGTGAAACGCCAAACCTCAAAGGAAAGTGAGCTTCCTACAGACAGACAAACATTAGCAGTGTGAACAGGCCCACGTACACACTCCACCAGCACAAGGTACTGGCCATAAAATGAGCTAATCAACACTGCCGGGAGGCTTTAAAATTTAAATTGTCAATATTTCAAACAATATTTTTTTAGAGCACACTGATAAGACAGCGTGTGCTGGTGAAGCCGATGATACGAGGAAGGTCTGACTGGTCGAACGAGCAGATGGGTGCAGAGGACTGCGCGGCCAAAGTGGTCGGAGTGAAAAGAAGGAGATCGACGCCACCGAGTGAGGAAGAAACGAGGTGCTGTTTGGGGGCACTCTGTTCAGCAAGTGAACGCAAGTCAATTGTTGGCCGAACGCCGGTGGTGGTACCAACCTATTCGATTACTTGGTAATGGAATCGGAAATGGCATCTTGTCACGAGAGAAAGTTGAGTTTGCATTCGACCACAACCGGACCAATAAAAGACGGCGGTGCTGCAAGAGGCAAACGTGTGCGTCGGTCGGCCATAATCGACACTGCCAATCGAAAATGGACCAAAACTTTTGTGCCAGGCTCGTCGAGCAATATTTACTTTTCAAAATCATTAGATCGCTAAAAAATCACTCGTTCGGGTGAAACTGCAAAGCAAAGTTAGGCAATGGCACTGAAAAGGGAAAGCACTGAAATAAATTGCATTCACTGACTGAATCTGCCAAACGGTCTACTGAATTGTGGTGTATGCCAAACTGCGGTCAGTGTAAATAAAAACAGCATTAAATTTTACAGTTTATATACTACCGGACTTCAAGTGGAATGAATCTCTTGCAAACCAAATCAAGCGACTACTAAAAGTACTACTGTAAAAACTTAATCCACAGTTTGGTGTTGCTTACAAATTGATGTGTAAAAAATATACGACTGCAGTCAACAGCTCAGAGAAACACTTGAACTGCATTAGCTGAGTTGTGATTTTAGGTAAACCAAAAAAAAGAGTAGACACTATAAGAACTCGGGCACTTCACTAGTAATGATAGTCAATTGGCCGAAGAGAGGGGATCATGTAAGCGCTTTAGCGGTGATTCGCTCTTTGGTCGTTCCAAAACGCGTCAAATGGACACAGTCGCACAACATTAGCAGTGCTCGAGTGACCATAAGTCACAGGAATTAGGAGCAAATCGATTGGAAAGTGAACGTGCGTGGGTGGCGACGGACCGAACGCGAGCGCGCGCGAGTGAGTAAGTGTGTGCTCTTGTAATGTAGTAGAAGTGTCAGCGAGGGAGGACAGTGCCCACCACCACCACCAGTGGCCAGTCGGTCGCAGTCAATAAATCAAGCGACAAAGTGAGACATTACGGAGACAGTGCCCGCACACAATGTCACACTGCAGTCCTCGCAGTGGATCGATTTAAGGTCAAGAGTGAGGGCGGCCACTTGGTGGCTAGTGAGGGACTGAGAGTCTCTGGCGGAAAAAAGCTATGCTCAAAGGCAGCTCCCTTTGAAAGTGGACAAGAGCATGACAAGTGCAAGCGAGAAGTGTGGTCAGCAGTGAGCAACCATAAATCGCCAGGAAGAGTGAATGAAAGAGGTGCCAACTTTAGCAAACTTAAATCGAGTTGGCACAACACACTCGCTCGGCCATTCATTACGGCTTTTCACCCAGAATATGACAAGTCAGGATGAGTGCACCACAGAGCAGCAGTGAACAGCTTCAAAAGACTTTCTCTGCGTGTCCGTCGTCTTCAGTGTCTGCGAACATGGCATCTAAACTTTAGAGAAGTGCACAAAAAAGTGCCACCCAACAAAGCGATTGTGTGGAGGAACCGAAATAGAAAATGTGAACACATAACTCGAGCAGAGAGCTCAGAGAGCAGCGCTCAGTACGCAGCGCTAAAATGATCGAGCAGTCGCCAGCACTGATGGCCAACTTGCCAGATGGCCGGTGAGAGATGAATAACGTACGGAGAAGAAGAAGGCGATGCGCAAAGAAAGGCCACTCGGTGGAAGGAGAGTAGGAGAACGCGCTCTCGCCTTGCCTGTCACAAAGACGAGAGCGCTGCAAGTGTGTACTTCGCTGCTCGGTGACGTTATTAGTACGCACCTAGGGTCCCCGTAAGCATGACGGTGGCGCAGGGTTTGATTGAGGGGGCAATAAGCGATGGCCAGGGATCTGCTCCGATGATGATGCCTTCCCGCCAAGGCGAGGAGCATCGAGAAGCAGTGAGTGAGTGGCCTACGGAGATGTGGCCAGTGAGCTACGACAACTCTGCGACTCTGCACTACTCAGCCACTAAGGTCAGTCAGCTCACATCGCTTTCTCGCCATCTCTTTACATAACAAACGACTCTGTCCATTTCCTGGCGCAGCCACAAAGGAACTGACGTTTCTGCGCTGCAAAGAAATGAGCCTCTCAGCATCGTTGCAGAAAAAGCTGCTTAAAGCAGCAGAAGCAAAAGTGGTGGTGCGGCGGTGAGCAACAGTGAGGCAAAGCTCGGCGAGGAACAATCGGTCAAGATAAAAGGGGCAGTTGGCGGCCTAGACGAGGGCAGGGAACGGGGTCAACGCCTGCCAGAACATATGCAACCGGACAGAGCCAGTGGTGAAGCCAGAGCAGTGCTGCAGAAGTGAAAGAAAAGAAAAGGAAAGAGGAGAACCGTTGGCGAGTGAATGAGGCAAAGTGATGAGGCTCAGTTTCATCGAACATGTGTCCGCGCGGTGGTGTAGAGGAGGACAGCAGTGGTGACAAAAATAGAGCGACACGCCATCAAAAACTCGCAGAAGCACATCTCTTTGACTGTGCTCAATGCTGTCTGACCGTCGGTCTGGTGCACTCAATCCAATGCGGAATGGTCCAGTAGCTGACTGGCAAGAACAGCCGCAGCACTGGCCACCGCCGATCAGCACTGCTGCATCTGCTGATGGAAAGGGGCCAATTATGGTGACGGCAAATTGAGAGACAGTCAACGACAAATGAATGAATAGACGGGCGGTAATTAGACTGGACTCGGGGTTTGAGGGAAGGAAGGAGAGAGAGAGAGAGAGAATAGGAGAACGAGTGAATCACAGAATCGAATGGAAATTAAGACAAAGCGTCCGCTAAATGGCAATAATAGTAATGGCACGCTGACATTGAAGTGATCGACGGAGAGAGAGAGAGAGAGAGAGAGAGAGAGAGAGAGAGAGAGAGAGAGAG
>JAALOO010000237.1_pt2 | contig 10544 bp, 15 predicted proteins | sample 7257641 | NCBI WGS metagenome assembly JAALOO01 (sample SAMN14085613, study PRJNA598686) | mite metagenome | biome: ENVO:01001000; feature: ENVO:01001002; material: ENVO:01001226; isolation source: single female mite from University of Michigan culture on fish food culture... ... | reverse complement strand
TTGACCGAGCGAATCTCTTCTCATAAAAGATAGAAATACCCTTATCAGCAGCAATGCCCGATAAGAAACATTTTTATCAATAATGAACACTTAAATGAGTGCGTATTCACAACAAAAACTGAAAACATAAAATATGCGTATTAAACTTTTTTTAATTTTCAGCACCTTTTTCACTGTTCACTCTTTGGACAATGGCCTTCTACCACTTCCACCTATGGGATGGATGTCGTGGCTTAGCTTTGCATGTGAAATCAACTGTACAGCTTACCCAAATGAGTGCATCAATGACAAGTTGTACTTGGAGATGATTGATCGCATCGCCAACGATGGCTACCTTCAACTGGGCTACAACACCGTCAACATTGATGACTGCTGGATGAACAAGAATGGACGTGACCCGGTCACTAATCGGCTGGTGGCAGACAGAACTCGCTTTCCGGGTGGAATTAAGCCCATAGTGGAGTACGCTCACAAACGGGGAGTGCTGCTGGGAATTTATGAAGACGTCGGCACAAAGACTTGCTGCTCTTACGTGGGCACTAGAAATGAAACGTTTGATTTTACCCAAATAGACGCAAGAACATTCTCCGACTGGAAAGTCGATTCACTCAAGCTCGATGGCTGCAATGAGCCAGATGATGTGCCGTACAACAGGAGTTACCCAGAGTACTCAAAAGCACTGGCCAGGCAGTCTCACAAAATCGCCTTTGCTTGCAGTTGGCCAGCATATAAAATTGGTGAGCTAGAGGAGAAGGACTACGCTCTGATTAAGGACAACTGCAACTACTGGCGAAACTTTGATGACATTATGGACTCGTGGAGCTCTGTGCAGTCAATCATTGAGTTTTACCGCAAGAATGCACCAACGTTTGCCAAGTTCCACGGTCCTGGTGGCTGGTTCGACGCTGACATGATCATTGTCGGAAACGACGGACTGAGCTATGAGCAGTCAAAATCCCAGATGGCTTTCTGGTGCCTCTGGTCAGTGCCGCTGTTGATGTCCAACGATCTGCGGGTCATCAAACCAGAGTTCAAGGCTATTCTACTGAACCGGCATCTGATCGCTGTCAATCAGGATCCACTCGGAATAATGGGACACAACGTGGTGCTAGAGGGAAAGAAGCAAGTTTGGGTCAAGAAGCTGTCGCCTGATGATGCTAGTGGACTCAACTCTTACGCTGTGCTGTACTTTAACGACAATGTTCTTGGAGTTCCTGCTATCGTACGTATCCACATAGTTTTTCCAGTTGTTCACTATTTTTTACCACCCCCTAGATGTCACATCAGCTTTCAAAGTTAATTCCCGAGTTAAAGTCTACTGTAAAGTATTCCGTTCACGACTTGTTTGCTGACTTTTCAACCATCGCCGTCTTATCGGCCACTGACAATTTGACCCTACGCGTTAAGACGTCTGGCTCAGTTCGCATGGTCAAACTGGTGCCCAATGTTAACAACAACTGATGGATAAGCATTTGAGTAATGTCAATAAAACACCGCTGATCGTAAATACAAGTAGCGTTTTTCATTTTAATGGTTGCCTGGTATTTTAAAGTTTCGCTTATAAGCGATAACAGTTTTACAGTGTTTGAAACACCAGCTTACAATGAACATGTCAATTTATTTACTTGTCCTCTTTGCATTGCTGCAGAGAGGAACTTCTATGGACAATGGCTTAGCGAGAACACCACCTATGGTTTGAATATATTTTAAGCTTGATTACAAACTGATTCTAATCTATAAACCTAAAGGGCTGGATGTCTTGGCTTTTTGCAGAATGTAATACAAATTGTGAAAAGCATCCGAACAACTGCATTAACGAGCAGCTGTTCAAAACGATGATTGACCTAATTGTCGATGATGGCTACCTCGAGCTAGGATACAACACTGTCAACGTTGGTAATGTTTTTCGGTAAACTACTTGACTGCTTTACTAATACCTTTTTGCCAGATGACTGTTGGGCTTCAATGGACAGAGATCCTACCACTAACCGTCTGGTGGCCGACCCAAAGCGGTTTCCCAGTGGAATGGCCGCACTAGCCGATTACGCACACAAGCGAAAAGTGCAACTAGGCGGATACAGTGACATTGGAAATGCCACTTGTCAGAACTACCCAGCTACGAGGAGCTTCAACAGAACAGTGGACTACACAGAAGTAGATGCCAACACGTTTTCCGAGTGGGGAATTGATTCTTTGAAAATGGATGGCTGCAATCCAATCAACAATACGACAGAGTACTGGAAAACGTACCCAGAGTTCTCTGATGCATTAAATAAACAAAGTGAGTTATGGATATTTGGTTTTGAATACTTGACTAATGTCCTCATCAACAGAACATAAGGTTGTTTTTGCTTGCAGTTGGCCAGGTAATTTCCTTTTTGATAAATACAGAATAATTTTTTAACAAATTTTTAAAACAGCATACATTGATGATGCCAATTTGAAGGATTCTGATTACGAATTGATAAAAAAGAACTGCAATTATTGGCGAAACTACGGCGATATTGAGGATACATGGGCCTCAGTTGTAGACATCATTGAACACTACCGAAAGTACTGGAGTTTGATCTCTAAACACCACGGCCCTGGAGGATGGTTCGACCCAGACATGCTAATCCTCGGAAATAAGGGCTTAACCTTTGAACAAAGCAAGGTTCAGATGTCTTTCTGGTGCCTGTGGTCGGCGCCCCTGTTGATGTCCAATGATTTGCGTCACATCAAGCCGGAGATTAAAGCAATTCTGCAGAACAAACATCTGATTGCAGTCGACCAAGACCCACTTGGTGTGATGGGCGGCAATGTGATCAGTGATGGACAGAAGCAAGTGTGGCTGAAACAGCTGTCAGGCGATCCTACTCCCTATGCAGTACTCTACTTTAATCCTGAAGATACTGATGCCACTATGTCCTACAAACTATCGTCCATTCTACCTGACGTGAATCCAAGCGGCTCATACCTAATCTTTGATCTTTTTGATGATGGCCATCTAATTGGCACCTTGACTTCTGAACAAAACCTGACTCTGATTGCTAAAGCCACTGGGGTTGCATTTGTGAAAATCGTCCCTAAAAGATGCTAAAAATGTTGTTTAATAAAAATTTGTTTAAAACATTTCTTCCACTTAATTACCATAGCAGTGCTAATCTCATGCAACCACTTGCCCGATAAAAATTTGTTTGCTTTATTGCCAAACACAAAGATTTACTGCGCCATTTTTTGTTCTAAAACATGAAGCATCTTCTTCTGCTGGTCGTAGTTCTAGCTGTAAACCACGGTCCGTCATACAGCTGGGACAATGGACTACTTCGAACGCCTCCAATGGGGTTCCTCAGCTGGGGCCGCTTCAGCTGCAACATTGACTGTGCCACCTACCCGGACAGCTGCATTAATGAAAAATTGTACATGGATATGATCGATCGCATTGTGGAGGATGGATACCTTGAATTGGGCTACAACACCGTCAACATTGGTAAGTTGTTGTAAATGAATGTCATTTTTCAAATACTCACAATCGTTTCAGACGACTGTTGGGCTATGAAAACACGAGATCCTGTCACCAAGAGACTGGTTGCTGATAGGGATCGTTTCCCCAGTGGCATCAAGCATCTCGTAAACTACGCTCGACAGAGAGGTGTTCAGCTTGGCATTTACGGTGACGTAGGAACTGCTACTTGCGGCGGATACCCCGGCACGAGAAGCTACAATGGCTCAGTAGACTACACCCAAGTTGATGCCAGGTAATGATTTGAACTTGCAATTTGAACCTTTTAAACTGTTGTCAACAAATTGCAGGACATTCTCCGACTGGGGAGTGGGCTCACTGAAACTGGACGGTTGCTACGAGCCAATAGCCGACTATCCAAAAGTATATCCTGAATACACAAAAGCCCTAAGCCAGCAAAGTAAGTTATTTGAACTTTAACATTCAGTTTTAATATCCAAACTTTCTGATTCAGCTCACAAGATAGCATTCGCCTGCAGTTGGCCGGCTTACATTGATGTGTCGAATCTCACAGACGCAGATTATCAGCATATCAGAGACAACTGCAACTATTGGCGAAACTACGGCGACATTGACGACTCTTGGGCAACGGTCTTCTCCATCATCGATTTTTACCGACAACACGTGACCACGTTTGCCAAGTTTCACGGGCCTGGTGGCTGGTTTGATCCAGACATGCTGATGATAGGAAACCAAGGCCTAAGCTTCGAGCAAAGTAAAACACAAATGGCTTTCTGGTCACTTTGGTCAGCACCGCTGCTCATGTCCAATGATCTGCGCCGCATTCGGCCAGAGTTTAAGCGCATTCTGCAGAATAAGCACCTGATTGCCGTAAATCAAGATTCTCTTGGCATTATGGGCCATGTTGTTGTCGCTGATGCACAGGCAGAAAAACAAGTTTGGGTTAAGCAACTGTCCCCTGATGCTAATGGCCAAACGCCGTACATTGTCCTCTACTTTAACTACAACACCTTGGGGGTGCCTTACTATGTAAGTGTTATACTTTTTGTTAGAAAACTGCAAAACTTAATTGAGAATTTTTCTTTAGATGTCTTACCAGTTGTCAAAGCTGATTCCGGAACTAAAAACTGGCCTCAAATACAATGTGCATGATCTGTTTGAAGATAATGCAAAGATTGGAAGTTTGACGGCTGACCAAAACTTGAGACTGCTCGTAGAGACGTCAGGCAGTGTTCGTATGGTAAAACTGGTGCCAGTTGTAAAAAATGTTTTTAATTAAAAATTTGTATTTTCATGTTATCAATTAAAAAATACGTTATCAATAAAAATCATCAAAGGACAAACGTAGGTTAGGTAGACGGACGATAATTAGATGGGCACCTGGCTCAAGTGCTGCTGATTAGATCGTTACGTAATGAAAAATGAGAGCAAATATTTGGTATCTCAAGAGCTTTCTAAATGATAACGATCAGGAGACGATTTAACGATATTAGAACATTTGTATAAAATAGTCTGTATGTGAGCATTGTATCTCAGCTGCTGAAAAGAGCATACACTAAAAAGATGTTTAAGCTGGTTTTGATTTTCCTAATAGCGGCTGGAGCTCAAGCCTGGAACAATGGCCTTGCACGAACACCACCAATGGTTTGAATTGATTGATTGCAAAAAGTGAGTCAATTAACTAACTCTAATTACTTTCTAGGGATGGCTATCTTGGGCAAAATATGAATGCGAAATCAACTGCCACGCCTACCCAAAAGAATGCATAGATGAAAATTTATACAAAGACATGGTGGACAAGATCGTCTCTGAGGGATACCTGTCAGTGGGCTACAACACCGTCAATATTGGTAACTTTTGCTAAACTGTTTTTGCTTGTTCGTTTTTAATTGCTCTGTTGTTCAAGACGACTGTTGGAGTGAAAAGGCACGTGATCCAAAAACTAACCGACTGGTTGCTGATAAACACCGATTCCCAAGTGGCATCAAACACCTGGTCGACTTTGCTCACGGAAAGGGTGTCCAGTTGGGAATTTATTCGGATGTAGGCACCCTAACTTGTGGCGGCTATCCTGGAACGCACAATAAGACAATGGATTTCACCGAAATCGATGCTCACACCTTCTCCGACTGGGGAGTTGACTCACTGAAGCTTGATGGCTGCTATGAACCCACTGCAAAGTACCACGAAGCTTACCCAGCTTTCACAAAGGCACTAGCAAAGCAATCACACAAGATCGTTTATGCCTGCAGTTGGCCGGCATACTTGATCGACAAACTTCATGATGCCGACTACAAGCAGATCCAGGAAAACTGCAACTATTGGCGCAACTACGGCGACATTGTTGACTCCTGGACATCGGTCAAGTCAATCATCAACTATTACCGACTACATGCGACCACTTTTGCCAGGTTCCACGGCCCTGGTGGCTGGTTTGACGCTGACATGCTTCTCATTGGAAATGACGGACTGAGCTATGAACAGTCAAAGTCTCAAATGGCATTCTGGTGCCTCTGGTCTGTTCCGCTGCTAATGTCCAACGATCTGCGAGACATTAAGCCCGAGTTCAAGGCGATTCTGCAGAATAAGCACCTGATTGCTGTGAATCAGGATCCACTCGGAATCATGGGGCACAATGTAATTACGGCCCATAACAAGCAAGTTTGGGTAAAAAAGCTGTCGCCAAAGTCACCCAGTGGACTTAACTCGTACGCTGTCCTCTACTTCAACGATAACACTTTAGGTGTTCCGGCCATTGTAAGTTTTCAGCTGCTCGGTAAATGACTTTATCCAGTAACACCATTCCTACATTTCCTTCACAGATGTCTTACAAGCTTTCCAGTCTGATTCCCACACTAAAACAAGGTCATAAATATTCAGTGCATGATTTGTTCCACAATGACGCCCGAATTGGACAGCTGACACCTGAAGAGCACTTGACTTTGAAAGTAAAAACATCAGGCAGCGTACAAATGGTCAAGCTGGTGCCCGTTTAGAGATTCTCATTTGTATTGATTTGTATCAAAGTTGGTAAATAAACTCACGTTTTGTTAGAAAGTTGCAGTTTATCAAAGTGACTTTTATTTGTTTTGCAAACCTCAAAGCGTGTTGACACTTTTCAACTCACCTTTTGTACGCTCATTTTCAACATCTTCCTCATTAACCTTTACTAAAGTTTCATTAGCTTCTTCTTCTTCTTTCACTTCTGAGTTTGAGAAATAAAACTCCACTACAATGTAAATAATCGTCAAAAGGCAGATCAACACATTGAGTTTTTTCAGCTCTTGATGATGCAAATCAATCCACACGGTTGAGGAGAGAACAACGGTGTAAATGAGGCAAAACGTATCGTTGTGTCGCCAGAGTGCCACTATACCAAAAAGATGCAATGAGACTAGCAGTAAACCCATCAGCAGCTTCACAGAGACAATAAACAAGAGCACTTCAGTCTGTTGAACAAAAAATGCCTTTGGTAACTTCTATAACAAAAAAACTTTTTGCTTACTTTTATCAACGTTGTAGACTGCAGAAAACTCTTAACCACTTCATCATTGAGAATGTCTTTGAGCGTGGTCACCAGCTGACGAGCATTCTCCTTGGTGTTGCCGACCAAGAGCATAAAAGGCTCAAAGACGGCTGCAAGAAGGGCGCAGTAGATAAGCGGCAGAATGACCAGCCAAAGAACGGTAGAGATGAAATTTCTAGAGATCATTTTTAGTGCTGGTTGCCATTTGATCAGTAGCTACTGAAGAATTGCCGCCAATCGCGGTGCACAGGATGGAAGCCAGAAACGGATGCATTTTTTGATAAGCATTCAGGAAATGAGGCATTTTTCAATCATCAGGCAGTTCTAAAAGAGGTAAAGAGTTATACACCAGAAAAGAATCACAAAATTGAAAACAACAACAACGATGATCGATAGGATGCAACAAGTGCTGGTAGTAGTAAAAACATCAGTTGTTGCACACAACCAGCCCAAATGATGCTGCCGTACCTGGTGTTTCATATTTGCTTCCATCACAGCAGAACGGCAATGAGCCAAGCGTATGCTCATCAGCCTGTTCAGTGTAACGTAGCGTGCAAATATCACCAAGCAGTGATATGAAGTGCAGTTATACTGAATATACTGAAAGTATTCTCAGCTGATGTGCTGCCACTGGCCAACAAGTGGCACCATGAACGACAGCGCTGCTGATAACCGCATTATCAGCCGAAGAAATGTTCCACAAACAGACGCTCAGTCGCAACAGATCTAAACGTCCTCACTCCTTTTGTTTCTACTCTGCACTCTGCTGCTTTGCCCTCATCTTGGTCATCCTCCTGGCCATAGCTGTTGTACTTATTTTCATATATTCAGGTAAAACCAAAGTGCACTTGCAAAAGATTAATGGCAACATTAATTGTTTTTCATTCTACAGTAGGCCCAACCAAGCTAGTCAACCTTGCAGTAGATCGGAAGATACTCAAACTTAGGCGATGGCTTGATCCCTTGAAGATAGCTGCTTCATTTTATGAATTTAATTACACGTTTTACTTTAAATTCAAACTAGGCTCAATCAGCTGGAGCAGTACTAATGTAAGCGGACTGGCCAACCTTCAGCGAGTGGGTGATGTTATCCTTGCAAAAAGAAGCTCCTTCTTTGAAGCCAACATTAGCGTAGCTTGTGTCGATCTGAAGGCCAGCTCAGTGATGAATCCACGACTGGGTAGCTTTCGTTCGACTGTTGACGTTCCAGTTATGGTCACTCTTTCTTATGTGAAAGTGAACTTTAGCTTGACGCAAAATATTAGCTTCAGTGATCCGCCAACAGTGAATCACTTGGCAGTGGTCCGATATGATGACCTAGATGTGAAGTTTAAGCTGAACAGCCTGGCCAATGGCCTCATGAAAATTCTGACTACAGAGATTCTCAAATACTACAAGGTTCGCTTCAAAGAGATGATGGAAAAAAGTTTACAGCAGAAGATGAATGAGAAACTGGCCAACTACACTCTACCTGAAATGTTTAATCCATTTTATTGGTTACAAAGCGATGAAAGCAATTAAAATCATTTTTGGGCAATCTTGAATACCCCGATTTTTATGATTTGTTGCACAAACTGGTTTTAGAATAGCCAACAATAGACAATTAGAGCTTAAAACAGGTGTGTTCTGTTTACCAAATCGACTTTACCCATTTTTGTTCTATCAACAAATGCTTTCAACTTTAATGCTTGGTTTCACTGTCTACTTTTGTCTCCTGGCATGTTTTATCAAAGACGCACAAACAGTGGCCAACATGAGCATATGCAGTGAGCCGCGGGCAATATCAGTCAGCCGTCAGTTTGTCTACCAGGACTGCATTTACTTCAGCACAGCTGAAAAGGGTGCATGGTTTGGCAAGTACTGCGTTCGACAGCCGACGACAACACCAAAAGTGGTCAACATAAGAAAAGTTTTCAAAGGTAAACTACTTTTCAAGTCTAATCACGCTAACTCTATGTTTCTAGGCTTAGTTTCCAATTTGGATACAGCAGTGGAAATACCCATTGACAATCTGCTCGACTTACGGGAACTTGTAAGCGACTCCAGCATCAGCTCGCTGCTGATTGTCTCTTACAAAAACAATCGGCGAATTCTCTTTCAACAAAATGAGACTGGTCAGTTGTCAGCTGAAGTCAATAGCGATTTGCTGGAAGGGATTCAGGCCTTCTTTAGTAAGGGCGATAGCAACAACAGTTCACTGAATCTCTTTGACGAAAATCTGGTGATTCAGTCACTTGCCTACGACCAACTTCAGAAGAGACTGTACGTCTTGAAGCAACATAGTTTGGAGGTGTTTGATTTGACCAAGGGCAAATGGAACCGCGTTGAGCTGAAGAGTGTTTTGAAGAAGAAGATTGCTTCCAGAAAAAGTAGTGCACCAAAAGAAGAAGACATGTCATCGCAAATAGAGTCCCTCATATGTGTTGATGGACGCCTGTACGGCAAACTGAACTCGGGTCTTCAACTGAGTCCTTTGAAAGTAGAGGCAGATGGCCAAAGAGCAGTAGTTGAGGACATTGTTCAGTACAGCTGGAAGGAGCTCGTTAACTGCTACCAGAACAGTTCACTCTTATCAGATGGAACCATTGACCACAAAAAGGATGACGGCAAATCACTTCAATGGACCACTCAAGCCACAAGACAGTGGCAGCCAATAAAACCGGTGATGCCAGCTTATTCACACAGCAGTCCGCCAACAAGGCTGGCTGGTGCCATTGTTTTCATTGCTGCAATCGTTATCGCATTGATTCTCTTCTTCTTGGCCATTCTTTTCTGTAAGTATTTGTATTCCAATAGCAAAGTTGAGGTTTGGAACACTTACCATTTTCCTTGTTTCCCGGACACAATAGATTCTTTACGAGTATTCCAGGCAGCAATAGAAAGCACCAGTGACAGTGAAAGAGCAAAAGACCTTGAGAGGCAGTTCAAGCTCGAAGAACTTTGCGAAAGCTCATCCACTACCAGTGAAAAGCCTTTTCTGTCGCCGGCTGGAACAAGCGTAGACACCTCCGAAAGCAGTTCACAAGACACAGCCTGGAGGCTCACGTCCATTGTTAGAAAAGTCTTGGGCAAGAAAAAACCTAGAAAATCCAAACGAAAAAAGAAGCAGACTACTCCCTCCTCTGACTCCTCCGATTACTCCTCCAAACTGTCCATTTTCAATCCAAACTCAATCAATATCTCTCGCAGTATGTCGATGACCGCCTCTGGCACTTCATTGTGGAGCCGTCGACGGCAGAGTAATGGAAGCTTGAAAACGATTCGCATCACCGGCGACAATGACTTGCAGAGTAGTCCTGTTGAAGACATGCCCAGAGCAGAGTTGGCGACAAAGAGACCGTTTAAGCTCGGCTATGCAGTACCTGGGGCAAAAGGGCCAGGGGGATTTAAACTGACCGGATCGTTTGAACGAGAAATGATGCTCAATAAAAAGCGTTTAGTGTAGTAATGCTTACCAAATGTTATAACTTCTTGTGCTGAGCTTCATAACGTCCAGCTAGTTGGCAGCTCTAAAGTTGTCGTCATCAGTTTTGTCAGCAGTAACATTTGTTGGAG
>JAALOO010001361.1_pt4 | contig 10553 bp, 15 predicted proteins | sample 7257641 | NCBI WGS metagenome assembly JAALOO01 (sample SAMN14085613, study PRJNA598686) | mite metagenome | biome: ENVO:01001000; feature: ENVO:01001002; material: ENVO:01001226; isolation source: single female mite from University of Michigan culture on fish food culture... ... | reverse complement strand
AGTTTGAGGAGATGACTTTTAATTGAAACTAATTGCATTACATTACTCAGACTGTGATGGCTACTATCGAAAAAGTACCAGAGAAAGCCTGCTGTACAAGTACGCCAACGTTGGCGGCAGCAGCATTGCCAATGGCAAATCAGAGGTGCACAAGTCAAACAGTTCTGACAGCAGCAGCACATGTGACTCCTGTTCACACGTCCTCTCGCTCACGTGTGATGACACCGCTCACTCCTGCAGTCGCTCCAGTTACTATCTGAACCAGGCCGACGGCGGCGGCGAAGGGTCCAAGTGCAACATCAGGGCACCACTACCGCCGTCACTGTCACTCTACCATTCCTCCATCAACCTCAACTGCCACGACCAGCTGTCATTTCCCAAGGGCAAGGGGTTCTGCAATGGTAGTAATGGTGGTGGTGATAACAACAGTCATCTGCAGCAGCAGCAACAACAACAACATCAACATCCACATCACCACCAAAGACATGGCTCCATTTGCAATGCTAATGCTGTGGAGTGTCAATGTCAGTGCAGTGGTGGATATGGCGTTACCTCCACGTGCAATAGATCAGTACACCGAGCTAGCACCATCTCCCGTCTGTCCACTGTCAAGTGTGATCACAGTCTGACAAAACTGACTAGCTCAATTCACTGTCCACTTTCCATTGGTGAGCAGTTCAGCAGCAATCACCATCTGCCACCAACTCAAGCAGCAACAGTGGCGCCTTCACTGCCCAGTCCGTCCGACACGCTCAAAGCCTACTCTCCGTCTGCCGTCTCACTGGCGTCGCAGTGCACTGCCAACTTTATTACCAGCGACCGAGAGTCCATCTTTTCGCACTCTAGCCAGGGCAGCAGCAGCAGCAGCAGTGGCTGCAGCTCACTTACCTGCGGAGCCGACCAGAGTGGCTCAAATGGCTCCAGTGGATCCTCGTCCACAACACAGCATCACCCTCATAATCATCCCCTTCATCAATGGAGAAGTCAAGTGGCGCCTACTACCACTGTCGGCTACGAATCAACTGAGGTGGGAAATGCTACTGCACTGCGACACATTACAGTCACAGCTGCAGCTGACCCAGTGCGGCAGCAAAATCTCGACGTCGCTGATAGCTCTCCAAGTGGAGTCATCTTTTGCCAGTCAACAGTCCGTGATGGCTTCATCGGCGGCAGTGGTTTGTCGAGTAAGCCAAACAGCACTAACGATGGCTCCCACTGTGAGGTACTGTATGAAAGGAAGGGGACAAATAGCATAGAACAGAGAAACAACAGCACCATCATCGCAACCACTAACACAACCGCTGGCATCACGCAGAAGTGGTCCCATTTGTATTCACAGATTAATTTCATTAAGCAGCGGAGCAGCGAGACGAGGCAAATGGCAAATTATGACATTCCTCGAAACTTGTGCGTGGTAAGTGATAATCATTCATCGGCCATAATAGAGCTGTTAATCTAAATTAATTCAACTTGTCCTTTCTCTTCTTCTACTCTCTCCTTCGTTACTTGTTTGTCTGTCCATTGTCGCGCTCTTGCGCCGCAGAATGTCGCCTTCTCCAATCAAAAAGCCACTGAAACAGTGGCGGGCGAAGCGAAACCAGCCTCGGCAAGCACTGCCATAAATCATTGCTATTGTGATACGGCATCGGCGGCGGTGGTGGCCCAGGCAGTGGTCCAGTCGACCAGTGCAGGAGGAGGAGGCAACAGTGAACAACAACGGCAGCAGCAGACACGAGACCAGTGCTTTTGCAGTGCGGCTGGTGCATTGAATGGAGATTCCATCAAGCACCACGAGTTGGCTGCAACAGCAGCAGTAGTCAACGGGAGAAGCATATTTGGCCGCGCAGCTTGTTCTCAGTCCAATTGCGCCCACAGCGACAGCAGCACCCTCATCAGGCGGCACACAAAGCCTGCACATCAGCAGCAGCAGCAGCACTTCCTGTCGGCGGCTGTGGCTGACAATGAAAGCAGCGCCAGTGCTGCTCATCAGTGCTGCATCAGTTACCAACAGAAAGACACCGACCAGCCCCAGATGAATGGATGTTGTGGTGGTGGGGGTAGTTGCGGTGCTGCTCAATGGACAATCGACAGTAGGGTTCCTGGCGGGTGTTGTGGCCAAAAGCCAGCCAAGCACGAAACTGTTCCACAGCCCAACTATGCAAACATGCAATTCATCAACTCGATTGAACTGTACGAGAATCTGCGCTTTACCCAACCGGCTTTGCAGCAGAATCAGCAGCACTCGAACAATAGCCGCATCAATGGCGACCGCATCAACCCCGGCAGTGACAGTAACGAGCAGAGGCACTCAATCGTAGGTGATGAGTCCATTATCAGTGTCGCATCAGGCAAAGAAAAGGAAGAGAGCGAAAAGCAATCATCGAATGGTGTCTCCTCTGCCTCTCCTAACCGTAATTGCCCGTCTCATCAAATGCTCAATCGACAGGAGGAGCAGCACCACTGCGCGCCTGTTCCAAATGGCGCAGACAGTAGCAGCGGCAGCAGTAGAAGTAGCAGCAGTGGTGTCGGTGACGAATTGCTGACAGACTCCAACGGCGGCGACAATAGTGGCCACGACTGCGAAAGCGATGCCATTTCAAAGAAGCAGTCAAACAGTGCCACTGAAAGCAAATCGATGAATGACAGTCATGAGAATGGCAGAAATACTCTCTGCCAAACGGCAAGTGCTTCTGCTGCTGATGTCGATGCCGATGCTGTCCCTTCATGCGACATCGAGAAAAAGTGCTGCACTTCTACTGCTAACTGCGACGAGCAATGGGACAGTGCAATGGAAAGAAATGGAGAAGGAGGAGGAGAAGGAGGAGAAGGCCGATGTACCCGACTAAATGGAAACAACTCTCCGACTGGGCTGAACAGCAGCACCAGCAACAGCACGAGCACCCGAATCAGCAGAGAACGTGCTAATAATGGAGGTCATTATCTACGCCATCATCATCATCACTGGGTAGATGATGGGCAACTCGAGGATGCTCGCAAAAATGTTAACATATCATTATCATCACTGCATAATCGGACCAGTTGGAAGCGAACTACTGCTGGAGACTGCCGCTGCTCTCCCAGTGAAGCTGCTTGCTGCAGCTCATGCAGCCAAGCCAAGTGGAGCGAATCAAATGCAATTAGACGGACCCATCATCTACGATCAAATAGAAGCCAAAGTGGATGGAGAAAAGGGGCAGGAGGAAGTGGAAGAAGAAGAAGAATGCTCAGTGATTGCATCAGTAGATCATACAGTCTCGAGGACTTTGCAACCAGCGACTGCACCAGCACCGGCTGCCAATGCTCATCATCATCGGGCACTAGTGCACTCGACAAAGCTGACGGGCGGCCACCGTTACGGGAACTACCACTTCCACTTCTTCTTGGTACTTCTTCTTCATCTTCTTCTTCTGGTCACATGGCCACCAGGCAAAGTGGACGATTTAGTTGCCCAAACCTGGAGCAGCTCGATTACCAGCAATTTTACTGCCACCACTTCCACTGCCATTGCTGTTGCTGCTGCAGCACCGAAAACTCATCCGAGGACTTCTGCACCAGCAGTCAACAGCAGCAGCAGCTCACTGTGGCAGTTGAGCTCTGTCAGCCTCAGACTGAAAGTGTTTGATTTATGTCTGAGTTGCGGCCACCGCGCGAGGGTAGTCAGCGCCCACTTAGCTGCTGCTGATGCCTGCTCAAAAAAGAGTCCAAAGAAGACTGCAGAATCACTTAATGCGGTGCATGTGTGTGTGCTTACTACGACTGGGCACTGAGTTTGATCGCATTTCCGTTTCATTCTCTTTCTCCCTTTGTCTGTCGCTCCAGATCGGCCCCAGTTTCTGCGTGAAAAAAATGATGAGTAGCGTTTGCCCAACAGAGTTTGCAACTAACAGCAGTGATGATGATTGGACGAATAACGAAAAAAAATGTGAAAACGGGACGAAGAAGATTTGATTTACTCGATTACAAATCGGTGCAATAAAGCAAATGCAAACAAAGATATCTGTGTGTCTGTGTGTAAAATCTTGTCTGTCGTCTGCTCTGCAAATAATCGGCATTGATCGGGTGTGCATGAGCCACCAGCTCTATCCTTCTCGATCGATAGTGTGTTTCATTTTGCATGTGCAGATTTAACTGTCTCTCTGTGCCTTGGGCTCGCCGAGATTGCCAATTTGGTGCGCCCTGCAATGGACCCGGGTGTGTCTCCCTTTGGGCGCATTATCAATTAGTGCAAGTGCGTGCTAACAAATGCATAAACGCACATACAGTCGACCAGTGCTGAATGTGTGTGGACAGCCGCACATAGCACCACTACCATCACCATCGTTCAATTTAGGATCGATTCGAAAGGCAGGCTCCAACAAACACTGCTGACTTGCTTTCCGCAAAGGCACTTTTTGATTGAACCGCAACTGTTAGCAGAACACGGCTTGTTTGCTCTATCAATGCCCGACAAATGGTCGGTGCCAATCTTCGACTTTTGTCAGACGAAGCAGCTCGCCAAGCAGCTAAATCGATAATCAAATTGAGGCAGGCACTCCACACACTACAAGAAGCAAATCCTCTCAGCGCCTTCTAGCGCAATTGATGGAGTGAAAAAAAGTAGTAGACAAAAAAGCGGTCTTAGTATTGGAAATGCAAACAAATGAATGTTAGAACTACTAATCTAGTCGAGAGCTGGCAGAGATATTGCAGAGATAGGACATTGCATGCGTATAGGGGACTATTTGCCGAAGCACTCTACGAGGATAACGGGAAATGGAGATATGGAGAACATTCGCTTTCAAAAGTCTTCGTAGTGCCTATGCGGCAGTGAAGAGTCCACGTAGTTGAGCCAGAAGTTGGCACAACTGCAGTGGTACCGAAAGCCCGCAAAGAGAAGGCTGCTCATTGGCGGCTGGCAGACGTCGGAACAAATGGAGCAGGGATCACATGGAGATAAGCTGGATGCTGCTACTGATGACGATGATGCTGACTCGGTCACTGGACTTGGAATCAGCGGAAGAGGAGGAGGAAGAGGAGGAGGAGGATGAGTTGGATCGCCACTCTTCTCTCTGTCAGGCTATTTTTAAATACAAAAAATAGAAATAAAAAGATTAACTATGATCCTCACCGACATACGACAATCATTGCCTACATTGGGAGAAGATTTGCCAACTAAATTGAGAATCATATGCCATTTGTTGGAGGTCTCTTCAAATACTGCATTGCACATATCGATTTCCGAAGCATTGTTCAGCACTTGCAGGTTTCCACTGATGCGCTGTGCAATGGCAAAAACTTCCTTCAAATCTGCAACATTGTGTTGGGTTTTACACACTTGATCACGTCTTTAACTTTTAAAAATAAAAAACTTACCATTCGCAAAGTTGACGCCATCTTTTGAGGCTAATGCCTCCAAAACTGACTCTTCGTCGTGGTTGATCAGGAGAATATTGAAAGTCTTTTGCATTACTTTGCATATAGCCGTCAGTATTTTGCGCTTATTAGAAATGGCTGGTACAGTTTCAATCTTCTCTTTAGGCGCTAAACTACTGGCAACTTCTTCTTGCGTTTGAGTATCACAGTCCTTTGCTGAATGAGAAAAGAAGTCACCAAAGTCGTCCGACTCGTTGCTTTGAGTGTTTGTGGTTAGAGCCCGTAGAGAGCGATACCGGTCGCTCTCGGAGTCTTTAACGGGTTTATCGGCTTCAGACGCTGGAACACAAATGCTGGTGTCAGATGATGATGGCAACGGTGGGAGGTTGTTGGAGGATGGTGAAGCTTCGTTCAGGCTGTTTACTTCGTCAACTAGTGACAGGTTATTTACTTCACTTGACGGACCTTCACTGCCATTAGATAGATTGAAGTCATCAAATACTGGATCAATACTGTCGGGTGATGTGTCTTTTTCTTTAACATTTTCATCGTGTGCAGCAGGTACCACCGACCTGTCAAAATGATTTGCAGGAGTAGTCTCCAATTTAAAGTCACCTCCTAATTTGGTAACGTTATTGTCTGCAGGGGTAACGAAATCGGCCGATTTAAAGTCGGCAAAGTCCTCATCAGTATTAGAAGGCTCAGTTAGTGTGATTTCATGGGAAGATATTGCCGACGTGGAAGACGCCTTCACTTGGGTGTTTCCTCTGAATGGATTATTATCCTCTGAGTGCGGTAATTTAGGAAACTGTGGAAGGGGAATAGAGGTAACTTTATACAGCTCATCCACTGGCTGTGGGCTATTTCCTTGAATGAGGCCAATTAGAGCGAGCATTAGAAAGAGCTCTTGTTTCGTCAGTTGACCTGGTATTGTGCGATTGACAAAACCCCACAGTTGGGCCAGAACATGGCTGGGCAGATTTGAGAGAAGCAGCACCTGGTACAGCTTGTCTCGATCACAAATGTCTCCGGAGGAATTTTCAGGCTTGGCAGCGTTCCACACTTGCTGGTAAATGGCCGGAATCTCATTGGTCATGAGAAAGCATTGTGGAATAGGCAAACAATTGCTCTGGGGTGATGAAGTTGAACTGGCGACAGTCGTTGCTAAAGTCAAATTAAAAAATTAATAAAGTTCAAAAGAAAAAATAGGCGAAGCCTTACCTGACTGCTGAGAACTTCGTTGTTGTGGCACACAAAGCTTGCTAATTTTTGCATCACTGTCCACCTTTTCGAGAATATTGCGGATCAAATCATCTGCTGAAAGGTTGTTTTTCAGAGTGATATTTTGCAGACGTTGCTGTTGTTGTTTGTAAAACAAATCCTTCTGCTGCTTCTTTGGATTTTTTTCTGAGTTCTCCATTCTTTGCAGTCAAAATAAGCATTCTTCAGATTAGTGCAAAAGGTGACATTAGATTTTAGCTGATTCACTGCACTATTTCCAAAAGTGACGAAAGCTTTTCAAGTATTGCAGGCTTACAACAAAGCAAATGTAAATGCAAGTCAGATTTTGTTTTCAAAAGGCGCGCCACATAATCTGCTGATGTACGATAAGCTTTTCAAAGTTAGTTCAGGTGATAATATAAACAGCTGTTATCGGTTTGCTATATTGCAGCTCGGTTGAAAGTGGTGAGATCAAAGAGAAAAACAACAAGTATTTGGCATGTTTGTTAATTAAGACGATTACGTTTGCTTAAATCTTATCAAGTGTGTGATTCTGTAAAAAGCAGAGCGTGTAATCTGGATCATTGGAAGTAAGAATCGGAAAACAAGCCAGTTGTTGACATGTCCAAGTTAGAGACTGTGCGAGTGTTTGCGAGTGGAAATAGCAATGGCAAGCAAGATTGCTACGATTTCCAAACTTGGAACTCGATGGCCGGTGAAAGGTAAACATCATTTTGAAAACTGGGGTTTTAGCTCAATACCTACTGATATCTTTTCTTCCTAGGGTGGCCATCTTCAACAACGACCAAGTACCGTTCTCTTTTTAGCCAAGCATTTAGCGGACACCCATCTGCTCGGCAAAACAGCGTCCCTTTTGCAGTAAGATTTTTGTTTGTTTACTTGTTGGACCACTTGTTTAAACTTTGAATTACAGAGAAATATCCGCAAGTTTGGTAGACCACTACTAACAAACCATATTGGACGCATGATGGATGGAGAAAATGGTCAACATCTTTTGATGTCCACTGAAAACGGTGGCTCTGAGTTTGATTTCACGGAGCTGCATGAGGTGATTTCCAAACTGAAGCTCATTATTCCCCTTGAATACGCGTCTGATTGGGATAATGTTGGACTTTTGGTTGAACCTTCGGGAATTGTCTTTGTGAGGAAAATTCTCCTGACTATTGACTTGACAGAAAAGGTTCTGGATGAAGCGATCGCCGAGCAAGTGCAACTTATTTTTGCCTATCATCCGCCGCTATTCCGTCCGTTTAAACGTTTAACTCAAAACTCCTGGAAAGAGAGAATTGCCATACGTTGCATTGAAAATGGAATTGCCGTGTTCTCTCCTCACACTGCTCTTGATGCCATCAAAGGAGGAATCAACGATTGGCTTTTGTCTCCATTTGACTGCGATCAGTCCAACATTAAGCCAATCGAGCCAATCATGGTCTCGTCAAATCAACTTGGAAACTTTGACTATAGCATTCACTTTAGGACTCAAAATGACGATATTATAGACGTTTTTAATTCACAATTTAACAAGTCTAAATTCCGATGGTAAGTTTATCAGATTTTTTTAGCTCTTTTACTAACTCAGATTTGCTGATTTCAGGATCAAGGAAAGTGAAAACGCGTTCAATATACTTTGCAACATTGACTTGTTACCGAATATTTTGGAAATTCTTGGAAAAAATGAAATTTCTTTCAAAACCATTAGCAGCACTCCCAAGTTGCCACTTCTTGAGGAAGGAATGGGTCGAATTGCCAAGTTAAAGTCACCAGTCACCATTAAAGATGTCTACGAAAAAGTGAAGAAGCACCTCGGCTTGGAGCACCTCCGTTTGGCCCTGTCCAACATTCACATGAAAGGTAATAGATGAAGTGAAAGTTTTAAATTTAAAATTCCTTTTCTACTTCAGAGTCAAAGATAAGCACCATTGGTGTTTGTGCCGGTTCCGGTGGCAGCCTCTTGCAGCAGACTAAAGCCGATGTGTTCATCACCGGTGAGATGTCCCATCACGAGGTGCTGGACGCCGTTCACAAGGGAACTTCAGTCATCCTGTGCGAGCACACCAACACCGAGCGCGGCTATCTGAAGCTCTACAAGGCCACTCTCGAGGAGTTCCTCAAGCTGGAGGTACTCCTCTCCGAGTACGACAGTGATCCCAATAAGATTGTTTGATTGCTGTACGAGTGCTGATGATCGTTTACACTGTGTTTTTGCCAATATACAAAAAAAGTGTTTCTAGCTAGCACTGCTAGTTGCATTTGCTGTTCAGTCTCTATCTGAATCCGTCGTCGGTGTGATAGAGCGACAAAAGGAAGCTGACTCAACAGTGGATCCTGTGTAACAGAAAGTGTGCCTGTGGTGTCGTCTATGTGCACAGCAATGAGGCGACGGTGGGCTTGCACAACCAGAGAGTGCGACATGCCATGCACAGCCACTGACTGACTGACTGGTCGGCAGCAAGTGGCAACATACACAGACAGACAGACAGGCAGTTCGGGACTGAGGAGACGCCGCTGGAGAGTACCTGGGAAAGCATCTCCCGCCATCTCACACTGCACCACCAGCACTGTACTCACCACTATCTCCACGACCACCAGCACCACTGCCAGAACCAGTCCTGCCCACCTTCACCTCCTTCCCCCTGTCACCCACCGCTGGCCTCGGCAATGATTCAGGACACGCCTGTTCTCCTCAGGTTCAAGTTGAAGTTGAACTGCTGAGTTGAGCAGTGGTTGTGCACCTTCTCCTCTTCGCCACCACCACCACCAGTTTCGGCGTTGTCCTGTGCTCCCGTTGATGTTCCATGTCTGCCCAACAGTAAGAAGGTGTGCACTGCCCACCTGGTTGCCAGACAAATGAAGGTCACAAGAGGTAAACAGAAGAGAAGTTTGGTTTTGCCGCGGAGAGCGCCCTTCCATCTCGGTTGCCAACGGACCATCTCTACCTCTTCTTCCTTCACCCAAATTTCATCGCTTGTACATGCACCACCATTACTCTGCCAACAACACTCTCCCAAGAACGCGTCATCGACTGAACGTAAGTGTTTACCGTCATTTTTTGTTTGCCGAGTTCGAATTCAGTGTTTGCATCATTCTTCAAGTCGCGTCTCTGTTAGTAGTGAAACCTTCTTTTAGAAGTGACTAATTGAACCTAATTCTGTAATCTTAATCATACCACTTGATAACTGTGTCTAAAATTAGCAGTCATCAGCGGTGATGGCAGCGGCACTATCTCAGTCACTCTATCTTTCTCTTTCTCTCACTCATTCACTCCACCTATTACGACACGATTCAATCAGTGCAGAGCGGTGTGGCAGAATTGCCCTGATCACCGACGCCAACTGAGGCAGAAGAGAGATGTGTCACTGACCGAATGGCATCACTTCTGCATCACTCTCCTTTCTCACCGAAATAACTATTGTGTGCCAGTTGGGCAACAATCTCTCCGGCAGTCAGTAGAGAGAGTAGACGAGAGTGAGAGAAAGAGTACAGTCAGTCCACTCTTGATGATGAGCCACTGATGATGATGATGATGATGACGGCAGTAGTGGCGATGGTGATGGTGGTGATGGTGCACTCACAGGCATCCATCACTGATTCTTCTGCCACTCTCGGACCGAACACACTGGCTGATGTCGGCTCACACTGTCTTCACTGTCGGAACACACTTGGCCACATTTTCTCTTTCGTTCGGCACAGTCGTACAGTGTACTGCGATTGTCTCAGCTGCAGCGGCACTTACCAAGCTGACCTGACTGACTGCCTGTCTTCTTCCCTTGTGAGCGGTGGCTTCGACCACAGCCACGACTTTGTCTTCGTCGGTGGACTAACCTCTTTTCCCTTTTCGCTGTTTGCCTCATTTTCATGCACAGCAAAGCTCCATCATTATCGTTGCAGTGCACCACTCTACGAGCAGATTCCCAATTAAATAGAAATAGCTCTGCAATGGGAACTGTAAGACGTAATGG
>JAALOO010002356.1_pt1 | contig 10554 bp, 13 predicted proteins | sample 7257641 | NCBI WGS metagenome assembly JAALOO01 (sample SAMN14085613, study PRJNA598686) | mite metagenome | biome: ENVO:01001000; feature: ENVO:01001002; material: ENVO:01001226; isolation source: single female mite from University of Michigan culture on fish food culture... ... | reverse complement strand
CTCTCTCTCTCTCTCTCTCTCTCTCTCTCTCTCTCTCTCTCTCTCTTTCCCTTTTCCTTCTCCTCTCCCTGCTCTGCAAGATAAGACAATTCAATTGACCAATTCAAGAGTTGGCTGGCTTCTTGTTTGGTGGTGGTGGTCGTTGATTAATTCGTCCGAGGCACACATATCGATGACTGCTGCTGCTGCTGCTGCTGCTGTACAGCACTCCGTTGTACGGCACTGACTGACGGACGGACTTGCAGTCCGTGGAGTGGCAGTGGCCTGTTCGCTCGTGTGCCCAGCAATTGTGTGCCATTTATTATTATTAAATCGAGAATCGAAGAGGAAGAAATAGCGAAAGAGGAGAATTGCTAGTAGGAATAAATAAATTTTGCAATTGACTTCACTTGCTTTTGCCTGCTTCTTTGAGTCGCTTTTAGCGGCAGGCAGGCACACAGTGGTCTCCGGCGGCGGCCGTCTCACTTGGCTCACTTTCGCTCACAGCTTTTCCCCAGCTCTTTCAGCATTTATTGAGTTGAATCAAAGAGCAAGAGGGGCAGTGGCGGTTGCTGAGAAGTAATGGATAGGGCAAATAAGCAGCAGCAGCAGCAGCAGCAGCCTTGGCAATCCGGACTCACTCTGATTCATTCGCTCACTGCTGATGCTGCTGCTGCTGCTGCTGTTGGATTAATTGCTTTAAAACCAAGTCACTTTCCTTTGCTTTTTCCTTGCTTGGCTTGGCTTCGGCTGATTGGAAGATCGGAAAGGGGAAAGGAAGGGAGAGAATCGGGTTGCCCAGCCAGCTGAGGACAGGCACGTCTCGCTCTAAGATAAATACAAAGTGTAATTGCGATTGAGCGGTAGTTGAAAGCGAAAGTGGGAAAATGGGAAAAAGTTTGGCTGCTGCTGCGGACTTTTGAAAAGTTTTTTTGGTTGCAGTAGTGTGTGGTCAACGACTGAGTGTAAAGTTTTAAAATTGTGATTGCGGAAAAAAGTTCGCTAGACTGAGTTGGTTTGATTTTTTCGGAGGATTAGTTCACTGATTCTTGTTTTTTCTCATTTTCTAATTTTCTCCATTTAATGCTAATCAACCTTTACTAATCTCTCTCCATTTCTTCTTTGTTCTCTTTCTTTTCTATTCACTGGGGTTGTGGTGTAGGTAGTGATCACCATCACCGCCTTCCTTTACCATCACCATCATCATCATCATCTTTTCAGCCACCGGCTTCACAAGAGAGCTTTCTTCTTCTTGAGCATCAGGAACCCACTGGATACACTGTCTTTCCCTCTCTCTATAGCTATGTTCTATTTTATGCACACTCGCGACTGACGACGTCGTCTTCTCCCTCTCCCTCTCCCCACTGCACGTCACCCGAAAGGGAATTGAAGGGAAGGGAGAAGTGAACAACTGTCGGTGACTGACTGAAGAGCACCAACAGCAGAAGAAGCAGAATCAACGACAGAAAGAAAGAGAAAAAGAGAGAGACAGGAAGAGAAAAGGACAGAATCCAACGAGCCACCAGCGGGAGCAAAACACAGAAGAGGACAATGTGTGCCACATTGTAAGCCACACAGCCGCGAAGTGCTGTGTGCAGAAGAGAAGAGGAGGGCGCCCGACGCAGCCGCCGAAGCCGTTGTCGTCGTCGTCGTCGCAGCAGCCGTAGTTGTCGTTTTCCTGCAGCAGAAGAAGATTTAGCTGCGGCACTGCGCTGCTGAGGAGCGATATTTCCCATCGCATCCCTCGCCGATCTCACCGATCACACCGCACAAAATGCGCAAAAAGCGGCGAGATTCAGCAGGGTCGGCCGATGATGCTGATGATAGCATCATCTTCGAGGCCCTGAACCACCGCCGGTGCCTTAGTCCTCCTCCTCATACTCATAATCATCCTCATCACCACCACCACTTCCCCTCCTTTTCCAGTGCCCGCCACCACTTTCTTCATTGTCCTAGGACCTCCACCAACATTCTCGGTGCCACCTTCTTCTCTTTGCTTCACCTCCTTGCATCACCTTCTGTGTCATATCTGTTCAGGCCCGGTTATCACCTTCGCCGCCTCCTCCTCTCTCCGCTTCTCCTCCTCTTCAGTGCAATCTTCTCCTTCCCCTGTTTTGCCCTCTTCTTTCACTCGCCTTATTCCTTCTATTTCTCTTCTTCAATTACCTCCTCATCTAGTCCCTTTCAATTGTCGCCCTTCTTCTTCTCCTCCGCCTGTTTTCTATTTGCGGGCACGACCAGCTCTTCTTTGAGGGTGGCCGCTGCTGAACCGATCTCACAAGGTAAGAGAGAGAGTGGTCAGTGGATAACAACTTAACCATAAACATTTTTCATTTGTTTACCTTCTTTTCAAACCCAGGTCTTCACCTGAACTCCTTCATACCTCACTTTGAGCCGCTGTACTACGACCGCCAGCAGCTGTTGGCCCAGTACCGGCAGCTGAAGCGGTCGCAGGCGGTGAAGAAGGCAAAACAACTGGAGCAACAGCAGCAAACTCAGCTTCAGCAGGCACAAAAAGCAGAGGAGGAAGAACAGCTCAGAAAACGGACGAAGCTGAAAACGACGCCACCGACTGCAAACGGCAGCAGCCGGCGACGGCGACGACGTGATACCAACTCGCATGTGATATTACCTAGTCAAAAGACGGCGGCGGCGGCGGACAGTGATGGCGGTGGCGGAGGTGATGATAGTGGAAACAAAAAAAGCGCATCAACGGGTACGACAAAGGATGCGCTGGAGGACTCGGCGGCGGCGACGACGACGACGACCTTCTTCTCCTCACCGCCACACCTGCTCACCTCGGCGGCGGCGGTCAATCTGAGCACCGCCAGCACCACTGCCTTCTTCCGCCACAACTGTCCCCTGCCCAATGATATTGATCATCATCATCAGCAGCATCATCAGCACCAGCAGCACCACCAGAGTTCTCTTGAGGAGGACAGCACCGAGAAGGTGCTGCTGCTGCCACACTTGAACCAACTGCCCACTGCCGACGACCATCATCTTCATCCTCCTTATTCCACGAATGCCCCGGACAGTGATTGGCTGCTCTACGGCGATCTTCAGGCAAAGGACGACCAAGAAGAAGAAGAGGACGACCCTGACACTGATGCCTCCATTGACATTCTCGAAGAGGGCGAGGCGGCAGAGGAGGTGGCGCCAGGTGCTGAGGTCCTCGAGTCGGTCGCAGTGGACATCGAGGACTCCAAATCAGCCGCAGCAGATGATGACGGTCTGGTGGAGCACATTCGCGTCGAGTTCACCGCCCACAATCGCCTTTTTCGCCTGCGACTGCACAGCAACTCGGAGCGCGTCTTTGCGCCCGATGTGGTGCTGGAGATGGCCGACGGGCGGCCGATTCACTACGAGATGAGCAACGTCATCAGGGGCCACCTGGAAGGTAAGATGAAGCTCTTTGTTGTACTTTGACTGATTTCGTTAAACGACACCGTTTCTTTTCCCACAGACGACGAGGAGGCCACCTTCGAAGGGATCATCACCGGCGACGGCCTGCTGGACGGCCACCTCACCACCCGGCACGATGAGTTCTACATTGAGCCGGCGCATCGGTACTTCCATAGCACTGCTGGTGGTGCTCAGGGCAAAGCTTTCAGTGATAAAGAAGAGAAAGCGAAGAAGAAGGAGAATAAAGCGGCGGACGATGACTTTCACTCGGTCATCTACTCGAGCTCAGTGGTGGCCTTTCCCAATGCGACGCACGGCGCTGCCTCGGCCTTTGGTGGCGGCAATGCCGCCTTTCTGCACTCCAAGTTTCTCCCCCTGCTTAGTCCCTTTACGGCTGCTGCTGCTGCTGCTGGCCACATTCCACATTTGCCCGCTGATTTTGCCAATCGCTGGGGGCTGATGGCTGATGATAGGCAGCGGCACCAGCAGCAGCAACACTGGAGCTTGATGGCCAACATCGAAGAGATGCTCGGTGGTGGCAACGGTGGTGGTGCTCACGGACGGCGGAAGAACTCAAATCGAGCTAAACGTAGCAGCAGCAGCAGCAGCAGCTCTTTTTCCTCCAGTGCTGATTCTTCCAGCTCGGCAGAGAATTCATCTGCTGCTGCTGCTGCCGGCGCTTCTGCCTCCTCTTCCTCGTCCTCATCTTTGTCTTCTTCAGCCGAAAGTCCTGATGGACCGTCTGAAGCACACAATCATACGCACAGTGATTCCGGTGCTGCTAAGAGCGGTGATTCCAAGCGGGGAAAGTCTTCCTCCTCCTCCTCCTCTTCAGCGTCCTCCTCAACTTCGACTTCAACTCAAACTTCGTCCTCTTCTTCCTCCTCAACTCGAATGCCCTCCAAGGCGGAGCACTTTCGCAAGTCGACGTCTGGCTCTTCTAGTTCTTCAGGGAAGCCTTCTTCGACGGTAAATAGTGTCGGCGGCCAAGGGTCGAACAGCGGCGGCGGTGGCCGCTACTGGCGCGACATGGACTCGTTGCACTACACCGAGTCGGAGCCGTACGGCATCAAGGCGGTCCACCCGCGGACGCACTGGATCGACGACCAGGCCCGCCACCACGACCGGCACGTGGTGGTCGACCCGAAGAAGACCACCTGCATGCTGTACCTGCAGGCGGACCACCTCTTCTTCGAGAAGATGGGCAGCGAGGAGGCCTGCATCGAGTCGATGACGAGGCACGTGCAGAAGGTGAACAACATCTACAAGAATACGGGTAAGTGAAAGTGATAATGGTGTAATTGATTCTCTGGGGAGGATTCACACATCGGCTGATGATGATGATGATGATGACTGTGGTGGTGGTGGTGGTGGTGATTGTACTCCAGAGACCATAACCTTAATTTAATTTTTCTTTCTTTCTTTTTCTCCGTCAGACTTTGACCAGGACGGCCGCCCTGACAACATCTCCTTTCTCATAAAGCGCATCAAGGTGCACACGATGGAGTCGCTGAAGGACCCGGAGTACCGCTACCCGCAAACGTACGGCGTGGAAAAGTTCTTGGAGCTGTTCAGCGAGGAGGACTACGACGCCTTCTGTCTCGCCTACATGTTCACCTACCGGGACTTTGAGGGCGGCACGCTGGGCCTCGCCTGGACGGGCGACCTGAAGAACGCCGGTGGGGTGTGTGAGAAGAATGGCGTAAGTGCTTTAATCATCATTATCATCATTACCGGTTTCATCAATACCTCCTCCTCTTCTGTTCATTCATTCATTCATTGCAGCACTACCGCGGCAGCCTGAAGAGCTTAAACACGGGCATCGTGACGCTGCTCAACTACGGCAAACACGTGCCGCCCATTGTCTCACATGTCACGCTGGCCCACGAGATTGGACACAACTTTGGCTCACCGGTAGGTTATTTTTGCTACCGTTGCTTTCACTGCTGCTACTACTGTGGATCGATCGATTCTGGCCAGATCTGACAACTATTACTTTTTTCCCCTTCACAGCACGACCCCGAGGACGATCACGCGTGCACTCCGGGTGGCGAGAACGGCAACTATATCATGTTTGCGAGGGCAACCTCGGGCGACAAGCGCAACAACAACAAGTTCTCCCCGTGCTCTCTGCGCAGCATCAACGCCGTCCTCAACACCAAGGCGAAGAGTCTGAAGGGCTGCTTTCAGGGTAGGCGGAACCATCTGTGATGGATTGATTTGAAGGCGTACTCATATCATGTCTTTTTCCCTTCAGAGCCCCAAGACGCCATCTGCGGCAATGAGGTGGTGGAGGAGGGCGAAGAGTGCGACTGTGGCTGGGAGGAGGACTGCAAGGAGCCGTGCTGCTTTCCAATGCGTGCCAATCCACCGCCCGATGAGCCGCCCTGCAAGTGAGTACTTGCCATTGGTTTCAGCAAACTTGAAACACATGCTCATTTAACTCTTTTCCTACTCAAATTGCAGACTTCGACCGAACGTCATCTGCAGTCCCAGCCAGGGGCCCTGCTGTACGCAGGACTGCAAGCTGAAGGTGGGCAATAAGTGCCGCGACGACAACGGCTGCCGGACGGCCAGCTACTGCAACGGACAGGGGCCGCAGTGTCCGCCCTCCACAAACAAGGCCAACAAGACCATCTGCAATGACGAGTACGTCTGCTACATGGGCGTAAGTACAACATCTTTTAGGCTATAAAAACTTGGCTGGCATCTAATCACTGATTTATTTTCTGTCCAGGAATGCACCGGCTCCATCTGCATGGCCTACGGCCTGGAGTCCTGCCAGTGCAAACAGGGACCCAGTGATCCGCCGACGAAGCTCTGCGAGCTGTGCTGTCGAATGCCTTCCGATGACAGTACCTGCAAGTGAGTCCTTTCAAGTGTGCTTTTAAACGATTGTTCAGAACTAATTGAACCTCTGTCTGTCTGTCACCACCACCACCACCTCAGGTCCTCCTTCGAGTGGAACACCACCCCCTACGACGTGCCCGACCTGTACTCGAAGCCGGGCACGCCGTGTGACAACTACAACGGCTACTGTGATACGAGTCAGCGCTGTCGCGAGGTGGACCCGTCCAGTCCGCTGGCCACGCTGCGCCGCCTCTTCCTCTCCAACGAGAGCATGGCCAGTCTGAAGCGGTGGTTCAATGAGCAGTGGTTCTACGTCGCCGTCCTCGTCATGATCTCGGTGCTCATTCTCGTAAGTTGTTTGAACTTGGTATTTTGTCATGAAACTAACGCTTTTTTCCTGTCTGTTTTTTAGTTAATGGCGTACAAGGTCTTCAACAATCGGCGCACCATTGGCGGCCTCACCAAGACGGACATCATGGAGGTGGCCCTGGAGGCGGTGGCCAAGCACCAGCAGGAGCAGGCACAAGCTCAGGCACAAGCTCAGGCTCAAGCACAGGCTCAGGCGCAGGCCCAAGCACAAGCTCAGCAGCAGCAGCAGCAGCAACAACAACAGTCGACGACGACCTCCTCTTCAGGCGCAAACAACAACAACAACAGCAACTCGTCCTCGACGAGCGCATCCACGGTCACGCAGGCCACCAACACAGGGTCCGATTCAGTGTCGCAGGCGTCAGGAGGAGGTGGAGGGGGAGGAGGCAATGGCAACAAGGATGCCAAGGCCAACTCTGCGAGCAGCTCTGCCGGCTCAACCTCCTCGCCGACGTCGAGCACGACGCTGAACACTGCCGCCAGTGCCTCCACGCAGTCCACGCAGTTGGCCAATGGAACTTCTGCTTCTGCTGCTGGCAGCGGCAACAATGCTAATGGCACTGCCAACAGCTCCGCCAAATCGAGTCTGATCTCAACGCCCAATCAGCAGCAGCACAACCACGGTCACAACCACGCCACCAATGGCAGCAGTGGTGGTGGTGGCAGCGGAACCAGTGCCAATGCATCGGCAGCCTCGGTGCAGCAGATGCACTCAAAGAGCTCCATTGACTCGCAGCACTCATTGCTCGATCAGCACGCTTACGGCTTCAACGGAGGTGGTAGTGTCACTAATGGCCACAACAACAACAACAACAACGGCTCTGCCATGGACAGCTCCTTCTCCGGCTCAATGTCCTCGGCAATGTACAACATTCCGCCGCCTTCCGCCTCTGCCTCTTCTTCTTCCAAGGCAAACAACTACCTGGAGAGCCAGTCTGCCGCCGCTGCCGCGTCACTGTACGGCACAATGAAGAATGCTCATCACCATAATCATCACACTGGTGCAGGAGGAGGACACCAGCAGTTCTACGGGAGCACTTCAAAGCATTCCAGTGCCGCCGCCGTGCCGCCTCAGTCGAACACGATCATGTCGCTGCAGCAGCACTCGGCGGCGGCAGCTGCTGCTGGAGCTGCAGGCCTTGACGCCGGCACCGGTCTCTACAACCATCCCTTTAGTGGTGCAGGTGCCGCTGCTCACGGCGGCTCACTCTACGGCTACACTCGTCACGGAGCTGGTCTTCAAGCAACATCAGGTGTTGGTGTCGGTGGCCATCATCACCACCACCACCACTCGATTCCCTCGCTCTACCAGCCGTCAATGATCTACCAGCAGCCATCGGCGGCACTGATGGGCAGTGCTCAACCGGGAGGAGGAGGTCACTTCTACGATTCATCGGCGCTGGCACTCGTTCAGCAGCAACAACAGCAGCAGCACCTTCATCAGACGTACGGCACTGCTTCGGTTGGTGCAGCCGCTGGCTATCATCACCTTCAGCCTGAGCCGACTTATGGCACAGCAGCGGCGGCGGCCGCCTACTACTATCCGACGACTGCTTCAGCTGCAGCCCTAGGCAGTGGTGGTGGAGGTGGTGGTGGTGGTAGCAGTCGACAGCTGCACAACTATCACCACTCGGCGGCCTCTGCGGCGGCGGCCGCCTACTGGAACCAGTCCACCTCGCTCTACGACTACATTCCCTTTCCCCGGCCGGTCAATCCGCCGGCACCTGCACCACCGCAGAGTGCTACCGCTAATAGTGTCTCCTCCTCTTCATCATCGGCCATCGGACCGAAGCCACCGCCGCTGCCCTCGATGGCCACACATCCCAGTGCAGCTGCTGCTGGAGCAGCTTCCACTTCGATCACCTCGGGACGGAGCAGCAGCCGAGACAAGGACCGTCGGTCGCAGCTGGATCTGCTGTCCAGCGCCAACAGCAGCAACAGCAACACACTGGACACTCGCCGACTGTACTCTAGTTCGCTGGTGGAGGTACCTGGCTACAACAGCAAGGACTACTACGATGTGGGCGGGCAGCAGGGAGCTGAGAAGAGTGGAGGTGGCCACCATCACCACCACTACTACTACCAGCAGATCTACGGCTCTGGTGGTGGTGGCAATTCCAGTGGCTCAGGCAAGTCCTCAGCGGCACTGGCCGCCTCACAGCACTACGGCACTGTGCATCGAGGTGCCACTGCCGCCAGTCTGCACAATCATGGCCTGCAGGCGGGCACCTCTGCCTCCGCCGCCGCCCCCTCGTCATCGTCCTCCACTTCAGCGGGCAGACACTACCAGCACTACTATCCATCGGTTTCAGCTGCTTCTTCAAGTGCTGTCGCCGCCGCGATCGCTCCTGTTCACCATCACAGCCACCACGGCTCCTCTTCGGCGTCCAGCTCGCATCATCGTCAGCAGCTGCTGCACCACTCCTCCCATCCGCAGCTGCTCAACACCAGCTCGCTCAGTGTGGCCTCGAGGGCATCGCCCGGTGCCGCCAGCTCTTCCATTGCCGTTGAGCCCATCTACGGCAGCAGTGGAAGTGGATCTCACGGCCACGGTGGTAGTAGTCGCCGATCAGCTGCAGCTGGCCTGCATCAACATCAGCACCAGCAACATCAGCAAATCTACGAGCCACTGGCGCTTCCACTGAGCTCTCTGGGCCACTACTCAGCCAGTGCTACTGCTGGTGGTGCCGGTGGCGGTCACTACTCGCTGGATCATTCCGCCCTTAGCGGTGGCGGTGGTCATCACAGTTCTCACCACGGTCACCAGCACAATCACCCGGCGGCCACTGCCTACTACAGCACCCGATCGGACGTCTTCGCGGCGCATCACCACGAATCGCTGCCGCCCTTGGGTGCTCTCCTTCCTGGTGGCGGCGGCGGCGGCGGTGGACTGCACCACTCCAACAGCTTCCACGGCCACCTCGACGACTTTGACCACTTGATTGCGGCGGCCAGCCAGCGAGCCGATGATGCCGTCTCCGATAGCAATGTCGGCCTCTCCAGTGGCCATCACCACAAGAGTGCTGGCGGTGGTGGTGGTGGTCATTCTTCGAAGAGTGTTGGTGGTGGCTCCAGTGGCTGGGTCTAAGATGGCCGCGCTGGAACACACTTTCCCATCCCTCACTCTCTCTCTCTCTCTCTTTCCCAAACCTGTGCAATACTCACTCACACACACATTTGTGTATGATGATGATGATGATAACTCTGTTGACGAAATAAAGGACATTCTTTCGTACTAAAAGAGGCGCTCTCAGTTTTCAACTGATGAGTGGCACTCGATGAGTGGTGATGGTGGTGTGCTGGTGGTGAGTGGTGAGGGCGCTCGCTCTCTCTCTTTCAGCTGTACAGTGCTGCCAGAGCAGCGTCAGTCCACTGGCAGACACCTACCAGAGCAGACGTCGTCCTCACGTCGTCATCGTCGTCTCTGATCGCTGTCTGTCAGTGGACTGGCTCTGCTCTGGAAGCATCGAGCAGACATTGGCCTGCCTCAAGACTGCTCTCCTTGGCGATGGTGTCCACTTCGCCAGCGCCCGTCTCCCGGATCATCATCTCTTCTCCTCTTCATCATCGCCGACTTCTTCTTCAGATAAGTATTTTGGTTGTTGTTGTTCAGTTCTCGATACTTTGTGTAACCCTTTTGTTTTTCTTTGCAGATCTCTGGCGCACTCTTCCAAGCAGTGCCGAGCAACACCATCACCATCATCATCTGCCTGCCTGTCGACTGGAGGACGACCAAGGACAACTGCCTAGCGGCGCGACGGACTTTGAGGATGGCCGAGAAGATGGACGACAGCACAAGTCGAGGATGGCAACACCGAAGAGGCATCAGCAGCGGACTTCGAGGATGGCCTCGAGGATGGACGCGTCAGCACAAGTCGAGGATGGCACCGCCGAAGCATCATCATCATCACCAGCAGTCTTTGGCTATCTTAGCCGAAGACTTTGTTTCTA
>JAALOO010000499.1_pt4 | contig 10555 bp, 11 predicted proteins | sample 7257641 | NCBI WGS metagenome assembly JAALOO01 (sample SAMN14085613, study PRJNA598686) | mite metagenome | biome: ENVO:01001000; feature: ENVO:01001002; material: ENVO:01001226; isolation source: single female mite from University of Michigan culture on fish food culture... ... | reverse complement strand
CTCTCTCTCTCTTCAGTCGACTCTCCAGTCCCCGACTCTGAACGACAGTAAGTGCGCGCTGTCTCTGTGGTGAGACCACTACCACCACACACAGAAAGTGGAGAAGGCGCCAGACAGTGGCAGCAGCAGCACTAGCGAAAGCCACCACAGGCAATTCAGGTAATCCTCACGCCATCACGCCAACATCATAGCCAAGATGTTGCACCCAAACACTGTTATCCTTATTATTATTACTTTTTAAAAACAGAAAAGTGCTTTTGTTCCGCAACGATAAAAAGAGTGGTCACCAAAGCGCAGGCCACAAAGCGAAGAAAAGAAAGAGAATAAGAGATAAATAAGCTGTATGAAAGAGAGTGAGGGGATCATCACTTGGCGTCACCGGCCGGCATTGTGGACTGCTGCTTCAAGTAGGCATTGTACTTCTTCTCCTGAGCCTCATACAATTTGGCCACCTTCTTCAGCGCTGACTTGGTCAGCTCTTTGCCCTCCTGGTCGTGAGTGGGCATTCCGTTTTCGTCCCATTGCGAGTACTTGCTTACCTCGTTGCGAAAGAATTGATTGGGCGCCACTGGTGGCTCTGCTACCTTTGCCGCAGCGGCCTTCTTTTTCGCCTCCTTCTCCTGTTGCTTCACCTTCTCCAGCTGTATCTTCTCCTCGCGTTCTCGAAGCAAAATCTCCTTATCCACCAGCTTAACTCGCGCCAGCAGTTGTCCGTCCTCGGCATTGTAGTCCTCCATGCGAACGCCCAGGTTGGGCAGAACGTCGTCGCGAATAGAGTCGCACAGCTTAAAGAGGTCGCCATTTTTCAGTTCCGTTGCCTTTTTCCTAATTTCCTGTCGCAACTGCGAGATGACGTCGATAAAGGGCATCACCTGCTGCTCCCGATCGCCGCCAGAGGATGAGCTGGCATCAGCTGGGAAGCCAATTGGATCGCCAATGCTGACACAACCAAAGGTGTCCAGCAGACGGGTAATGTAGGCGGCAATACTGTGCAGCAAGTTGGGGTTGGACAGGTCCTTTTGCTCATTAATGTAGGTATTGGAGGCAGATACAAGTCGGCGAATCTCCTCGCAGGCGCTCTTCGTGTCGATGTTGTCCCGCAGAGCCTGATCAACTAGCTGAACATGTTCCTTGAATCTAAAATAATTAGCATGTAAAGAGGGCAATTATATCAATTAAAGTATTGCCGATACGGACAAACAACAAACATGCAGAGGCGGAAAGAAAAACTGAGGTGCAGCAAAAAACTTACTTTTGATTGAGACTCTTTTCGCGATCTTCCCACTTGACAATCTTTTTCTCAACCGGTAACTGCCTGTGCGTCCGCAAGATGTCTTTGACAGTAAGGAAAAATTCCTGCAGAAGAAGGCACATAAATCAAAGCTATTAAAGGGTGCACACTCTTTGGGGGCACTTACGTTGAGCGTCTTTTCAAATTGAACCGCTTCGCTCATGGTATTGTCGCTGTAATCAAGTGTATCCTTCCACGAATGAAGCAAAAAGGCAATCCTCAGCTGACGAGCAGTGTTCTTTGCCAGCGCCTCCTTTATGGTAATAAAGTTCTTGAGTGATTTGGACATTTTGCAGCCGGAAATGGTGAGGTGGCCAGAGTGCAAAAAGTAGTTGACCCACGGCTTGCCGGTATTGAAAAAGGCCTCCGCCTGGGCCATCTCATTGTCGTGATGCGGAAATCGCAAATCAATGCCACCCGAGTGAATGTCCATCTGGCCGCCAAAGAGTACACTGGCCATCACTGAGCACTCGATATGCCACCCTGGACGACCATTTCCCCAGGGTGAGGGCCAAAAGGGTTCGCCCGGTTTGGAGCTCTTCCACAGGGCAAAGTCATTGGGACTGCGCTTCTCTTCGCCTGAAGCGCCCAAATCGCCTTCTCCTTCGGCAAGTGCCTTGTTGTCGCCATACGCTTCGGGAACCAGTTTGGCGTAAAAGTGCTTTTCAGTCTGGGCAAACTTTTCCGTGTCAAAGTACACTGATCCATTGGACTCGTAGGCATACTGATTGTCCATGATGCTCTTTACATACTCGACAATTTCGGGCACAAACTCGGACACTCGAGTCACACAGTCGGGAGGTAAAATATTCAGAGCCAGCATGTCCTCATTGTAGTCATTTTCAAAGTAGCGAGGCAACGTAATGAAAATGTCATTGTCAGAGACCTCTTTGCCTTTGACCTTGTCCAGCCAAACCGATAAAATGTCCTTTACCTTGGCAACCAGATCAGCAGTGCTCATGTTGGCATCACCGATGGCGGCATCAGCACTTTCCACCATCTTTGCGTACATTTTTTTCTTGTCAGGGTCTATTTCTTCAGCCAGTTTATGCTCAATTAGGGCAAGAGCCGTCTTGGCGTCATCCACCACACTTTGTCTCTCCTTTAGCTGGGAGACGTAATTTTCATAGAGGTAATTCTGTCGAGCTCGGTGGATAATCTTATCATCAATGTCGGTGACGTTTTGCACAAAAAAGACGTCATAGTTAAAGTAATCACGCAAAACTCGGCGAAGAATGTCAAAGGTTATGTAGCTGCGAGCATGGCCCATGTGTGAAGAGTCGTAAACGGTTGGACCACAATTGTACCAGGTGACAGCTTTTCCGGCAATCGGCGAAAAGTCATTTTTGCTTCGTGTCAGCGAGTTGAAGATCTGCAAGTTGTTGTTGCTGCTGTTGTTGACGCCCTCGCCGGGCACGCTCCAGGCAGGTTGAGTCCTCTTGGAAGCCATCTTTAGTCTGCGCTGATGAGACTCGGTGTGCTACTGACCAGGCACAACAACAAATGATGAAATAGTGACACGGAATTGCAGTTTGGTGCAATACTTGGCTGACTGTTGGTGCACCAGAACACGTGTGCCTTTTGTGAGTTGGCCGAGTGGGAATGCGATTTAGGGTGCCGGCTGTGCGGCAACAGAAACACGCCAACAACGATCGTAGAGACATCTTTGGGTGGGAAAAAAAACTGCACCAACTTTTAAAAAAGTGCTCCAAGTTCTAAAAGCTTGCATCGTTTTCGTTGTTACTAAACGTTTCACTACCCAAGTTTAGCTCACAGTGGACAATGGCACAAGTAAAAATGGAGGATGACTCCTTTGACTTGGACGTCTTTGACAGCGAGGAGTGCCTGGTGAGCCCCTTTGCCAGCGTCAGCACCGACTGTCCCCACCTGTACGAGCACTACCTGCACACGGTGTGCGCCTTTGCCATCAAGTGCCAGCACGATGCAATGCCCATTAGCACACTGCATCCCGACTGCAAGTCCGCCGGTCTCTGGCTGCCCTACGTGGCCGTCAACCAGTGCTACAAATACGACAAGGTGGCCGCCCACATGACAGAGTTTTTTCTCAAGCAGCTCGGGTACTATGGTTTGTCCTAATAGTACAAAACTAAAACCCTACTCCCCTAGCCTGCCCTGTGACCTTCAAAAACTGCTGAGTGGCAAAAGCGCACTGCTTTTTGAAAAGATTGTCCTCCACTCTGTTCATCGCATTCAAATACCAACCGGAGAGTTCATCGAGCGCCTCATTTACATGGTTCGCTGGTGCAGCAGCGATAATCACTGCTGCAAAAATACGGCTAAGATCAAGTGGATTCCCATCAGCACCGTTCGAGGAAAGATGCCCAGCGAGGCGGCCAAGCGCTTCTGGGGCTCAGAGGTGGCCGAGTACGCCGAGCTGCTGGAGGAGAAAAACCTACAGCTGCTGCGAGTGGCCGAGCAGACAATTGACCAGGTCTTCAAGTACATCAACTCGACAGAGGCACCGCCGGAGATTGTCAACTTTGTCACCGACTCAAAGTTCTCCGAGGCGGATGCGGTCAAACTGTACAGCGACTTTGTGCAGCACTGCTTCCCTGCCATCAACATGAGCTTTGCCTCCTTTGCCGACTACTTTGCCAAGGTGGGCTTGGCGGCCTGTTTCGACGACGCCGCACAGCGGGCAATCTTTCGCGCCATGAAGTACAAGGAACCAAAGGGATTCCTCACCTTCAACGAATTCCTCATTGGCATCATCGCCCTGGACCCGTCTTCGCCAAACACCGCCCCTCGACACTCCTTCATCTTTCGCTACTACGACACCAACTCGGACGGCACTATTGACGGCAAGGAGATTCGCCAGCTGTGCACTGATCTGCAGCAAGCCAATCCTCCGGAGCAGTGGGCCAACAAGTCCACAATCAGCTTTACTCACTTTCAGACCGAGATAGAGTCTAAAAAGCTGGCCGGCACTACTCGTCTCTGTCGGGCCAAGCAGTCCATCATGTACATGGTCTACTCTTCCTGCCTCTACGAGCTCATCAGTCGAACTGGCCGCCCCTTTGGCAGCAAACAACAGCAGCCAACGTGTGTCAAGTGCCGCCCAAAGACCTACCAGCTGGCAATGCACTCGGTCAAGTTGACCAAGTCCGGCTCTATCGAGGACCCGCAGGTGATACTGAACCAGGGCGACAGTCTGGTGTCGCTAAACATTAGCGGCGAACGTCGGCTGCCCATCAATGTGCAGCGCATTCACTCGGTGGAGTTTCTCTTCAAGTCATCCTCCAACGCCAACTATGTCCTCACCCTCATTCGTCGACTGGCAGAACTGAAGCAAATGACGGAGGAAAAGGCAAAGGAGGTAAGGACTCAGGTGACCGAGGGACTCAGCTTGAACGTCCTCTCAAAGCTCTGCACCGAGGTCACCGAGGTCGTCTCTGTAGAGTCAAGAATTCCCAACATTAGCTCTCCGTGCATCATTCTGGGCGACATTCACGGCAACATTAGCGACCTGCTTACCTTTGAAGGGCAACTGTGGCCGATGGCGCCCACCTGCCAGGCGCACAATGTTCTCTTTCTTGGTGACTATGTTGACGTAAGAGTTAATGGTCAAAGGCCAAACGGTACTAAAAACTAACCTTCTTCTTCACCAGAGAGGCGACTTTAGCCTAGAAGTAGTCTGCTACCTGTTTGCGATGAAGGTGCTCGCTCCAACCAAGTTCTTTCTGTTAAGGGGAAACCATGAAACTCGTCAAATTCAAAAGTTGTTCACCTTTGAAAAGGACTGCAATGAAAAGTACGGCAACAGGGGTCACTTTGTCCTGGACACAATCAATGCCGTCTTTGACTCTCTCCCCTTTGCGGCAATCGTTGACGAGCAAATCTTCTGCGCCCATGGCGGCATCCCCAGCTCAATGAGCAAGGTGGACCTGCTGTGTCGCTTTCCCAACGTCATTGCCAATCCACAAAAGGATGCACCGGCTGTTTGGGAGATTCTCTGGGCGGACCCCATTGAAGCAGGAGAACTGAAAAACATTGGCAACTTTGCTCGAAAAGGCGGCAATGAAGAGGCGGGATTCTACAACAACACCCGACGAGGTACTGGGTACTTTTTTGCAGAGGCGGCCACCAACAACTTTCTCACCGTGAACGGTTTCAGCTACATCATTCGCGCCCACGAGATGATCAATGCTGGCTACAAGTTTAATCACAATGGCAAAGTTATCACCATCTTTTCCTGTTCACACTACCTCGGCGGTGGCAACAAAGCGGCGGCCATCATGGTCGAGGCCTTTAGTTCTGAGGGCTTTATTAAGATTCTTCAACTAGATACACCGTAAAGTCTGTCAGCTTAATTTCGATTAAAAAAGTTCTAAAACAGTTAATAAAATAGCCCTAAAGTTGTTTCATCATTTATCATTATGAACGCTTCAACTAAATCAACTTCTGAAAGCCAGTCCAGCATTGCCTCAGCAGTGTGCAGCAACTGCAACAGTCGGAATGAGTACCTCGCCCATCTCGAAAACTGCCTGCACTCCTACTGTGGCCCGTGTTTTCTAAACTGGCGTCGTCAGGCCTTCTTCAACTTTGTTATCACCTGCAGCATATGTGGCCGCTACTCTCGACGAGCCTTTCCCTCGCCCAAACCGGTCAACAGTCGCAGTGAACGACGCAAAATTGCCGAAGCCTTTGAAAGGGTCTGCCTGCGAAACGCCAACAGCAATCGGTGGTGGCTAATCTCCCAGCTCCAACCTCTGGTCGTCCTGGTGGTCGCCTACATTGCGGCTACTTTGATCTGCCATTTGAACAACTAAACAAATAAAAGAATTTATGAATGAAACTTTAATTTCGGTAGAATCCATTGCTGGTACAGACTGGTGTATAGGGTGGTGTGCACCAACATGAAAGGGGGAAGGAGAGTGAAAGAAAGTCATTTGTTGGCAATCAAAGTCGAGTCGCAAAGGTATAGAGAGTAGGTAGGCTGTGTGGGCACTGTCCGCACTTGACTGGCACTGGGCACCGCCGTGGCAAATGGCCAGTGCCCTCGTGTCCACAAAAACATCACATCGAGCCGAGATTGGGGGAGGGGAGGAAGGGAGGAAGGGGTGTGGGCTCTAGCATAGTGTGTACAAGCAGCGTAGTCATTCCAACATTTAGGTAGGGGTACAGTACAGTGGGTATTCCTAATAGACGGTCTCAAAGTTATTGTCAATGAGAGGAAAGAGAATGAGAGAGGAGAGTAAAGACAGGACAAATGACATTACACGTTGCAGTGGATATCTAGTCGGATTTAGAACAAGTTTGGAGATTTGCAGAAAGAGTATCCAAAATGTAGGAAGAGAAAAGTGTAGAGAAAAGGGGTGAGGAGTGAGCAGGGCACGGGCCGAGACGATATCATTGGGGGAAATAAATACTTTACTAGGTATCACTGGTTCGCGACCCTTCATACTTTATACTTTGACACCACCGCAGCAAATAGTTGCGCCCTACTTTTCAGGCAGCCGCAGTGTGTGTCAATGCTGATTGCTCTCTCACTCGCTCAAAGTGTTCTGGTGGGGTGTGTGTTATCGGGCTGACTGTGTCGATATTTGGGTGGTTGTGTGTGTGTGAATGTGGCTGTGTGTTTTGTACGTGTGGTCTGCGTCAATAGAAAATGTTAGTAAAATAGAGAGACAAATAATTTAAAAATCATTATATAAAACAAATATTCCTAGTGTAAAAAATTACAGAAAAAAAAGTCCAGGGCAAATTGTGGTTTGGTGTGTGTGTTTATGTGTGTCTGAGTGGGTTGATTGCAGTTGAGGACAGGGGCTTCTGTCGCTCCAGTGCACAAGTTCCGCAAGCGCAGCAGCTGGGGCTCAGTTGCGCCACGACTGTTGCTGATTACGCTCGTGCGAGACTCGCTCGCGGTTGTCGCCACGAAACTCGCCGCGGTGCTCCTGTGACCTCGGATAGTCGTTTCTCTCGCGGAGATACTCTCGCGGTGGCTGCTGCTGCTGCTGTTGCTGGTGACCGAAACCATCACCCCGTGCATACTGGTCTCGGTGAAACTGTGGCTCGCGATGAGGCTCCCTGTACTCGCGATACTCACCGCGACCTCCTCCCTCGCGGTACTCGCCGCGGGGCTCCATGTTCCGCTCCCGACTGAATGATTCGCGCTCAGCCGGCAGAGGAGGACGGTCCAAGCGATCATTGCGGTAATCATTGCGGCCGTACTCGCTGCTGCCTCGGTGGTCGCCTCGGTAGTCATTGCGAAATTCATTGCCTCGGTGGTCGCGTGCATCACGAGAATCAGGGTAGGGACGGTTTGGCTTACCGTAGTTGCCGTTACCGCCGCGGAAAGGCATTTGGTTGTCACGGGGTGGCATCGGCGGTCCCGAGTGGTACTGCGAGTTTGCCATTTTCATGTAGTTATTTACAGGAGGCGGGGAAGGCGGCAGGTCAGGCTTTCGCTGCTCTTCCTCTTGCTTCTTCTCGTAGTGCAAAAAGTCATCGAAAATGGAGGTTCGATGAACAAACTTGTGAATGATAGCGAGCACTTTCTTTCCTTTCTCGTAGGGCACTTCTTGGGTATCGCGAGAATTGGTCACCGGCTTGTTCTCATTGTTCTCCAGGGTAATATGTCTAAGCTCGTCATTGGGCACGTCTTTAACGTAGATCCATTTGACCTGAAACTGGCCCTTCCACTTGTCCTGCGCCCAAACGCCCGCAGAGGCATTGTAGTCAACGGGGGACATCATTTGAGCTACTCCGCAAAAGTGGCCTAGAGAAAGCAAAAGCCAAGTCAGCAACAAATAAACATGATATAAATAATGAATGGCTTACCTGAGCGGTTGACAGAGTAAAGCAGGTAAATAGGACCTTTGCCCTCTTGTTGGCGGAAAGCAGTGTCCAGTCTTTTATTGCCGTGGTCAGTCGAACACCAGATCGAATACTTAATACTTCGATGGACATCATCCTCACTGTAGGACTTGATGATAAAGAATCGCGCATTTTGCGGATTCAAATCAAACTCCTTGGGATTGTAGTCGTTTTCGTCAAAAAGCTTTTCCAGCTCAGCGCGACTCATTTCATCGCAAATATTGCCGCCTCCCGAGGGAGGAGTGACTGGCGGAACATCGCGCACCACCGATGGTGCAGCAACAGCAGCGGTGGCAGCAGCAGCTGCTGGAGCCGGACCAGAGCTTCGAGACGAGTATGGCGGATTGTCAAGAAGAGGCTTCATGTAGCTATTGTTGTTGTTGTTGTTGTTGTTATTGTTGTAGTGGTGCTGCGATGGTAGTGGTGGCGGCGGTTGTTGCTGATAGTTGTGGTAGTTGTGGTGCTGGTTACGCTGATTACTGTACTGCTTGTTCGGATTGTAGTTCTCATTGATCTCATTCATGGGAGCGCGCATGTTGCCGTTGTTGTTGGTTTTTGGCAAGTTTGGCGGCGGCTGTGATGGTCGCGGAGAGCTGGCCGAAGTGGAAATGGAGCCCGACGACGACGAATTGCCATTGCTAAGGTGCTGTACCCAGGAGTTTTCCTTGCTTGTGTGGTTGTTAAGTGGGCGCTGGGGAGGAGACGGCTGCTGTGACTGCTGCTGGTGCTGCTGCTGGTGCTGTTGAATGACCGGAGAAGGCACCTCCTCATTGGGCGAGGCTGCTCGATTCGAGACAACTGCTGGCGGAATCGGAGCAGCGGGAGGAGAAGCAGCGACGGCAGGCGGTGGAACCGACTTTCCATTTGATTTAGAGCCCCAAGACACGTCCAACACTACAGTGGGCGGCAAATGCTTAGAAGTAGAGCCCATCAATCCAGAAGCTGCCATCTTCGATTTAAGTGACTTTGGTTGTGATTTAGCAGGCTGTGAAGCGATCGACGCCCATGATGTAGTCTTCTGGGAGCTGATGGACGCGAAAGCTAGAGTGGTTAAAAACAAAGCAAGTTAGAAAGCATTGAGACACCGATCAAATGAAGCTTACATGGAGGACCAAACTCTTCAGAGTGTCGTGCTTCAATGCTAAGGCCTAAAGACCGAATAAAACCAGGCAGTTAGTAATGCGCAAACAAGCATATGCCAAAAGATTACCAGAAAGTCCAGATTCAATGGATCCATCTACAGATTGCTCGGGATAGGAATTGTTGTTTTGGTAGCCGTAAAGAGAGTCATTTGCAATTGCGTCATCATGGTTGCGATAGTTTACTCGGTTCTGCGACTGCTGCTGCTGCTGCTGTTGCTGTCTGTTGCCCCAAAACGAATCTGGATTCGATGCAGGTGGATAGTAGGGAGCGTTTCCATAAGAATTGTTGTATCCTCCATAGGTGTTTTGTGAGCCAAACATTGCCTCAATAGGATAATGACCTGCAATAGCAAAACGAGTGAGTGAGTAGAGTGAGCGTATTGACAGTTGATGAGAGAGAAAGAGAGAATGATGCTGATGCGATGAGATGCTGAGGTGATGTAACACCGAGGGGACACATACACTACTGCAGAGTGGGAAAGAGTGCGTAGAATAGGAGTTTGTCTCAAAGTGCTGAGAAAGTGAAAGAAGAAAGGACACGAAACAACAGAAGACACGATGGCAAAGAGCAGGTGATGATGAAACTGCTGTTGTTGTTTGTTGTGGTGGTGGTGGTGGTGGTTGCTGCTGATGTTGATGCTGTCTGAAGCACAATTCACACAGTCACAAAGTCGAGGGTCACTGAGAAAGGAGGGACGCGGCGGCGGCGGCCGCAAAGTGGGTGGAAGTGGTGACGGCGGCGAAGAGTTTCGGCACCGAGGCGCAAAACAGTGCAACACGAAGGGAAAACGACGACGACGACGCACTGAGGAAGGCAAAGTGTATCGTCTGCTGGAGAGTGGACGAAGGTGTCGACGCCGAGTACAATGGCGACGCTGGAGCGGTGGTCACTGAACACCGAAAGATGGCTGATGCTGAAGGTGGTGGTGGTGGTGGTGGTGGTAGTGGTGAGTGGTCTCAAGAGCACCAGGTGAGAGGAGAAGAAGGAGGAGGAGGAGGAGGTCCGCACAAAGAAGCTGCGAGTTCGGGTTTCAACTCGACTTGCACTGGGATGCGAGTTCACTTGGCGATAGCTACGCTCTGAGCCTGCTTGCCTGCCAGTCAGCCAGTCAGCCAGTTCAGCCTGGATGCTCGAGACAGTGGGAGCCAGCCTACGACACAGCCAAAGCACACTCGCACAGACAAAGCACACGCACAGGAGCAGTCATTGCGGACAGAGGGTGGTGGCGCTGTGGCAGTGGCACTGACGACGGCCGCCGCGGCCGCCGATCGCAGCGACTCTCAA
>JAALOO010002355.1_pt1 | contig 10562 bp, 13 predicted proteins | sample 7257641 | NCBI WGS metagenome assembly JAALOO01 (sample SAMN14085613, study PRJNA598686) | mite metagenome | biome: ENVO:01001000; feature: ENVO:01001002; material: ENVO:01001226; isolation source: single female mite from University of Michigan culture on fish food culture... ... | reverse complement strand
CTCTCTCTCTCTCTCTCTCTCTCTCTCTCTCTCTCTCTCTCTCTCTCTCTTCAATTTGTGATACATTGTGCGATCCAGTGAGTGAGTTGAGGCCATCCACTGCGTGGGCTGATCCACCAGACAAACCAGACAAGCAGACAAGCAGACAGGCAGACAGACCTTGTGTGTGTGTGTGTGTTTCAAATCACATCCATTCCGCATCACCCCCACCACCTCTACCACCAAATTCTCTTGCCTCTACCACAATTCTAACCCCCAATTTCAATTTTTCTCTTCTCTCTCTACCTCCAGTGATTCCACAAACCTCCCTCCACTAGGCACATTTTCTCTCTTTTTTCGCTACTGAATCTCTCTGCCCGAATTCACCACCAGCGCCCAGCACAGCAGCACAGCTGTGACAGCAGTCGCAGTGCCTGAAGTGGCAGTCTGTCTGGCGCCATTCACTTGGCCCAAACACACGCAGCGAACAAAGGTCGGTTTCTTCAAAGCTTTTCTTCTTTATTTTAAATTTTTATCAATCAAGTTTTATATATTTTTGATTTTATACTCAATTGCTTTTTAGATTTTTTAAGGCACCACAGCTTTTTGCCTTCATTGCCATTCAATCTACTGCCTGGGAAGTGAAGTTCAAGTCCTAGCTAGCTAGCTTTCAATCACTTTTTCAATCTTGACTTCTACCCATTCTTTTTTCTGCCACAAAAACTGAAACACACAACAAAGCCAACAGTTGGGTAGCTAGGCACCTAGACTAGTCTAGGCATGGCTAGGCTAGGCTAGTCTAAACTGGTTAGAACTTGAGGGTGAACTTCGGGTTCGACAAACTACATCATTTCTGTTGTGCTCATCACCTTTGTACTTTTCATTTTTTCTATTTTTAAGTGCTCAAGAGTGTGATTTACTTTGCAATTGACTAACATCCCCACCTAAAAGACCAATTAACTTCACCACAGTTGCTCACACCGATGACCTTACAGTGTTTAGCATTTTAACATTGGAAATACAATTCCGCACTTCAAACTTTGTGACCTGTTATCAGTGCCAGCACACCAGACAAACCGATTTTCCGCCTACACACACCTACAAACTCAGACAATTGACCCCACTACAGTTTCTTTGCTCATTTGCAAACAAAAGCAAACTCAATCTTGATCTGATCTGATCTGATCTGAATTGAAAGGCTTTCTCCAATCCTTTCTCTCTTGATCTCAATCTCAGATCTCACAGCTCACACCGAATCTTAGTCTTTTGACTAATCACTCCCGTCGTCATCATCACCACCACTTTTGAAGCAGTTGTGTGCGGCAACACCAATTTGTTTCAATTTCGGGCAGTAGAACATCACCTCTTTCATCACCTTCACCACCTTCACTTTTACCTTTTCCCATTCACTTTCACCTTTCCTCCAATCATTTCCCACTCTCACTAAGGTAAGTGCCAAAAACCTTTTTTGCCCATCTCTTTTTGCCAGTTTGCCATTTTTTTCTCTTTCTTCAATAATTTAATAATCTCTTGCGCTCAATTGAATTAGCCTGCACTGCTGCTGCTTTTTCTTTTTTTCTTCTGTATTTCTTGTAGTTCATTAGCTGCTAAAGTTGTGGCAACATACAGTGTGGCTCTCACGCTAAAGATGAACTTTGCACTGATCAAGCTGAAGCAGACTGATCTCTTCTCAGGTGCGGCACAAACTGTGACTGTGACTGAGACTGTGACTGCCAATCGAAGTCACTGACATGGATGCACTGTGCAAATGTTCATTAGCAAACACTGGTAAACATTCGACTAGTCTAAATCACTAATTAATTAACTAACTAACTAACTAACTAACTAACCAGCTTTGTTTTGCCTTGCACGAGCCTTGTTCTCTCTTCATCATTAGGTTACTTTAGCAGTTTAGCTAGTTCAACGCTGCAGCGAATCGCTCAACTTTTTTTTAAAATTCTCTTGAAAAAAGTTTGTAAAGTACCTTGTAACTACAACAATGTACTCAAAGTGTCACACTGCACTACAGAAAGTTGCACAAAAACCTGGTAGTTGAAGTGCATGTTGGCACAAATACTGGTAATAGCACTGCATTTCCACTTCTTGTGTCGGCCATTTTTTATGCGCACAAAATCTGTCTTTGGAGGATCGTTTCTCCTAAGATGATCACCGGCAGTGGTGGTGGTTTGTGAGGCAGCACTAGCAGCAGCAGCAGCAGCAGCAGCAGCAACAGCAATGGCGCTCTCGAGTGATTGTGCAATCGCAAAGTTGTGGAACACTCCAATTCTATAGACAGTTTTTTTTGCGATCTACCGCGCCAATGTTTGGATCGATCGCCACACACACATTCACATCCCATTCCTTGTTTGCTTTGCATCCATCCCCAGCACTTTTTCATTCACTTTACGAAATTCTATATAATTTCATTCTCTCTTTTCAAAATCTAAGTCGCACGAATCAAGCTAGTGTTATTTCAAATGTTTTTTTTGCAAAGCACCGAAGGCGCCCTCTCTCTGTCAAGGCTTGAAGTTTGTTTTTTCAAATAATTAATTTTTGTGACACACTGGCGAGGGCGCTGCCACCTTGTGATGGTGAACGAGAGTACTTAATTTGCACAGCTAGAACTAAGCCTAAGATACAAAGTTTTTCATCTTTCTTTTTATTAAGTCTGCCCTATTCTCTACTCTGTTCACTTTGCTTTGTTTCGTTTTGTTTCTGAAACTGAAAGTTGTTTCCTATTCCATCTTGTCAGTATGTGTGTGTGTGTGTGTGTGTGTGTGCGTGTGCTTTATTGCTGAGAAACATTTCTCTAGTAAGAAGTTCTTGTACAAAAATTGTACAGCTGCCTGCTGTACAGCACAAAGGCACAATCAGTATTCGTTCTTTACTTTTTCGATGCTGTTTTTGGTTCTTTTGGTACTTTCGCATCTATGAGAGGTAGGGCACCTCTTTACCTTCCTTTCTGTGCCCTTGGTACTTTTGGTTTTTAAAGTCTCTGTTTAGATTAGCAAACAGATGGTCGCCCAGATACGACTGCACAGAGCACCTTTCCCTTGGCCTTGTTCCGGGCTGCAATGAGCTGGAATGGCGGTAACCAAGGCAGCGGCACGTCCTTCTTTCTTTCTTTTGGCTGGACGATGGTTTGGTGAGCTCTGCTGACCACCACCACCACCACCACCACCACCTCCACCACCTCAACAAAGCTTTTCAGCCTGTTTTCGCTCTAATCAGACTGAATTGCTGCTGTGTGCTTGCTTGCTTCTGTTTGCCTGTTTGCTTACTGGTTTGCCTGTGCTCTGTTTGCGAGCCACTTGAGCCATTGCGGCCGCACAAATCGCAGCGGTACTTTTCCCACACCAGTTGGCAGGCAGCAGCACCGTTTTGCTGAGGCAAGCACTTTTTAGGTCTCTCTCTCTCTCTCCTTTTCTTTTATGTCTTGTGATTTGTGTCTCTACTGCTTTCCCTCGACTTATTAGCATGTTACAGCAGCAGCAGCAGCAGTTTCGAGCAGTAGCTGTACACTGTTCCTCTCATTTTTTCCCGCTCTTCTCTCATTCACACTGAAAAGACTTGGCAGACTTTTGCTGTACTGTACTGCACTTTTGGTCTGGCAAAAGTGCGATGCTAGCGATCTGAGGAGACTGCGTAAATCAAAGCTGAGGAAGAGAAAGAAGGAAAAGCTGTATTGTTACCTCTTTTTTCGCTTGTTTTCTTTAGTTCTGCTGCCGCTGTTTACCACAGTTGTACTGTCGTTGCAGAATCGGCCTGCAGAATATTCTCGAACATCCGAAACCGTTTTAATGTAGCAAAAAGAGAAAGAGAAAAAGAGACAAACAGTTTGAAAGCGGACTTGTATCACCCTGAGACACACTGTATCAGTCACACTGTCTGCGCAGAACTGCACTAAACTCTGGCCATTTGGGCCTAGCTATATAGTGTGGGCATGGCGCTACTTATGGCGCCTAATAAAAAAGAGAATGAGCTTGCTTCAACGCCTAGGAGTAGAAAGGTTGAACTTACCATCATCGTTATCACTACCGCCGCTGGCAGACCGCTGCTGATGACCGGGGCTAGGGCCCACCGGGAAAGGAAGAGGAGGAGGAAGAGAGAAAGAAAGGAACAGGCTCTGGTGCTCTACAGTGAGCACCAGTGCAGTTCCATCACAGTGATCATCATCATCATCATCATCTTCTTCTTCTTCTTCTTCTTCTTTTGCGCTTTTGCAGCCACCGCGTTCACCCTCCGCCAGATGGCGTAGTTTGTCGGCGTCGTCGTCGTCGTCGTCGCCCGTGATCACCACTTCCATCATCATCGTCGTCATCATCAGTCATGACACGGCCTCACCACAAAGCGGGAAGCCGACAAAGGATGTGTGCGTGCTGCTGCGGCTGCTGCTGATGCTGACAGAGTCAGTCGAGCACGTCCTGTCGCAGCAGCTGCAGCAGCCATTTCCACAGGGTGAAGGTGTTGGAGTTGAAATAGTGGAGAAGGAGGAGGAGAAGATGGAGGTGAAGTGCAGTAGAGAGAGAGAGAGAGAGAGAGAGAACTGAGGAGCAGAGGAGAAGAAGGACAGAAGAAGCCAGGACTAGTTGAGGGGCCGTTGAGGTCGCTTTGCCTTGCGTCGCCGGATGGTCACTTTGTCACCGATCGCTTCATCCAAGTCCCGGTCGCTTTGGAAGATCCTCAAAGGTCTCAGAACCCTTGAAGCACACAATAGCAGATCACACACAGTACCATGCGGTTATGTTACTCACAGTGCGGTGGTGAAGGTCCTTGAGGTGCACAGAAGTCCTTGAGGTGCACAGAGGTCCTAGAAGTGCACCGAGGTCCTTGAGGTGCACAGAGGCCCTTGAGGTGCACCGAGGTTTTTGAGGTGCACAGAGGTCTTCGAGGTGTCGAGGTATCAAGGTCATGATGATGATGATGATGATGAAGCTGCTGTAGACCGGAAGGAGCGGGATGGGCGGAAAGAGATGGGAAGACGACGTTTGTTTGACTGGAGCCGTCTAGCTCGAAGGTCACATCTGAAAGTCAGCCTTTGAAGGGTCGGAAAAGGAAGCTCAGGGTTGCTTGGAGTGCTTGAAGTGTTGGCTGGAAGATGATGATGGCTGATGATGATGATGGTGATGATGGTGGTGATGATGGTGGTGATGGTCAGTCGATGGTTGGAGGGAAGAGGGCAAAGCACAGGCAACCTGATCAAGCAAGCGACTGGCGGCAAATAAACTTGAACTTAGCAGTTCCCTCTCTCTCTATCTTCAGCTCCCTGGTATTGGCTTGGCTTGGCTTGGCTTGGCTTGGTGTAGTTTCGAGAAGAAGAGGGAACCAGAGAGAGAGAGAGAGAGAGAGAGAGAGAGAGAGAGAGCAAATGCAATGACGAGGCCTGCCAGCCAGCAGGCCAGCCAGCTAGCTAGCGCGTACGCAAGACAACCGCGTCACCACCACCACCACCGCAGTGGCCAAGCCAAGCCAAGCCCGCTTGCAAAGGAGCGCTAGGAGTGCGACGCGAGGAAGGCGAAATGGTGTGCAGCGGCCGTTGTGTTGAAGCAGCAGCCGCAGCAGCAGCAGCAGCACTTGGCAATGGTAGGGAGATACGAGGCACTGACTGAATGGCAACACTGACTCAAAGTGAGGAGAAAACAGGAGAGGGAGAGAGAGGGAGAGAGAGCTAGCGAGCCTCTCTCTCTCTCTCTCTCTCAGTGCTAGCTAGTGGCGAGGCGGTACCAAAAAGCGAAAAACAAGAATGAGCATGAGCAGAAGGGAAATCCATTGTCACGCATTGCCTGCCTGCCGACTGCCGACTGCCTGCTGCTGCTGCTGTTTCCATTGAGGCTGCCATTGCGGCAGCCATTGCCTCAAAGCAGGACAAGTTTACACCATGGACTGGATGCAGTCAGTCAGTCAGTCAGTCAGAGGAAAGGAAGAAGAGAGAGAGAGAAAGAGAATGAAGTAGAGTGCTACGAGAGAAAACGAAGATGGCGGCCATCAACGGCAAACGCCAGGCTGTCGTTTGCTGTTGCCAGGCTGATGCTGAGGATGATGCTGATGCTGATGCTGATGCTGATGCTGAGGCTGAGGCTGATGCTGCGGTTGTTGAGGGCTGCTTGCAATGAAGCTTAGGATTTTTCCATGGTTGCAGTTAAAGTTTGCTGAGGTTGAGCTTGGATTGAGCAAGGCTATGAGATTGTTCATAGGGCTGGTTTTGAGATCTTTAAAAAAGCTGTAAAGGTTTTGGGTGCTGCGGCTGTTGGCTGAAGGTTTTCTCTGGAATGGCCTTCAGGTTAGGGATTAGTCGCTGAGCTGGGCCAAGCTGGGTCAAGTTTGTCAAGTGTGGATTGAGGTCACTCACTGGCTGAACAGTCGTTGAGATAAGCCCTAATTGACTGGCTGGCTGGCTGATTGATTGACTGACTGTCTAAGTGATTGATTAAGGGGCTTGCCGCCATAAACTTTGCTGTGATTTGGCAGCAGCAGCAGCAGCAGCAGCAGCAAGACGACATGACAAGCAGACTCTGTTTGACCTTTCTTCTCCCTGAGTGTGAGTGTGTGTGTGTGTCACTGCTGTGTGTCTAGGGAATACAACAATGCAATCTCCTCTGGAATATCATTCGAGGGGCTATTTATCCCTAACGCTTCTGATTCTAGTAAAGATAGCAAGCGGCTAGAGGATATTATTGGCTGAAGTGCTGTTTTTTTAGAAATGGAAAAAGGATGATTGGAAAGTGCTGATGACGTTGCGCCATTAGTAGAAAAATTTTTGCTCTAGTTTTGGACGTTTAGGTTTTTCAAAAAACAGCAAATAAAGGTTGAGTTGGTAACTTAGCAAGTACAAATACCCGAGAACAAGCTGTCAATACTAAGTTTTGATTTCGCCACGTTGCTGGCTTTTGAAAGAGCAAAACCCGAACAAATCACCGATAAACACTAAAACTCTGATTGCAATCCTCATTCTCATCCACTTCTGCGCCTGATTTTGACTTAGCAGTAAGCAAACAGCCACGGATTTCAGCGTTTCCTTTTTATCTTTCAATTTGTACATTAGTTTTCCGTAATTAGACCTTCCATACGAGCCCGGTAAACGTTGAAAACCTTTGCCAGTGATCATGTGCTCCAAGAGATTCAGTGTTGTTAGGCGATCAGTCTACTGGCAGCACACTGATCAAGCCAATCTAAAGTGCTTTTTCACAAAAGACGTCTTTTTTTGTGTGTGTTTTAGCCGGACTGAGTGTGAGTGTGTGTGTGCTTTTGGTCGTGGTTTTGTGTCTTCTTTACCGTAAAAACACTTTGAATTAAAGCACAGTGGAGCAAAGGGCGACAGATGAGCGGAATTAATCCTGTAGATGGGTGGTTTTATAGTATAATAGTACAGAATGCACAGTAGCAGCAGCAGCAGTAGCACTAATGGCAAAATGGCAAAAGAAAAGCTTTGAATTGGATTCAAATACTAAACCTAAACTGACCATAGTTTTCTTCCTCTCTTTCTTCTCATTCTCATTCTCTGACTTCTCAGTCTGACTTAGTGAACTTCGTACTACTACTTTCTATCCACCAAACTTCATTGAAACACACACACACACACACACACGCATCATGGCAAAACGACGACAGCAACAGCAGCAGCAGGGCAACCAACAGAAGGCAGGTGACCAGCAGGAGCAGCAGCAGGACCAGCAGCAGGACCAGCAGCAGCAGCAGGTTGAGGCAGACAACCTGCTGATGGGAATGGAAGTTGACATGGAACATCAACAGCAGCAGCAGCAGCAGCAGAATCAAGAATCAAATGACCAGCGAATGCAGGCAGAATCAGATGGATCTCAGGATGAAGAAGCAGCGGCAGCAGAGGCAGAGACGAGCCAGCAGTCGCCGCCCGCCGGTTGTCGCCGTCGATCAGGGCGACAGACAACCCGTACTCAGGCTGCCTCCACTGAGCAACTGAAGCGACCAAAGCAGGGCTCGGTAAGTGGAGCAAAACACTTGTTTTACTCTAGTTCTTCTTGTTTAGTTTTGATTCATTGATTAGTTGTTTCATTGAGGTGGAAAATTGTGGCTAGTTCTAGTCCAACTTTGCATCAGCAGCAGCAGCAGCATCAGCAGCACAAATATCATATAGTTCAAAACTTGATTGGTTTTCTTTTTCTTCCTTTTTCCCCTTTTTTCCACTACCTTTTACTTCACCTTTCACTCTCATTCAAACCACCCAAACCAAACTCCACAGCCCTACCGAGCACCGCCAACGTACAGCGGCAAGTACCTCCTCTTCACCAGCCCAACTACGGGCCACCTCGCCTACGTGGCCCTCCTCCACAACGGCACCTGGGAGCAGGCGGGCACCTTCGAGGAGGACAATCCCTGGTCGGACCACGTGCGCGAGGCCCACCAGGACCTCTGTCGACTGGAAACGGCGGAGGAGGCGATTCGCCTCGCCATCAAGTGCCGCCTGGACCGGAAGTGCCCGCTCTGCCGGAAGAAGTTTCCGGAGAAGATGGAGGTGGATGAGGAGGACATGGAAGAAGTTGGGGAGGACGAGGGAACTGAGGAGGATGAGTTGCCGCACTTGGCCGGCCTGGGAGCGAACGCCTACGACGAGCGCCAGAGCGATGTGCTCTTCTCCGGCACCTCCGACCCCGCCGAGGGCGTCCACTTTGGCGGCGAGCAGGAGAGCCGCTGGCCGATCCACTGGTCGCCGGCCTGGTTTCGGGTCTTTCGCCGAAGAGGACGCCGCGACGGTCGCCTGGAGTACTTCGTCCCCTGGGGCCGGTACCTGGACGGCCTGCTCAGCCTGAACACCGTCGTGCCGAAGGAGCTGCGGGCCAAGGTCGATGGCGCCTTGAAGGAGATCAGCGAGCAGTGGCAGTGGCCGATGGACGAGAGCACCCTCGCCCGGAAGTACTTTGTCTACCGGCCGCTAAGTGAGAGCACCGTCCGCCTGCAGACAGGTGAGGTCGACCTGGAGGAGCACCGGAAGGAGCTGGAGAAGGCAGGAGGAGGGGGGCCCTGGGAGGTGAAGGCGCCCCCGAGGGAGGCCTGGGAGACGATGCTGGTCGCCATGAACGATCTGGAGCTGAAGAGCGTCACTGAGCGGGAGAAGAAGTGGTTCGGCCTTCAGGAGAACGAAGAAGGCCACTTGCCGAGCACTCCTAGTTGCAAATATTATGGAGTGAATCAGGAAACGGGCTATGTAAGATGTTTTTTTTGTTAGCACGTTCTCGATCTTCTGATGATAAACTTCTTCTCTGTGTTGTTGTTGGTGGTGTTGTGGTTTACAGAAGCAGAATCCAGACGCACTGATGAACGACCTCACGCAGCACTCTGTCCTGATCAGCAGAGAGGTACTGGAAGAGGAGTTCGGCTTGAGTAAGTGTTCAGTGGTGAACTCATTGGTGACACATCACCAGTGAAAACTAATCACAATTACTTTAATTAACCATATCCTTTTGCACCATCACCTTCTCTCTCTTCACCATCTCTCTCCCTTTTAAAGCCCTAGCCCAAACTATGATCAACTTTCCCGACAATATTCTTACACCTGAAGAGCTGAAAACCCGTGTTGCTCAGGTGGGCGAAATGTTCGCTCTGAAGTCGCAGGGCGCCCAGATTCAGCAGGAGTACCACGGCGAAGAGTGCAAGAGCAACCCCAACTGTCCTGGGCTCAACCGCTTACAGGTGAAGAGTGAAATTAAGAGCAAGGCGAGCCAGCCGCTGAGCAAAGTCCTCGAAAAGGTCTTCAAGCAGTCGGGTGGGAAAGATCCAAGGCTGTAAGTACCGGTTTACTGTTTACCGCTTGTATGCATGAAAAAAAAATTGGAACGATTCAAAAAGCTGCGGAGTAGTAGTTAAAGTGCGGGCAGATTTGCAGCAAAAATTCAACTTTAGTGAAGGGAATTTTTTTCCTCTACATTTGACACACTTTAGTTCTAGGAAAATATAGTGCTGATTTAGGTTTTTAACTTTCTAATTACCAAATCTAATTACAACTACTAAATCTTACTACCTAAACCTACCAAACCCCCCCTCCAAAAACTCCCCCTTTTCCCATTCCGCATTTCCAGAAACTGCGGCGACCCGCACGTCTTCAACTCGAACTTCTCGCTGACCCGCAAGGACAACGGGCGCATCTACGCAGAGGTCGCCAAGCTTCCGGCGGAGCTGGCGATGAACGACCCCTCCGCCGACGGCTGCATCGGCGTCCTCCTGCCGCTGGGCGGCATCAACGAGCTGCAGCTGTACATCAAGCTGCCCTGGCAGTACACCGCCGTCCACCAGGAGAACAGCCTCCTCATCTCCGCCAATCTCAACATCGGCTCCGCCGACTGCCGCTGGTACTGCCTGGAGGAGAAGTACCGCTTCAAGCTGGAGAAGCTGATGGCAGAGTAAGTGGTGAAGTGGTGGGGGTGTTTGTAGGTGTGATCGTGGTAGTTGAAAAGTGTTAGAAGAGAGCGATGTCCTCGAGGTTGACAGGCTAAAACTCTGATTAGTAGAAAAGTGGGGAAATTTTGTTGAATTGTTTGTGTAACTGACTGACTGAGCTATATTCTCTCTCTCTCTCTCTCTCTCTCTCTCTCTCTCTCTCTCTCTCTCTCTCT
>JAALOO010000474.1_pt1 | contig 10565 bp, 16 predicted proteins | sample 7257641 | NCBI WGS metagenome assembly JAALOO01 (sample SAMN14085613, study PRJNA598686) | mite metagenome | biome: ENVO:01001000; feature: ENVO:01001002; material: ENVO:01001226; isolation source: single female mite from University of Michigan culture on fish food culture... ... | reverse complement strand
TCAGCGTGGTTGCAGTGTGATCAGCCATCAATTGATGCATCATCATGTTCACACTCAAACTCGTCTCCACTTGCTTTTACATCCTTTTATTCAGTGGCATTAAATCAGGTAATTTGAGAGGTGTAAATGTAGTGTTAAATAACAGCTACATTTTTTCCTTGACAGTACTGGCAATAAAATGCTATCAGTGCAGCACTGAAAAGGACGGCAAAGGAGTGGACAACTGTGGAGCTTACAATTCATTTGACAAGAACCAAAACATCGCAGTCGACTGCATGGGAGAGGAGGCAGTGACGCCTGGTAAGATGTTCTCATTTCTACTAAACAAACTCACACTGACACCTTTTGTGCAGGCACATTCTGCTTCAAGTCAATTCAACAAGGACCACGTGGCTTCATTTGGGATGGTCGCTGGAGAAGTGTCATTCGCCGGTGCGCACAAGTCAGCGAACGAGGTGAGTGCAGAGTGGGGATTGTGAGGCAACACTGAGTGAACCACCTGTTGACCTGTTTACTTGTCCTGTTCACAGGCATATCCTGGGGCTGCGATTGGGGCTACTACGAGAATGGAGTCTACTGGGAGGAGTGCTACTGTGCAGAGGACAGCTGCAACCCGGCCAGTAGGGTTACGGTGCAAGTGAAGACCATTTTGCTCACATTCATCTCCACACTGCTCACTACTTACTTTCTCATCTGGCGCCACTAAGCCATTCTCATTGTACAGTCATTCTTTCATTTTATTTCTTTTCCTGTCACTGCAATATCTGCCAAATATGTGAGTATTTTTTTGCAATCTTTATCTAAATATTAAAACTATGGCAAGTAAAAGATGACATTGAAAGAGGCCTAACCAATCAGCGTTTCAACTCAGACGTTTTTAACTTAACAGTAGGGCCAGTTTTTAAAATTCATACTTTTATAATTTACTAAACAGCAAAATGAAATCAGCTAAAAGTATGCTTTTGAAAAGTACAAGTGGTATTGTGCAAAGTAAGAGAAAGCATTTAGCCGCTGGAAAAGTATCGGCTGCTGAAAGGACTAGAGCCAGGGTTCTGCGAAGTACTTCGGCGGGAAGGCGCTTTTGAAGCCGAAGTACGCTTTCTGCTTTTTGACTGAGCACGGCTGTGCTTCGGTTTGCTGCTGCTTTTTGTAAGCTTTCTGCCTTTACTATCCTTGCGTTTGCTGCTTCGTCGTTTGCTATCCTTTCGCTTGCTGCGCTTAGATTCTTTGCTGCGACTTCGAGAGTTCTTCTTCTTCCTCTTTTCGCTGGACTTCTTTGCCGAGCTGCGCTTTTTCTTTGATCCCTTTCGAGGAGAGCTTGGAGAAGACTTACTTGAGCTCTTCTTTTTTTTCTTTTTCTTGCTCTTTTTCTTGCAGCAGCAACAGACAATCGTAATGATGAGAACAATTAAAAGTGTGACAGCGATTAGAGCTGACACGGCAATGATGATTATGGTCGAGGTTGACACTGAAACACAAAAGCAAAGATTATTATTGGCAAAACATTATAAAAACAAAATTAACATACTTTTCTTAGTAGTCGCTTCTAGGTCAGTACTACTTTCTGATTTTTCTGAGTGTTTCTTTGTGCTGAAAGTTTTGCTAGTGCTAACATCTCCTCCAGAGGCCACGAAGAAATCATCAAACTTGGTGGTTTGTATAGTAAACATGGTGCCAGTTTTTTTAAAAACATTTTTAGGGAAGCTAAGAACTTGATGGTTACTTCTATCCAAAATGTAAAATTTGTTAGAAGTAAAGAAACCTTGAATGTCTGTTCCAATAATGTACGGTTCAGCTCCTTCGCATTTTTTACTTTCCCATTCAAAATAATACTTGTCATTTTTGGTGCAAAGCAATACTTTGTTACCAATTTTGATGTCTTCTTCTTCTACCTCCATCACAGCAAAATGCTCATTCTTGATAACAATGATGCGGTTATCGTCATTGCTCAAACTGGATAACCAAGCCGTATCCATAATCGGGCAGTGGTCGTCTCCAGAACAACTAAATTGGGTCATTTTTGCTTTGCTAATCTCAAGCTCAGTGACCTCTTTTGTACCAAACTCAGCACCGATAAGTATCTTGAAATTGTCAAATGATGCCAGAACGGCCAATTTTCCAAGCGCAATGGGAACATTTGAGTCGAGTTCCAGAGCTTTACCAAGAGGAGTTGGCTTGACATTGACAACGATGTGTGGTGCTGTTTCATTCAGTGCGTTAGTGTGCAAACGGTAGAGCATCAGCACTTGATTGCTGTCCGAAGTAGTGATGATGGTCAAGTACTTTGTGTCTTTGATTTCAACTTTGGCTATCAGATTGATCTTGTCTTTGGTCACTTGACTTGAGCCGAAAGCAAACAAAATGGAGCTCATAGCCATGAAAGAGATAACAAAAAGCATGTTTACAGATGAACGGAAAAGTATTCACAGTATCGAATCAACTAAACGATTGCAATGCAAAATGCTTTGCAACAGTTAGCGTTTTACCTCTTGTAAGTTTATTTTAAGTTCGATATTGAAAAAACTTTTTGTTCGAGTAGTGTTATCAATGTGCTAAAATTCTGTTTAAGTATATGTCAAATCGTCGATTACGTCACTATTTGAAACATGTGTGACATACTATTCAAAGGACTAAACAGTGCTTTGTCATTTCTGAAAGTGATTCTTTTATTGCTATTGACATGTAATATCGGCGCGACCATTTACATTATTGTGACCATTTCAGGGGACCACCAGAAGGTGTTGCCCTTCATTGGCATTGATAAAGCTTTCAAAAGCAAAAATGACGAAGTGGCTGACCTGAAAGGTAAGTAAACGGACAATTCACCATAAGATCTTTATCTTTGCCTGCTTCTACTACAGAAGCCATCTACAAGGGAGTCTATGAAGAGATGACCTTCTTCTTGGTGCTCGAGTTTCTCGGACTCTTCAGTCTTCTCTTTAACAGATCAACATTGGTGCTGATGTTTGCCATGGCGTACATTATACCCAATCTACGTTACGCCATCAACCTCGGCTTTGCAGAGGAAATCAAAACCACCTTTTTGGCGTATCATGCACTCAAAATCCTCTGCGCCCTGGGATCGTTTATCTTTGGCTGGGCAGTCAGCGGCGATGGCAAATCATCAGCACCGGGCAGACCCTCTGCAGTCAGCAGCACTGCAGGCGGACAAACGAGTAATGCCCTCAGTTCATCTTCTACTGCTTTGTAGAACACCTTTTTTGTGTGCATTGCTCAAGGGACAATAAAAAAGAGTCACAGTTGCCAAACTCGATTTATTCAGTGAGCACCAGGTTAGTTGAGGTTGTACTAGAGTCCGTACCCGGTGGTGGACTTGGAATGGTGGTCGTGGCGCGTCCACTTGTCGGTGGTCCGTACTGTACAATAGGATGGTGGTGGCGGACTTGAGAGAGCAGGTAGAGAAAGAGAACGTTGAGAAGGGCGCTGAAAATGATAATCAGTGGAATGACGACACTGTTGATTTGCCTTGTCGTGTACATGACTACCGCAATGATGATGTCCACCAAGAGGGAGAGGCCAATCAGCAGGCCATTCTTCATTGACAGGGCGTTTATTCCAAAGAAGCACACAAAAACGTACGTCCAGGTTGCAAGACCGGCGAATCCTGTGAAACGATAGCAATTTGGTGAGATGGACTCAAAGATAGCCCAAAATGTCACTGACCCGACTCCTCAATGCCTATCCATCTTTGTACCACATCTCTACAGAGGCTATCATTGATGTTCTTGAGTAGCGTCAAGGAGTGCGTCCGCTCACTGTACCAAATGATGATGGCAAGCACCTTTTGAAGCTGTAAGAGTATGAGTGATACTTGAACTGAGTTTAGGTGGTCCAAAAACCACAAAAGACAGTCATTTAGTAGATGCATTGGAAAGAGAAAGTAGGGTGCCGACTTCTTGAACATAACAATTGCCCACTATTAAACTTCTCTGTCATTCTAAACGCAACAATAGTCCATAATTATCAAATTATGAATTTGGCGACAATTCGTACAGCCATTCAAGGCAAACTTTTCCACTTTTTGTTGACCCCAACTCTAGACTGACTGATTGAAGCGAGGTTCTTGCTCTTGAACAAGGTGGTAAACCTTGCATAATTTTAATATAATTATTTGACTACAATAATGCAATGAAGACAATACTGATAAATATGTACAATAAAGAACAACAGATGTAAAGGATGGTCAAAAGCGGAAGTATCTATAGCCAGAGGATTGTTGTTGCGGCTGCTGCTGCTGATGCTGTGGAGAAGTGGCAAACTCTTCGTTAGGCATTGGTATGTAGTGAATGTGCGAGATGGGGCGACGTTTCGAGGGAAAAACTGCAAGGTAGAGAAGGACAAATGCCGACTGCACCAGCAGGTATATCGCAATGTGCAGGTAGCCCGAACTAAGGAGGTGGTCGATGAGACTAAAGGCGAAGGCGACTAGAAGTGATGAACCGAAGGCAATGAGAAGGCGACGACTCATTCGCACCAGGCCGTACAAGCCAAACAGCTGCAGTGCCGCAAATAGAACGTACAGGAGAAAATTCTTCATGTAGAACAGTACTGTGGAAATCAAAACAAAAATACGCGATCAGACAAGGCGAGTATTTTTACTCCCGTCCTTGAAGTGGCAGCACAGAGGCACCATCCAAGTGCGGCAATGACAAACACTTACCTTGTTCTGTTGATATTTGATGTTGATTCTCGGACATTCGGTTTATCTCATGCGTCAGTGTGGCGACCAGTCGCAGCATGAGGAAGAGAATGAAAAGTAACGATGCCACCACCAGGCCAAGCAGTGTGTGCCTGATGAGGTAGGGCAGGAGAATCTTCTTGATGCGACCTCGAGCCATTCTTTGAGTTGATTGTGATTGTCCACTGGAACAGTTCAGACGCGCCGATTCACAGGACACCGAGAAGATAGATGATTTCAGTGGTGCGTTAACAACTTTTCAGTCCAATTTAGCCGAGTGCGTCAGTGAGAGATAGAAAGAGAGCGCGCGATCAACAGTGGCGAGGAACAACTTTAGAGATGGCAACTTCTCGAGACGTAAACCCACGCCTTCAAGTATGAAGCTACGTTTGAAGCTAGAGTGGCAGCTCTTCGCAGTGGCTCTCCACCACCATTACCACCATTGAGCAAAAGAGCGTCTCGTGTGTCGAGTTTTTGCGAGAAGTCTCGCTCAGCGAGAGACAGAAAACAGAGAGAAGTCTCGTCTCTACCTCCTCCTCCTCCTCTTCTTCCTTAACAGTGAAATCGTAGTCACGGCAAAGGTGCCAGCCAGCCAGCCGGCGGCGCACCGAATGCAGGCGCGGTAAATGTACAAGGTAAACTAATACACTGATCGATAGTGTGTCTGTGCAAAGTCTGCTTGAAATGTTGGCCAAATGTTGTCGACGTTCGAACGGTGGTAGTGGTGGTGGTGGTGGTGGTGGTGGGGCAAAGTAACAAACAAAAAGTCGTTCATTTAGCAAAGTGTAACACAGTTACAACGCTGCTTCCTACAATATTCAGTGAAAGTGTCAATTCACCGTTCAGAATGAAAGTACAACTTTTCCACACTAGAATTTTTTTAAACTTCAAAGTAAAGGTACCTGGGAAATATCCATTGAACTTTTTTCTCGCTTTATTGCGTCGAGCACATGCCAAACTGATAAGAGAATCAGTAGTGATGTGGAAGTAGTGAAGATGCAACACTCTGCCGCACTTGCATTTACGCAATCAACTAGTACAAACAATATCGAAATGTATAAATAGTATATCAAAACAGCAGAACACACTTTTTCCCTGATAAGTGCTTATCAAGGGTATATAACTGCATGCAATGCGTCGCAAGCCAAACAGTTACCAGCAGCAGCTGTTGCTGCCGGCAGTGTCGGTGTAAACAAGCAAAAGCAAACAGTGGCAATTAGCAGCTTCCACTTTACTCATTTGCATAATTTTACTGCTTGTTTAAAAGCGTAACAAATTGCCACTAAAGAAAAAGACAAAGAGGACATTTAAGGAAAAGAGTGAAAACCAAAACATACCATTCAATTAAGATTCCGTTTGTTTGGGTGCACAAAAAAAGGAATAACAAAGAGGCAATAAAGCATCATGGTAGAGTGGGCGGACAAGAACCGCGATTCCATTTCTCCCACCGGCTTCTCTCGTTCTTGGTGATTCAATAGTGAAGATGTGGTGGTAGTAATGACTGATATGGCCGTTGATAAGTGGAAAATACCCGGTAAATAAATCGTACACCGGTGCAGGTCTGGTGACTGGTTGCAGTGAGAATCACTGACTGAACGATATACTGCCATCAGTGAAGTGGACCACAGAGCGACGCGCGTGCGCCGGCAATCTTTTGCTGGCAATAAAAAGTCCGCCGTTTCAGAGTGAATTTCAGCCAGAAAAGTCACCTGGTCACCCAGTGTGGTACAGACTTTCATTGAAACAACTCCTGAATAATAGTCCACCGAAGATGCATCTCCTTCTAACCCCGAACGCCAAGGTACGACCGCCAGCAGTGGCCACCACCGCCCTGCATCAGCTCACTGTTTTTGTTTTGCTGTTGCATTCTGCCCGACAGAGTTCAAATGAAGGGCAAAGGGGTGTCCCGTCTGCTTTGACCCACATTTTGCTCGCCAGATCACTGGTGAACACCTCTTTGTCTACTTCCCTGCTAATGATTGTTTTTTGTTCTCGTTTCAGCAACTCTTGACGAGTTTGTCATCGCGAGGCATCCGATTCTTCAACTCTTCTTCAACATGTCTCGCCAAGAACGTTGCCATGAGCAAGTTCGACCCGGAGCCTGTTCCGTACGAAAAGCTGAACAACAATTTGAAGATTGTCAAGGACCGGTGAGTGTCTTTGTTGGTGTCTACTTTTTTCGAAAAGTCTTATGATTTGTTCACCTTTTGGTAGACTCCAGCGTCCTTTGACCCTTTCTGAAAAGGTGTTGTACTCGCATCTGGACAACCCCAAGGAGCAGGACATTGCTCGAGGTCAAAGCTACCTGAGACTGCGACCTGATCGTGTTGCCATGCAAGATGCCACGGCTCAAATGGCCATGCTCCAGTTCATCTCCAGCGGTCTTCCAAAAGTGGCTGTCCCTTCCACCGTCCACTGCGATCACTTGATCGAAGCTCAACTCGGTGGCGACAAAGACTTGAACCGTGCCAAGGACATCAACAAGGAAGTGTACAACTTCTTGGCAACTGCATCCGCCAAGTACGGAGTCGGCTTCTGGAAGCCAGGCAGCGGTATTATTCACCAGGTAAGTCTGTAGCCAGTTTTGTGTTTACAAAAAAAATTCGGTTTCATTTGCTAAACATTTTGCATCACTTTTCCTGAGTTTTGCGCTTTAGCGGTAAACCAAAATCAGCCTTTTTGCAACGAACAGGTGTAGGATTATTTCAAGTGGCTTCACATTAATCTTATGTATTATGTTGCCCACATTCCTTTAGATCATCTTGGAAAACTATGCTTTCCCTGGCATCCTTCTCATCGGCACAGACAGTCACACTGTCAACGGTGGCGGCCTGGGAGGCCTTTGCATTGGCGTTGGCGGTGCTGACGCCGTCGATGTGATGGCAGACATCCCCTGGGAGCTAAAGTGCCCCAATGTGATCGGCGTCAATCTCACCGGTCGTCTGAATGGCTGGACTTCATCAAAGGACGTCATTCTCAAGGTGGCCGACATTCTCACTGTCAAGGGCGGTACTGGTGCCATCGTCGAGTACTTTGGCCCTGGCGTTGACTCCATCTCATGCACTGGAATGGGCACCATCTGCAACATGGGTGCTGAAATTGGCGCCACAACCTCAATCTTCCCCTACAACTCTCGAATGCGTGACTATCTTGCCGCCACTGAGCGAAAGGCGATTGCCAGCCTCGCTGACGAGTACAAAGACCTGCTCAGCGCTGATAAGGGCTGCAAGTACGATAGTGTGATTGAAATCAACCTCGACACACTGGAGCCGCACGTTAACGGCCCCTTCACTCCTGATCTGGCCCACCCCATCTCAAAGTTGGGCGAAAATGCCAAGAAGAACGGCTACCCACTGGAGGTGAAGGTTGGCCTGATTGGCAGCTGCACCAACAGCAGCTACGAAGACATGAACCGATCGGTCAGTCTGGCGAAGCAGGCGCTGAAGCACGGTCTGAAGAGCAAGTCCATCTTCACCGTCACCCCTGGCTCGGAGCAGATTCGCGCCACCATTGAGCGCGACGGACAGGCTGCTGTCCTGCGTGAGTTTGGCGGCATTGTCCTCGCCAATGCTTGTGGCCCGTGCATCGGCCAGTGGGACCGAAAGGACGTGAAGAAGGGCGAGAAGAACACCATCGTTTCCTCGTACAACCGCAACTTTACCGGCCGAAACGACGCCAACCCTGCCACCCATGCCTTTGTCACCTCTCCCGAGATGGTCACCGCGCTGGCCATTGCCGGTCGACTGGACTTTAACCCTCTCACCGATGAGTTGGTCGGTGCTGACGGCAAAAAGTTCAAGCTCGAGCCGCCCACCGGCGACGAGCTGCCCAGCAAGGGATTCGACCCTGGCCAGGACACCTTCCAGGCGCCGCCCAAGGATGGCTCCAAAGTGTCCGTCGATGTCGACCCCAAGAGTCAGCGTCTGCAGCTCCTCAGCCCCTTTGACAAGTGGGACGGTAAGGACCTGGAGGACTTAACTGTGCTGATCAAGGTCAAGGGCAAGTGCACCACTGATCACATCAGCGCGGCTGGTCCCTGGCTCAAGTATCGCGGCCACTTGGACAACATCTCCAACAATATGTTTATCGGGTAAGTCTTCTGTTTGCACGTTTCCTCTTGATTGTACTGATCACATTGTTTCCCTCTGCAGAGCCATTAACTCTGAAAACAATGAAGCCAACAAAATTAAGAACCAGCTGACCGGAGAGTGGGGCGGTGTGCCGGACGTTGCCCGCGACTACAAGGCCAAGGGCGTCAAGTGGGTCGCCGTTGGTGATGAGAACTACGGCGAGGGAAGTAGCCGAGAGCATGCCGCTCTTGAGCCCCGTCACCTCGGTGGTCGTGCCATCATTGTCAAGAGTTTTGCCCGAATTCACGGTCAGTACATCTAAAAACGTTTTCTCTAAATCAGGATAAGTTATTTTTATTTTCCATTTCAATGTATAGAAACAAACTTGAAAAAGCAAGGTCTCCTGCCTTTGACCTTTGCCAACGCCGCCGATTACGACAAAATCCAGCCCACCGACAAGATTTCAATTACTGGCCTGAAGGACTTGACCCCCGGAAAGGTGAGTGATTTTTAAATGGAAAAGTATTTCGAATTACTAACCATTTTTTCCAAACTTTAGCCAATCAAGGCAGTTATCAAGCACAAGGATGGCTCCTCGGACACCATCACCCTCAACCACACCCTTAATGACCTCCAAATTGGCTGGTTCAAGGCCGGTAGCGCTCTCAATCGCATGAAGGAGCTGAAAAAATAAACTCTGCGTAGCAAAGACTACCAGTACAGATAATTTTTAATGTAGTTCATTGTAAACATATTGTAGTCATGTATGTAATCTGTTGTTGTTTTTAATGAAAAATACAATCAATAAAAATATTTACAGGCGACAGAGTCTGTTCTTTTTATTTGAGATGCTTAGAGGGATATCTGAGAAAGCGGCTTCTCGAGGTGGTCGGCAATGGTTTCCATCTTCAAGCGCAGAACACCGGCGTTGATGTTGGGTGTGTCGGAAAAGAGGCAGAGCAGCACATCGGCGACTAGGCTAACAATGGCACTGCCGTTTTTGCACTCGATGAAAACATGCTGAAGTTGATTGCTGGAAAGCACCTGTGTTCCATAGTTGTTGAAAGCAGTCCAAATGCCACTGGCAATGGCGGCAATCATGTGGTTCTCTGTTTCGCCAGCATACGCCAACAGGCGGCCATCTTTACTGAAGAGTCTGTGGATCAAGTTGTAACCTCAATTGTTAGATCATCGAATCATCCGAAATTGCCAAAATGCTTACAGTGTCGCAGTAACACCTCCAGTGTTGGCTTGATTCAGAATCTGCGTTAGTGGCTTCGGCTTCAACATTATTCTTTGCAAGTGATTCAAGTGTACGCCCCGATTATCTTTTTAATACATGTATCTTGAAAAGGACTGATTTACTCTTGACAACTGAAATGATCTTGACAAGGAATTCTTGACAAGGATTTGTTCTGATAAAAAATTGTAAACACAGACCATATGCACACACAGTGCCTAGCTCTGGCCAGTGTCTATTTCCACTGAGTTTCCACAATTTAAATTTTTAATATCTTTTGGCGGTCAAACTATGACCATTAGCAAAAGTTGTCGCTGATTGATAACTGATAACCAATGTATAAAAATTCGAACCACAATTTTCAGTTTTCAAATCTAAAAACAAAAAGGAAAATAATTGTATAAGAATAGAAGTGGGATTTCTATTCAGATAGCAAATCAGGAGATGGCGTTAGAGATCACTTTCCGTAAATTGAACTGCTCATTAGAGCAATTTGCTATTTGATAAAACAAAATATATTTTACGCAGTTTTTGGCCTAAAACATTTATTAGTGTT
>JAALOO010002354.1_pt1 | contig 10567 bp, 13 predicted proteins | sample 7257641 | NCBI WGS metagenome assembly JAALOO01 (sample SAMN14085613, study PRJNA598686) | mite metagenome | biome: ENVO:01001000; feature: ENVO:01001002; material: ENVO:01001226; isolation source: single female mite from University of Michigan culture on fish food culture... ... | reverse complement strand
AATCGTATAGAACTTATTCAGAAAGTTCGAAATTACGATCTTAAAAATGCACCCGATGTTCGAATCACCTCAAGTTTGATTCCATTTTAAAGATGCCATTTAGCTTGTATATTGTGTAAAAACCGTTTCTCGATATCTTGAACGATGTAATTTATATAAGCAAAAAAACCAGTGCAGAGGGAGAAACATCATTTTTTTAGTGAAGTTAGATGTGTTGTTTATTTTAATTTTATTTGAAAAAATGCAAGCTTTTTAAGCATTTTGACAAACAAAAAATATTTTTTATATTTGAGAAGCTAAACAAGTTTTGAAAATAATTGTTTTTTATTTTTTAAGCACTTGTTTCAAGGTTTTTCTATTTTCTAAAGGTAAAATAATTTGATCATGATGATAATTAGCAACATAATGAAAAGATTAATACTAATATGTTTATGTAAAAGGTAGTGCAGTTATTTTTTTTACATCAAAAAGTGGCATTTCAAGGTTAACAAAAACTTGTAAAACAACCGATACTATCACTTAGCACAGAAATAAATTTTACTATTAGTTTTTTCTACCAATATGTGCTTTCAAATATTAAAATAAATTGTTTAGTTCAGCATAAATGTTTATTGTTAAACTTGTGAAAAGTTACACTCAAAAAAGCTTAATTTTAACAACAGTTTTAACAAACTTGTGTTTTAATATTCTACTTTACCACAATTTTTCGTTGGGTACACTGCCTCTGAGTGGTGGCCACAGATGGGCAACGGGTGACCGACGGCATTGAAAACCCACTTGTTCAGGGGCAGCACATCGATAGGGGCAAAGGTCAGGTAGAGGTACTTGAGGGTGGCGCTGAGGAAGTGCGGCGGCGTTCCGGTGTACTCATTCTTTCCATCTTTAGTGGTTATATCGTCCACATTAGTGACGCTAGAGTAGCCGCCGTTCGGAGCTCTGGCGTACTTCTGTATAGCCTGTGCCATCTCCCAGGCCCTATCTCGGTACTTTGTTTGCCCCGTCAGACGCCACAGAAGAAAATGGGTCTCCGCCAGTTCAGGACTGAAACAAAATTTAAGTTTAAAATTGCGTTTTTAAAAAAAAAAGAATTACTTAAGATTGTAAGTGCCTGCACTCCAAGTTTCAAAGTTGCCTGGACTAAAGCTTGCTGGACCTAGCTTGGTGGCAGTTCGGGTTGACGCTTGGTAGCAAGTTTCAGCTATCTGAGTGGCCAGTTTCCGGTGACGGGCAGCGACTGGTCGGGTGTAAAGAGTTTCTCTTCTTAGTGAAATGGACTCTTCAATCTTTCTCGCCTTTTTCTTGAGTCCCCTTGCCCCCAGGGCTAGCAGGCCGCCCACGTAGCAGGTTTCGTACTCCATCTGACTTTTACTGACGATCGACTTTGTGGCGGTGTCCAGCTCGTAGACCTCGCCCAAGCCAGTGGTGTCATTGCCCTGAATAACCCCTGCACTAATTAGCCCCTCAATTGCTCTGCCGTACATCATGAAGTTGATATTTTCCGAGCCCAGCGGCTCCCGGTACTGAATGAAGCTACCAAGAAAGGCGCGGTAAAAGTCGGCCGTCTTGCGGTTCAGGCTCACTCGGCGGGCGCTCCAATTGCCCGTGTTCACGTCAATGGCGTCGTGGAAATGTTTGTCCTCTTCACTGCGAAGACTGAGCTGCTTTATTCGGTTGCTTGCCCTTTGTGCCGGTGTTTGGACTTGCCAACTTTCGGTCAGGTCGCTTAAGTACGTTCTCTCGAGGAGGTCGCCGCTGACGGTGGACAAGTCGGGAGTTTCATGGTATGTGTATCCGGTGACTGGATTAAAGAGGAGGTAGGGCATGCCGGAGGTGGTGTTGTACGCCGGCTTGATTGCTTCGACAACTTTTAGAGCTTTCTCCAGGTAGACCTTATCCTCGCCACCGGTGAGGGCGTACGCCGACAGCAGCCCACCGAGGTACTCGGTGGTGATCACCTTCACGTACATACTGAAGTCCATTGCCTCAAAGTGAAACTTTTTTCCAGCCACTGGCGACCTTCTGTGTACTCCTCCTGCAAACCCATTACTTGGAGGGTGGACAGTGCCCCGAGGACCAGTCTCCCATTGTGCCGCTCGCCAACATTGCTTGAAGCTCTCCAGGCGGCCCGGGCCATCTCTTTGACCGCTTCCATTCGAGTCTTCTCCTCTTCTTCACTCCAAACTTTCGTTTCAAACGGCTCTGTTTCAAAACTGTTTTGCCTAAGCCTCTGTTCAAGCTTTTTCAAAACCTGCTGAAGATTATTCTCTAGCGTCCCAAGTCGGTTTTCTAGCTTTTCCTCTTTCAGTTTTTTCAGGTGGGCTGCCTTGCCGAAAAGCACCTTCTGGCAGACAATTTTGTGCTTTTCATTGCAGCTCTCCCTGATCCACTTGCCGCTCTCTACGAGCAATATTGCACAGGTGCTGTTCCCGCTGGTGTCCACCGTTCTCACCGCCTCCTTTGCCTCCTCCTCGGTGGCGTAGTTGGCAAAAGAGGCAGGGTCATCGTCACCACCGCCCACCTGCACCCAAAAGTCGTTGTCTACCATGTAGGGGCTGTCAGCAATGCCGGGGTTTAACGAGTACAGGTGACTTTCAACTGCCGCCTGCTCCGCCGGACTGGTGATAGTCAGCAGGTGGGCGTGGCCCTCACCAAGTGAATGACACACGGCAGAGGCCTCCTTGAAGGGCAAGTTGTACTTTCCAAAAGGCTCTCGTAAGAAACGGGCGCATTTCACCTCCGACACTGGCCACCAGGGATGCTGGCACTCTACAAATTGATTAAAACTGAGTAAAGTTGCAAAAATGTTTGTTCCACTTACCATCACTTGAAGAAACATTAGCAGCAGAGACTAATTTTAAACTGTTTGGTATTTCTACCAGAAAAACAATTGCAAAAATAGCCCAATAAAATATCATCAAGTGAGGTTGATTACTGATGAACATTTTTTATTTAAGTTCACTCTCAGAAAAATTGTTCAAATGTTTAAATGTTTTGATGAGCACAAAATTTTATGTTAAACAAGTTTTAAAAATTAATTTTTGTCATTGTTTTTTATACTTTTTAATGCACTTGTCTCAAGGTTGTTTTTATCAATAGTGGAATTTTTCCGTCCGACTTGTAGAAAACAAAAAAATAACATGTTGATAACTGACACTCAAAATAGAAAAAGAAATTAATGCTGTCTTTATGATTGTGTGAAGGGTTGCAGTACGACTATTGTCTGATTTATTGATAATTTACTATCTGACACATCAAGGTAAACGAAAGATATAAGAAATATTATATTAAAATTTTGTTTGAAATGGTAAACTAAATTAAAAATAAATATAAAATTACATGGTTAAATTGTATAATTTTTTTCTGTAGTTTCTAATGATCAATATTTTAAAACAACTGAAATTTTACTATTGATATCCAATAGAATTGTTTAAAATGCATGCACTTGATTTTTTTTATTTAAAATGTTTGCTTCACACATTTCTTGCATGTTTAATTTTACAATTTTTACTAAACGGTCAATAAAATAGCAAACAAACAAATAAGAAAAAGACGCTATTTTCAACAATATTTTTATTTAGAAAAAATGTAATTTACTTAAAATGTCATTTTTTAAAATGTAAAAATTTAAACTGATAATTTTGCATAAAAGCACTAGTTTGGCTTGTTTTGGTTGTAAAGGAAAAACATAATGTAAAAAAGTTATCGCAGCGGTTACAAAAATGTTTTTCGTTTAATTTGTTGTTGTTGTTTTAAGGCGGGACACCGCGCACTTTTTTACTGCTTTTTCAAATTTTGATTTTGGGGTGGCTAGGATGTTCATGAAAAATGTACTCAATACAAATTGTTAAGAATTTCATGTAGGACAGTTTTGTGTTAATATTTTGACCCTCCGGTGAACGGATCGCAGTCATGAAGGATTTAAATGTTCCGAACCTATTGGTACACTTTCCGGAACCAGGGAGGCTGGCATGAAATAATCAGATAAGCCAAATGAAAGGGGACGTCTAAAACTAAAAAATGTTGGAGCTGAATTATTTTTATGTGGTCCCAGACTTTCTGGGATGATTTTTGATTCAAGATTTAGGATGAAAAATGCAAGAAAACTTAGAAAGTTTACTTTCAAAATATTCTCAAAAAATAATAAGAGCTACACTAAAAGATCTAAGTCCAACAATCTTTAGATTTTTTTGTTACCTCTCATTTAGCATTTTTGATCATGCAATGCCAGCTTTCATGTTGCCGGAAAGTGTACCGTTCGGTGTAAAGATCTTTGGTCAAAATGACATTGACTAGTAAAGGAAACTAAAAGTTCGAAAATATTTGTTTTTTGCACGTTGTCCCCCCTTAAAACAAATCGACTCATTTTGGCTAGAAAACAATAAGAATTTTTTTTAATTTTCTCAATAAATTTTGAAAGTTATTATTTACAAAAAAAATATTTTTTACTCTTTCGTGAAGAGCAGAAATATGTTTTACAATCTGATACGTGTTTTCTTCACCTACTGCCCCTCCTCGGCAGCTGTGGCCTGAACGTACGCAGCCAACGCCAACAAACCGCAAAATAGTCGGTTGAAGCTCCTTCGCCTAGTGTACTACGCCTACCTGCTGGTAGGCGGCGTTCGCTTGATACTGAACTCTATCTTTTGAAAAGTTTATCACCAGTACGACCTTCCGGTTTACCTCTTTGAAAGTGCCATCACCCATCACATGATCGGCCTGGTGGTTCTGCCCACCATCGGACTCGCTTTGACCTACGACTACTCCTTTGAGGTGAAGGCCCACCGCAAGGTGGCGCCTATGCTGGTATACTTGCTCCAGAGTAAAAGTAAAGTAGACTGAAACAAGAATAGTAACATTTTTACTATCTTTTTTTGCCTTCAGTCAAATCAGTGCCCTCTGCGACCTTTCATCTGCTGAGCACGTTTCAGTCCGCTTTAACCTGCAAAAGCGGTAGCTCACTCAGTCAAAGCAAGTCAGCCGATTTCCGTCAATTAACACATTTCTGCTACTTCTCCAGAAAGGCTATGCGCCTGTTGGCGGCGGCAGATGAGCTCATGGAGGACTTTCTTGCAGTGTTTATACCGGCAACGGCAGCCTTTCTCTTGACCGCCTTGGGTCGCTTTGTACTGCTGAGCAGCTACGCCTTCTACCAGGAGGAGGAGGAAGGCAATCCGCCGCTGGCCATCGCCCACCTCCTCCTGGAGACGCCTCCCTTTATGTTTTTTGTTATGTACGTCCTCCGCCAGGCCGTCCTCTTCCTCAAGGTGTTCCAGAGAGCTGAAAGGGGCGGCGGTGGCGCAGATGCAGGCGGCCACAGTGGTGCAGTTTTTGCCTCATTTTCGGCGCCCTAATCAGCAGAGTCATCATCAGCAGCGGCAGCAGAAAGTTTTTTCCCCGGCAAAAATGGCTGCTTCCGGTCTGTTCACCTCACGCCGCTTCTCCTCCGCCCTGGGCACCATCTGGACGTCGACTTTTATGCGCAGGCACTCTCAGCTGCTCCTCAACCTGGTGGTGTTCAACCGGCATTTCGCCTCGCTGCTCATCTTCTGGTTCCTCCTGCCGATGATCGTCCTCAGCGTGTACATTCTCTGCGTGCTTTACTTTCTCGCAGTGCCCCTCCTTCTGCGGTTGTACCTCGACATCATATACCTCATTATGCTGCTGCTCTTTTCAGTTCTCGCCTTGCTGCCGATGGTCACCCGGGCGCTGTACAGCGCTGATGGTCAGCTGTACAGTGCGCAGATGAGGTGCCGAATGGGAAGTGGAGAAGTGAATGAAAGTTCCACCTTTCTGCGCACCAAGCTGAAGCTAATGTCGTACTATGAGGTGCTGAGGACGGAGAGGAAGGTGACCTTTACCTTTGGTTCTCACGCAAAAGTGGAAAACCGTTGGCTTCTGGAGGTAAATGCGTAAATATTTGTTTGTTTACTTGTTTTTAATGCAAAAAAATATTTTTAGTTATTTTTACTCTACACATCTTTTATACTGTACTCTTTCAAAATTTTTATCAAACGGTCGCTAGCGTTGAAATCAACTTTGTAAACAATAGTTTGTTTTAGTTTAGCTGATGTATTTTATAAATACGTTTTTCTAAAAACTTTATTAAAAATATAACAAAAATAAACATAAATAAATGCAATTTTAGCTAACTTTTTAATAAACATATGATGTTAGTAGACAGGCAAACATTCTTTAGTGCTAAAAAGCATAAAAACTTCTTTAGCTTTTTTTCATTAGCACGTTGTTTAAGTTTAAATTTTTTGCTAGACGTTTAATAAAAACTGCAAGCAAATAAACAAACAAAAAACGTTCATTTTTTAACATTACTTTTTTCTACAAAAATGTAATCTACTCAAAATGCTTTTGTTAAATAATGCAAAAGTTTAAAATAAAAGTTTTGCCTAGCAACACTCTCTGTTGTACAATTTGTTTTGATTGTAAAAGAAGAAACATTATTTAAAAAATTATCAAAAATAAACATAAATGTCTTGAGTTTAAATTTTGTTGTAGTTTCTTACCAAACTGATTCCTTTCATTCAGCAAACGTTAGGATATTTTCTCAATTTTCTCAATGAAAACTACAAACTACTATTTTCAAAAAGAACAATTTGTTTTTAAATATTGTTTGAAAAGCAGAAATATGCTCTACTACCTGATACGAGTCTTCTTCACCTACTACCCCTCTTCGAAGGTGGTGAAAACGTACGCTGCCAACGTCAAAGCACCGCTGGGCAGTCGGTTGACGCCCCTTCGCCTGGCCTACTACGTCTACCTGCTGGTGCTTTTCAGTCGCCTAATTTTAAACTCCATCTTTCGAAAGACGTATCACCAGTACGACCTGCCGGTATACCTCGCCGAGCTCACCTTCACCCATCACATGGTCGGCCTGGCAGTGCTGCCCTGCATCGGCTTGGCCTTTGTCTACGACTACGCCTTTGTGCTGAAACCGCACCCAGCGGTGGCGCCCATGCTGTCGGACTTGCTGCAAAGTCAAGGTAATGTAATAAAGTAGTAGAGAAGAAAAAGAGGAAGAAGAAGAATAAGAGGCCAAAAAGTGATGAAAGTTTTTTTACCGTTTTTGCCGTTTTCAGTAAAATCAGCTCCCTTTGCCCTCATTCACCTCTTGAAGACGTTTCAGTCTACTGTCAATAACGGCAACGTAGGCTGAGAAAAGGAGGCAAACGATTCCCGTCGGCTGACGCATTTTCGTTACTTTTCCCGAAAAGCTCAGCTACGTTTGGTGAAGACAGACCAACTTCTGGAGGACTATTTTGCCGTGCTAATGCCCAACACGGCGGCCTTTCTCCTGGTCGCCCTGGGTCGCTTTGTCCTGCTCAGCAGCTACGCCCTCTACCAGGAGGAGGAGGGCAGGTCGCCGCTGGCCATCGCCCACCTCCTCCTGGAAACGCCGCCCTTTATGGCCTTTGTGCTGTACACCCTTCACCAGGCCCTCCTCTTCCTCAGGGTGCTCCTCCTCGTGGTGGGCGTTTTCTCGCTGCACGCCAGAGAGCTGGAAGGGGCGGCGGTGGCGCAGATGGCGGCGGCCACAGTAGTGCAGTTTTTGCCACACTTTCGGCGCCGCACGAGTGCTCACGAAAAAGGCTGCAGTAAAGAGCAGCCGCAGCAAAGTTCAACAGCGTCAGAATTGGCCGTTTCCGGTCTGCTCACTTCACGCCGCTTCTCCTCCGCCCTAGGCACCATCTGGGCATCGACCTTCATGCGAAAGCACTGCCGGCTGCTCGTCGACCTAGTACTGTTCAACCGACACTTTGCCTCGCTGCTCATCTTCTGGTTCTTCCTTCCGGTAATTGTCCTCAGCGTGTACATTCTCTGCGTCCTTTACTTTCTCTCAGTGCCCCTTCTTCTGAAGGCGTACCTCTCTGGCATTTACCTCCTCATGCTGCTGCTCATTTCAATTCTCGCCCTGCTGCCAATGGTCACTTGAGCGCTGTACAACGCCAATGGTCAGCTGTACAGTGCGCAGATGAGGTGCAGAATGGGAAGTGGAGAAATGAATAGAAGTTTCACCTTTTTGCGCACTAAACTGAAGTTAATGTCGTACTATGAGGTGCTGAGGACGGAGAAGAAGGTGACTTTCACCTTTGGCTCTCACGCAAAAGTGGAAAACCGGTGGTTGTTAGAGGTACGTGCGTAAAATTTTATTATTTGTTTGCTTTAATTTTTGTTTAATTTTAAAATTTTTGTTAGTTATTTTTACTCTACACATCTTTTATATTGTACTCTTTTAAAATTTTCATCAAGCGATCGCTAACGTTGAAATCTTTGTAAGCAATAGTTTGTTTTAGTTTAGCAGGTGTATTTTATGAATAAGTTTTTTTAAAAACGTTATATTAGAAAATCAATAAAACAAAAACAAACATAAATTAATGCAATTTCATTTAACTGTTATAAAATGTAAAAAGTTAAGTATTAGTTTTGCTTGACAACACATTTTACTGCCCAACATGTTTGTGTTGTAAAAAAGCATTTTCAAGCAATTAGCAAAAGTCTAAACAAAAATGTTAAAAAGTCAGTTTTTAATGCTGCACAGTTTCGCCTGTAGTCTATAAAACATACTGCAGCAATAGAAAAACTGTCTGTCTTTTACTTTACCTTTTCAAGCTAAATAGTATTCAGTGAACACTATGCCTTACCATTTGATACGGTTGTACTTTACCTACTACCCCGCATCAGCACCTTCTGCTCGAACGTACGCTGATAACCTCAGCCGCCCATTGGGCGCCCTGTTGACGCCCCTTCGCCTGGCCTACTACGCCTGTCTGCTGGTAGCAGCCATTTGCCTGATACTGAACTCCATCTTCCGAGAAGCCTACCACCGGTACGATCTGCCGGTGTTTCTCTTTGAGCGTACCTTCATCTATCCACCACATAGCCGGCGTGGCATTTATGCCCACCATTGCATTGGCTTTTGTCTACGATTTCTCCTTTGTCGTGCAACCACATCGTAAAGTGGCGCCCATGCTTTTGGACTTGCTGCAGTATGAAGGTAATTAAAAAAAGCGTGTTTCAGGGTTTTCTAGGCTAATCAAAACTGATAATAAAATAAAAAATCATGGCGTTTTTTTATTCAAAGCTACATCAATCTCTTCCTCGGCAACTCAACTAGTTAGCCGCCTTCACCAGTGGATCAATACTTCTCTTCCAAATAGTTCAAAACAAAATTTTTCTAAAAAACTTAAAAAATATCCTCCTTTTCGGTTGGGGCACTTCCACTTTTTTTCAACATTGACGCGGCACCGCCTACTGTTTGCTGACCGCCTCACCGAGGAGCTCCTTACTGTGTTTATTCCAATTGGGACAACCTTTGCTTTTGCTGTAATTTGTCGTTTTGCACTGGTTTGTGGTGTCGATTCTTACCAGGCTGGAAAGGCGCCGCTGCAGGTCGCCCACCTTCTTCTCGAAACAGTCCCATTGATGTTTGTGGTGGTGTATACGCTGAAGAAGGGTTTCCTTTTTTTAAACTGCTCCCCCTGGCCTTAATAGTTTGGTAAACGCAGGCGCAGGAAGTAGAAAAAAGGGCGATGGCGCAGATGAAAGCGGCCACAATGGCTCAGTTCGCCTACCTTTTCAAAGGCAAAAGCAGGCACCTGCAGCAAAGTTTTGCTTACATGGCCGCTTCCGGTCTGTTGACTGACCACCGTTTCCTAATGGCCCTCGGCACTGTTTGGACGACCACTGGCTTTATGCGTGAGCACTGCCAACTGCTCGTCGACCTGGTGCTGCTCAACCGACACTTTGCCTTGAGGCTCATATTCTGGTTTTTCCTTCCAATGATCCTTCTCTGCACGCTGTACTTTCTGCCGGTCTATTTTTTGCTGAAACTGTACATGTATTTCCTTTATTCTTGTCTCCTTATATTTTTGTCTTTTTCGCTTTGCTGCCAATGGTACCTGGAGCTTTGTACCACGCCCACTGTCATCTGTTCAGCGCGCAGATGAAGTGCAGAACGGGAGAAAAAAATGGAAGTGCAGCCTTTTTGCGCACCAAACTAAAGCTGATGTCGTACTATGAAGTGCTGAGGACAAAAAAACGGGTGACCTTTACCTTTGGCTCGCATGCAAAGGTGGATAACCAGTGGTTGTCAGAGGTAAATGTTAAAGTTTTTAAATTTTTGTTTATTTCTAAATCAAAATAATTTTCTAGTAATTTTTTCTATACACATCTTTTATACTGTACTCTTTTAAAATTTTTATATCAAACGGTCGCATGCGCTGAAATTGTTGTAAACAAAAATAAAACTTGTTTTTCTCATTAACATTTCACATTTTACAATCTACTTTAATGTGAAAACAAAATATCTTAATTGCGTTAGTAATGACAAATTGACTTAAAAGTAAAGTGTCAACCTCATTACAATAAATTGTGCAAATTAAAATAGAACTCAAAAAACAAGTAAAATGCAAAATACAAGCACAACATAAAGCATTTTTTGCTGTTTAAAAAAAATTTAAACGGTCTTTTTTGTTTTTAAATCTGCTCACGGAGTATTTATCATAATGATTTAATGTGCTCTGCTTTTGATATTTATTTATTTTTTAACATAAAA
>JAALOO010002352.1_pt1 | contig 10576 bp, 9 predicted proteins | sample 7257641 | NCBI WGS metagenome assembly JAALOO01 (sample SAMN14085613, study PRJNA598686) | mite metagenome | biome: ENVO:01001000; feature: ENVO:01001002; material: ENVO:01001226; isolation source: single female mite from University of Michigan culture on fish food culture... ... | reverse complement strand
AAGCAAAAAAGTGCGTGCAGAGAGAGAAACATCATTTTTTTAGGGAAGTTAGATTCAATTTTGTTATGTTAAAATTACAAAAACATCACAAACAAATAATTTTAAATAGGTTTTTAGATTGTGAATTTAAAAAATATTAATTAAATTTGATTGATGTGTGTTAATGATAAACTGAAACGAAGAGAACAAAAGGTTAAAACTTGTGCAAAACTTGTCAACATTTAAAACTGCCTTACCCCCTCGTAGTGATGTTGTAGCAAGACATGCAAATGAGCTAGCTGCAGTAGAATCTCAAAGCTCCCTCATCTTCCCACTACTTTTCCACCGAACCGAGGACCATATTGCTGAGGCTGGCCGTCGGCTGCGTCATCTCCGGTGGCAGGTAGTGCATCAACGAGGCAAAGAGCTTTCGTCGATCCAGATCACCGAAGCTGGCCCTCGACTCCTGCGCCACACCAGTGACCCTACTGCCGTCCCTGAGGCCGACAAAATGGGAGTAGGACGCGGAAAAGTCGAATATGCCCGCAAAAGGGGTGGGAGGAAAGGCGGAAAGGGAAATGTTGTCGTCATCCGCATTGCCATTGGCATTGGCATCCGCATCCGCTGATGTAGAGGGCATCTGAACATCAGGACAGTCAGCTGCTGCTGGTCCAGCTGGGACCACGGCCGTCGCTGCTGCGCCACTGGCCACTGTGGGCGAGTTGTTAGAGTGGTTGCTGTTGCTTCCAAAGTTTATGGCTGCAAAGCTGGCCGCCACGCCGCCGTCGCTGCTGTCACCACCACCACCGCCACCACTTGCACTTTCATTGCTAGTTTCCCCGGACACTGGAGCATTCTCCTCCAAAGGCTTTTCGCCGCCCTCCTCAGCCGAAGCATCATTCCGCCCATCATTCTCTTGCCCCATCTCCGCTTCATCCTTTTCCTTTTCCACTACCTCCTCATCCTTTTCCCCCTCTCCCTCGCCCTCCCTCTTCTCCTTAGGCCTAGAGAGGGTGTCATCGAAGAGCATGTTGATTAGCCGCTGCGTCTCCTCCTGGTGCTCTCGATTGCCCCGGTCGTAGCAGGACAATAGGTGGGCGCGCATGAAGAGCATCGCCTCCACGTCCTCGCCACGCTCAATCATCTCGAGGTACTGCTGCCGGCGGACCAGTCGCAGGCAGATGCGGTAGATGTCTGCTGGGGTGGCGCGTTTGTGCTGCAAGTTTTAAAAATAAAAAAAAAGTTTAAGTTTTGTGTCAAGCTCTTGATCTCACTAAAGATAAGACCCTAGACATTTTTTCTTTTCTTACCTTCAACGCCCAAAAGTCGTTCAGTCGACCCGAGGGCGAGCAGTTGACGGCACCGCCAAAGAGAAAGTGCGTCTGCGAGCGGTGATCGTAGACGAGGTTGGTGTGAAAGCGAGGTCGTGGCCTGGTGCGGCCGGGCTGCGCATCCGCCGCCGCATTGGGGTCGTCGGAGGAGGTGGGCGGCGGCGAGGTGGGCGACCAGAGCAGGCGGTGGCCGTGGTGGTGGCCGCCTGATCGGCCTGATCCGCCGCCGTAGATGTTGCAGTAGGCTGAGTCGTAGGCGGGAAAGTAGTAGGGCTGGTGGTGGTGGTGGTGGTGGTGGTGAGGTGCATTGTTTCCGTTGGGGCCATTGTTGTTTGGGTGCGGATTCAGGTTCACGTTCGGCGGACCAGCGCCGCCGCCGCCGCCGCCGATCATGGGCCGGTTCATCAGGTCAGGGTTCTGGTGGTGATGAAAGTGGTGCGGTTGATGGTGGTGATGGCCACCGCCGCCGCCGCCGCCACCACCACCGAGGACATCATCAAAGGGATTAGGATCAGGCGGCGGAGAATCAGGCCGCCCACCGACGGGGCCGATGTGCACACCGCCCAAGTCGGGCGGAAAACCGGGCACTCCCTGATGAGGCGGTGGCTGCTGCTGGCGGTTACCTCCTCCTCCAGCACCTCCACCTCCTCCTCCAACAGCTCGATTCTGGTGAAAGAAGTGCTGATGGTGTTGCTGCTGCTGCTGCTGCTGCAGTTGGTGCTGGTGAAGCTGATGCTGCAGCTGCACCAGCTGCTGTTGTTGCTGTTGCAGCTGTTGCTGCTGCTGTTGCAGGTAGGCGGGGCCGGCGCGGAAGTACGGCATGCCGGGGCCGACTGCGGGCTGGTCGGCGTTGGGGTCGGCAACATTGGCGCCACCGCCACCTCTGGCCCCTTCCTCATTACCACCGCCACCACCAAAGTTGAGAAAAGCCCCCGGAACGACTCGTGCCCCGGGGAGCATGTTTCCCAGCAGGTCATTTAGATTGTTCACCAGCAGCGGGTCGGGGTTGGCGGCCAGTGCCGGTGGACCAGGTGGGCCCCGTATGCCCTGGCCGACGCCCGGGGCGCCTCTGAAGCCCTCCAGGGGCAGACGTGGTCGCCAGATGTTCGGAGCGTTCTGCGGCACCACGGGAGGATTGTTGTTGTTGTTGGCGCCCACTCCCTGCCCACCAAGAGCTATTCCGCCCAGTCTGAGCGGTCTGACGTAGTACTCGCCATGCTCCTCAACGACGCCCAGCTGAAAGTCCTCCATCATCAGGTCGTCCACCATCAGGTCGTCGTGGTCGCCGCCGCCGTGGAAGGCACCGCCGTAGTGGTACCCACCACCACCACCACCACCAAATCCTCCTCCTCCTCCCCCAAAGTTACCATTTCCCCCTCCTCCTCCTCCTCCTGTTCCACTGCCGCCACTGGCGCCACCAGCGGCCCCAGCGAGCAGCACCGAGTCAACGTCCAGTCGGGCCAGCTGGTGGGGACTGCCGTCGGAGTTGGTGCAGCACTCGGCGTGAAAGCGGGCCGAAGTGAGCGTTCGATAGCCCAAATCAAGCGTCCACAGGCGGTTCTTGATGGTGTGCCGACCGCCTCGGAGTGGGCTGCCCAGGTTGGGGTTGTAGTGCAGCGGCGGGTCAGAGAAGCTGAAGAACTGGTGGTTGAAGTGCAGTCCGTGGCCCTCGAAGCCACCGCCTCCTCCCCCAAAGTAACCACCAACGCCCCCACCACCACCACCAAGGTTTCCATATCGACCTGCAGCATTAGATGCGTACGGGGAGTTCAGCTGTTGACCTGTTTGAGGAACGATGGGCCCGTTGTTGGTGCAGCTGCTCGTCACAGTCTAGGAAAAAAGATGTAATTTCAAAACGAGGGAATCAGATTTAGTGTTCGAGAAATCTTCTTTGTTTGGTTTTGCTCAATCTCGACTCACCGTAAAGATGTATATCTCATTGCGCTCAGCGTCAATGTTCGCCCGCAGGCGGTACCCGGTGGAGTAGAACTCCCGCGGAAACTGCAGCGAAAAATCGGTCCACGTGTCGAGGACGTCCTTGTCCACGTCGTACACTAGCATCTCTCGGAGGTAGTTCTTCGTGCGGTGTCCGCCCAGGACGTACATCTTCCGCTGCAACTCGTGGAAGACCGCCGAGTGGCCGGTTCGACTGTGGTAGGCGCGCTCTGTGAAGAGGTCGCCGAAGGTTCGGTAGAAGCGGTCGTAGAGGGCGTGATTGCGCGATCGCAGATCAAAGATCGACTGCGACTGGAGGCTGACTTGATGGGCATTGCCGGCGCTGCTGTTCGTCCCGCTGATGTACTCCTTCATCGGCGTCAGGTGGTGGTGGTCAAAGCGAAGCAGCCGCCACTCGTGGTACTCAATGTCGTAGGCGTAAAAGTCGGACAGGTCGCTCAGTCGTGAGTCAGTGGGCAGAAAGGCCGAGTGGCTGAAGGCAAAGGGGTAATCAAAAAAGTGGATTCAGTTTGCGTTCTACTTTGTTATCAATCACACAGCTCAATTTACCTCGACTGAACGACGCCGCCGATCACGTAGAGGACGTTGCGCTCACTGTCGAGGACCATCTGGTGGTCCATGAGCAGGCCGGGGCCACCGTCGAGGACGGTGTTCACCGATAGCATCGTCCATTCGGCGCCCACTATGTCGTACATGTAGAAGGAGCTCTGGATGATCGTTAATAAAAAAGTGTTAAGTATATAATTTGAAAAAGTTTTCCTGAGGTTAAACTAATAAAATGTAAGTGAATAAAAATTTACTGTTTGTGACATTAGAACACATTTGATTTTTAAAAATCAAATTTTAAGCTTAGTTAATACTAAAACTTTTAAAATTTTTCATAAACTTTAACATCATTTTTCTCAGCAATAAATTGGAAAGAAAATAAAAGTACAAACGAGGGCGACACTTAAAAAAGCCGCATTTCACATTTGGGGCTGTCAGCAGCACACCACTTTTTTTAAAATAAACCCCCTCCTAAGCAAACAGATAAGCTTTTAAAAGCTTCTTTCTAAAATGTCACCAAAAAGTTCACATGTCATACACACACACACACACACACACAAATATTAAAAAAGTTTTTGAAACAACAGAAAATCACACACACTCATTTTTATCTACTCAAAACTCAAAATGGATAACTTTCAACTCACCTTAAAGTCGACCGGAGCGCGACTATTGTAGAGATCAACGGCTCGTCCGAGCATGTAGATGCGCTTCCGCTTGGTGTCAATCGCCAGCCCAGGGGACGTCCGTCCAGAGGGCGTGTTCGGCGTCCGGGGCAGTTCGGTCCACCGCCCGCTGGGAATGTCCCAGCACCAGAAATCGTTTGCCTCCTCACCGGTTCGATCGCTGAGGCCGCCGAAAAGGTAGATCTTCTGCTCGTCGCCGTCGATGATCATCGAGTGGCCGGCTCGAGCAGAGGGCGACGGCGGTGGATTGGGCATCGGCGGCTGCGGCGGCGGATTGTGAATCGAGTACATCGGCTTGTCCTTGTCCACCTCCTTGACCGGCTTCTTCTTTGGTGGTCGAGGAATGGGCTCTACAAATTTGGCCAACCAAAAAGGCAATTTAATAAAATCAAAGTTATCTAATAACAAAAAAATGTACCTTTGGGAAAGAGCGGCTGATCCTTGGCCCCTCGTTTGCCTCGTGCCTTCTTCTGCCCCTCCTCCAGTCTGGCCTTCTTTGGGTCCACCTTCGGCGGTCGGAGATGATCAAACACCGAGAAGGTGTTGTACATGCGGTGACAGCCGCCGCTGAGCAGCGTCCACCGGCCGCCGTACACCTCCACCCTGCGAATGTACGGCATGAAGAGGTGCTCAGTGAGGGCGGTCTTCAGAAAGCGCTCCACCTGGCGGTAGTTGCCCTCCACCACCAGAAACTTGTACAGGGCAGTTATGCTGGGGTGCTCCAGGAGGACACCGGTCTCTTGAACGAGTGCATCAAAAGCCGCCGTCAGGTTGTGCTCGCGAAAGTACTTCAGCGCACTGCGCAGCGACTCGACGTGCGTGTACTTGGCGAGAAAGTCCACCGCCGACTGGACCTTCTCCGCGTCGGCTATTCCCGTCACCTGCATAAAGTCGCCGGAAAGTTGCAGCTGCTGCTGGTAGCTTTGGTAGTGGGCGGCGTTCTGGGCATTCTGGCCATTCTGGCCATTCTGATAGGCGTTCTGGTAGTAAGGGTAGCCCTGGTAGCCGGGGTTGTTGCTCGGTCCCGCCACTGGGACCACCTGTTGGTAGTGGTAGTACTGCAGGGGCTGCGGCTGCTGCTGCTGGCAATTGGGCAACGTGGCCTGTCGATGGGCGTTCACCCGTGACTGGCTGACCAGCGCCGTCACAAAGAGACGCCAGGCGTTGGCGAAGAAGACGAGCTGCTTCTTGATGGTGCCCGCATTGGAGGGCCCGTAGAAGGCGCCCTCGCTGTGAGAGGCGACGCCGTGGGCGTATCCGCCGCCTGGTGGGTACGCCCCCGAGGGAGAGGAGGAGGCGGAGGCGCCGCTGCTCGGTCGCAGGTGACCAGTGGTGCCGTGGGGGGCGTAGCTGGTGGCGGAGGCGATCACCGAGGTGACGCTAGTGATAAGAAATGGTGAGAGGAGGGGGGGGGGGGGTGATTATCAGTCATAATTAACAGTCCTTTATCAAGCTCTTTATCAAGCCTATATGTTTCAACTTACCTCGGAATGACCAGCTTAATGAAGCGACAGGCTACCTGCCGGCCGGCGATAGTGTGCGACAGTTCAAACTGCCGTACAGTACGACTTAGGACGGTGGAGGAGCGCACCATTCGACTGCCAATGCCTATGCCTATGCCGGCGGCGCCGCCGGCGTTCAAGCCGCGAACGTCCTCTTCCCAGCGCGCTCCAACGACGACATTTGGCGGCACCCCTTCTGCTCCAACTCCGCCGTTCCCACTTCCGGCGGAAGGGGCCAAAGTGACCAGCGGAACCTTGGCCTCCTCAATGTAGCGGGCGGTCAACTCAAGGGGACAGTCCTCGGTGAGGCCGCCGTAGAAGCGGACCGACTTCATCACCAGCCAGAACATGTTCACACTGGCGGCGCACTGCAGCGAGGCGCGCACCGATTCCGGGCAGCGAAAGGGCCCGCCAATGAAGGAAATGGCCGGAAGTGGCCTGGGAAGGGGAGGATGGTTGGGCGCAGCCTGTGCTTGTTGTTGTGGTGGTGGTTGGGGCTGCTGGGCAACGCCCCCTTCTTGAACATTGGGGTTAGGGTTAGGACCGTTGTTGTTGTTGGGGTTGGCATTGGCATTGTTGTGACGGGGATGATAGCCGGCATGGTAGAAAGGTGTTGGGCGCTGATCTGCTCGAGCAAAGCCTTGCGAGTTGCCCCAAGTGCTGTCGTCCAGGTCGGTTTCACTGGCGAGCAGCATTCGCTCGAGTAGCTTTTCGTCAAAGTTCAGTCGAGTGACAATGGCCGGCTGGTCAAGGACGAGGACAACGTACTGGAGTGGGGGAAAATGGAAAAAATGGGTAAAAATATGTACGTTTTGCTATTCCTTATCTATCAAAATGATAGTAATGTTTTCTTAAAGAGTTTTAGTTTTGTTTAAAAAAATACAAAAATTAGGTTTTTTCAAGTTTGCATGAACCGAATAAACTAAATTTTTGTTTTCTAACTTGTGGGTATAAATGTACAAATGGTAATAACTGACAACAAATAAAATTATCAGTTTTTAGTTAAAAATAATAATTTGGTTGTGTTTTATTATTAAAAAATTTTGTTTTTGAGCAAAATTTAATTTATTTTACTCAATATTTCAGTTGAAAAATTGTTTAACTTTGTTTTTGTTAACTCAACCTAAATTTATCTAAAAACTATATAAAGTTTTTATTTTTTATCAGTTTTAAAATTTGGTATGTTTTTATAAAAATTTAAAAAAAATATAGAATAAACTAATACGTTTTGCTTTCCGCCATTTATTTTTAAAATAAAAAACTTAAACATTTTGTTCAAACTATCTTGAAAATTTGTAATATTAAAAAATTTATTATATTAATAACAAAACTAACATTAAAATATTAATATAAGCCTTTTGGAGCAGTTTTAAAAAAACTTGAACTACGCTGTAGACTTTTTAATTATTAACGCAAGAGAAAGAGAACCGTCTAGACAACCATTGCTGCCTCTGCGCTGTCCAGTGGCATTAGTGCGCATTAGACGGCTCTGATTGAGTCACTTGAAAGGCACTTGAAGCCAGCGTTTGCAAGCAAGCAACAACAAGAGAAAATGAAAGAGAAGTCCAATCGATTGAATTCAGCTGCTGTTGCTGCCGTTCTTTCTGGTAATACTGCTGCTAGAGTTTGTCATTGCGTTCGGTAGGGAGATGTTGCTGCTATATCACCATCATCATTCATTCATTCCCACAGACAGCACCTGCTCTACAATTTACATTCACTGCATTGGGCAAACAGCAAATGAAGCACTTAGCAGCAGCAGCACTTTGCCTCATCTCGACACTTTTCCATTACTAATTTGTTTAATAATCACTAGACTGTCTAGCATTGAGTGAGTGAGTGTGTGTGCATTAGACGTGGTTCATCCTTTGCATTCAGTTCTGCCCCCTTTGCCATTAACCAGCACACATTTCACTAATTGGATCAGACTAATGAGCAAAGTGAGCGGGTTTGTTGCTTTAGTTTGGCGCTCGCCTAATGAGCAGTGACGCTTCATTAGGCGATCATCATTGGCGCCGATGAGAGGTTTTCTCAAACTGAAAACGGAGCGAGAATATGTGCTCACTGTGCGCTCAATGCGTTCAATTTCATCTTGATGGAGTGAACAAGCGAGCGAGCGATTCAGTGGAAATTGAGAGTGGGCTTAAAAGTCGCAGGAAAAAAGGGATGATGCCCAAGAGAAAAGAAAGAAGAACGAATACGGAGTACTACCAGCACTACCTATATAATAACACCATTTGCAGATGGGTTGCAAATGAGGTACAGGTACTACCACTTAGGTTCCAATTTGCATTGAAAGTGGGAAGAAGCAAAGAAAAGAAGAAGAGGGGGCAAAAATGACCACTTACTTGATTGCAGCTCTTCTCGAAAGCAGTCAGGTCGGCGGATGGCTTGAATCTGGTGCAGGTAGAGTACATGGGAATGCATACGGGTAGGTTAGTTCAGTAGAAATCGATGGGCTCAAAATGGAGTACAAAAAAGGAGAGAATCAACGTCTAAGGTTTCACCTACCTAGTACTGGTCTTGGAGAGGCCTTCGGAGACGGCGTGCACTCGGTAACCGATGACTTGTTCAGGGTTTAGCAAGTCTGGGCCCGAGTCAAAGGTGACCAGGGCGGCGTTGGGCAGCGTGGCAATCGGTCGCAGAACGGGCACTCCGGGCGGGCGGCGGCCGTAGCCCACATTGATCATGTTCCCTTCATTGCCCCCTACTACTCCTTCTCTTCTTTCTCCACCTTGATTCACAGCCTCATCATCATCGCCACCGTGGTTTCCTTCAGCTCTGTCGGCCATGACTGCCTCATTAGGATCATGGGCGTCATTGTTGGCAGCAACTCGTCTGTTGCCACCACCACCACCTCCTTCATAGCCTTCTTCATAGCCCTCGACGTCCTCCTCGTCGCCGTCATCGTCCTCTTCGACGGCCTCGATGCCTTCGACGCCTTCATAGTCCTCAATGATCACATCATTGCCAAATAGCTGCTGCTGTTGTTGCTGCTGCTGCTGCTGCTGCTGTTGCTGTAGCTGTACATCAGGCTGCCCTACTACCATGGCCACCAGCGGCGGGGCATGGTCCTCGAGGCGGTGAAGGTGACGACGGTGGTGGTCATCAGCTTGGTCTTCTTCATCATCTGTCTCATTGTCATCATCATCATCATCGGCCATTGGAACCGCCGCCGCCGCCTCCACCAGAGGAAAGTGCTGCTGCTGGGGCAGGTACTGCGGCGGCAGTGGCAACGGCGGCGCCGGCTCCGGAACCGCTCGCTCCTCATCATCTTCATCCTCATCCTCATCATCCTCATCATCCTCTTCCTCGTCACGGCCAATACGCCTACGAGCGCCATTGCCTCTTCCTCTTCCTGCTCCCCTTCCTCCTCCTCCTCCTCCTCCCTCATCCTCGCCCCTGTTCCCGCCCCCCTCAATGATCACCCCCGGCAGCTGCTGCTGTGCGTGATGAGGGTGGTACCAGTCAATGGGCGGAATGGCGGCCGCCTCGATGGCCGCCTCCACCAGGTCCATGGGATTACCTTGCTGTTGTTGATTGCTGTTGTGATCGGCAATGATCACCCGAGGCTCCAGAGGGGGAGGCGGTGGAGGAGGCTGTTGATGTTGTTGTTGCTGCTGCTGCTCAAGCCGATCCTCAGCATGCTGTTCCAGATGAGGTTGGTACTCTGCATTCGGCGGCTCCTGGTGCTGCCCAGTTGGACGACGGTGGCGATGGTTTCGCAGTGGATAACGATTGCTGCCGGACATTCTGCTAAGTTAGTCGGTGGTGGTGATGATTGTGGTAGTAGTGGTGTGTTGATATGAGCTGAAAGTGCTGCTAAAAGTGTTTAGCGTTTGATCACTTTGTGTGATCACGACTTGTTGTGGTTTTTGCGGCTGTTGCTGTTGCTGCTGCTGCTGCAGTTGTCGCTGACAACAATGCAAGTGCTGTGTTGATGTTGTTGATGTTGTTACTGTAGTGGTGATGGGGCTGATGATGAATGACAGCGGCGGCAGTCTGTTTGTCTGTGTACGAGCAATCACTTGCCTTTTCACAATAATTTCAATATTCACTGGGCGCTACTCAGAAGAGAAGGAGGAAAGATGTGCTGTGATGATGAAAATGTGGGCACAAATAGAAATTGTATGAAGAAATGCTAAATGTGAGCGTGTGTTTTTATAAAGTCGGCAAACAAGAGAAAGGTGTCAACTCTTGGTCTTTGGCTGAACTGGACTGGCTCAGAGTCTGAAGAGTTACTGAAGAGTCACAGAGTTTGAAGTTAAACGATTGTGCTGTAGTGAGGAAGGCGAAAGCTGAAGAAAACAGACAGAGCTGGTGATTGAAACTGTCGGCTGCTTGCTGTTGTTGCTGGCAAACTGGTGAACTGTCGGTGGCAAACTGGTGGTGGCGGTGGTGACTGAGCCGCTGACTGGCGCGCAATGTCGCCAGTGAGAGTCGCTATTGTAGTCAAAGTGGAAAATGCTGCTGCTGCTGCTGCGATGGCTGTGATCGAGCGTTCGTTTGTCGTGGGAAGGCTAACCAGAGAGAGAGAGAGAGAGAGAGAGAGAGAGAGAGAGAGAGAGAGAGAGAG
>JAALOO010002351.1_pt1 | contig 10585 bp, 8 predicted proteins | sample 7257641 | NCBI WGS metagenome assembly JAALOO01 (sample SAMN14085613, study PRJNA598686) | mite metagenome | biome: ENVO:01001000; feature: ENVO:01001002; material: ENVO:01001226; isolation source: single female mite from University of Michigan culture on fish food culture... ... | reverse complement strand
TAATATTCTGACCAAAAATGGGGCGAAGGCCTATGGACACTTGTGATCACTCTTTAGCAAGCAAGAATAAATGGACAGCCGATTACCCAAGGCCACAAAATAAAGTCAACTTTCTGCAATGGGTTGTTTTTTGGTACAATGGCTAAAGGGATTTTTTTATAATAATGCAACTAACAAAAAAGTTCTAGGAGTTAAGGTTTCAGAGTTCCAAGATTCACGTATTTAGGGCAGCAGTGCCCCTAAATCAGTAGAGATAGATGAGAGCTTGTGTGAAAGCGCGTCCCCTTTCAATGCAAGAGTGGGCAGTGGCGCACCAAAACGATCTCCTTTTTAAGAGCCTAGAACTCTGGGACCTGAACTCCTAAAATTTTTTTGCTTGTTGCATAATTATTAGAAAAATCCATTTAGCCATTGTACCAAAAATCAACCCACTGCAGAAAATTGATTTTATTTTGTGGCCTTGTGTTATTACAAAATTAAACCTCAAATTAATGAAATTTTTAAAAATATTTAGAAAAGATTTATAATGATCCCTGGACAATGCAAAGTTACGATAGCGACCATGAAACTGTTAGTGAAAGTAGCGACACTATCGACAATAGCAACGCTAGCAACTACGGTTCGTAAGCGGTTCACTCGCTTGCAGGTTAGGGGCGTGCAATTTTTTCGTTTCACAGTGACAGTAACGAGGAAAACTGCACTTCAGTTGTGTTGACGTCACAATAAGGCTCCGCCTGGAAACCAGCTTTAGCGGTTATTATTAATAATACCGGTTGTTACTGTATTGAATAAACTAAATGTCTGCTTTTTGAGGTGGAAAACGTGTTACATCAACACAACCAAAATGCAGTTTTCCTCATTACTGTCACTGTGTAGCAGAAAAGTTGCCCGCCCCAGACCTGCAACCAAAAAAACTTTTTACGATCCGTACTAACAACTATCTTAAAAATTACAAAGAATATTCCTCTATTTTTGTGCTATGCTCTTTTGCAATAACAAAAGGAGTTTATTTTTACGAAATCGAAATACTAAAAATTGTTAATAAAAGAAGTATACAAACTGGATGGATTACTAAATTTGTAAAATTTCCTAATTTTTTAGAAAATAACTCAAATGACTCACAATTAATGTTTTTATACAAAAAAAAGTACAGCGTGGTGATATCATTGGCTGCCTTGTAAACATAGAACAACAAAAAATTAATTTTTACTACAATGGACAACTTGTTTTAGTTAAAGATATAAACAAAATAATTAAAAAAATGCCAATTTTTGCATTTACAATAATTGAAGATGGACAAAATGTTCGATTTAATTTTGGAAATAGGGCGTTTAAAAATCCACTAAAGGAGCACTATGAAACGTTTCATTCAAAGATTATAAAAAAACTGCCTTCATTTCAGATAAAAATTAAAGATAACATTGAATGGATTTGCAATATAAAATATAAAACAGAAAAATTACAAGTGTTTGATTACAGCCAAAATAATTTAAAATATTTTTTTTGTTTTAACGATTCAATACAAAAACAACTTAATGAAAAAATAGTTAATATAGAAACTATGATAAATGATAATTATAATTGTGAACAAATTGCAATCTATTTATATAGTTTTGTATTAAATTTAAACGATAATTTAATTTGTTTGATTTACCGATTATTTCAATCAATTGTAGAATCTCTATGGTATAAAATTGAAAAAAATAAAATTAATATGCTTAATGAATGTATTTTTTTAATTTTGTTTGAAATGAAATTTTACATTGTTAATCAATCTATGGGAAATTGTTTTCCTAGTAACTTGATACGTTTAATGACTTTAACTTCTTCATATTATCATCCTTTCCTTGCAAATTACATTTTTATTTTTTTAAAAACAATTGATGTTCAAAACGAAACCTACAAAAACCAAACTAAAATTCATAATATTTGTATAATTTTATCAAGTTTTTCAAAATTTGAATATTATTGTTGTTGTGATTATTTAGAAAAGCAATGCAAACTATTTTTTTATCATGTATTAAATTATTCAACTAATCCTTGGTGTCAGTTTTACGCAATTAAAAATTGCCATAAAGATCAAACAAAACTAAAGCTATACCTGTTAAGTGCAATTGAAAAAAAAGAAAAATTTCCATTTTTAATTTGGAGAAACAGCTTTAATAACCTTAATGCCTTGAAAAACACGAGAGTCAACGAGAATTCAGCTCAACTGCAATTATATCAATACGTACAACATTATTTGCCTGAAACTTTACAAACAACAAATGATAATGCGTTCACACAAGATTTTGATTTTGAAGTTTCTGCCAACAACGAATTTATATTTTCTTTTTTTAACTTAATGGTTCGAAATGACTGGTATCATCAATATAAAACAATAATTTGTTATAAAACAATTCGTTATAAATTTTCAATCAATCCACCTTCATTTTACTTTGAAGTAACTATTATTACAGTAGGTTCAATGAGAATAGGACTGGCTGTTAAGCAAATGGATATTGAAGATGTTGTTGGTGAAAATGATCTTTCAATTGGAATTGATGGATACGAAAAATGTGTGTGGATGCATAAAAAGAAATATAAATTCAAAACCTCTCGTCCTCCATGGAATGCAGGTGATGTTATTGGCATATACGTTGATTTAGTTAATCGCTCAGTCATTTTTGGAATTAACAACAAAATTATTGAACTAGATGGTGATCCATTTGAAGAAGAGTTTATCTTTTATACACTACACTGTTATGTAGCTGCCAGTTTTAGTTCGAATCAACAATGTTTTTTTAACTTTGAATGCAAAGTAATTCCTAGAGCATTTTTAAATAAATTAGAGTCATTTAACCAAAACATTCAAAATGTTCATAACTCTGTTTTGATGTGTGGTTCAACGGCTACCACTGGAAATATAGCTATAAATGGTAACAACATTATTAAATTTTTTATAATTTTTAAATGATTTGTTTTTATATGTTTAAATAGATTTTTCAAATCAGTTTAATAATTTGCAAACTTTAAACTGTGAGTAGCCAAAGTATTTTCACAACTTTTCTATTCTTGTTTCCTTTTAAATTTAGACGATAGACAGTCGAACTTTATAATGAAAAGTGATGAAACAGCAAAAAAATCGCTTCAAACTTGGTCCACTGTGACAGAAAAGATTAATAAAGCCTACGGCAGAGTGCTCAGTGAAAAGTATAAAGAAGATAAAGATATTACCTTCACTGCCTGTGAACAGTGGCACAATCAATTGGAATCTGTTTTGAAAGACATCAGAAATCCGGAACACTCCTACGATAAGTACATGAGAAAAATTGGCAAAATTTACCGAAAATTGAAAAGTGATGTTCAAAAACCTAATCCTGAACCTAGCCCTCATAACCAACCGCTTATGTTAATGCCTGCACCAGTTCAACTAGGGCAAAATAATTTTTCTTTATGGCTAAACAGTTTAATGATGGCTCTCAGTTCTGAAGGAGCAGGTCAGGCTGTTGCATTTCCACTGCATGAAGAACATCCACATAACCTCATTGCTCGAGGTCGCATTCTCCTGACAGTTCCCGTCGAGCTGCAGGCACCAATTGGGCAGTTAAAGGTAGCCTATAAGATGCTGCAGGTACTTCGACATAAATACGAAAAAAATGACAAGCATTCTCAGTCGAGCACTGCAAATGTGAGCAAAAAAAGAAAAATTTCACACTTCAAAAAGGTCTCTTTAAACAGGTAGAAAAATACTGGCAAACCAGAATTCTAGCAAGATTTTTTAAAACTAGTCCACAACAATTTCTCAAATTTTAGCTGTGCACCTCTATGATCTTTACTTTATTTAATTGTCAATTTCTGACGTGACTTTACCATTGTCAATTTCCGTCAACAAGAGTCCTCGTACAGAAAAAAATTTGAGTCACGTCAAAAATTGACAATAAAGTAACTGCGAGGTCCTAACGGTGCACGATTAAAGAAGACAGCAAAATTAATTGAAAAATTTAACTAAAAATTGAGTAGTTTTTTGGATTTTTTTTGTCAAACTTTTTTGAACAGTACCCTACATGTAACATCAAAACTCTTTGCAAGGGCAACAAAATAAGCATCAAACAATTTGATTTGGTGGCGAACTGGCAAAACCCACACTACTTCACGTTTGCAACTACAGTGGGTGTCCAAGATACACGCAAAAAGCGGACTGTCGAGTGCGTGTATCTCAAAGACACTGCCAAAGGCTGTTGGTGAAAATGCCTAAAAACACCAACCTAGCTTATGAGTTGAAATAGTGTATCGGTAAATCATCATCCAGCTGATTTTAGCAATTTGAGTTAGAATAAATGCGTTTTATATTTTTCGTACTATATATCTCAACTATTTTTAATCTGAAAAACGTCAAGATAATGCTTTAAAACTCAATTTCGATGATCTTGAGATGAATAGAAAATTGGGTTTTACAGAGAGCCTAAAACGACTTCACCTAGTAAATTGTGTAGAAATAAACCTGTCCAGTCGTAAAAAGCGTTATGCGTGTATCTCGAGGTCTGCGTGTATCTTGGACACCCACTGTACAGCTGCGCCACCATTCACAACAATAAGCGTTTTGCAGCAAGTTTGTGCAAAACGCCTAAAAACGCTGCACCAATTTTCGACGTAATGTAAGTTTTAGCTGTAGTTTGTTGGCAAAAATTTGCATTCAACCTCTAGGTCAGTGGTTCAAAACGGTTGAATGTATTTTCTTTTTTTATTGTACGTTGTGGTGATATTGTTCTAATGACGTGTTTTAAAACATATCAAACCCTTACCCCCTGTATATAAGCAGAGGATTGACGTGACTTTAAGTTACTTTTTGCTACTTTTAACGAGCCAGCTGTCAGTGTCTGTACGCCTTTTGCCCATTAAATTTGTTACAACGTTAATTTATGATTAAACTTATCTTTAAAAACGTACACTCAAAGAAAAAGAATAAAATATATTGAGTTGTTTTAAATAACTGACCTCTAGGTTAAATGCAATTTGCAGTTTACAAACTAAACCAGTACGCTACAAAATCAAATTGTTTGACGCCATTTTTGTTGTTTTGCACAAAGTTTTAATGTTACATGTGGGTACTGTTCAAAAGGGTTTGACAAAAAAAATTAAAAAATGCACTTAATTCTCAGTTAAATTTTTAAATAATTTTTTTAGTTTTTCTTTGCGAAATCTTAGTGGTGCATGCAAAAAAAAGTTTTTTAGAGTTCTACTTTGCCAGCTCTTTTTCAACACAAAAGTATCATTTCAAACCATAAACTTGTGATAGCAGTGGTAAATTTTTAACAATTTTTTTTAAAAATTAATCTCAACAGAATGTGAAAACTCTACAAAGAAAACGTTTTTCTTCATCCTGCGTCACCAACAAATTAGCACATGAAAATGCCTCTACTCTACAATCAACAGTAGCCAATCAACGCACTGGAAACAAATACAATGATGTTGTGTTCAGTGACTTCCATCAAGCATCATTGCCGGGCGCGCAACTCAAAGGCAATCAATGCACTTTCATGTCTTTAACGGCTATAATTTATTCCACTTTGATAAAAAGTTTTCCTCAATCAAAAAATGATATGTTTCAAATTTTGAAATGCGGAAACAGTTACTATGAAAGTAACATGAAAGAAATTTTGGAGTCACATCCAATGTTTTTTTCCTACAAACAACTAAGTTTTCATACTGGTCCCGGAGACATTCGACTCAAAAACGTCAAAATTTTTGGGAAAAAAGTTGTCGTCCGTACGGGAGAAGAGGTAATGGCTGTGGGTTTGTTTGATAATGAAGTTCGTGGTTTGAAAAACATTGGTGATGCTTTGAAAGAGTTCCTTGATGGAAAACTGAACACTGCTGCCCTTGTTATTTGTGGACACAGCTCGAGAGCAATTATGAAACGCACTTATAATGAGATTTCAAAATACTATCTGTTTGATTCTCATGAATTTGACAGCAAAACCGCTTTCCAACTGCAACATTCACTTGTTGGCGATAGAAATGCTGCCTTTGTAGTTTTTGACAGTGCAGATTCACTGATTTGCACCTATAAAAATCTAGTTCATAAATTTAATCCAAGGATTCAGCTAGATTTAACTGAAATTGTGTGCGAAACCAGTGAAAACGGCGACGCCAATAACTTTTTTGATATTGACAACTACAATCCGTCAGACAATGTCAATCTTGAAGAAAGGTTAACAAGAAGATTTGATCAACACAAACAAAAACGTGATTCCAAAATTAACTGATTTGATTTAAAAAATGTTGCATTAAACAAAATAAAAGTACCCGGACTAAATCTAGTACATTTTTTTTTGTTGAGATTCAGTCATCAGTTGGCGAGTCAAGTAGACTACTCTAAAACACAATACAATGAGACAAAGACAGATGACAAAGACAATTTTTCAATGACCGATCAAAGTTAAAAAAAACTTTTGCAATTTTAAATCAATGAAAAATATAAGAAAAACGAAACGAATGCAACAAAATTGGCAAAATTATCAGAAAGCTGGAAAACGATGCTTAGAAACGGAGTGTTTCTCACTTTAATAATCAATCACTTATGTTAATGCCTTCACCAGTTCAATTAGGGCAAAGTAATTTTTCTTTATTAACAGTTTGATGATTGTACTTGGTGCTAAAGGTGCAGTGCAGGCTGTTGAACCGGCACTGTCTGAAAAAGATCCACGAAACCTCATTGCTCGAGGCCTCATTCTCCAGGCAGTTCCCACTGAGTTGCAGACACCGATCAAGCAGATGAAGGTAGCCTATGAGATGTTGCAGACACTTCGAGCAAAGTATGAAAAGAACGAGTCTACAGACACACAGGAGAAAAGTAGACAACGATTTTATTATGACTAAAAATAAAAATAAATTCAATCAACAAATAAAGTCACAATTATTTACAAGCAAATCACTAATCACTAGCACTGCCTTCCTGACCAACTAATCTACAATCCCCAACACCCTCGCTCATTCACTACTACTCCTTGTAGACGTAAAGGAAGAAGATGCTAATGTAGACGATAATCGAGTGGAAGGTCTTCGAGGTGATGCGGTAGTTGGTGAACACCTTGAAGGAGTAGGTGTGCAGGGCACGTACTATCTGAAAGTTCTCCGCCTGCAGAATAAAAGAGAACAACAAAATCACAAATCGAAACTCAAAACAAGACACAAAACTCCAACAACAAACCTTCATCAACCGCTGCGCCCGAAACTGCTGATAACCACGGCTATTATCACCACCACCACCCCTCAAAGTCAGCTGACTGTAGGCGACAAAAAACCGGCGATTCTCCACCAGGACCCGATTATTAATGGCCACCACCTTGGCGCACTGTCCAATCAGCATAAAGAAGAGCGGCATCAGCTCTGCAATTCCGAGCTTGTAGATGTACGTCAGCTCAAAGGCAATGCCCTCCGCTATGACCGCCAGGTAGAGCAGATAACACTGCACAAAGATCAGATAGGGGAACATCAGCGTGAGAAAGGAGCTCCAGAAGCGGGCGTACGCCTTGATGTGCAGGCAAATCTCCACTAGCTCCTCGTTTAGGTCGTAGTAGCGGCGCCAGATTGGCTGCAGCGAAATGTGGTCGAGGTTGTTGCCTTTAGAACCTCCCATTTCCATTTCCATCCTCATCTTCCTCGCCTCTAAAATTCGATTCAACGAGCGAAACTTCGCCAACAGCGCCCGCTGCCGCACCTGAATGTACCGACTGCTCATCACCACAAAGGACATACTGCCCAGGCAGATGTGGGAAATGTAGAAGAAGAAGAGCGGGTAGCCGAAAAGCCACACCCAAGCGGAATGGAGCGACACCCGGTAGAGGCGGTTGTTGAAGAAGACGTGGTAGTAGCAGTACGTGTAGACGATGGTGAACTCAAAGCTGAAGGTGATGGTCTTCAGGGCGAGGCGGCCGAGGCGGCTGTTGCGGAGAATGCGCCGGCTGACGTCGGCTTTGAGGACTGGAAAACAACAAAATTTGGTTTTAGAAATTGTGAGTTCTAATAAAATCCCTTTCTAAATCATCAAGTCTTACCCTTCCCATCCAGCATCACATTCGCCCCGTTGTTCACTACGTAGAAGACGTACCGAGGGGGAAAGTTGGCGTGAAAGGTGAGCGTCGCGAAAGCCGCCGTCACCGCCACCGTGTCCGAGTAGAGGACCATGTCGGTCTGCCACCACATTGTGGGCGGTGTCACCTAAGGAAAAGAACCTTGGGTTAAAATAGCTCCAATAAAGGGTTTTTTACAATCTCCTACCTGATGGAACATGATGTAGGGCGAGTCGAGGTAGTACCGGAAGGTGGCATTGGCGCTGAGCAGAGGAAGTAGGCCGGTGTACTCGTACTCGAGGAGAAAGTTGCCGTCAAAGAAGCACCAGAAGAAGAGGAGGCCGGCAAAGAGAAATTGACCGTTGATCTTGGAGTAAGGGGAGTTTTTCTTTTTTGTTCCATTTTCAAAGCTTTGGTCTTGGTTTTGGTTTTGGTCTTGTGGAGGTGGTGGAGGTGGTTCCTTCCACTGAAGGGCATCAAGGTGCACAAAGAGGACATTGTAGTGGTCAATGAAAAGTGTACTAATGCGACTAAGCAGACTGGAGAAGCTAAAGGTTAAGGTCATGGTCAAAGGGAAAAAGATTTTGTTGGGGAGATCTTTTAGTGGAAACTGATTTTCAGCTAAGTAGCTCAAATGACAATTTTTAAAATTTGAAAATTAGGAAATCTTCTCTCTCCATTCACTAAAAACCGCTGATCTCTGGTTCAAGCGAGATTTATAGCGAGCATTAATTACCCAAGATTATAACCTTATTTTGTCATTAGGACTGAAAGTGTCTTTCAGACGAAAAAATGTAAAAAATGAACAACAAAGTAAAAAAGTAACTTTTTCAATTTAATTTGCTTGCCCTAAAAACCGATTTTTTTAAAGATTTTATTATTTTTGCAGGATTTGGATAAGATTTATTGTTCTGGTTCACACAATCACAGAGAAAAAGATAGAATTTTTTCCTCAGTGCCGAGGATTTATCGTCTCGGTTACGAGTGAAAAAGGTGCGTTCTTTGCCCCTCTAATTTTAAATCTGAGGCAATAATTAACACAAAACCGCACAAAAAGTTCACCCGGTGGCTGACCTTGAAAGCCAACAAAGCAGGCGACAACTTTGTGTCGCAAGAACATGAACATGACAGGAATTTAAGACACGGTGTAAGACATTTTTAACAAATTGACTAACCTTTGTTGAAGGTGTGCGTGTGTGTGTGTGGGCAAAGTAAGTGTTCTGGCTCGTTGAGTGACAGCGCCAATTAACCGAGGGGATTCGAGGATTCTGTTGATGAAGACGAATGATGTGTTGGTGTTGGCTGTTGGAATCAAGAGTTCTATTTCTCTTTTCGGGCAACAATCAGAAGAAGGTGCAAATCAGGCGAGTGGTAGTCGGGGTGAAGCTCGGTGGCGGGAATCTCGGTGCACTTTAGCGCCGGATTGTGGCTGATGACCTAAAAAATCGAAATGGTAAAATGTTAGTAAAATAGTACTCGAGATTAGAATAATATAGTTTACGATTAAAAACTGCGTAATCATCTCCGCCTTGTCCTCGCGGTCCTCGTAGGCGATCAAAAACTGTGCACTCGTCTGCAGGTCGCCCAGAACCCAGTCTAGAAATGAGTAGATGGCTTCGATTCCCTAGAAGTAAAAAAGTTGTTGTTGTAATAAGAATAAAAGTAGTTCAGATCAAGTGTCATTGAAAATCAATGGACAAAAATCTCATAATTTTGTCAGTACAGAACTAAATAAAACAGGAAAAGCTTACCTCTTTGTAGTAGAGACAGTCGGAGACGATAAAGTAGTCAATGTCCCTGATTGGCGCCCAGCCAAGAAAGTCTCGCTCCGTTTGCCGCTGACTGCCGTCTAGCCAGTCAAAGGCGGCGATGCTCACGAGGTCTTCCTCGATGATACCGTCAGTTGAAGAAGAAGAGTTGAGCTTCAGATTCCGCTTCATCAGCTCCAGATTCGAGGGCAGATCGGTGAGCAGCACTCGGGCGCCCATGGCCGCTAGCCAAAGGCCGAGGAAACCGGTGCCACTTCCTAGTTCGACGGCTTTTGCGTCGCTGAAGAGGCTTCTCTTTTTGGAGCCATCATCTTTTGAAGCCGCCAACCGTTCCAGGTACTTGGCCAGCAGCAGCGAGGCGTCCCAGACGACGCCCGACTCGTCAGAGTCCCATTTTTGAAGAATCTTCAGCTCGGGCTGAGCCTCTTCATCTCCCGACAACTTGGGAAAAAGTTTTAGAACTTCAGGCGCCTCAAACTCGATCCGTCGCTCAAAGTACTCTTCCTTCTCGTCTTGCTGCTGCTTTGAGTCATTGACAGTCTGGGTGGTTGGTGTTGTGGTGGTAGTGGTGTCATCTTCTTTCCTGCATGGTTCGATCATAGCTTAGAAGGGTCCTAGAATCCTAGAAACCCCAAAAAAGTTCGAATCGCCGGTAAGCGCTTCACGTGCCAAAAAAATATCAAATGACAACAATCAAAGCAGCAGCAGCAGCGGTAGCCAGACATCTCCGCGAAATGACATCTTCGCGAAACTCATAAGCCC